>Ga0307415_100000642_pt1 | contig 15355 bp, 15 predicted proteins | sample DK1Cmetagenome_FD_204524 | JGI IMG/M metagenome (GOLD analysis project Ga0307415, IMG submission 204524) | Maize rhizosphere microbial communities from greenhouse at UC Davis, California, United States - DK15-C-2 | ecosystem: Host-associated > Plants > Roots > Rhizosphere > Soil | place: USA...
TGCCCTGACGGCCGGATGCGGATCGATGCCTGCCATGGCGGCAAGCCATCCGTTGTAACTCACGCCGAGCACACCGAGCCGGCCATTGGTGTTCGGCACGTGCTTCACCAGCCAGTCCGCCGTATCAAAAGCATCGGTGCTCTCATCGACGCCCTTGGGGTCGTGTGGGTCGCGGAGCGGGCGATCCATCACGAACTCGCCCTCGGACCGGAAGCGTCCGCGGATGTTCTGGAAGACGAAGACATAGCCGTCGCGGGCAAGGTCGCCGTAGGGAACTTGGAGCTGGCCCTTGTCCTCTTCCCCGACACCGTATGGTGTGCGGTTGAGCAGCAGAGGTAGTGGCTCGGGTCGGCCTCGAGGCCGGAAGATGACTGTCTCCAGGCGGACGCCGTCCCGCATCGGGATCATGACCTCCGTGCGATCGAAGGCGAGAGTATCCGTGGCTTGGGCAGCCAGGGCCGGCGGCAGGAGAGCAGTGTTGGCAAGAAGGGCGGCAGCGGCAAGATGTCGCATCGGGTCTCCGAACTGGATTTGCTCAGCGCGACGGATGGCCCAGACGAGAGCCGTCAGTTGCCAGTATGAGTCACGAGGCACGAGATACTTCGAGCGTTACACGGCATGGAGCCCACGCGCGCGTCATTTCGAGCGTCACGCGGCATAGAGCCCACTCGCGCGTCATTTCGAGCGTAGCGAGAAATCGGCCCGCTCGTACCTTTGCCCACCCATGTTCGTATACATCATGTCCAGTAAGACCCGGCGGCTCTACGTTGGTGTCACGAATGACCTTGTCAGGCGGGTCTGGGAACACCGCACAGGGGTAGTTCCCGGCTTCACCAGGAAGTATGGCGTCAAGGAACTGGTCTACTATGAGCAGATTGATGCTCCCGCCACCGCCATTGGGCGTGAGAAACAAGTGAAAGATTACGCGCGATCAAAGAAGCTGGCCCTCATAGCCTCACTGAACCCTAAATGGCGTGATCTGGCGGAGCATTGGTATCCCGACGTTCTCCCAGCCGATTTCTCGCTACGCTCGAAATGACCCAAGACGCCGCGGCCTCGCTACGCTCGAAATCACGCGTGTGGGTCGAAATGATATCACGCGAGTCGCTCCATAAATGCCAGCATCAGGGCAGGTCGTCCTGAAGACTGCTCACCACCGCACGGATAGGCAGCTGAGTCCGCCATCCATCTTCCGGTACTCCGACATGTCCACCTCGGCGATCTCATGGCCGAGCTCGCGCAGGAGCGCTGCCGTCTTAGGGAATCCCTGGGCGATCAGCACGGCGTCGTTGACCCGGATGCAGTTGGCCGCGTAGTCCTCACCCTCCGGCACCTCTACTACGTCCCACCCCCGCAGCGCCTCGTGTTCCGCGAGCTCGCCCCAGGCGAGCAGGCGCCGCCCGCCCAGCCAGGAGAGCCCAGTCTTGAGGTGCAGCATACCGGCTGACTCCCGGATATCGATGACGGTCGAGCCGAAGCCGCGCGCCGCGAGCCACCCAGACAGCTGGGCCGCCCCGTCTGCGTTAGTGCGGTGGGAGAGGCCGATGAAGAAATGGGAGCCGGCCTCGCAGATGTCGCCGCCGTCCACGGTGCCGGGATGAGTGATCTGGTCAAGCTGGGGAAACCAGGCGCCCAGCGCGGCGCCGAGTGCCGCCACTTCTCCGGCCCGGGTCGGGGCGCCGGGCCGAGTGAGGATCGCGCCTCGGCCGGTGACGATGGCGGCATCCTCGACGAAGGTGGAGTCGGGAAACTCGGGGTCGGCCGGCAGCCTGAGCAACGAGAGCCCCAGCCGCTCCAGCGTCCGGCAGTAGGCCTCGTGCTGCTCCAGCGCGAGTGCCAGGTCGGGAGCCCCAAGATCGGATGAGGTGATCCCGTGGGCGAAGGTGCCAGCAGGCGGCCGGACGATGGCGTGGGTAAAGTGCATAGTTATTGGCGTGATCGTCACTTCGAGCGCAGCGAGAAATCGCTGAACTTACGTTCGACATCGGAGCACAACCGGCAGGCCGTCCGATTTCTCGCTGCGCTCGAAATGACTCGCTTTCTCGAAGTGACTCGCTTATAGCACCGAGGAAAACTCCTCAATCAGAAACTCTCTGTGCTGTTCTCCGTGTCCTCTGTGGTTCCGTGCTGATGTCTTTCGAGCACGCGATACACCGGATAGCTGAGCGCCAGCAGCACCATCGACTTCCAGCTGTGGCTCCAGTCGCTGACGACCGAACCGCCGAGGAACGCCAGTGAGCCCAGCAGGGCGAGGCCAGTCGTGAACGGGAACCCCGGCACCCGAAACGGCCGCGGGGTTTCCGGCTCCTTCCGCCGGAGCGCAAAGACGCTCACGAATGACAAGGTGTAGTTGAACACGAAGAAGAAGGCGCACAGCGCGAGCACCGAGTTGACCGTTCCCGACAGGATGAATCCCGCGACAACGCCGATGGTGGTCCAGTGCGCCACGGTCGGGGTGCCGCCCCGGTTTACCGTCTGGAGCGCGGCGGGCAGCAGCCGGTCTCGGCTCATGGCCAGCAGAACCCGGGGCGCCATCAGGACAATGGCATTCATGCCGCTCAGGATGGAGATCAATACCAGCAGCCGGATCACCAGATCGCCCCGATCGCCGAACAGCTGCTGGCCCACACTCGCGGCCACGAACGGATCGCCCGCCATGCGGCTGATGCCGAGGACCCGGAGAAAGGCGACGTTGACCAGCACGTAGATCAGGATGACGAGGAGCACGCCCAGCACCATCGAACGGGGTATGCCGTGCCCGGGATTCCGGGTCTCCTCGCCGAAGTAGAGCGGTCCGTTCCAGCCGTCGTAGGTGTAGATCACCGCCTGGAGCGCGAGCACAATGGCGGTCGCCAGCGCCAGCCCCGAGGGAGCGGCGCCACCGGTGGTCCCGGAGCCCGCGGCAGTTTCAGCGGATGCGGGAACGGACAGGCAGACCGCGATCAGGCTGCCGAACGCCAGCGCCTTGGCCGCGCTCAGGATCTGCTGAGAGAGGTCGCCGATCCGGATGCCGCGCCAGAGCAGCAGACCGAAGAGCAGCACCACGGCGACGCCGGTGGCCCCACCCCGCCCGCCCAGCGCGGGCAGCAGCGGCTCGACATACTCGGTGAACACCATTCCGCCGAGTGCCACTGTCGCGCAGAGCGAGAGCCAGTCGCTCCAACCCACCACAAACCCGGGGTACCGGCCGAGCCCTCGGCTGACGAACACGTACTGGCCGCCGGACCGGGCGACCATGGCGCCGGGCTCCGCCAGGGAAATGGCCGCGAGCAGGGCATAGAGACCGCCGATGATCCAGGCGCCGAGGAAGAGCGCAGGACTGGGGAGCTGAGCCGCGACATCGCCGGGAGTGCGGAGAATCCCGATCACAATGGTGCCGCCGACCAGCACCGCGACGCCGAAGGAGACGCCGAGGACTCGGTGCAGCGTGCCCCGGCGGATGCGCTCCGGGCGAACGAGAGTTTCGGTCAGTTGGAAAGTCCTGCAGAGGGCCGGCCTTTAGGCTACAGGCGCGGGGTCATTGCGGCTAGTGCGCAGGAGTGCATCCGCGAATCGCGCGGGAGCCAGCGGGTCCAGATTGAGAAACAGGTCGGGCTCGAGCATCTCCAGCTCCATCAGCACGAATCGGCCGTCCAGGATGCAGCCGTCCACCCGGGCGTAGAGCCAGGGACCACGCACCGCGTCCAGCACCGAGCCCGCCTGCTCCACCCACTCGGACCGAGCATCGGCCCGGGTCACCGTTCCCCCGAAGATGTTCTGCACCCGGAAGTCGCCCGATGCCGGACGCTTGAGCACCGCGTGGCTGAACTCGCCGCCCAGGAACACGAAGGACCATTCCCCCTCGCGGGCGAGCGACTCGACGAGCGGCTGCACCATCACCTCCCCCTCGGCGGCCAAAGCGCGGAACCGCTCTTCGTCCATGCCGCTCGGCGGGCCATGAGTCCGCCAGGTGTGGTTAGCGTTGGCCGAGATCACCGGCTTCACCACCACGTCACTCCAGCCGCGCGACCGAACCAACTGCTCCAATGATCCGTAGCTATCCGGCTGCGAAACCCATGCGGTCGGCACAACCGGCACACCGGCCCGCTCCAGATCGCGCAGGTAGCCCTTGTGCATATTCCAGGCGGCGAGCGGCGCCGGATTCCAGAGCGGGACACGCTCTCGCTCCAGGCCACGAAGCCAGGCCAGGAACTCGGCCGGCCGCTTGTAGTAGTCCCAAGTGGCGCGGATGACCACGGCACCGAAGCGACGCCAGTCAGCCGAAGCACTCCAGGGGAACGGAACGACCTCGGCGCCGCGACGATGGAGCTCGTCGGTCGCGACCCGATCGCTCGGCGTGAGGCCCTCGAGGCCCACATGAGTGGCAAAGGCGATTCGCACGGCAGCAAGGTAAGGGGTGCATGAACCCTCTGTCGCCGGGAGCTATCCAACGAGAGACGTGCGACAGCACCACAATGCTCGCCGCCCAGTGGTCAGGCCGTTATCCCCATTCGTCCCGCATTGGACCCAAGTGACACCCGCGGCATTGCGCTGCATGAAGTCCGACACAGCTTGGCACAACCGAGAGAAACGCTCAACCGGAGACCCCATGCCCCACCCTGCCCTCATCGCCCTGCTCCTCGCCTCCCTCCCGACCACCATCGCGGCACAGGACTCGACCGGACGCACCCTCGAGCAGCGGGTGGACCGGTTCGTGCGGCCCTATGTCGCCAGCAACAACTTCACCGGCGTGATCCTGGTGCGCCGAGGGGGACGGGTGCAGCTCAACAAGGGTTATGGCATGGCGAACTACGAGCTGAGCGTCCCCAACTCCGGCTCGAGCCGCCTTCATATCGCCTCGGTAACCAAGGCGTTCACGGCGGCGGCCGTGCTGCTGCTGGCTGAACGGGGCAAGCTGAAACTGGACGATCCGGTCTCTCGCCACCTTCCCGACTATCCCCAGGGCGACCTGATCCGGATCAAGCATCTGCTCGAGCACACTGCCGGAATTCCCAACCTGGGAAGCGGGGCGACGTGGGAACGGGAGGAGCGGCTGCCCCACAGTACCGAGCAACTGGTCGGATTGTTCAAGGACTTGCCGCTGGACTTCGAGCCCGGCTCCGAGACCCGCTACAGCAACTCCAACTACAACCTGCTGACCCTGATCCTGGAGAAACTCTCGGGACAGGAATACGAATCGTTCCTTCAGGACAACATCTTTACCCCGCTCGGCCTCGGCGCGACCTCCGACGGCAGCGACATGACCCGACTGGTGCCGCACCGCGCCACTGGAATCGAGCCGGACGGAATCCGCGACGTCCGGCTGCCCCGGTTGATCGACTGGTCCGGCCGAAAGGGAAGCGGCTCACTGGTGAGCACCGCGTCCGACCTGGACCGGTTCGTCGACGCGCTGTTCGGGGGGAACCTGCTCCGGCCGGCGTCACTGGCGAGGATCATGGCTCCGGCTGAGGGGTTCGCGTATGGGTGGGTGCGAGGCGAGCGCTCCGGGCGGAAGCAGATGCGGAGCGCCGGCCGGAGCCCCGGCTACACCAGCAGCGTCGAACGCTACCTGGACGACAGTACCACGGTAATCGTCCTGAGCAACAGCTACTCTCCGGTAGGACAGGATTCGGTGTTTCTCGCGGGGATCAACGCCGCTGTGTTGGGAACGACGGCCACACCTCCCGCCCTGCTGCCGGTGGCCGCGAGACCCGGCTCTCTCGCCGAACTGGCGGGCCAGTACCAGATGCCGGAGGACTACTTCGTTCCCAATGCAACGCTCGAGCTCGAGGACCGGGGCGACCGGCTGGAGGCGATCTGGGCGAACGGATCGCGGAACACCATCTATCCGGTGGGACCCAATCGGTTTCTGGACCGGAACTTCTGGGCCGAGGTGAGCTTCACTCGGGACAAGGCGGGAAAGGTGAGTGGGTTTTCCTATGCGCTCGCGGGGGAGCGGTTCATCGCCTTGAGGAGAAAGGCCGGTCAGTAGAGCCGCTCAGAGACGCGCGACTCCTTTGTCATCCTGAGCGAAGCGAAGGAGCCAGAGCCACGCGGACTACGAACCCTCTTGGGCCCGCAGGGTTTCGGTTCCTTCGCTTCGCTCAGGATGACAATTGAGCGGACTGAGGTTACTTGCCGTAGCTCTGGTAAGCTGCCGGCTCCGAAACCGGCTCATCGGCCGAGGACAGCCACTCTTCCTGCACCTGAATGCGACTCTGTCCCACTCGCTGCTCCAGGTAGAAGAGCGTAGCGGTGGCGAGTGAAACCATGACCAGAAACGAGACCACCAGACTCAGGATGCGCATTTGGCTCCCCATTGTGAGCGCCGAGGTTACGCCAGGCTAGTCAAGCCCGAGTCAAGTCGCTGTGGGCCAGTTCACAATGCGCCCGCAAGTACTCTGTAACGCTCCTTGGCACATACACTTGACGGATACGTGACCCACGGTACCCATCCTGCCGTGACCTCGCCCACAACGCGAGCTTGTCCGCCGGGCCATTGTGAGACCGTATCTAGATCAACCCCTGGAGGCGGGATGGCCGTTTGGTCGACGCTGCTTCAGACGAGAATTCGGGGCCTGCTCGGAGCTACGGCCGCAATCGTCTCCCTTTCCGCGCCACCGATCCAAGCCCAAGTCGTCAGCGTCCGACCCATCGCCAACCTCTCCCTTCCCACCAAGATCTCGCTCCACGATGGCACGATCCACGTGAGCCAGAAGGTGGGGCTCCGGTTCGGCGCTCGCATGACGCTCACCTTCAACGATCGCTTCGACATTACCAACGCGGTCACCTACAGCCCTGGCTATGCGACGCTGCACGGCGCCGGAAAGAAAATCGAGCTCACCTCGGGCTCGCACTCGCTCGCCGGCTCGACCTCGGCGCGCTACTGGCTCCGCCCCCAGGGCGACCGGCTCTCCTGGGAACTGCACACCGGCGTCGGCCTGGCCTTTGGCGGACAGCGGTCCTACATGGATCTGTTCGAGAGCTCCACGCTGAGCGCGGTCCTGGGCACCGCGGTGAGATACCAGGTGGGTCAGCTGGTGAGTCTGACGTTGCGGGTACAGGAGCGGCTGCTCCGACTCCGCTTCGGGGATCACAACACCGGGAGCTCGAGACGGCCACTGCAGTGCACGTTCGCGGTGGGATTTCCGTTTCTGGAGAGGCTGCGCTAAACCGGGTTTCGGTTTCTTCGCTTCGCTCAGGATGACAACACCATGAGGCCCTGCCGAGAGGCTAGCTCCCAAACTGTCGGGACGCGGCCCGGAGCAGGTGGAGCAGGTGCAACTCGCGCTGCATCGCCTGCCACTCGTCCCTTCCCGCCTCCATAGCACGGTCGAACACGTCACTTCCTTCTGCCTGCTGCTGTCGCTGCAGCAGGGCCAACCGATCGTTCATCCGGTCCAGCTCGGCGGCAAGGCGCCAGATCTCGCGCTCCAGTCTCCGGACCTGCCGGGCCGACAGCGCCCAGAACGGGTCGGAGTGCGGCCGGGCGCGAACACCCGGGTTCCGATCGGCACAGGCGAGACAGAGTCCGGCCGGCGTCAGCTCGAGCGAGTCCGCCAGCTGGTGACAAATCGGGCAGGTCACCGTTCCGGAAGACTCGGCCAGATTTCCGGGATTGATCGAGAATGGCTCGCCGGTGAGTGGTTCCGTGGCCACCACGCTCGGTACTTCGCCGAAGGAAAGACCGGCCACGGCTGCAGCGAGGGTGCTGACTGCGGAGCGGCGATGCATTGGGTACCCTTTCCGGAAGGCTCCTCTAGATTGCCAGCATGAGCAGCAAAGTAACCGCGGCCGGTCACTACGTACGCGGCCTGATCGACGCACGACCCTTCGGCATTGCCTCGGTAACCGAGTTCGGCGCGCGGAACGATGGGGTGATGGATTGTACCGCGGCCTTCAACGCAGCGCTCACGAGCCCAGCCCGTCTCGTCGTGGTTCCTCCCGGCTTCTACCGGATCACCGCGCCCTTGACGATTCCCTGGAACACCGGCAAATGGATTCTCGGGCTGGGTGGCGCTAAATCGGTTGCGCTCACGGTGGCGATGGCCGAGGGTCACTCGAGTCGCGCCGCCATCGAGTACATCCATGACGCTGATACCCGGCCTAACTACGCCGGCTGCGTCCTGCAGAACCTGCATGTCATCGGCAACAATTCCGTGTGCCACGGGGTGCATTTGCAGGACGTGGCGTATCCCCTCCTGGACAACGTCATCATCGAGGGCTTTGACGGAGCCGGCCTCCTGCTGGACAAATGCCAGGACGGCTCCTTCAACAATGTGGCGTTGGTGGACTGTGGCCGGACCTCCGGCGATCCCGCGAGGAACGAGGACACCCAATACTCAGCGCTGCACCTGATCAGTACCATCCCCCACGACCACTGCAACATGCTCCGCTTCCGCGATTGTCAGATCGAGAACAACCGGGTGTCGCCCTACATCTGGATCAACGACACCGGTCCGATCGGGATCTGGTTCGACCGGATCCACGGCGAGAACGCCAGCGCGGCGGCAAAGCGCGACTTCCTCAGATCGCAAGGAGGCGACTGCCACTTCACGGGGATTGCCACGGCGGGGTTTCGCGAGGGATTCATCCTCGAGGGTTACGGGAACAACACGTTCTCCGATTGCCGCAGCATCACCAGCATCGTGGGCCCCACCAACGTGGTCGGAAGCATCCGAATGTCCAACGTGCAGTGTGGACCGATCTCGTGGACCAGCCTGGGAGGCAGGTCCTACTTCAACAACTCCATCATCGGCGACGTCCACATCCGCTGGCCCAGCAAGGGACCGACTGTCTTCATGGCCTGCTCACTGGGAAAGGTGCGCATCGAGGAAGCGGGCGCGGCGCACGCGGGAGTCCGGTTCTTCAACTGCGACATGACGGGGTACGCCACCGACCGGCACGCCAGGGATCAGTGGCTCATCGACTGTCTCGTCGATGGGGACGTCACGGCGTCCGCCAAGCTGTCCCGGCTGGAGAACAACATCGTTCGGGGCTCGGTCAAGGCCGACAAGGTCGACTCGTCCTACATTCCCCGGATCAAGACGATCTACGACACCGCGCCGCCCACAGACGGCCACTGGGACGTGGGAGACAAGGTCTGGCACTCGGCTCCGGAGCCGGACGGACACATCGGCTGGGTGTGCGTCCGGGGCGGGTCGCCGGGGACCTGGAAGGAGTTTGGGAGGATTTCGGGATAGCGAGTCACGAGTCGCGAGTCGCGACATCGCTAGCGAACGTCTCCACCGATGCGCTTGAAGAAGCCGACGATCAGCATAATGATGCCGACGATGATCAGAAGGTGGATCAGGAAGCCGGCAACCTTGAAGACCAGGAAGCCGACGACCCAGACGACCACGAGTAGAATTCCGATTGGGACCAGGCCTCTCACAACACCTCCTATCTGTTAGCATTTGCCTCTGTCTCGGCACTGCGTGCCTCCGCAGTGACTCCGGTGGCTCCTCGTCGCCGGATTTGCCCAGCTAGGGGACTGGCGCCTCGGGCTTGGCTCCGAGCTGCCAGAGCAGGAAGCTGTAGATGTCGGCCATCTCCTCCGCCCGCTGCTTCTTCGTCAGCCCCATGCCGTGCCCGGCGTCGAACGCCACCCGCAGCAGCACCGGACGATCGGAAGCGGCCTGCTCCTGCAGCACCGCAGCCATCTTTGCCGGCTGCCATGCCTCCACCCGGGAGTCGTTGATCCCGGCGGTCAACAGCACGGCCGGGTACCGCACGCCGGGCCGCACGTGGGCGATGGCGTCCATCTCCTGCAGCGCCTTGAACTCGTCCTCCTTGGCCGTGGTTCCGAACTCGGGAATGTTGGCCGGTCCACCCGGCTCGTGCTCGGTCCGCAGCGCGTTCATGGCTCCCACCCTGGGCACCGCCGCACGGAACAACTCGGGCCGATCGGTGATGGCCCGCCCGATGAGGATGCCGCCGGCACTGGTACCGGTTCCGGACAGGTGCTCGGGCGAGGTGTAGCCCTGCTGGACCAGGTACTCGGCACAGGCAATGAAGTCTTTCCAGGTATTCGGTTTGGTTGCCTTCTGCCCGGCCTTGTGCCAGTCCTCTCCGTACTCGCCGCCGCCCCGCACGTGCGCCACTGCGAAGACCCCACCGCGCTCCAGCCAGGCGAGCCGAAGTGGGCTGAAGTTCGGATCGTAGGTGATGCCGTACGATCCGTAGCCGTCCAGCAGCAGGGGGTGGGAGCCGTCTTTCTTGAGGTCTTTCCGATAGACGATGGAGAGCGGAACCTTCACGCCGTCGTGGCTCGGCACCTCGACTTCGACCGAGGTATATCGCGACACATCCGCCTTGGCCGGCTCGAGCAGTCTGGTGTCGCCCGGCTGCTGCTGCCCCGGCGTGTACTGGTACCAGAGGCGGGAGCGGGTCCAGGACTCGAGCGGGAAGAGCACGCCGGGCTTCCGGCGATCCACGACGATGGTGGGAATGGCGCCTTCGGATGGGAGGGGGATCAGCGCGCCGCCGCGCTCACCGAATGGCACCCGCCGCACCCGGCCCAGACCAGCCTCCAGCTCGCGCACATAAATGGCGTCCTGGGCGACGCCGACCGAGCTGAGCACCCCGCCCTGCTCGGGGATTACGACCTCCGCCTTGCTCAGATCGGGTGCATCGGCCCGGATCCGGATCAGCCGGAAACGGGGTGCGTCCTTGTGGGTGAGCAGGTATACGTCGGAGCCGCGCACGTCGAACCCGGTGACCGCGTCGTCCACGTCGACCAGCTTCCGCCAGGTCGTCGCGGCCCCCTTGAGCTCGCTCACCTTTGCGGAGTACAGGGTGAGCTCGTTCTTCACGCCATGGATCACCAGGGCGATTGCAAAGGGTGAGTCCTCGACGGGCACAACCACCGGAAAATCATCCGGCTGGAGTGGCACAGATGGTGTCGAGCCGGGTCCCAGTACCAGCTGGTCGCGCTCGACCGGTTGCCCGACCACGTGGCGGAATGCGGCGCTGTTTCGGTAACGGAGCGCTGCATTGGTGTCGCCCGCCTGATTCAGCCGGTTGTAGTAGAAGGCGCGGCCGTCCGGTTCCCAGCTGACCATCCCGAACTGCACCCGGGAAATCGAGTCAGGAAGGGTACGAGCCCGCGCCGCGTCCATCAGGTACAGTGTGGTATGCTCCGATCCGCCGAGCGATGCGCCGTAGCCCACGACTCGCCCGTCGGGCGAAGGGACGACGTAGTCGACAGCCCAGTGGCTCTCGCTCCCGCGGGGCTGGGGCAGGGTGTCAGGATCCAGCAGCATCCGATCGCGCTTTCTCTGAAGATCGCGCATGTAGAGCTTGGGGATCTGCTGTCCGGGACCGAGCCGCAGGTAGAACCACGAGCGGTCGGCGGTGGAGACGTTGGAGACAAGTGAAGTGATGTCGGCCAGCTGGGTGAGCCGGGCGAGGAGCGCCGTGCGCTCGGGCAGCCGGTCGAGAACCTCGCGGGTGTGGGCGTTCTGCTGCTTGATCCAGCTCATGAACTCGGGGTTCTTCGCGACCGGCGGCTCCATCCAGCGGTAGGGATCGCGGACTACCGTGCCGAAGTGGGTGTCGGCCACCTCGCGCTTAGGTGTGCGGGGAGGACCCGACTGGGCCCGGGCGGAGAACAGGGGTGCTGCCGTGAGGCAAAGCAGCAGCGTCGCAAGCTGACGGTGGGAGGACATGAGCTCCTCGGGCAAGTAGGCGATGATTCCGGGTCAAGCCAATCTGAGGAGCGGACAGGCCGGGCGCCAGTCGGGTTCGCAACTGACTCTCTGGACCCAGCCAGGTTACCCGGCCGCATACCCGATCAAGAGGAGAAAGTGAGAGCCGCCTCATTCCTGGGGTTGGGTGTGCTGATGGCCGGCGGGCTTGCGGCCGCTATCGTACTCGCACGGCCTCCAATTCGGCTGTTGGACTGGCTCGCCGCCCGCTACCCAGGCTGTCTTTACCGCGTTCCGGTCGACGCACGGATGGTGGCGCTGACGCTGGATGACGGCCCCGACCCGACTACGACTCCGCTCATTCTGGCGGAGCTGGAGCGTCATCACGCACGAGCCACGTTCTTCCTTATCACTGACCGGGTAAAGGGCCAGGAGGGACTGGTACAGCGGCTGCTCGCAGCGGGGCATGAGCTGGGGAACCACTTCAGGCGTGACCGGCCGAGCATTGGAATGAGCCCGGAAGAGTTCGAGCGGGATCTCGACGAGGCGCACCGGGTACTCGCTCAATTTGGATCGGTGCGCTGGGCCCGGCCGGCGTCGGGGTGGTACTCTCAGAGCATGATCCGTACGATGGAGCGGCACGGCTACCGCTGTGCGCTCGGGTCGGTGTATCCCTATGATGCAACGATTCCGTCCGTCGCCTTCTCCCGCCGGCATCTCCTCCGGAACGTGCGACCTGGCGCGGTGCTGGTGCTACACGATGGCGGGAGTAGGGGCCAACGCACCGCCCGGGTCCTTCGAGCCGTGCTGCCGGAGCTCGCGCGCCGGGGCTTCCGGGTGGTCGCCCTGAGCGAGCTGGTTGACGCGGCACAACATGCACCGGCGGAGCGGAGCTCAGATGAGCCGGCTCGGACTGCGCGGAAGTAGAGATCAACCTGACCGGGTACGTCCTCTGGGTCGCTCTTCCGGATGGACGCTGCCTGATTCACCCCGGTGAATGAGGAGCCATTGTGCTGGATGCAATTCGCCGGTTCATGAGCGAGCACCTTAGCAAACCGGCCAACCTAGACGCGCTGACCCCAGTGGGACCGGGTGCGGTGGAGCTGGCGGCATGCGCCCTGTTGCTGGAGTTGGCCCACGCCGACGGCGAGTTCAGTCGGAACGAGAAGCTGCACATCGAGCGGACCCTGGTGCGTCACTTCGGGCTGGAAGCGGGGGCCGGAGCCGAGCTTCTGCGGCTGGCAGAGGCGGAGCGAGCGCAATCACTGGATCACTTCCAGTTCACCCGACTGATCGCTTCGGAGTACGATCTAAAGCAGAAGATGGAGCTGGCTCGCGCTATGTGGGGTGTGATCCTGGCCGATGGGCGCCTCAGTGATCACGAGGCGCACCTGGTCCGGAAGCTCGCAAGCCTGATGCAGCTGGATCCAGCGTATCTGGCTGAAGCCCGTCGCGCTGCCGCCGAGGGCTAGCAGCCGCATTCTGCCGGCGGTGTCGATTTAATCCGCGCTCAACCGACGTGTTGATGAGGAGGCTATGGGCTGGCCATAGCCTCACCAACGACCGGTACTACGGAGAGATACGAGCCATGCGCTTCATGATGCTGGTGAAGGCCAACGAGAAGGACATGGGGCCACCGAGCCCCGAGCTGCTGGCTGGCATCGACAAGCTGACCCAGGAGCTGAGCCGGTCGGGCGGAGCCCTGCTCGATAGCGGCGGGCTAATGCCGACTGCGATGGGAGCCAAGATTCGGGCGGGCAAGGGAAAGCTCAAGGTGACTGACGGGCCGTTCAGCGAGGCCAAGGAGATCGTGGGCGGGTATGCCGTGATGCGCTTCAACTCCAGGGAAGAGGCCATCGAGAGCGGGAAGCGCTTCATGCAGCTTCACCTCGACATTCTCGGCCCCTCCTACGAGGGTGAGCTGGAGATCAGGCAGATGGCGGACCTGGAACAGGTACACAACCGCTCATGACCAAACCACGAGGATGCGGAACCACTGGGGTTGGGCTGAGAACCGAGAACGCAAGCCTGGTTGACATGCAGTTCGGGGTCCGGTACCGTGCCCGGGTTGGCCTACGGGCAAACCGGCCCCCCCTCAACCTGCCTAACGCCTCGAGGTTTCTCTCTATGACCTGCCACCTGGCCCAGACACTTCGGCGGGCCCTGATCCCTTGCCTAGCCCTCGCTGGTATTTCCCTCTCGAGCTGTGGCCCCGATGGCCGCGAGCCCACCAGTCCCGAATTCGATGCCGCCAACCTGGCACAGGGCAGCCAGCCACCCGGTCTGGCCAAGGCCCTGGCCGCCCAGGCGCGGCACACCGATCGGCTTCTCCGTCTGAATGGAATCGTGGGTACCGCAGTCGGGCTCCGGGCTGACGGTCAAGCCGAGGTACAGCTCTTTACCAAGTCACCCGGCATGCGCGGACTCCCGGCAAGGCTCGACGGAGTACCAGTGTCGGTAGTCGTCACCGGAGAGATCCGGGCACTCCCCGCCGTCGCGACGGCACCCAAAGCGGTCTCGGCGGCCGCAGTTAGTCGTACTGCTCGCCTGTCTCGGCCAGTCCCGATCGGCGTCTCTACGGGGAATCAGGGGGAGTGCTCGTCCGGCACTATCGGTGCCCGGGTGAAGTCCGGCACGGCGACCTTTGCGCTCAGCAACAATCACGTCTACGCGCTGGAGAACACGGCTCCGGTCGGCAGCAACGTGCTGCAGCCCGGCAGGTATGACCTCAACTGTGCCAGCGGGTCTAACGCACTACTCGGCAAGCTGAGCAAGTACGTGAAGATCACGTTCTCCACCAGTGCCAGCAACAAAGTGGATGCCGCCATTGCGGCCGCGTCCACCGCCAACCTCGGCCGGAGCACGCCCAGCGATGGCTACGGAACCCCGAGATCAACCACGGTGGCTGCGGCGCTGAACCAGGTAGTCCAGAAGTACGGAAGAACCACCGGCTACACCAGCGGCAGCGTGGTCGGCCTGAACGCGACGGTGAAGGTCGAGTACAGCCATGGAATAGCACGCTTCGTCGGTCAGATCATGATTCGGGGGAAGGGCCGCTTTTCCCAGGGGGGAGACTCCGGCTCCTTGATCGTGGACGCAAACCGCCGTCCGGTCGGGCTGTTGTTTGCCGGGAGTAAGAACGGGTACACCTTTGCCAACCAGATCGGTCAGGTGCTGTCCGCCCTGGGCGTCTCGGTCGACGGCACCTGAGGCCACTCGGAATCTCAGCGGGAGGACTCATGTTGGCGGTGAGTCTCCCGCTGCTGGGGGACTGCACAACATTGGAATGCGTCCCGGTGGAGATCCGGGAAACGGGGCGAATCGACGCGAGTCGTTGAGGTCCAGCGCCCTTCGCTCGCGATGAGTGTTGCTCAGACCACCTTTCCGATGTGCGTGTGGACAAAGGTCACCGCCATTGCGCCCTCGCCCACGGCGGAGGCGACGCGCTTCACCGACCCGCTCCGCACGTCCCCCGCGGCGAAGACCCCGGGCAGACTGGTCTCCAGCAGAAACGGCGACCGGCCCGCCGCGCGCCAGCGATCGCTCTCTGCGACGGCCGGGACCAAACTGGCTCCGGTGAGGACGAAGCCCTTCTGGTCCAGCTCGACGCAATCGCGGAGCCAGTCAGTGTTGGCGTCTGCCCCGATGAACAGAAAGAGCGAGGTCGTCTCGAAGGTCAGCTCCCCGCGATCGGCACTCAGCGCTTTCACGGCGCCCAGATGGCCATT
>Ga0307415_100000643_pt1 | contig 15343 bp, 14 predicted proteins | sample DK1Cmetagenome_FD_204524 | JGI IMG/M metagenome (GOLD analysis project Ga0307415, IMG submission 204524) | Maize rhizosphere microbial communities from greenhouse at UC Davis, California, United States - DK15-C-2 | ecosystem: Host-associated > Plants > Roots > Rhizosphere > Soil | place: USA...
AGCGAGATGATTCGGGTCTGCCGCCCCGGCGGCCGCATCATCATGCTCAATCATTTCAGCAATGAGAATAAGATGGTTGCCGCCGTGGAAAAAGTGCTGTCGCCACTGACGAAGCATCTGGGCTGGCGCACGGACCTGTCCTTGGACAATGTGCTGGAAGGAACCGAGTTGCAGGTCGCCCGGAAGCAGAACGTGAATCCGCTACGATTTTGGGCCCTGGTTGAATGCGTGAATTGTAAGGACAGCGACGGCGTCGCGCCCAAAAAAGCGGCCGCCTACGCGAACGGCACGACCGTCTACACTCCGACTCCCAGCAGCCTCAGCGCCGGAGCAACGAACGAAGAAGCCCTCGCCTAGCGTGAGAACCACTCTCTTGCTCCATTCTATGGTGCCGGCAACGGCATTCTGATTATTCTTCAAGCTTCCCTGCCCTCCTCCACCGTAACTGCTCCAACGACTTCCAATTCAACCATTCTCCACCGGGGATGATGGTATTGCCGACCAAGCACTGACCCGAAAAACGTCTGACGATGAGATCAGACAGGCAGGACAGGATGCGGTTGGCGGCTGAGGTGTGGGAGCCGTCCACATGCAACAGGATTCCGAATCCCGCTCCATCGAGCGGTCCATACAGCATGACATGGACGGCGGCCTCTTCGATGGTGTCCGCTCCTTGAGCCGGAAGCAGCGTACCTTCCCATTGGATGACCGACTTTCCTGCATTCGGTGTTTTGGCTTTCTTCCATGTGCATGGCAAACCTGCTCCGTCCAGCTCTTCGAGCAGCCATTCTACGGTTGGCCATTCCGCGGTCTGGCTTTGGAAAGTCCAGCGGGCGACCGGCTCGCGCAAACGGTCGTCAGACGACGGCATCGTCACTTCTTCCAACTGCGCCTCGTCGCAGACGACATAGAGCTCGCCCTGTGGATCGAACCAGAACCGAAGCTTGCCGGCCGTACACTCGGCATGGATCACGCCTAAACTGGAACAGTCGGCGCCTTCCTGCTCAAAAATGGAAAAATCCGTGACGCCTTTCATCGTCAGTTTGGCCACGCGCTCCATTTGACGAAGATGGTACCGCACGACGATCGTCACGAGGGTATCAGCCAGGACCTCGCGGCCGGACCCTTCATCGAACAGCCGGCGTTTCGCCATCTGCACGTCCGTCACATATCCACCGCGGAAGCCACCCGTGTGGCCCAGTAGCCAACGGAGATCTTCAACATCTTTGATCGTGAATTGCATAGTCACGATTGTAACGCAGGATCGCGCCGGTAGCTAGAACGATCGCCGGTCGTCCGCACTCACCACTTGATCAGAGACAGCCGTGAATGAAGCGAGCCTGTCACTCGCAGCCCACACGTTCTCCCTTGAGAACCTTGCCCGTCAAATCGACGAAAAAATGGATCTGGCAGTTGACATTGCCCCCGTAAAGAGGAAGGAGATCAAATGCATCGGCTTGACCTGGCATGCGATCGATCGCAAAGTCCCAAATCATCTCGATGGTCCCGTCCTCTCTTTGATGCGGATGTAGATTGGGCGGACCAAGTTCGACGTAGAGGTCCGAAACCTGCCCTCCGACCCACCGGTTGATGACCTCATCCCACGTCTGATAGGGACCGGCCACATCTCGCTTCGCGGCGTCTTTGCTTTCCGCGACGCAGCCGGTGTACACAGCGCTCATCATGCAGATGGCACACCAGATCGGCGTCAAAACGATTCGATGGCGCATGGTCAACCTTTCGGTAAAGATGCCTTGCTAGAAAGCCCTGGAACCGCGCAGCATAATTGGACAGCCGATCATCAGTCAATTCAGAGGATTCGCTTCACTCTCAGGCCGCAGACGACGCTCGTGAAGAACCGCCGCTTGTCTCTTACATTGATTACCGCCTTATTCCTGCAGTAGCCTAGAGGCTCGGTGTCAAGCAAGCGTTCTTGACCGAAAGGAGATTCCTCGATCATGGCCGGTTTTCCTATCGAAGTCGCGACGCGCATCAAGACATTGCCCCCCTATTTGTTCGCTGCCATTGATAAGATGAAGCAGGCCGCAATTGCCCGTGGAGTGGATATCATTAACCTGGGCATCGGCGATCCCGACCTGCCGACGCCCCAGCCAATTGTCGACAGTCTCTCAACAGCCGCAAAAAATCCCAAACACCATCAGTACCCCTCATATGAGGGGATGCTGTCATTCCGCCAAGCGGTGGCCGAGTGGTATCGTCGCCGGTTTGGTGTGAAGCTGGATCCGGCAGACGAAGTGCTGACCCTGATCGGTTCGAAGGAAGGCATCGGACACATCCATTTGGCCTTCGTGAATCCAGGGGACGTGGTGCTCGTGCCAAGTCCGGGCTATCCCGTGTATCCGGTCGGCACCAGTTTCAGCGGCGGCGTTTCGCATTTCATGCCGCTCACGAAGGCCAACGGGTTCCTGCCTGATCTGGAGGCGATCCCTAAGGATGTGGCGAAACAGGCCAAGCTCATGTGGCTCAATTCCCCGAACAATCCCACCTCGGTGGTTATGACCAAAGACTATTTCAAGCACGTCGTCGAATTTGCGCATCAACACCAGGTTATCGTGTGTCATGATGCGGCGTACTCCGAAATTTTCTATGACGGCAAACGGCCGGCCAGTTTCATGGAAGTCGAGGGTGCCAAAGAAGTCGGTGTGGAATTTCATTCCCTGTCAAAAACATACAACATGACCGGATGGCGGCTGGGATTCGTCGTAGGCAACAAGGACGTGTTGGCCGGGCTCGGCAAGGTGAAAAGCAATCTCGACTCAGGCGTATTCGAAGCCGTGCAAGCGGCGGGTATTACGGCGGTGGGACTTGATGAGGGGGTCACTGACGCCATCAGGCGCATCTACCAGGAACGAAGGGACACGCTGGTTCCCGGATTGAAGGCGGTGGGACTTGACGTCGACACACCCCCTGCCGCGTTTTATGTCTGGGTAGCGGTTCCGAAGGGTTATAGGTCTGCGTCGTTTACGGAACACTTACTGGAGAAGGCCGGAATCGTGACCACTCCCGGTAATGGATTCGGTGCGCCGGGCGAAGGATACGTTCGAATGACAGTCTGTACCTCAAAAGAGCGGCTGAGTGAAGCGGTCGAGCGGATAAAAAAAACGGGGTGGTAACGCCGAGATGGACTGCGAGACGGCCTATATTGGTTTCGGCTCCAATGTCGGCGATCGGATAGATTTTTGTGACCGTGCCGTGACGCTCTTGAGTCTGTTGCCGCACTCGCAGGTCACCGGCGTTTCGCTCCTCTATGAGACTGAGCCGGTCAAAGACGGAGCCAACCCCGGTGCCGGCTGGTTCCTCAATGGCGTCGTACAGCTGGAGACAGCAATCACGCCGGAGAGCCTGTTGAGCATGTTGAGGGAAATCGAGCGCTCTCTTGGCCGGGACGACGACAACCGGTCGGGTCCGCGGACGATCGATCTTGATCTGCTGTTTTATGGACAGCGCGTCATTGACCAGCCCGGCTTGAAGGTTCCCCATCCGCGACTCCACATGCGGCGCTTTGTGCTCATGCCCTTGAGCGAATTGGCTCCGCTCCTCGTACATCCTACTCGTCTTCGTTCGGTGAATCAGATGCTCTCGGAGACCACCGATCCGGCCGAAGTCCGTCTCCTCTTTCCGCAACCGTCGACCCGCTACGGTTCGCGCCAGGCCTGCAGCCCCCGCATGGATTCATGAAGACGATCCGATCGCCTTCGGCAATGACGACATGGAGCGATCAGCTGCATCGAGAGGGGGTCGTCATCGGCCTGGTGCCAACGATGGGCGCGCTTCACGACGGGCATCGGGCATTGATCCGCACCGGAAGACGTCAGTGTGACGCACTCGTCGTCAGTATTTTTGTGAACCCGACACAGTTTGCTCCAACCGAAGATTTGGCGAGCTATCCCAGGCCAATCGAGCAAGATCGAGAGTTATGCCGGAAGGAAGGCGTCGATGTCTGTTTCGAGCCTGCAGCTGGCGCGATGTATCCCAAGGGTTTTCAGACGCTTGTGACCGTGCAGGCCATCGCACGCCGGTGGGAAGGGCAATCCCGCCCCCATCATTTTGCCGGCGTGGCGACCGTCGTCACCAAGCTCTTCAACGTCGTCAGGCCCGGCCTGGCGTTCTTCGGACAAAAAGACTATCAGCAGTGTGGGATCGTGCGGCAACTGGTCAAGGATTTGAATTTTCCTATCCGCATTGTCCTCTGCCCAACCGTGAGGGAGCAAGACGGCCTGGCTATAAGTTCCCGTAACGTGTTTCTGTCAACGGAAGATCGCCGCATTGCGCCGATCCTTTTCCACGCCTTACAAGCCGGCCGGCAAGCCATTGAGAACGGCCTGAGCGAGGCCGCGTCAGTGGAAGCGCTGATGCGGAAGGTGATCGGAGGAGAGCCCGCCATTCGGATCGATTATTTGGCTGTTTGTGATCCAACGACGCTGGAGCCTCTCATTCACATCGAGCGCCAGGCGGTCATTCTTGGTGCGGTCCGCCTTGGGTCCGTACGCCTCATCGACAACGTGCATGCGAGGCGTACACATGGTTCAGGACAGCGTCCGCACAGCCTTGCGGCTCGCGAAGACTGAACCATGTTGATATCGAACTCGGCGGGAGGTCCGGTGTTGCGGAACGACGGTCTTTGAGTTAAGGGAGAACGTCGCTCGCGGCTCGTCAGGCTAAGCGTTGGAGACCGGATGGTGGCCTTGGCTCACGAGCAGGCCGAGGACCACTTGGCTGAGGCGCCGCTGATCAGGCAATGGAATCTCGAGAAAGCGCAGCCCTACAGACGTCGGACGCACGGAGCAGACCATCGCCGTTTCAATTCGGATCGCCTCGTCTTCCTGGTCAGGCTTGAGCACGAGACCCAGGAACGTTCCCCGCGGCAGGCCGGTCGTTTGCAGAGTGCAGCCATCCATCGAAATGTCCGTGATCCGATTCGTCGAACGGATCCGGTTGTCTGCAAGGAACTGCGCCTGAATTGAGGTGGGAAGCCGTTTGTACTGCCGGCGATCGGACGCGTGAGCACTGCGCGTCGCCTCGCGGCTAAAGGCATGAAACTTGTTCATGCAGAGTTGACAGCGGAACGGAACCACATTCAGGTGATGCAGCACACGCTCCACCATCCCCGATTGAGGCGCGACGCGAACGAACGGCGTTCCGCAATTCGGACAATGGAGAGTCTTCATGCTCCCGACTTTGTTTCCGCCAGTGACTGGGAAGTTCGTTTCCTCGCGGGTTGCGCTTGTTGTTCTATCAATATCGGTTCGATCACGGCGGGCGAGTAGGTTGCCGGCTTGACCCATTTACCGTCCTCGCGTTTATAGCCTCCGATTTTGCTCATATTGGACCGGTGCACTTCTCGAAAGACCGGCTCCATGTCGATACCATACGAGACGGCGGTCCCATAGACGACATACAAGAGATCCGCAAGTTCCTTCGCCACCGCGAACAAGTCGTTCTTGGCCATGGCCTCTTTCAGTTCCTCAAATTCCTCATGGATGAGGCGTTCTCGCAAAATGCGGGTCTGCTCATCGATGACTGTCGGCGTCTGGTGAACCACGATGCTGAACAGACGATGGAACTCTTCGACCATCGATTGGGCCGTCGGCGGAGCGGTTTGCTCATTCCTGGTCATATGACAAAGCCTTTCGCGGAATGACTTCTATAGGACTCAAGGATGAAATGTCTTTGTCGGAGGACACGCCCAAATCTTTGAACCGGCGTGCCGCGGGAAGAATTCTGCTCTCCAAGGAGCCGACGGCCTTGTTATAGGCTAGCACGCTCTTGCCGAGCGACAGTCCCACGTCGTTCACATATTCGGCGAGCAGGGCCATGCGTTCATACAGATCCTTTCCCAATCGACCGGCCTCCTCGGCGTGAGCAGTCAACCGCTCCTGTCGCCAGCCGTAGGCTACGGCTCTGAGGAGCGCCATCAGGGTGGTGGGCGTGGCGAGGACGACACCTTGCGCAAAGCCGTCTTCGATCAGCCGTGGATCCTGCTCTAATGCCGCTCCGAGGAATTGCTCGCCCGGCAAAAACAGCACGACGAACTCCGGCGCCTGATCGAATTGGCTCCAGTAAGCTTTGAGGCTTAAATCATTGATGCGCAACCGAACTTGTGCTGCATGGCGCCGTAAGCCTTCCTGGCGGCGCTCTTCGTCCGCGGCTTCATGCGCTTCGAGATACCCGCCCAACACCGTCTTCGCATCCACGATGATCTGACGTCCGCCCGGGAGCTGAACGACCATATCGGGTCGAAGCCGCCCATCCGACGACGCCACCGATTCCTGTTCAAAAAAGTCACAGTGCGCGACCATGCCGGCCAATTCGGCGACGCGCTTCAGCGTGATCTCCCCCCAACGGCCGCGGACGGCCGGCGCCTTCAACGCATTGACCAGGTTCCCCGTTTCCTGCTGTAACCGCTGCTGTGTTTCTGCAAGCAATTTAAGATGCTGATCGAGGCCACCGTAGGCAGCCTGGCGTGACTGCTCGAGATGACGAAGCTGTTCGTCATACCGGTGCAAGGACTCAGAGAGGGGCTTGACTAATTCGTCGATAGCCTGTTGCCGTTGAGCGAGATCACCCTTCGCCTCGGCATGCAAGGTCTGAAACGTGCTCCTGGCGAGCGTGAGAAATGCCTCATTATTCTGCTTGAGTGCCTCTCCGGAGAGAGCTTGAAATGATTCGGCCAGCTCGTGACGGGCCTTCGCCAGAAGGGTCTGTTGTTCCTCTGCACGTTTGACGGTTTCCGCTGCCTGCGTTTCAGCGATCGCGCGGGCTCGCATGGCATCGGCGAGCTCACCCCGGAGACGGTCGACTTCTGCCTGGTCGGCCTGCTCCCCACGCCGCAATTCCTCGGCCAGCGTCTCGGCAAATTGGGCACGTGCAAGCGCACGACAGAGTTCGCCATCGAATCTGGTGCGCAAGCGAGCGGAAATCCACGCGCCCACAGCCAGTCCTCCAAGCACAATCCCCCCAAGGAGGCCGAGGGCAAACGCCGGATTCTCAAGCATAGGTCGGACTCCGTTCATGCACGGAGAGAAACTCTGGTACCGGTATGGATGTATGGACAGGCAATTGAACGATTAGCTGCGGGAGGTTACGTAATATCACGAAAAACGTCAAGGGCAGGAAAACACTCAGAGCCGTTCGGCCCTACAGACGAGAAGTCTGCATCAAGAAATTATCCTTAGGGTTGTTGACAAAAGTCTTGCCTGCAGACGGGGCGAGCGCGGATGTCCAACCAGCGCAACAAGTTTCTTGTCGGCACGGCTCTTAGGTTCCCGACGCGGCTGCCTGACGTGTCACGATACCTTGCCGAGCATCCACGATGATAATTTCGCCTTCGGATAGTTGAGCCATGACCCGGCGCACATTGGTGATCGTAGGCAACCCATACTCGCGGGCGATGATCGCCCCGTGTGAAAGCGTGCCGCCCATTTCCACGACCAATCCTGCCGCAACACTGAACAATGGCGCCATGCCCGGATCGATGACCGGTGCGACAATGATGTCCCCCCGTCGCACATTGATCCAATCCGCCTCTGATCGGACAAACGTCACTGGCCCAGATACTCGTCCGGAACTAACGGGAATGCCCGAGAGCATCAAATGGGGCTCCAGGAGATGATCGTTCAGGTCCGGCGGTTCCGGGTTGCGAATAGTATCCGGCACCTCCAAGGTCAGCCATTGTTCCCGCTGGGCCCGGCGCGCCTTGACCAGAGCTCTCCAATTCTTTGTCCGCTCCGATGGCATGGCCGCGCGTTCTTGGAGCGTCAGAAAGAAGATGTCCTCTGGAACGCGGAACAGGCCTTGTTCGGTCATGAGCTTCCCGACATGAAGCAGCAGGTTTCGCGCCGCAGCGGAATACCACATCAAATGGTGGCGATTGGCTTCGCGCAGGGCGAAGAATCGGCATAGCCGCCGATACCACCAGTGGAAAATGAGCCAACGATCCATACGAAGGCCGCAACGAGCCTTGATCGACGCCAATGCCTCTTCCCTCGCTGCCTGTTGACGTCCAGCAATGGCTGCCGGAGTGCTTGGCGGGCCCGCGAGCTGAATCCGGATCACCTCGAGCAGAGCTTCGGGCTGATCGACCATCCGCGGAGACATGACGTCCGATTCCCCTGTCCCGCGATGCCCATAATCCCCAAGGTAGCGGTCGAACCTGGCAAGAAACTGACTCCCGGCGAAGCTTCGACGGTAACCGCCTCGTTCCCATTCTCCGCGGCCGAGTCGGTCAGAGACAGCCGGGTCAGCCCGGGCCAGTTCGACCAACTCCGCTAGGTGTAGAATTTGTTGAGCGCTGATGACAGTGCCCAGCCCCTGCAAGGCGACGTTCAATAACCCGCGCCAATCCCTCCCCAGCCAACCGGGCAGCAGCCGGCTGAAGGCTTGCAAACACTGGCCCACTCCTGCCGCAATTCCAAACGTCACTTCGCGGGATGGCAGCCAGTGAGCTAACTCGTCAAGTCGGGCTTCGGCCTCGTCCAGGGATAAACTCCGAATGCGGTCAGGACTATAAAGGAGGGCGAGCGCCTTCATCTCTGCGAACCAGGTGGGACCCCATCGCAGGACTCGTCCCATTTCCCGCAACATCAGAAAAGCGGCTTTGAGGAATGACGGCCAGTCCAATCGTTGCACCCTCACGGGCGATTGCAGTGGTTCTCCTCCTATCTGTTCCACCAGCAGGGCGGGGTTGCCGCCCAGTTGACCGATCAAGGCGTAGAACAGAGACACGTTCAGATAGGGCCGACCTGACAGCGTACGGACCGGCGAAACATCGGAGGGGATTCGACAACCCAGCCGGCGATAGTGGGACAGGATGTAGGCATCCATGAAGTGTTCAAGGAACGAAAGACCCATCGGACTGGGCACCTCCGGCAGCGTTTCCTTAAAGTTCGCTCTCGACCACTGGCTATCATCATTGGTGAGATCAGCGGCTGATCGGAGCGTCGTGATCGGTCGCGATTGAAGGACCCATAGCCCTGCATGGTCAAACGCCCATTCGACGTCGACCGGTCCGCCGAACGCCTGTTCAACTCGGGTGACCAGCGCAGTCACCTCGGCGAGTTGCTGCTCCGAGAGAGCGGATGCCTTGCGCTCCTCGGCAGGAACGGACTCAGTCGTGACACCGCTGCTCCCGAGCAATAGCCGCTCAATCTGATGGCCGGGAATGTACCGGATCAATCGCGCGGGCTGATCGGGCCCTGTCTCAACCGTGTACTGATCCGGCGTAACCTTTCCGTCGGCCAGGGGAGCTCCCAACCCGCGAATGGCGTTGATGGTCACTAGACCGCTCCGCCCCGTAACCGGGTCGACCGAATAGGCGACTCCGGCCAGCGCTGCATCCAGCATCGGTTGGATGATCACCGCCATGGCCGGCGGCGCTTCGGCCGTTCCGCTCTTCATCATGTATTCGATCACTCGCGCATCCCACACGGAGCTCCAGACCGCTGCGACGCCGCGCCCGATCTCATCCCACCGCAGTCCGAGCTCCGTTCGATACAGGCCGGCATAACTGACCCGGACCATGTCTTCGTTGGTTGCCGACGAACGTACTGCCCACCGCTGATCTCGCCCTATTCCCTCCCCAAGGGTTTGCCGCAAGTGGTGCCGGAGGTGGGGAGTGTCTGCGCGCAGAATCGTCTGCCGGCAGTCTTCGAGTTCCCGCTGCCGGTCGTCACCCTGAAGTTGAATTGCCCGCCGCCAGCGTTCAACCGGCGAAAATCCGACCGCTTTCAATGCGGTACGATAGGCACATGTCGTCAGACAGCACCCCGGCGGCACCTTCAAGCCGGCCTTCAACACCCGCGCGAGCCCGACGGCCTTGCCGCCGGCGAGCGAAGCATCGTGGCATTGGGCGAGTGGCAGCACGAGCGGAGCAACCATCAGTCGGATAGTACCTACAAGACAAAGAGCAGGTAAAGGTCATTGACATTGGTACCGGTTGGACCGGTAATGATGTGGGAGCCGAGCCGTTTCAACGCACCGTACGTGTCGTTCTGTTTCAGTGCGGCGTTGAGATCGATTCCTAACCGCCCAGCCCGTTGCCACGTATTCCCATCGACAAGCGCTCCGGCCACATCCGTCGGACCATCGGTGCCATCGGTGGCCACGCCCGCCACATACACCTTCGGAAGGCCGGCCACCACCTTGGCAGCTGCGACCGCAAATTCCTGCGCGCGGCCGCCTCTGCCGGCTCCCCTGACGTTCACCGTTGTCTCGCCTCCTGCCACCAGGCAGCACGGTCTTGGCATCGGTTCCTGTTTTGTCAGAATGCTGCGTGCGAGCGAACCCAGATAAGCTCCGGACGCACGGGCGTCCTCGATGAGCGGAGGGAGAAGCATGGTTCGCATCCCCGCGGCACGTGCACTTGATAGCATGGCATCGAGCGCCGCCTGATTGTTGCCGATGATCTCATGATGCACTTTCTGGAACAGTCGGGTTCCTGGTTTGGGCGTCTCTGACAGCTGTCCCTCACTCCCACGCCTCAAATGTGCCCGAATCGACCGCGAAACGGAGGTCCACAGACGGTACTGCCGGAGACAGTCGATGGCGTCGTGGTAGGTGCTGGGATCGGGAGCGGTCGGTCCCGAAGCAATCGCGCTGAGATCATCACCGATCACATCCGATAGGATGAGCGTGAGGATGGTGGCATGAGTCGATGCCGCCAGCCGACCGCCTTTCAAATTCGACAGGTGCTTACGGACGCTGTTGATATCCCGGATGCCGGCGCCGCACCGAAGCAGCAATTTCGTCACGTGCTGTTTGTCCGCAAGCGTCACCGTCGAGACGGGCGACGGCATCAAACTCGATGCTCCTCCTGACAACAACACAACAAGCAGGTCTTCGCGTGTCAGCGAGGAGGCCAGCGACAGTATCCCTCGAGCTGCCGCGAGACCGGCCCGATCGGGAATCGGATGGCCGGCCTCCACCGCTCGTATGCATTTGGTGCGCACCGTGTGGCCGTATTTCGTGATGACGACTCCACTCTCCAGCCGGCGGCCAAGAATCGGCTCGATCGCACGCGCCATGGAGGCGGCCGCTTTTCCTCCTCCCACGACCACGATGCGGCGATACTTGCGCAGGTCATAGCGGCGCGATCCGATCGTCAGCACGCCGCCGTTTTTGTGGATGGCTTGTTGCATAGCCTTGCCGCCGTTCACAGCGTCCAGCGCGTGCTTCAACATCCGGATCAGGAGCTGACGGACAGGCGAAGCAGGAAGCTGCATGGAATGGGCGATCAGACGGGAGCAGGCGCCAGCAGTAAAGGAGGTACCGAGGCCATCAGGCTGGGAATTTCATGTTGAGCACAACATTATGGGCCCTTCTCTTGCTTGAAACAGCGGGACGGGCAGGATTGGCGTGGCACCTTGATTTGGTAAGTCCCGTGCGGCAAAAAGTCTTTCTTGAATTCGGGATTGAGCAATTTCAGCTCGAGGAAGTAAGTGCCGAATTCTTCCGCGATCGACGTCAACGCCCGCTGAGTTTCCTTGACATTGACGGTGATCGTTTCGGTCTCGAGGGGAATGTACAGATCTTTTTTGCTCAATCCGAGGTATTTTTCCGGCTGAGAATAGATCTCTTTTGCGGCGATGATGCGCGGGACATAACGCATCGTCTCCCGTGGCCCGTGCATTTTCCAATAGTCCGTGATCTTCTGATCCTTTAGCAATTTCCGAATTCGCTCTTCGCCGGCGTTGTACGACGCCATCGCCATGAACCAGTCGTTTTGCTGAAAATCTTTCAGATACTTCAGGTACTTCACGGCGGCTTCGGTGGACATTTCCAGATTCCGGCGCTCATCCCGCACGGCATCGCTCTTGAGCCGGTACCGCCGGCCGGTCGAGGGAATGAACTGCCATGGACCCGACGCCTTCGCTTTGGAATAGGCGGCCGAGATGCACTTGCTCTCAACCAGCAGCATATACTTGAGATCGTCCGGCAAGCCGGCCTCAGCCAGTTGCCGCTCCGCCGGTGGAAAGCAGCGGCCGGTGCGTTTGGCGAGAACGATGCTTTCGCCCTGATCCTCGAGGAATTGGTAGAATTCGTATTCGATCCGCTCCCGGACCTGCCAGTTGTCGAGCGGGACGGGCTGTCCTGCAAAAGTCAGTTTGTCGGGCAGCTTGAACGAACTGAGATAAAATCGTTCGCCTTCTCGCTTGATCTCCGGAAGGATCACGAGGCGATCTTCCGGTTCGTTGGCGCTCTCGAGGGGATCGGAAGGTCCCAGCTCACGGTCCGATTCGCTGCTCGCTCCCGATTGAGCCGATGGGTCTTTCAAGGGATCCAGCTGAGACTGCGCCCGTGTGGACATCGCAAGGAGGGACGCCAAGACCACTGTGACGGTCAGGAAACCGCGCAACCCCCGGTCGACCATACGCACCTATCCTCCGAGTTGTTCGACCTGATCTCTTTCAGTCGGCATGCTACCAGCAAGCGACACGGTCGGCAAGCAGGATCGGCTTTCACTAACGTGCTACACTTCGGCGCCATGCGATCGCTCACCGTTCTCAATCAGCACATCATGACCTGCACTGCCTGCCCTCGTCTGGTGACCTATCGGCAGGCCGTTGCCCAAGAAAAGCGACGACAGTATCGAGAGTGGATCTACTGGGGACGACCGGTTCCGGGATTCGGCGATCCAGCGGCGCGCCTGTATGTGTTGGGGCTGGCGCCGGCAGCCCATGGCGGCAATCGAACGGGCCGAATCTTTACCGGTGATCGAAGCGGTGACTGGCTTTACGAGGCGCTCCATCACTTCGGATTTGCGAACCAGCCAACCTCGACCCACAGAGACGACGGCCTTGCATTGTCGGATTGTTACATCGGGGCAACCGTTCGCTGCGCCCCACCGGACAATAGGCCTATGCCGGAAGAGTTCGAACGGTGCCGTCCGTTTGTCAGGGAGGAATTACGACTGTTGCAAAAAATGCGGGCGGTCGTGGTCCTCGGGAAAATCGCCTTTGATCACTATCTGAAAGCGTGCCGCGAGGAGGGGCGCATGCTGCCTTCGCCCCTTCCCACGTTCGGTCATGGAACGGTTTACCGCCTTCCGTGGCACGTCACGCTGATCGGCTCCTATCATCCCAGTCAACAAAATACCTTCACCGGGAAACTGACGAAGCCCATGTTCCACGCGGTATTCACGCTGGCGAAAAGCGCCATCGAGCAGGACTGACAACCTCTTTACTTCTTGTTCTGCGCGTCCCAATCCGCGAGAAACTTCTTCAAGCCCATATCGGTCAGCGGATGCTTCACCATCTGCTGGAAGATTGCAAATGGCATCGTGCAAATATGCCCGCCGGCTAATGCAGCTTCAACCACATGCTGGGGATGCCGTACGCTTGCAACCAGGATAAAAGTTTTATAATCATAGTTTTTATAGATCGTGATGATCTGTCGGATGAGCTCCATGCCGTTAGAGCTGATGTCGTCGAGCCGGCCGATGAACGGCGAGACGCACCAGGCGCCGGCCTTGGCTGCCAGCAATGCTTGCGTCGGTGAAAAGCATAGGGTGACGTTCACTCTGATTCCTTCGGCAGCCAGCCGTTTCGTCGCCTTGAGCCCTTCGGCAATCAAGGGCACTTTGACCACGATATTCTTGTGAATCTTGGCCAATTCACGCCCTTCCTTGACCATAGCGTCGGCCTCGATGCTGACAACCTCGGCGCTGATCGGCCCGTCGACGATATTACAGATTTCGAGAAGCACCTCGCGAAACACGCGTCCTTCCTTCGCGACGAGAGACGGATTGGTGGTGACGCCGTCCAGCAATCCCAGGCTCGCCGCTTCCTGAATTTCTTTTACACTGGCCGTATCAAGATAGAACTTCATAGCCGTGTCCTTTCATGTCTGCGCACGCATACCTACATTGTAAAAAGAATGACCTATTGATGCAAACGGGCAAGGTCTCATCCGCCCACCCCTCGGCGTCGGGACGCCGCGTTGCGCTACCGCCACTCCTGTTTGACACCCCTATGACCCGCGGTTAGAATCCCTCGCGCGCCGTTCTTGTAGAAGGACGCAACGAACCGGATGCTTGCGAGGAGAGACCTCCATGACGCGACGATGGCTATTGGCGCTGATCGGGTGCCTGTTTCTGTCCGCCTGCGGCGGGAATAATCCCTACCTTGAACAATCCTTGAAACCAGCGGAGCTGCAGGGGAAAGACAAATCCTGGTTCGTCAAGAATTGGGGCGAGCCGAGCGGCAAGGCGCCTCGCTTCTTCGGCGGCGAAACATGGACCTACTTCCGCATCGCCGGCGGAAAATCCGGTCCGCCACTCTTCAATTTCTCACCAAATCAGTGCGAGATCACCTTGAAGTTCGACAAAGAAGAAAAACTGTCGGACTATAGTTATTCCGGCTGCTGACCGTTTCCCCACTGCGCCGGCTACCCGGTCATCTGCCTTTGAAAGGTTGTTGCGCAGCCCTGGCTGCAAAAACAATAGGTCTGACCGCCAATGACTTCGGTCACCGCCGACCCTCTGGGAACATATACACGGCACACGGGATCCTGCACCATCTGATCTTTGGGTTTCGGCAGACGTTCCTGGGTTCGAGTCCCAAACTCCCGGAAGGCGCTTCGGAGCAGGAAGTACAGGATGATCAGGAGGATCAGAATGATGATGATTCTATACATAGTAGAGGTGCGAGTCGTCTGCCACAATCCTATGGGAGCGTCGAGGGTGTGTCAACGACCGATGTGAACGTACACGAACGGTCAGTTCGAACCCGTATAGCTCCAATGGCCTAGCTTCTACCCCGACGACCAGGCCTTAATTCCCTCACGACCCCAGTACTTCTGATGGATAGGCACCCTTCGGTCGCAGTGTTAGAGTGACCGCATGAAGACCTGTGACAAATGTCGCGGAACAATGTTGCCGGAACGGGCGGTGGATCTGGATGCCGGGCTTGCGATCATGGTATTTGCCTGCTTAAACTGTGGTCGTCGGAAGGCAGCGGATCAAGAACCTCGTCCTCTTACGGCTAGACATTGACACGATGAATAATCGTTTTTGACCCGCTCTCACGAGCATGAGCCGCCGGGTCGTGCTACGGCTTGCGACTGGTCGCGCTGTTTCGCCTCTCCTCTTTTCCCTCATCGTTTAAATTAATACCTGTCGCGGGCCTACCCGCTGGATTTGTCATTTGAGATTCAAGACATCCATCATGTCATAGAGCCCCGGGGGTTGCTTCACTACCCAACGGGCCGCACGCAATGCGCCGCGGGCAAAGGTGTCTCGGCTGCTCGCCCGGTGTGTGATTTCAATCCGCTCCCCCATTCCACCAAAAAGCACCGTATGATCGCCAACGATGTCGCCCGCGCGTAT
>Ga0307415_100000645_pt1 | contig 15330 bp, 7 predicted proteins | sample DK1Cmetagenome_FD_204524 | JGI IMG/M metagenome (GOLD analysis project Ga0307415, IMG submission 204524) | Maize rhizosphere microbial communities from greenhouse at UC Davis, California, United States - DK15-C-2 | ecosystem: Host-associated > Plants > Roots > Rhizosphere > Soil | place: USA...
CGACCGTCCCGGCGAACACCGCCTGGCGCAGGGTGGTGAGGCTCCCGGTCAGGTACGGCTTGCTCATGCCCTCGGCCGAGCCGATCTCGGTGGTCGGGTCTGCCGGGTTGGTGCGCACGCTGAGCCGCGTGTTGAGCCAGGCGTCACCGTTGATGATGTCGTCGCCGCCACGGCCCTCGATCAGGTCGCTGCCGGCGCCGCCGAGGATGATGTTCCCGGCGTTGAACGACGTCGTCCCGGCGGGCAGCAGTCCCGCCAGCCCGTTGATCCGGTTGATGCCGGCTGGGGTGAGCTCGTGTTCCGTGGGTCCACCGAGGTCGGCGGCCGTGCGGTCGTCGCCGCGCAGGATGTCGTCCCTGACCCAGCCGGACAACGACTCGACCAGGTCGAACCGGTCGCGGTTGGTCTCCACGCCCGGAGGCAGCAGCCCGGTGAAGTCCATGTCCGAGTCGGCGGGCAGGGGGTCGTTCTTGTGCGTGACCCAGTCGAAGCCCAGCATGCCCTCGGCACGCTGGATGCCGGGGCCGGCGAGCATGATGTCGTCCCCGCCCTCGCTGTCGTAGTCCTGCTCGCCACCGTCGCCGTCGAGCACGTCGTGCCCGGGGTCGTTGGGGTCGTCCTGGAACGGGGCGCCGTTGTCGCCCTGCAACAGGTTGAACGGGCCCTTGCCGGCCTCGATCCAGTCGTCGCCATCGTCGCCGAAGACGGTGTCCTCGGCGTCACCGGCGAAGATGAAGTCGTCGCCCGGCCCGCCGAAGGACTCGGTGATGTCGTTGCCACCGACGATGAAGTCCTTGCCCCGACCGCCCTGGTTCAGGTCGCCGCCGAAGCCCTGTCCGGAGGAGAGGGCATCGTCGCCGTCGCCGCCCTTGAGGACGTCGTCGCCCGCGAGGTCCTGCAGGATGTCGTCGCCGAGACCACCCACGTGCTGGTCGTTGCCGTCACCCGCCTGGATCCAGTCGTCGCCGTCGTTGCCGCGCATCGTGTCGTCGCCCTCGCTGGCCTGCATCCGGTCGTTGCCCGCGGTGCCGTCCCACGAGGTGTGCTCCGTGCCGCCGTAGCGGATGGTCCCGTTCGCCAGCCGGGTGAGCAGGAGGTTCTCGTTCCACTCGGTCTCGGGGTCGTCCAGGATCGGACCGGTGGTCCCGAGCGCGGCCAGGTTGAACGTCTTGTCGGGCCGGGAGAAGGCGTCGGCCGGGAGCGTGTTCACGTTCGTGTTGCGCATGATGAGCTCCGCGAACGAGTTGCCCTCGAGCTGGGTCAGCAGGTTCAGGCCCGCCGTGCGGGACAGGTAGTAGAACCGGTCACCGTCCTGCAGGTCCTCGAGCTGGGTCTCGAACACGTAGTTGAACGTGGCGCCGAGCATGCCACCGAACACGAACGGCTTCTCGGCAAGACCGCCCACCCACAGGTCGATGTCGTCGACGCCGGTCTTCGTGACGCCGTCGGCGTCGTTCGCCCAGGTGCCGAGGCTGTTCAGGAAGTTGAACGCCTCGTCCCTGGCGGCCTCGTCCGCCGGGGCGGTTTGGGCTGCCAGGTCGATGAGCGCCTGCGCGGCAGCCCGCTTGGCGTTCACGGTCGTGGCACCCTGGATGCTCGGGTGGGCGCCGTAGGCCGCGATGAGGTTCACGAGCGTCTCCGGGTGCCGCAGGCTGAAGTTGAGGTCGGCCCAGCTGTCGTACGGCTTCAGGGCGGAGTTGCCCGACTCCTTGTAGAACTCACGACGCGCCCAGTTCAGCGGGGGAACCCCGGCATCGCGGGCCCGCGCCATGTTGATGGTGGGGAGGTCGAGGGGAAGCCCCAGCAGGTTGTTGCGCAGCGCCTCGGTCACGAACTCGTCGATCTCGTTGCCGACCTGCCGGGTCATGCCCCGCACCACGCTGCCCGCAGCCTGGTCCGGGGTCATTCGTCCCGCAACGCCGCCGTCGAAGAACTCCGGCGGGTTGAGGAAGGCCGAGATCAGGTCGATGTCGTTGTTGGTGTTGTCGGCGTTGGTGCGCGCGACGGTCTCGGTCAGCATCGAGTGCCCGAACCGGTAGACGGCGTGGGCGAACTCGGCGCGGATCGTCGGGTTGATCTCGGTGTGGTAGCCCGTGCCGCCCTCACCGAACAGGTTCACCATCGGCTGCACCTTGCGGGCGAACTCCTCGAACACCAGGTGCTGGTACTGCATCTCGGTGACGAAGCGCGCCGCCTGGAAGAGCCGCTGTCCGTACTCCCAGCTCGGGCCGGTCGAGTCGTGCCAGTCGGCGACGTTCGCGGCGGTCTCGGTCGTGGTGATCATGTTGTCGATCTCGGCCATCAGCCGGTTGTGCTCGGAGTGGAACACGTGGTGCACCGAGGTGAGCGCGATGTTCTCGTTCAGCCGACCGTCACCGCCGATGAAGTGCGCGTTGAGCATCTCGTCGTCGTACGTCGTCGGGTCGTTGTCGTCGGCCGTCCCCGCGGTGGTGTCCGGGTCCAGGGGCACGATCGGCCCCGGCCCGTCGGCGGGGTTGCGGTCCCCGGTCGGCACCGCGTGGTGGGCGATGTCGTCGAGGAACGCGTGCCCGGTCCGAACGGCGTTGGCCGGGATGGCGGTGCCGGCGGCGCTGCCCTCGACCAGCCCGGTGGCGGTCACCAGCCGGGGGTAGCCGTTCGGTCCGGGCCGGAAGTTGCCGTACTGGTCGGTGTCCAGCAGCGGCACGTTGGAGATGTCGGTGTCCTCGAGGACGATGCCGAGCTTGTCGAGGGCCTCGGCCTTGACGATCGCCCAGGTGGCCAGGCCCTCGCCGCCCGCACCGCCGAGGAGTCGGCCGGTGTCGACCGGGTCTCCGGCCGCGTTCAGCGCGAACTCGCGGAGGAAGACCTGGTGGGAGGGGTGCGAGGTGTACGTCTGGTTCTGGTCCACGAACGCCGTGGTCGTGTTGGTCGCGTCCTGGACGTCGTCGGCGCTCTCGTCGACGGCCGTGCCCGGACGGTCACCCGTGATGCCGTCGGGTCCGGGCTGGTTCGTGGCCCGGGTGAGGATCATGAAGTTGGTGGGGCTGCCCGGCACGAACAGCGGGTCGTCGGGCTTGAGCGGCATCATGACGGTCCCGCCACCCTTGGTGGTCAGGTCCAGGCCGTGGTCGAAGAACTGGCCGAAGATCGTGAAGAGCGAGTTGAACGGCGCCGACAGCCCGGTGTCGGTCGCGACGTTCGGGATCGGCAGCGTGCCGCTGGCGTCGGGGAGGTTCCCCCCGGCCGCGGCGACCGCTGCGGGGTTGTTCGGCGTCTGGTCGACGACCAGGTTGCTCACGACGCGTGGCTGCGAGTCGACGACGGTGCCGCGCTTCTGGGTGTACGACGTGCCGTTCTCGGCGCTGCGGAAGCGCGCCGGGGCGCTCCGCGGGAACACCGTGTCCGCGGCTCCCCACTTGCCTCGGTCCGGAAGCAGGTTGTTGCAGGTCCCGTCGACCGTCCGCAGTCCCCACGGCAGCTCGGCTCCTTGCTGGTTGCCGTTGGGGATCTGGTTCACCCCCGTCCCGAGGAGCGTGCCGCACGGATTCGCGCTGGTGGCGCTGGCGGCATGGGTCTCGGCGATCTTGATCTGCTTGAGGATGAACCTCACGTCGGAGAGGTTCAGGTTGAACCCCTGCCCGACGGCAGCGTCCGCGGGCGACGTCGCCCACGGCGTGAAGAGGCTGGTGATGACGGCGAAAGCAGCGGCCGTGGCCACTGGTCGCTTCCCGCGGCGAATCCGCGGAGACTTGCCGAAGGACGGCCTTCCCAATCGGTTCATGTCGTACTCATTTCGAGATCCGGCCCTGGGGGGCCGGGCGGATTACGGATCCGCTGATCACCATCCGCGCGTCGACCTTGAGAATTGGTTGAGAAACCCTCAGTCGAGGTCCTCCGAGCTTCCGCCGCGTGGTAGTCGGCCTGTGAGCTTCTGGTGAGAAACCTCAGGTCAGGCGCGTTATTGCCGCTCCCGGCCCGGACGACGAAATCTCTCCAGGATTCCTCCTGCGACCGGCCGGTCGCCGACCCGGGCCGGTTGCCGCTAGCGTGCCCGGATGACCTCCGTGGACGTCTTCGGACAGCTGCCGGACGGGCGCCGCGTGCACTGCCTGGTGCTCGGCGAGGCGCCGGGACCGGTCCTGCACCTGCTCGACCTCGGCGCGACGGTGCACCGGCTCGAGGTGACCGGCGGCGACGGCGTACGGCGCAACGTGGTCCTGGGCCACGCCTCGCCCGCCGACTACCTGGCGTCCACCGACTACATCGGCGGCAGCATCGGCCGCTACGCCAACCGGATCGCCGGCGGGACGTTCCCGCTCGACGGCCGGGACGTGCAGGTGGGCGTGCATGACCGTGGGAACCACCTCCACGGGGGGCCGGACGGGTTCGACCGCCGGCTGTGGGAGGTCGACGAGCACACGCCCCGCCGGGCGGTCCTCCGGCTGGAGAGCCCGGACGGGGACCAGGGCTTCCCGGGGCACCTGACGGCCCGGGTCGGCTACGAGGTGACGGAGACGGAGGTGCGGCTGACGTACGAGGCCACCACCGACGCGGCGACCGTGGTGAACCTGACCAACCACGCCTACTTCAACCTCGACGGTGAGGGCGCCGGGACCGTCGACGGGCACCGGCTGACCGTGCTCGCGGACGAGTACACCCCCGTGGACGCGACCGGCATCCCGCTGGGCGCGCACGCGTCCGTCGACGGGACACCGTTCGACTTCAGGACCTCGACCGTCGTCGGCCGCGCGATCCGCACCGCCCACGAGCAGGTCGTGGCCGCACACGGCATCGACCACAACTTCGTGCTGCGCGGCACGGGGCACCGGACCGCCGCCGTGCTCGAGGGCCCGCGCTCCGGCATCCGCCTGGAGCTCACGACCGACCAGCCCGGGCTGCAGGTCTACACGGGCAACTTCCTCGACGGCACCCGGACCTCGGTCGACCAGGCGCTCTACCGGCAGGGTGACGGCATCGCGCTCGAGCCGCAGGCGTTCCCCGACTCGCCCAACCAGCGTGGGTTCCCCGACGCCGTGCTGCGTCCCGGCGAGACCTACCGCGCCCGGCTGGGGTGGCGGTTCGACACGCTCCCGGACGAGGCCGCGGACCCGACCTGATCAGGAGGGCGGGCGCAACCGGCGGGGCACCCCCGCGTCGAGGGCGGGGGAGCCGCGCAGCCGCACCTTCACGTCGACGCAGTGCACGCCCTCCGGGGCTGCGAGCAGCGGGTTGAGGTCGAGGTCGGACACCTCCGGGACGTCGACCGCCAGCTGGCCCACGCCCGTCACGACCGCTTCCAGCGCCTCCACGTCGACCCGCGGGCCGCCCCGGAACCCGTCGAGCAGCGGCCAGATCCGCAGCCCGCGCAGCGCCCGCGCCGCGTCGGAGGGAGCGATCGGGGGCAGCAGGTAGACCTCGTCGCGCCACACCTCGGTCGCGACACCGCCCGCGGCCACGCGGACCAGCGGTCCGAACACCTCGTCGCGGACCACGCCGCACGCGACCTCGACGCCGCCGAGCACCGGCTGGACCCGCACGTCCACCGCGGTCGTCCCCAGCTCGGCGCGGAAGGCGTCGACCGCCTCCGCGACCTCGTCGGCGGACCGGAGCCCGATCCGGACCAGTCCCCGGTCGGTCTTGTGGAGCACGGCGGGGTCGGCCACCTTGACCGCCACGGGGAAGCCGGTCGCCACCGCCGCGGCGCGGGCCTCCTCGACGCTGCCGGCCCGGACGCCCACGTGGTCGATGCCGTACGGCGCCAGCAGCTCGGCGGCGGCGTCGGCCGGCAGCCACTCGGCCTGGCCCCCGCGGGCGGCGAGCCGGTCGACCGCCCACGCCCGGGCGAACGACGCCCGGATCCCGAGCCCGGGGGGCGGCTCGTCGGCCGGGACCCGTCGCCACGCGGCGTACCGCATCGTCCGGGCGAGCGCACCCACGGCCGCCTCCACGGTGCGGTAGACCGGAACGCCCTCCGGCCGGGGTCGTGCCGCCGCGTCGGAGGCGACCAGCAGCACCGGGACCTCGGCGCCGGCCCGGGCCCGCGCCACCGCGGCGGACAGGCGGTCCGGGTCGACCAGGCTGTTGGGCACCAGCACCACGACCACGGCGTCGACCTCGCCCGCGTCGAGCAGCGCCGCGAGGCAGGCGGCCAGGTGGTCGGCGTCGAGGTCGCCACCGAGATCGACCGGGTTGCGGGTGGCGACCGAGCCCGCCGCGGCCCCGCGCAACCGGGACTGGAGCTCCGCCGACAGCGTGGGAACCGCGAGCCCCTCCCCGGCGGCCAGGTCGGCGGTCAGCACCCCCATCCCGCCGGCGTTCGTGACCACGCCGACCCGGTGCCCCGCCGGCAGCGACTGCTGGACGAGCAGGGCCGCGGTCTCGGTCAGCTCGGCGGCGCTGCGGCAGGCGATCACGCCGGACTGCGCGAACAGCGCGTCGACCCCGACCGAGGCGCCGCTCGCGCGGCCGCCGAGCACCGCCAGCAGCGGTTTGCGCTCCGCGAACCGGCGCGCGGTGCGGGCGAACTTCATCGCGTTGCCGAACGACTCGAGGTGGAGCGCCGCGGCCCGGACCTGGTCGTCGTCCATCCAGGCGGCCAGCAGGTCGTTGCTGGAGACGTCCAGCTTGGCGCCGAGCGAGACGAACGAGTGCACGCCCACCCCCAGGTCCCGGGCCAGGTCGAGCAGCGTGAACCCGACCCCGCCCGACTGCGAGGCGACCGCCAGCCCACCGGGCTCCGGCAGGGCGCGCGCGAACGTGGTGTTGAGCCGCACGCCGGCCGCCCACGAGAGCACACCCTGCGAGTCGGGCCCGACCACGCGGACGCTGTGCGCCCGGGCCAGCTCCAACAGGTCCCGCCCCGCCGGGCCGGAGCCGCCGGACAGGCCCGACGAGACCACGATGGCCGCACCGACGCCGGCCGCGCACGCGTCGGCCATCACCTCGGGGACGTGGCCGGCGGGCACCACGACGACGACGAGGTCGACCGGTTCCCCGACCGCGGTGAGCGTCCGGTGCGCCGGCAGGCCGGCGACGGTGTCCGCCTCCGGGTGCACGACGTACAGCCGACCGGCGAAGCCGGCCGCGCGGATCCCGTCGAGCACGGCATGGCCCAGTCCGCCGGCCTCGCGGCGTACCCCGACCACGGCGACGCTCCGGGGATACAGCAGCGGCCGCAGCGACCGGGCCTCGGAGCGCCACTCACGCCGGTCCGCCGCGTCGATGACGGCGGCGGAGGCCTCGGTCCGCAGCTCGACCGACACCTCGCCGTCCTGGGTGTGCCGCGACACCGCGAACCCCGCCCCCCGGAACACGCCGAGCATGCCGTAGTTGTCCGCGAGGACCTCCGCCTCGAACCGGGTGAGGCCGTGGTCGCGACCCACGGCGGCGAGGTGCTCGAGCAGCAGACTGCCCAGGCCGCGGCCCCGGTCCTGGTCGGACACCAGGAACGCGACCTCCGCGCGCTCGCTCGACAGCAGCTCCGCCGTCGCCAGCGCCGCGATCCGGCCACGGACCACCGCGACCAGGGCGACCGACTCGGTGTTGGACTCGTCGAACAGGTGGGCCACGTAGGCCCGGCCGGCCGCCGGGCTGGGCGAGAAGAACCGCAGCCGGAGGGTGTCCTGGGAGACGCCCTCGTGCAGGGCCAGCACCTGGTCCCGGTCGTCGGGGCGCAGCGAGCGGATCAGCGCGATCGTGCCGTCGGCCAGGAGCACGTCGGAGGCCGGCACGACCCAGTCGCGTGGCCGCAGGGAGGAGTCCGTCGTCATTCCCCGCCCTTCGGTGCTGCGCCGGTCGCTGCCGGTCGTCGCACCCATAGTGCCCCGTCGCGCCGGTCGCACACCGAAACGGCGCACCCGGCGTGCCCGGGACAGGGTTGGGCCCGACCCGGCCGGGCAGACTGCGGGACATGACGCTGGGTACCGCGACAGACCGCTCCACGACCGACGAGGCAGCCGCCTGGTGGAGGTCGGCGGTGGTCTACCAGATCTATCCGCGCAGCTTCGCCGACTCCGACGGGGACGGCATCGGGGACCTCAACGGCATCACCGCCCACCTCGACCACCTCGAGGCGCTCGGGGTCGACGTGCTCTGGCTGTCCCCGGTCTACCCGTCGCCGCAGGACGACAACGGCTACGACATCAGCGACTACCAGGACGTCGACCCGCTCTTCGGGACCCTGGCCGACCTCGACCGGCTGCTCGAGGCGCTCCACGCGCGGGGGATGAAGCTGGTCATGGACCTCGTCGTCAACCACACCTCGGACGAGCACCCGTGGTTCGTCGAGTCCCGGTCGTCGGCGACGAACCCCAAGCGTGACTGGTACTGGTGGCGCCCGTCGCGCCCCGGCCACGAGCCCGGCGAGCCCGGCGCGGAACCCACCAACTGGGGGTCGTTCTTCTCCGGGTCCGCGTGGGAGCTCGACGAGGCGACCGGGGAGTACTTCCTCCACCTGTTCTCCCGCAAGCAGCCGGACCTCAACTGGGAGAACCCGGAGGTGCGGCAGGCGGTCTACGCGATGATGCGATGGTGGCTCGACCGGGGCGTCGACGGCTTCCGCATGGACGTGATCAACATGATCTCCAAGGACACCTCGCTGCCGGACGGCCCGCTCCGCGGCGACGGGCTGTACGGCGACGGGTCGGCGTACTTCATCACCGGCCCGCGCATCCACGAGTTCCTCCGCGAGATGCACGCCGAGGTGTTCGAGGGCCGCGACGCGCAGCTGCTGACCGTGGGGGAGATGCCGGGGGTCACGCCGGAGCACGCGGTGCTGTTCACCGACCCGGCTCGCCGCGAGCTCGACATGGTGTTCCAGTTCGAGCACGTGGGGCTCGACCACGGGGACGGGAAGTTCGACCCGCGACCGCTCGACCTGCGTGACCTCAAGCACTCGCTCGGGCGCTGGCAGGAGGCGCTCGCCGAGACGGGGTGGAACAGCCTCTACTGGAACAACCACGACCAGCCCCGGATCGTGTCGCGCTTCGGCGACGACGGAGAGTTCCGCCGGCAGTCCGCCACGATGCTCGGCACCGTGCTGCACCTGCACCGCGGGACGCCGTACGTCTACCAGGGCGAGGAGCTCGGGATGGCGAACGTCGGGTTCACGAGCGTCGACCAGCTGCGCGACATCGAGTCGGTCAACCACTACCGGGCCGCGGTGGCGGCGGGCGAGGATCCCGCCGTCGTCCTCGACGGGATCCGGAAGATGGGCCGCGACAACGCGCGCACGCCGATGCAGTGGGACGCCGGCCCGCAGGCGGGCTTCACGACCGGCGAGCCGTGGATCGAGGTGAACCCCGACCACGTGGACGTGAACGCGGCGGCGCAGGTCGACGACCCGGGCTCGGTGTTCCACCACTACCGCCGGCTGATCGAGCTGCGGCACCGCGAGCCGGCCGTCGTGCACGGCGACTTCACGATGCTGCTGCCCGAGCACCCCGCGGCGTACGTCTTCACCCGGGAGCACGACGGCGTCCAGCTGCTCGTGCTCGGCAACTTCTCCGGCGAGACCCTGCGCCTCGACCTGCCGGACGCGGACGCCTGGGCGGACGCCGAGCTGGTGATCGGCAACTACGACGGGGGCACGGACATCGCGGAGCTGCGTCCCTGGGAGGGGCGGGTGCACCGCCGGTCGGTCTGACCGGTCAGGGCGCCGTCGTGTTGAACGCGGAGTCCTTGCGGGAGAGCAGCTCCCGCCGCTCCTCGGCGCTGAGGGCCTCCACCTGGGCGATCACGTCGGAGGGGAAGCCGCTGACCTCCGGCGCCGCGGCGAGCGGGACCACCGTGTGCACCACGCGGTCGTCGTACACGTGCAGCATCGTGAGCGACTGGTGCCCGTCGACCCCGGACACGAACCGCTCCACCGGCGCGGGGTCCGAGGTGTAGCACGTGGCCGACGCCACCGAGACCGGGATCCCGGCGAACGTCGCGTGGCTGGAGAAGTGGAAGTGCCCGCCGAGGATGGCGCGCACGTCGGTGCCGGCGAGCACGGCGGCGAGGCGCTCCTGGTCGAGCAGCTCGATGATCTCGGCCGCCCGCATCATCGGCACCGGGATCGGCGGGTGGTGCAGGGCGAGCAGGGTCCCGTGCGGCGCGGGGGTGGCCAGCACCTCGGCGAGCCAGGCCAGCTGCTGGGCGTCGACCTCGCCGTGGTGGTAGCCCGGCACGCTGGTGTCGAGTGCCACGATCCGCAGGCCGTCGACGTCGTGCACCCGGTCCTGCGGGCCCGCGTCGTCGGAGTCGAACAGCCCGGACGCGTACGCGGCCCGCTCGTCGTGGTTGCCCATCACCCACACGACCTCGGCGCCCATCGCGGCGGCGGCCGGCTCGACCAGCTCGCGCAGCCGGGCGTACGCCGCGGGCTCGGCCCGGTCGGCCAGGTCGCCGGTGAACACCAGCGCCTGCGGCGGCGGGTCGAGGTTCGCCAGCCGCTCCAGCGCGCGGACCACGCCGGCCTCGGTGTCGATCACGCCGTACTGGCGTCGGCCGTCGGCGAGCAGGTGCGGGTCGCTGACGTGGGCCACGACGTGACCGGGAGCGGGGTACTGGCCGAGCTGCACGCGGTCAGGCTAGCGGCCGCGAAACCCGCGAGTCGGCGCAGTTTTCCCGCGGAAACCCCCCGAGTCGGCGCCGTTTGTCCCCAGAAACCCCCCGAGTCGGCGCAGTTTTCCGGGCGCCGGGGAAAACTGCGCCGACTCGCGGCTGCCTCGCGAAGACTCCCGCGCGGCCATTGTGACGCCCGTTCCGCGGGTCTAGCGTGCGACGCAACAAGACCATTCTTCCGCGAAGCGGATTCCGACTGGGCGAGGAGAGCCATGGACACGCCTGACGGCCTCGAGATCACCGGCCCCATGCACGACCGGTTCGAGGAGATCCTCAGCCCGACGGCCCTGGAGCTCATCGCCCGGCTGCACCGCGAGCTCGACGGCCGCCGACAGGACCTGCTGGCGGCCCGCCGGGCGCGGGCCGAGGACCTCGCCGGCGGTGGCACCCTGGACTTCCTGGAGGAGACCCGGACGGTCCGCGTGGACGACTCCTGGCGCGTCGCCGAGCCGGCCCCGGGCCTCGTCGACCGGCGCGTGGAGATCACCGGGCCGACCGACCGCAAGATGGCGATCAACGCGCTGAACTCGGGCGCGAAGGTGTGGCTGGCCGACCACGAGGACGCCAACACCCCGCTCTGGGAGAACGTCGTCGGCGGCCAGCTCAACCTGCGCGACTCGCTGCGGGGCACGCTCGACTTCACCAGCCCCGAGGGCAAGGCGTACGCGCTCAAGGACGGCGACCTCGCCACGATCGTGATGCGGCCGCGCGGCTGGCACCTGCCCGAGAAGCACGTCCGCGTCGACGGCGAGCAGGTCTCCGGCAGCCTCGTCGACTTCGCGCTCTACATGGCCGCCAGCGCCCAGCTCCAGATCGACCGCGGCCTCGGCCCCTACTTCTACCTGCCGAAGATGGAGTCCCACCTCGAGGCGCGGCTGTGGAACGACGCCTTCAACCTCGCCCAGGACTTCCTGGGGATCCCGCGCGGCACGATCCGGGCCACGGTGCTGATCGAGACCTACCCGGCGGCGTTCGAGATGGAGGAGATCCTCTACGAGCTGCGCGACCACTCGGCGGGGCTGAACGCCGGCCGGTGGGACTACATGTTCAGCGTCATCAAGTGCTTCCGCACCCGCGGCCGGGACTTCCTGCTGCCCGACCGCAACTCGGTCACGATGACCGTGCCGTTCATGCGCGCCTACACGGAGCTGCTCGTGCGGACCTGTCACAAGCGCGGTGCGCACGCGATCGGCGGCATGGCGGCCTTCATCCCCAGCAAGGACCCCGAGGTCAACGAGGCCGCGTTCGCCAAGGTCAAGGACGACAAGACCCGCGAGGCCAACGACGGCTTCGACGGGTCCTGGGTGGCCCACCCGGGCATGGTGGAGACCTGCCGGGAGGCGTTCACCGCGGTGCTGGGCGACCGGCCGAACCAGCTCGACAAGCTCCGTGAGGACGTCCAGGTCACCGCCGCGCAGCTCCTCGACGTGGCCGCCACCCCGGGTGAGGTCACCGAGAACGGGCTGCGGAGCAACATCAGCGTCGGCGTCCAGTACCTCGAGTCCTGGCTGCGTGGCAGCGGCGCGGTCGGCATCAACAACCTCATGGAGGACGCCGCCACCGCGGAGATCTCCCGCAGCCAGGTGTGGCAGTGGCTGCACAACGAGGTGGAGCTCGCCGACGGCCAGACCGTCACCCGCGAGCTGGTCGAGCGCCTGATCGAGGAGGAGATGGCGAGCATCCGCGACAAGGTGGGCGAGGAGGCGTTCGAGAAGGGCCGGTGGGCCGACGCCCGGTCCCTCTTCACCGAGATGGCGCTGGCCGACGAGTATCCCGAGTTCCTCACGCTCCCGGCCTACGAGCGGATGCCGTGACCGGGCATGAGCGGCACCCACGGCACCCCCCGGACGGCAGGACCGAGCGCCGGTGACGTGACGCCCGAGGCCACCGCGGCCACGGGGGAGTCGGGCGAGCGGCAGCCGGCGCTGGACGCGGTGACGCGCCGGGCCCGCGAGGTGATCCCCGAGGCCGGGGTGATCACCGACCACGCCCGGCTGCGCACCTACGAGTGCGACGGGCTCGCCCACTACAAGGTGACGCCGGGGCTGGTCGTGATCCCGGAGACCACCGAGCAGCTCGCGGCCGTGGTGCGTGCCTGCGCCGAACACGCGCTGCCGTTCGTGGCGCGGGGCTCCGGGACCGGGCTGTCCGGGGGCGCACTGCCCCGGGCCGACGGGGTGCTGGTGGTGACCTCGCGGATGCGCACGATCCGGGAGGTACGCCGCGACGACCAGCGCGCCGTCGTGGAGCCGGGGGTGATCAACCTCGACGTGACCCGGGCCGCGGCGCCGCACGGCTACTACTACGCGCCGGACCCCTCGAGCCAGCAGGTCTGCTCGATCGGCGGCAACCTGGCGGAGAATTCCGGCGGCGCGCACTGCCTCAAGTACGGCTTCACCACCAACCACGTGCTCGGCGCCGAGCTCGTGACGCCGGACGGCGACGTCGTCGAGCTCGGGGGGCTGGCCCCCGACAGCCCCGGCTACGACCTGCTGGGCACGGTGGTCGGCTCCGAGGGCACGCTGGGCGTGGCGACCGCCGTGACCGTCCGGCTGGTGCGCAGCCCCGAGGAGGTCCGCACGCTGCTCGCGGGCTTCGCCTCCACCGACCACGCCGGGGCGGCGACCTCGGCCATCATCGCCGCGGGGATCGTGCCGGCCGCGATCGAGATGATGGACGCGCTCGCGATCGAGGCGGCCGAGGAGGCCGTGCACTGCAACTACCCGGCCGGCGCCGGAGCGGTCCTGGTGATCGAGCTCGACGGTGCCGCCGTCGAGGTCGAGCACGAGTTCGCGGAGGTGGAGCGGCTGTGCCGCGAGCACGACGCGTTCGAGATCCGCGTCGCCACCGACCCCGCCGAGCGCGCGCTGATCTGGAAGGGCCGCAAGTCCGCGTTCGCCGCGGTCGGCCGGATCAGTCCCGACTACATCGTGCAGGACGGCGTGATCCCGCGGACCGCGCTGCCGGAGGTGCTGCGGGCCATCGCGGAGCTGTCGGAGTCCTCGGGAGTCCGGGTCGCCAACGTGTTCCACGCCGGGGACGGCAACCTGCACCCCCTGGTGCTCTTCGACGACGCCGTCGAGGGAGCCGGGAAGGCGGCCGAGTCGGTCAGCGGCGCGATCCTCGACCTGTGCATCGGCCACGGCGGGTCGATCACCGGCGAGCACGGCGTCGGCATCGACAAGACGTCGTACATGCCCCGCATGTTCAGCGACGAGGACCTCGACACCATGCAGCTGGTCCGTTGCGCGTTCGACCCGCAGGGCATCGCCAACCCCGGCAAGGTGTTCCCGACGCCTCGACTCTGCGGCGAGGTGCCGGGTCGCCACCGGGGCGCGCACCCCCTGCAGGAGGCGGGCCTGGCGGAGGTGTTCTGATGACGACCGCGACCGTGGACGAGGCCGCCCGCCGGGCGCTGGGCGCCGCCTGCGACCGCGTGTCGGAGCCCACCGCGGACGACCACGTCGACGGCGTACGCCCCGGGCTGGTGGCCTTCCCGGCCTCGACGCCGGAGGTGGCCGAGGTGATGCGGGCTGCCGCGGCGCACGGGCTGGCCGTCGTCGCCCGCGGTCGGGGCACCAAGCTCTCCTGGGGTCGCGCGCCCACCCGGGTCGACCTGGTCGTCGACCTGGCCGCGATGGACCGGATCCTCGACCACGCCGCGGGGGACCTGATCGCGGAGGCGCAGGCCGGGACGCCGCTGAGCCGGCTGCGGTCGACCCTGGCCGGGGCCGGCCAACGCCTAGCGGTGGACGAGACCGTCCCCGGGACGACCGTGGGCGGCGCGCTCGCGACCGGCGCGAGCGGCCCGACCCGTCTCGCCCACGGCACGTTGCGCGACCTCCTCATCGGTGTCACGGTGGTCCGTGCCGACGGCGTGGTCGCCCGGGCGGGCGGGCGGGTGGTGAAGAACGTCGCCGGCTACGACCTCGGCAAGCTGATGATCGGCTCGTTCGGCACGCTCGCGGTGGTGACCGAGGCGGTGTTCCGGCTGCACCCGGTCCCGGCGGAGCGCCGGTTCGTGACCGTGCCGGTCGCCGACCCCGTCGACGCCGGGCGCCTCACGCAGGAGGTCGTGCACTCCCAGGTGGTGCCCGGCGCCCTCGAGGTCGACCTGCCCGCCACCGGGCCCGGCACGCTGACGGTCCTGCTCGGCGGCATTCCCGAGGGGGTCCGGGGCCGCACCCGCGCCACCCTCGACCTGCTCGGGGACACCGCGACCGCCGCCGAGGAGCCGCCGGTCGGCTGGGCTGAGTACCCCTGGCCGACGCCCTCCCCGACAACGGCGGCCGGCGACGACCGGGCCACCGCGCTGAAGCTCGGCTTCGCGCTGTCCGGGCTCGTCGACGTGCTCCGCACCGCCCGGAGCGCCCCCGCCCCGGTCCACGTGCGCGGCTCGAGCGGCACCGGGGTGGTGTACGCCGCCGTCCCCGCCGGCACCGACCCGGCGGCGGTCGCGGAGACCGTCGGGCACCTGCGGGGCGTCTGCGTCCGGCACGGCGGCAGCGCGGTCGTGCTCGACGCGCCGGCGGCGGTGAAGGCGGTGGTGGACTCCTGGGGGCCGGTGCCGGCGCTCGCGCTGATGCGCCGGGTCAAGGACCAGTTCGACCCCGATCACCGGCTCGCGCCGGGACGTTTCGTGGGAGGGATCTGAGATGACCCAGACCGGGGCGTTCGACGAGCACCACCCCCCTGACCCGGCGCTGGTGGCGGACTGCGTGCACTGCGGGTTCTGCCTGCCCA
>Ga0307415_100000646_pt1 | contig 15329 bp, 15 predicted proteins | sample DK1Cmetagenome_FD_204524 | JGI IMG/M metagenome (GOLD analysis project Ga0307415, IMG submission 204524) | Maize rhizosphere microbial communities from greenhouse at UC Davis, California, United States - DK15-C-2 | ecosystem: Host-associated > Plants > Roots > Rhizosphere > Soil | place: USA...
ACGCGCTTCTATACATACATCAGCACGATGCACTATGTGATGGAGGCTTGCGCGGAACAGGGAAAAAAAATGATCATCCTTGACCGGCCGAATCCCAATGGAAGTTATATCGATGGGCCTATACGCGTCCCGGAGCTCAAGACATTCGTCGGCATGCATCCAATCCCTATCGTCCACGGTCTGACGGTGGGCGAACTCGCAGGAATGATCAACGGAGAGGGTTGGCTCGAGAACAAGGCGAAATGCGACGTAGAAGTCATTCAAGTCAAAAACTGGACGCATAACGATGTTTATTCACTGCCCGTACGGCCGTCTCCAAACTTGCCAAACGATCAGGCCGTAAGATTGTATCCGTCACTGTGTCTGTTCGAAGGTACAGTGATCAGCGTGGGACGAGGAACACAGACACCTTTCCTCATCATCGGCAACCCCGAGTTCAAAGACATGCCATTCAGCTTTACTCCACGTCCGATCCCCGGGATGTCCAATGAGCCTCCGCACAACGGGCAGACCTGTTACGGGCTTGACTTGAGCAACGTTGACATCGAACCACGGATCACCCTCGGGTATTTGATTGATTTCTATCAAAAGTATCCTGATAAGGAAAAATTCTTTATAGGATCCTTCGATCGTCTTGCCGGCACCCCTCAGCTTAAAGAGCAGATCCGGCAAGGTCTGACGGAAGCGCAGATCAAGGCATCGTGGAAAGAAGGATTGGAAGCTTACGCGAAGATCCGGAACAAATATTTGTTGTATCGATAAACGCTAACTTTTGGAAGTTTTGAAGATTAGCAACTGGCAACGCACGTTGGGGCGCCAGGCTTTACAAATTCGATGAGAACACAATTAGTCAACCGTATACTTTACGGCTAACAACCAACAGCCACAAAATGACGAAAGGGGAGAAAGTAAAGGACATCCTCAAAATTCTGGACAAGTACTTTCCGGATCCCGATATTCCTCTCGACCATAAAGATGCCTATACGTTGCTCGTAGCAGTTGTGCTCTCGGCGCAATGCACTGACGAGCGTGTAAACAAGACTACACCTGAGCTTTTTACACTGGCCGATAATCCATTTGACATGGCCAAAATTCCTGTTGATGAGATACGGCAGATTATCAAGCCGTGTGGATTATCCCCAGCTAAGTCGAAAGCCATCAGTAAGCTGTCAGAGATCCTGGTTGAAAAATATAATGGCAAAGTCCCTGATAATTTCGAAGACCTGGAGGCCTTGCCGGGTGTTGGACATAAAACAGCCTCTGTCGTTATGACTCAGATATTCGGAATGCCGGCATTCCCCGTCGACACGCACATCCACCGACTCGCGTATCGCTGGGGCTTGTCGAACGGAAAAAGTGTCGAGCAAACCGAACGCGATCTTAAGCGTCTCATTCCTGAGAAGCTTTGGGATAAAGTACATCTGCAGATCATTTACTTCGGCAGGAAGTATTGTCCTGCGAGAGGACATATCTGGGAAGCCTGTCCAATCTGTTCAAAGCATATGAGACGCAGCCTGCGGTATTAATGACATCAGCACATCAACACATCAGCACATCAACACATCAGCACATTAACACATGCGTCCAATCAAAATCATATTCATGGGTACCCCTGAATTCGCCGTACCCAGCCTCGAGATATTGGTAAACAACGACGTGAACGTTGTCGCAGTCATTACAGCGCCAGACAAACCGCAAGGCCGTGGCCAGAAGATAGTCCACTCGCCTGTCAAGGCTTGTGCCCTCGAACACAACATACCTGTTTTACAGCCTGTCAATCTCAAGTCTTCAACTTTCCTTGAAGAACTAAAAGCATACAACGCCGACCTTCAAGTAGTGGTAGCATTTCGCATGTTACCTGAAGCGGTGTGGAACATGCCGCCGCTCGGTACTTTTAATCTTCACGCTTCGCTCCTGCCACAGTACCGCGGCGCGGCACCGATTAACTGGGCGATCATTAACGGTGAAACGGAAACGGGTGTCACAACTTTTTTTCTCAGACACGATATCGATACTGGCAGTATCATCTTTCAGGAAAAGGAACCCATTCACAAGCATGACAATGCGGGTACTCTTTATGAGCGACTGATGAGCTGCGGCGCCGCACTTGTTCTGAAAACGGTGCAGGCAATCGCGTCCGGAGAATATAGCACAACACCGCAACCGGAAATCGGTGAGATCAGGCACGCACCAAAGATCTTCAAAGAAACATGTGAGATAAGCTGGAATAAGTCCTCCGAACAGGTGAATAATTTCGTCCGAGGTCTCAGTCCGTATCCCGGTGCCTGGACAACGCTCGCCGGAAAAATATTTAAGGTTTATAAAACGTCGATTGTCCGGGAGGTGAACCGCGCACAAAATCCCGGCGAATTTTTTACTGACAACAAAAATTATCTTTACCTTAAAACGCAAGATGGATGGATCTCTATTGACGAACTTCAACCCGAGGGCAAGAAAAGAATGACCATCCAGGAATTTTTCCGAGGAAACAAGTTGTAACATCGCAGAGGTCTTGCGTCACGCCCTGCCCGAACCACCAATAAGATGATAGTGTCCGCCATTGCTGCCCTTTCAAAGAACCGTGTGATTGGAAAGAACAACGATTTGCCGTGGCGGCTGCCTGATGATATGCGGTTTTTTATGGAAACCACTAAAGGTCACCATGTGATCATGGGACGGAAGAATTACGACTCACTTCATGCGAAGTATAAACCGCTTCCGGAACGAACGAACATTGTGATCACTCGCCAGAAGGACCTTAAGGCACCCGGTTGTATTGTCCTGCATGCTGTAGAGCCGGCGTTGGAAATCGCACGTAAGAACGAAGAGCAGGAATGCTTTATCATCGGTGGCGCCGATATATACAAGCTTGCAATGCCCTACACAACCCGGTTATATCTGACGGAGATCGATGCGGTGATAACAGGCGATACTTTCTTCCCGGACATAAGTAAATCCGAATGGAAAGAGACGAGCCGGAAGCACCATCCGGCTGACCAACGCCATGCCTATGCGTTCGACATCGTCGTTTACGACCGCATCTGATATGAAAGAAATAAACAATAAGGTGATCTGGCTCACTGGCGCGTCCTCGGGCATCGGGGAAGCGCTTGCCTATGAGCTGGCGGTGAAAGGCGCCCGCCTTATCCTTTCTGCGCGTCGGAAAGAAGAACTGGAACGCGTCAAAGGCAACTGCCCCTCCGACGCACAGACTGGCATCCGCATTCTTCCACTCGACCTTTCTCAACCTGAAACGTTAAAACTATCGACGGATGCAGCCATCCAGCTATTTGGTCATGTCGATATATTGATTAACAATGGCGGTATCAGCCAGAGAAGTAAGGTCGCCGTGACTCAGCTGTCGGTGGACCGACGCATCATGGAAGTAAATTTTTTCGGAGCTGTCGCACTTACAAAATACCTGTTGCCGCACTTTATCGCGCGCAAGCAAGGTCATTATGTGAACGTCACCAGCATAACAGGCAAATTCGGAACGCCTTACCGGTCGGCCTATGCGGCGTCGAAACACGCCCTCCACGGATTCTTTGACGCTGTGCGGGCAGAACATTTTAGAGACAATATACATGTGACAATGATCTGCCCGGGTTTCATTCGCACGCCCATAACATTGTCAGCGCTTACCGCCGACGGCACGCCGCTGAATAAAATGGATGAAGCGCAGTACAAAGGAAGGCCGGCCGACTGGTGTGCGAAGAAGATTGTGAGGGCTATTGTTGCCCAAAAAGAAGAGGTGTACATCGGAGGCATAGAAGTTCTCATGGTTTACATGAAAAGATTTTTTCCATGGTTTTTTTCTATTCTCATTCGGAAAGTAGCCGTACGGTGATGTTGGCGTCTTGGTGATCGCAGATTATATTCACAAGCGAAACAAACATCCGTGGAATACATCGAAATACCTTTTATCATCCTGACAGGGTTCGTCGGCGCCTTTCTCAACACAGTTGGGGGCGGAGGCTCGCTTTTCACCGTGCCGATACTCACTTTCTTCGGACTGCCCATTACCATGGCGAACGCAACAAACAGGGTGGCTCTCATAGTCCAGAACCTCTTCGCAGTCGGCGGATTCAAAAGCAAGAAGGTAGCCCTGCCGTGGCCATACAGCCTCTACCTTGGAATATCGACGCTCGCCGGTGGGATCGTTGGCTCGTTGATGGCATCCCGCATCAACGATGAGCTTTTCAGTCGCATTTTTGCCGTGGTCATGATCATTTCTGTGATTTTTATCCTTTTCAATCCGAAAAAGCGCAGCGGGGAAGAAAGGCTCTCTTTTAAAAGGCAAATCGTAGGAACTATCTGTTTTTTCTTTCTTGGTATCTACGGCGGTTTCGTACAGGCTGGAATTGGCTTCCTTGTATTGGCGGTCCTCAATGTTGTCAATAATCTGGATCTTGTTAAAAGCAATTATGTGAAAGTATTCTCGGCTATCGTTTACACATCGGCCTCCGTGGTAGTGTTTGCGCTGCAAGACAAGATCGATTGGGCAACGGGCGGGATATTGGCTGTCGGCATGGCCTGGGGTGGATGGTTTGCCAGCCGTTGGAGTGTTGACAAGGGCGAGGTATGGATCAAACGCGTGATGATCGTCTCCATCATCGCCCTTGCCATCAAACTCTGGTTCTTCTAATCCCCTATGCCCCTTATGCCCCTTACGTCCCTTATGCCCCTTATACCCCTCACGCCCCTTTACGTCCCGCCCACAGCGGGCCCCCGGTGCCCGACCCATGTAAAACGTTTCGTTACGTATTCAGGATTCGTGAAGGAGGCATTCCCCGCGGGGTTTCCCCCCGTGACGTGGAAATCTGAGAAGGCGGCGTTCTGATTCATATAAATTCCACCTGTAAGATTGAATGAAACCGGAGTGGCGGCGAAGGCCATCTCATCGGCGATCTTTTCTTTGACACTTTCATCGGTGGCATATGCTCCGCATGAGATCGCCCCGTGTTGGAGGGCCAGATCGCGGGCGAGTGCTATGGACTCGTCAGTGTCTTTGGTCTTGATCAGTAATGCAATAGGTCCGAATAATTCCCGCGAGAAAAGCTGCTTTTGTGACGCCTCAACTTCCACTAATACCGGGGTGGCTACACGCGCGTTTTTGAACATGGGATTCTCCAGCGAGCGCGACCTGAGCCATACTTTGCCCGGTAGCTTCTCCGCGTCTGCCACGCGTTCGCACGTCTTCGGGTTCTGGATCGCGCCCAATACAAAAGGCCCGGCTTTGGGATTGTCGATCAACGCCGTAATACTGTCCGCAAGCTTCTTTGCAAAGTCATCGAATGACACCACCGCTGAAGCAGTCTTTACCCCAGACCCCGGGATGAGGATATTCTGCGGCGCTGTACACATTTGTCCGCTGTATAATGAAAGAGAAAAGGCAATATTTGAGGCGACCTTCTCGACATCGTCCACCGAATCAACTATGATAGAGTTAACGCCTGTCTTCTCCGTAAAAACGGTTTTTCCGGGAAGTGTCTCCAGATAAGTTCCGAAGGCAGAGCTCCCTGTATAATCAATCAGCTTCACCTCCGGATGTTCGGCAAGCGCTTTAGTTATCATGTTGTCGAATGTGTCTACAGCAAGCTGACAGATATTGGGATCCAGATCTCTTTCATCCAGAACTTTTTGAATCTCCGATACGACAATGGCGATGGGAAGTATCGCCCCGGGGTGCGGTTTTACGATCACTGTGTTTCCCGTGATCAGACTACCATATATGCCCGGCACAGAATTCCAGGTAGGAAATGTGGAGCATCCGATAACAAGTGAAATGCCTTTGGGTATGGACCGCCACTCTTTCGACAATCGGATGTTAGATTTTCCAAACGGCATGGGACGGGAAGCGCTGAAGCTCTTCATATCCGGCGGCGATCGCCTCGAGTGCGCGGTCAGCCGCATGAGGACCGGACGCCTGAAAAGCCATCATGTAACCCTGGCCCGTAGTGTGCATCGTCGCGTAAGCGATCTCAAAGAACCGGGATTTTATCCTCTCAAGTGTTTCAAGCAGTATACCTGCGCGCTCGTCCACAGTCACCTTCCGCCATGACCTCAAGGCATCACGTGAACGACTCACGAGATCATCCGGAGAGAAGGCGGGATACTGGATCTTCAAAGGTTCCTGCAAATAAGGTGACTCTTCTTGGCCCACCCATGATTGTGGCTGCTCCTGCAGAAGCTCATCGAATCTTTTTCCAATGCGCTCCTTGAATTTTTTCTGACCGTCAGCATCAGCGGTTTCGCCGTATACCGACGGAGCAGGGTGTTCCGGGAAGGCGGCAAAAAATGTCCGTGAATGGAGGGCTTCGATAGCTTTTTTTAATGTAGCCTCATGTTTGTTGAACAGATCCATACTCTATAATTCGTGGTGAATGCGCTTGCAAGATTTATTGTTGTTGCGAGCCAAAAACTTTTTTTAGTATTTCCGTTGTGCGGGCAACCGGATTTTCGCGGATATTTTTTTCTTCCTTCGCAATCATGAGAAATAATCCCTCGATAGCTTTGTCGGTGGCGTAATCATCGAGATCGGGGTTCACCTTCTGCACGAGAGGGATTTGATTGTAACGTGTTACAATATCGCTGTAATAACGAGTTGCATTGACCTTATTGAGAGAGTTCTGAATGACAGGCTTGAACTTTTCTTTCAATAATCCAGACGTGGTGCGTTTAAGGTATTGTGTCGCGGCATCGTCCTGACCACGCAGAATAGCCCATGCATCCTCGATGGTCATTGACCGGATCGCCTCAATAAAAATCGGTTTGGCTTCCCTGGCCGCATCTTCCGCTCCACGGTTAAGCGTCATGACAAATTTATCTACTTCATTGCCGAGGCCAATTTGTCTTAGCCTGTCCTCCACCTTTTTTACTTCGGGAGGGAAAGGAATTTTTATCTCCGGATTTTTGAAATAACCGTCCAACTGTGAAACAAGGTCGGCGCCTTTCGAAATACCTTTTATCAATGCCTCCTTCAGACCCTGAGCAACTTCAGCGGTTGTCAAAGGCGTCGATGACCCGCCCAGTGTCTTGTTTACATCTCCGAGCGTCTGATTGATCTGGGCCGAAGTACAAGCCCCGAAAATGAGGGCGGAGAATAACCATATTTTTTTCATGCGTAGTGGGATGTGTTTTTTCTTTTTTAGTTAATAACAAAAACAATACTTATTGGTTAATCATTTTGCCGGTTTATCTGCTAATGTGGTTGTAGTTTGTACATAAACGCTTTTTAACAGGGTTTCGCGTCTAAAGCTACAAAATTGGCTTTAAGCTTTAAACTTCGTGACAGTAAACTACATTTGTTAGCACCATTCACATATGAGACCAGTCACAGCGGAAATACTAACTATCGGAGATGAGATCCTTTACGGACAGATCGTTGACACCAACAGCCAATGGATGGGTGCTCATCTTTCAGACGCTGGCATCAAGGTGATTCACAAGACTACGGTCGGAGATATCGAACAGGACATATTGAAAGCGTTTGCCGAAGCGGAAAATCGCGTGGACATTGTTCTCATTACAGGCGGACTTGGCCCGACCAGTGACGATCTCACAAAACCTTGTCTGGCGAAATATTTCGATTGTGAAATGCGCATCCACGACGAAGCTCTGGCCGAGGTGACTGAATTTTTTGTTAGCCGCGGACGAGCGCTCACCGATGTGAATCGACTTCAGGCGTCACTGCCCGTGTGCTGTGAAAAGATTACAAACCGAATGGGGACGGCCCCGGGGATGTGGTTTCATCGCAACGGAAAAGTTTTTGTTTCGATGCCTGGCGTTCCACATGAGATGAAAATAATGATGAGCGAGATCATTATCCCGAAACTTCGGCGAACATTTCAGACGCCTACAATTCATCATACAATCATCAGAACAGTAGGGATTGGAGAGTCATTTCTTGCCGAAAAAATCTCTTCCTGGGAAAAGGACCTTCCGCCGCATATCAAGCTTGCGTACCTTCCGGGGTACGGAGAAGTGAAGCTGCGGCTCACCTCATCGGGAAGTGATCAACAAACCATAAGCAAAGAGATCGATTCTCTTGTCGAAAAGATCAAACCATTGGCGGGGGAATATATCTACAGTGTTGGGAACGAATCGCTCGAAGTCGTGCTGGGTAAAGTTCTTCGCGAAAGAAATTTGAATATTTCATTTGCAGAAAGTTGCACCGGAGGATATCTGACGCACATGATCACAAGCGTGCCTGGCAGTTCCGAATATTTTTCGGGAAGCATCATCGCCTACTCAAACGATGTAAAGATAAAAGAGCTTGGCGTCGCGGAGGAAAGTCTTTCTTCCGACGGGGCAGTGAGCGAACGTGTCATCCGCGAAATGGCCGAGGGCGTTCGACTGAAGTTCAAAACAGACATCGGCGCAGCGACCAGCGGGATCGCCGGACCTGGCGGAGGCACGCCTGAAAAACCCGTGGGAACCGTCTGGATAGCATATGCTGATAAGTATCAAACGATTTCCCGGAAACTCCAGCTCTCGAAAGATCGACTTATCAACATCAAACTGGCTTCTATAAATGTGCTTAACCTCATCCGCGCCGGCATCAAGCAGCGGAACCCTGACGGATGAGGCTCAGCCGATCATGTGCACTTTCGAATCCATAACTCATTCAGCGGCCCGCACCGGAACAACGAACCGGGTATCAGACCACTCAAAGACCATTTGAATCCCCTCACCCTGTGGTGCAAGACTGATGGTAAATTGCTCGACTGGCGCCGTGGTCTTTTGTGTTTGTACCTTTGTTTTTAATACATCATTCTCCTCGTCAGGTTCATTTGCTCCTGACTTATCGATCTCGGTATTCAGCACGATCTCAAATGAGTTTGGCCCAGGGATCGCATACATTCTGTACGTGCCCGCCTTCAAAGGGCTGCCATTGAAAAGAACGTCGCGACTAAAAGTCACTTCCGTTGCTTCATTTGCACCCAGTCTCCAGTACTCGCCATAGGGCTGCAGCGGGTCCTGGTCCTCAGGTCCAAAGATAAGTCGGCCGCGCACTGATGGCCGGCTGTAGCTCACCGTGACCGTTATTCCTCCGGAAGTCAAGGATTCTTCATCGGGTGGGCTAAGCGCTCGCGAACGAAAATTCAGATAAGCAAAGAACACCACGAGAACCAGTGCCAGTATGGCAAGCCAGATCCACAATTTTTTACTTTTCATAGGCTGTCGGCGTAATATACTAAGATAGGTAAACCTTTTTTAAAATACCGGGCCAATGCAGATGTCGCCTAGATTTTCTTGGGCGGCAGATCAAAGGCCTTCGCTGCATGATCGAATCCACCTTTGTGCGACCCATCGCAAAACGGTTTGTTACCCGATCTTCCGCACCTGCAAAGCGAAACCACTTCCCTTCCCTGTAATCCGTACTTGTTCCCTTCCATATCCACTATTTCAAAGTCACCCTCAATTCTCAAGGATCCGTTGCTGTTTACAGTCAATTTTGTTTTAGCCATATTTTTTTGCCTCGAAGTTAAGAAAAGAACGTGCCGTGAGTAGAGTACTTCTTTCAATGCTGCCCGATCGGCATATTCTGGGCCACAGTTACCCCTAGGAGGGTTCGTACATAGTTTCGACACCCGCGAGCGGTCTGAAACAGGTGTTGGCACACTGTTTTTATAGACTAGCAAAGACTAATTTTCGCACCATGGGTTATTTGTTGATTAAGAAAGACGATGTAAAAACTTTTAAATCTTTTTTATCGGGCAACGAGATCGAGGTAGGCGTTCGCGTAGGCTCTCAGGCAAACGTTTTCAACCCTGACGAAGAGGTTCACATATTCTATGGCAACGACGACACCGAAACCACCTACAGGGCCCGCATAACACGGCAGAAGAAAGTAACTACAATGCCTGGCAATAATGCGCTCGTTATGCTGGGACTTGTTAAGCAGTAGTCGACCATTTTTATCTTGCCGGTCCTTTAACCTCGCATACTTCCATTTTTCTAATATTCCGGGTATCTTCACTTCATAAACCCTTGTGTTATGAATCACCTGAAGATCAACCATCTCGCTGTATTGGTGTGTGTCATTTTGCTGCACGCCATCGGTTTTTTATGGTATGGCCAGTTGTTCCGCGAAACGTGGATGTCTATGGTCGGGTTGGATTCTCAAAGCACCCAGAGTGGCGGCGGCGAGGCAGGTTTATGGATAACTAACTTCATTGCCACACTTGCGCCAGTCTATCTTTTCGCGTGGCTATTCACGAAGCTGGACGTTACGTCGGGGCTGCGGGGCGCCGCGCTTGCATTTATCATTACGTTCTGTGTCCACCATCTCCCAGTGATGAGCGGAAACATGTTCGCGGGTGAGCATTACGGCCTCGCCTGGATCACTGGCGGATTCAGTCTCGTAGGCATGACGATCTCGGGTTTCATACTCGGGGCCTGGACCAAAAGAGAAACCTCCAGATAATATGGTGAACGATCATTGAGGTCGCGTGCGGTCATTTCGGCCAGTGTGTTTCAATACCTTGGGATCGCACCATGTTCTGGAAATCCTCGAGCATATTTTTATTTTCTCTCACCGCACGTGGGATAACCTTTTTATCAAGCGCATAGGCCACAATCATCCCGGCCGACTCGCCGATGCTCCATTCCACAGGATGAAGGCGATAGCATCCGTTGGTAATGTGTGTGGTGCCAATGTTCTTGTTGGCAGGAAGCAAATTCTCTACTCGTCGTGGAAGCAGCGCACCCAGCGGGATCTGAAATGGAAGTGATCCGAAATCAATGTAATTGTTTCCGCTACTGCTGGGATGAAGATCGATGTGATAATATCCTATACCTACACTGTCATAAAAATCGGCAGAAGTGTTAGCTGTTTTTTTTCCTGTGACCAGTCCGCGGTTCTGTGTGCCTACATGTTCTTCAAGAACGGTGAAGACTGCCTTGATTCGACGCGACTCACGTACATACGGATATTTGGCCAGGCCATCCTCTGTACCCATCACATCGCCGCGCAGGCGCAAACCCGGCCACCCTTGACCGCCATCAGCGCGCGGTGCTTCCGTCTGCAACCAATAGAACAGGGAAAGACTTAACTGTTTGGCGCGGTTGATATGTGTGCTAACCTCCTTCTCACTCACATCGATGATACTTCCAAGCATGTAATCATTCTGTGGCCAGTTGACTATCGTGATGTCGCCTGAATAAGTGCCGGGCTTGAAATTATTCTTATTGATGATTCGCCTGTAATTCCAGAGGTTCAACGCATTTCCCGTCGATACTCCTTCTGGATGGAAACCAAGTGCCTTTGGCTCAAGTGTCGATGGGTTAGAATATTTGAGCTCTAACAGTTTGCCTGACCAGGCCGGCGTGAGATTGGGAACATGATCTCTCCAGAACTGGTACTCCGCAGGTTTGTCAATGACGTTGTTTCCTCCTGGCACGTAATCCATAGCAAAACAAACGGTGAACGCCTGTTGATTTTTCGCGTCCGCTGTTTCCGCCGCGTGCAATTCCTTCGTCTCGCTTCTTGCCTCAGCTCCCGTGACATATTCTGTCTTAGTGAGTGGGAGAAGGTCGCCAAGCTCCGTGGCATCGATGAAGTAAGGTGCGGAAAGGATCTTCTCGTTTCCACTTTTGACATTCAAAGCTTTTAAGGCACGCACCTTATCTCCTGTAACATCTGCGGCCACAATCTTGTGGTCAGTGAACAGCAACAACCTGCCGGAGCTGATGTAAGGATTAAGCATGTCCTGTAATACCGCGACGGCTACACGCGGCTCATGACAGAGCCTTGAAACCGAGCCGTCACCGGGATTCAGATTTTTACGACCGCGCGCCTCATCGGTAAGGGGATAGTTGCGGATATAATATTCACGCACACCCGTACGGAAATCTCTGTAAAGTTTGGTGGCGCCGTGTGTTTCAATCCATTGATGTTCATCAGGAGGTACACCCTGTTGTGATACCTGGCCCCCGAGCCAGTCGGTCTCTTCAGTGAGAATTACTCTCAAGCCGTTCCGCACGGCACCTAACGCCGCAGCTATCCCGCCGAGGCCTCCGCCGGCAATCACTACATCGGCGTAGAATTCCTTTCCGTCTTTCCATTTGTTCCTTTGTTGGCTATCTGCCACAATGGGTGAAGAAAGGGCTGACCCTGTTGCCAGGAACCCACCGCCTGCGGTTAAGATCTCTATAAAATTTCTTCTCTTCATGTCTTCGTCGCGGGAAAAACAATAAGCCGTGCGAGTACTGCGACCAGCACACGTTCAAAACAAAACTAATCCAATGTTATTCTTAACCAGAGCCTGATTAATTTTTCGTTCACTCATATTGCCCGAACCTTTAGAATAAAAGCATCACGCATTGTCGTCATTGACATTATACCTGGATTTGTATCCGTTTAATCCATAGAACACGATGTAGACGTAGCAGGCCATGGGAATCAAAAAGGAAATACCCCATGAAGAAGCGTCTTTCAGTATGCCTTGGCTTAGCGATATGATTGCCCCTCCGACGATGGCAGTCGATAAGATGCCGGATGCCTGCGTTGTATATTTGCCCAGACCGTTGACAGACAATGAGAAGATGGTGGCAAACATGATGGAATTGAAAAGACCAACGGCGATCATGGTCCATACAGCCAGATAACCGGTAGAAGTGACTGAGACCAGAATGAGAATGAGTGCACACACGGCGGTTGTCGCCAATACTGCGGGAGGTCTTAGCATCTTCAAAAGGAAGTAACCTACCAGTCGGCCAACCAGCATACTTCCCCAGTACAAAGCAACATATCCGTTAGCTTTGTCCTCCGGAATACCTACTGTGTCAGAAATGTAGTTGGTCAGGAAAGTACCAATGGATACTTCGGCGCCTACATAAAAAAAGATGGCCCACATGCCCAAGTTGAGATTCCTGTATGAGAAGACACCGTTGGCGGATGTCGTCCCTTTGTCCGGCGCGGAGGCAGATGCCGGGCGAATGGCAGGAAGTTTGAGTTTTGATACGATGAACGCGATGATCAGTAGCAAAAGCGCGATGCCTAAATAAGGATACTTGACAGCCTGGCTGGAAGCACTTGATTGCTCGAGTCGGGACAAGATAAAGTGCGCACCAAAAAGGGGAGCCACGGTCGTGCCTATTGAACCAACTGCCTGGATAATGGTTAATCTCGAGGAGGCGGTCCTGGCTGGACCGAGGATTGTAATGTAGGGATTGGCAGCAACCTGCAACAATACAATGCCTATGGCAAGAATAAAGAGTGCGGCGAGGAACAAAAAGTATTGATGGAGATTCGATGCTGGAAAAAACAGAAGTGCCCCGAATGCAGCAATTGAAAAACCCGCAATCATACCATTCTTGTAGCCGACTCTCTCCACGACCTTGCTGGCGGGAAACGACATAATGCCGTATGTGAGAAAGAAGTAGAATTGAGTGAGCGAAGATTCCGAGTAATTCAAATCAAACCCTTTCTTGAAAAACGGAACAAGCGTGTCATTCAGGCATGTGATGAAACCCATCATGAAGTATAATACTGCGAGGCTCATCAAGGCAGGAGTATAGTTTCGCGTTGATAAGTGGGCAGACCCGGAGAGTGATAGATCCGTTACAGGTATGTTTGCCATGACGTCTATAAAACTGTTGAAGTTAATTGTTTGCCAGCGATAGCGTTGAGCGTTTTCCAGCACTGATAGAACCCGCGTGGAACATGAAAGCACCCTTTCCACTTTCCGCCTTTCAACGGAAGCAACACCTCACCCTGCCTGTTCAGATAACCATACCATTCGCCAAATTCCGCATCTGCGAAATGTTTCCAGCTGTATTCATGAACCTTTTCAAACCATTCGAGGCACCGTGTCTCGCCTGTATACAAGTAACCTTTCAACAAGGTGATCAATGTCTCGATGTGTACCCACCAAAGCTTCTGATCCCATTCAAGTTGCTGCGGCGGATGCCCCTTTACGTCGAGGAAGTATAAAATACCATTGTGTTTTTCATCCCACCCATATTCCAACGTGCTGAGCGCGATATCGACCGACTTCCTCATTAACTTCTGATCATTGGACCGCGATGCCAGGTCCATCATGAACCACATCCCTTCAATGGCGTGGCCGGGATTCAACAAACGTCCTTCAAACGAGTCAGAAAACTTTCCCTCCGGACTGACATTCTCGAGGATCAGTCCGAGATCGGGTTGATAGAAAATATCCATTACGGCGTGGACAGCCTGCTCAATAGTGCGCTCTACCAACGCCCGATCTAACAGTGTTTCAATCTCGAGCACAAGATTCGAGAGGATCATCGGGAGGGAGAATCCCTGCAGAGGGCGCGTGCCTGGATACGTCTTCAGGTATTTTCCTTTGGGATTATCCTGGCGCCGCACAATGTTGTGAAATGTACGTAGGGCAATGTCGGCATATTGTTGTTGGGCCGTCGCTTTGTAAAGTTGGCCGAACGCCATTGTTGCAAAGCAATCGGAGAATATGTTGTATGGCTGGACGAGGGGCAGGCCTTCGCGGGTCAGGGAAAAATACCAATTGCCCTCGTTGTCCATTCCGTACCGCTTTAGAAATTCAGCGCCGTGAATAGCGAAGTCCAACCATTCCTGCTTCTTCTGCACCTGATTGTATAGCATGGAAAAACACCAAACCTGCCGCGCCTGCAGCCAGACAAACTTGTCAGTATCATATATCTTCCCCTCGCGGTCCAGGCACGTAAAGTATCCTCCGTGTTCTGAGTCTTTCGAATGTTTCAACCAGAACGGGATGACATTGTCATTCAGCTGATCAAAATAAAAGTTTGCGTATGCTTTAAAATCCATCTGCATGATGTTTAACAAGTACGTTTTTTCTGATAGGCTTCACACTTATTCTGCTGGTAATGTCTTTGTACTGCTTCCCGGTCCAAACATCAAATCTACAACGGAGTCCATACGCGCAGATGCAGCAGATTTCTTTGTAAGATCCCAGTAACTCTGCTGTTGCGCCGTCAGGACTTGCGTCGCGACGATCCAGCTTTGAGTCCAGCCCGTAAGGGTGCTCCATGCACCCCACCCCACATCGGCGTTAGAGGCCCAGTATTCCCACCTTTCATATTCGAACGCCCGGAACCATGCACCGTCGAGGTCATTATACTTTTCGCTCTTTACCTGGATGCGCGTGAGGAAATCGGATAACTTCTCCACCGCCTGCTTGTAAGCCGGATTCCCGGTTGCGTGGGCGGCTTCATTGAGGCTAAAGAATGCAAAGTTGCTTGTGTAAAGCATGTCAGCAATAGGATCGCCATTTTCGAAGATCAATGGTGCTTCATGCAAGCCATACTCTTGATTAGATCGCGGCCGTCCGTATCTGCCCTTGTCGCCGGCGCCA
>Ga0307415_100000647_pt1 | contig 15318 bp, 15 predicted proteins | sample DK1Cmetagenome_FD_204524 | JGI IMG/M metagenome (GOLD analysis project Ga0307415, IMG submission 204524) | Maize rhizosphere microbial communities from greenhouse at UC Davis, California, United States - DK15-C-2 | ecosystem: Host-associated > Plants > Roots > Rhizosphere > Soil | place: USA...
CAGCCGGACGGCGACCGCCCCGACGGCCGGGCCCGGGCGGCCAACGAGCTCACCATCACCGAGTGGGACCCGGTCTCCAAACAGCCGCTCTACAAGGTCGCCGCCGTCCGGGTCACCAAGCTGGCCGAGAAGGAGGGGTGACCCGTGCGACTGGGTATGGCCCTCAAGGAGCTGCACGAGGCCGAGACCGCCCTGGCCGAGGAGTACCGCACCGTCGGCGAGCGCCACGCCGCCGAACACGACATCTTCCACGCCTGCACCACGCTGGCCAAGCAGTGCCATACCCATGCCGAGCAGCTCCGGGCGGCGGCGGCCCGCTACGACCAGCAGCTCCCCGAGCAGGACCCTCCCGAGCCCGGGGAGGGGCTGCTGAGCGGGCTGCGCCGCAAGAGCTCGGAACTGACCGGCCGCCAGCCCCCGGCCGGGGTCCTGCTGCTGCACGACCTGCGCCGGCTCTACCTCATGGCCCAGGAGTGCGAGATCGACTGGGTATTGGTCGGCCAGGGCGCCAAGGCCGCCCGCGACCGAGAGCTGTTGGAGACGGTGACCGAATGCATGGAGCAGACAGCGGTCCAGGTGAAGTGGCTCAAGACCCGTATCAAGGAGGCCGCCCCGCAGACCCTGACGGTCGGGTGACCGGCACCCCGGCGGAGCGGTCGGCTCGGGAGGAGCTCCGCCGCCGGGAGGAGGCCATGGTCCGGGTCGTCCTACGGCCGATCGGCTCCCCGCTCGCCCGGGTGGCCTCTCCGCTGGGCTCGACAAGGGCCTCCTCGACCAGATCACATATCGAGCACGAAGCCGGCGTCCGCCAGCAGCTCTAAGAGTCTCCGCACCTCAACCGGGCGGTCTGATGGGGGATGGGATCGTATGGGGAGCCAAGAGGGGAATATCTCGTACTGGATGGCGACAGCGCCAGAGACCAGTTTCCCCCACTATCAGGGCAGTGACCTGAAGGTCGACGTGGCCGTGCTCGGCGGAGGGATCACCGGACTGGTGACCGCGATCCTGTTGAAGCAGGCCGGCGCCTCGGTGGCGCTGATCGAGGCCGGCAGGGTCGCCTGTGGGGTAACCGGCTACACCACCGCCAAGGTGACCTCCCTGCACGGCTTGACCTACGCCAAGTTGACCAGCGCGTTCGGGGAGGAGGGCGCCCGCGTCTACGGCGCGGCCAACCAGGCCGGCCTCGCGCTGATCGAACGCCTGGTCGAGCAGCTCGGCCTGGACTGTGACTTCGAGCAGCTTCCCGCCTTCACCTACACCGAGGATCCCCAGCGGGTCTCGGCGATCGAGGAGGAAGTGGAGGCAGCCCAGCAAGCCGGCCTGCCCGCCTCCTTCAGCACGGACATCGGCCTGCCGTTCCCGGTGCAGGGGGCGGTGCGCTTCGAGCAGCAGGCGCAGTTTCATCCCCGCAAGTTCTGCGTTGGCCTGGCCGAGGCGATCAACGGCGACGGCGGCCAGGTGTTCGAGCAAACCCGGGCGCTCGACCTGCGGCTCGGCTTTCCCTGCACGGTCAAGACCGAGCACGGCAGCCTGCGGGCCGACCATGTCGTGCTGGCCACCCACCTGCCCTTCTTCGACCCGACCGGCCTGTTTGCCAGGACCTCCCCGTCCCGCTCGTACGCGGCCGCGGTGACCCTGGCCGATCCGGCGCCGCCTGGGATGTACCTCAGCGCCGACCCCGCCACCTGGTCGGTCCGGCCGCTGGTCAGCGGCAGCAACCAGGCAGTGCTGGCCGGGGAGGAACACAAGGTCGGCCACGGCGAGAACACCAGAACCCATTACGAGGCGTTGGAGGGGTGGGCCCGCAAGCGCTTCCCGGTGCGGTCGGTGGACTACCGCTGGTCGGCGCAGGACTACCTGCCGGCCGACAACGTCCCCTACATCGGCCGGATGATCCCCGGCTACGGACGGCTGCACGTGGCCACCGGCTTCAAGAAATGGGGGATGACCCACAGCGCGGTCGCGGCCATGCTGCTGCGCGACCACATCACCGGCCGCCACAACCCCTGGTCCGGGTTGTTCAAGGCGACCCGGCTGAATCCGTTGGCCTCGGCCAAGGAATTCGCCGTCCACAATCTCGACGTCGGCCTGCGCTTTGTAGGTGACCGCCTCCTGACCCTGCGCCCTCCGCCGCTCGAGGAGTTGGCGCCGGGCGAGGCCGGCATCCGCGAGCTCCACGGGGAGAAGGTGGCTGCCTACCGGGACGAGGACGGCCGGCTGCACGCCGTCTCTGGACGCTGTACCCACCTTGGTTGCCTGGTGGCCTGGAACGCGGCCGAGCGCACCTGGGACTGCCCCTGTCACGGCTCCCGCTACACCTACGACGGCCAGGTCATCCAAGGTCCGGCCGTTGACGACCTGCAAGCAAAACACCTTGACCAGGCGTGAAGCCGGTCTCCTGAAAGATCTCGGTGGCCACCCAATGTGGCTCCACAGTCATCGGCATGGTTCCATCCCTCCTGCGAGCTGGAAGGGCCCCTTCATGCATGCCTGGGCTCTGGTCCGAGCGTTCGCCGCGCGACGCCTATCCGCGTCCAGAGGAGCGCATTCAGGTACCTCGCGCGGACGCAGACCAGTTGCCGCCGTCCTCTAATCCCACCTCGGTTCCATTCGTGAGGACGGCGTTCCATTGCGGCCCAGCAGCGTAGCCGACGGCGGGTGACGTGCTAGCTTCCCTCGGTGCTGTCGACGAGATCGGGAGGATGGCGGTGCGGATCGTGTCACTCTTCCGTCGGCCACCGAGATCGTGTGCGCCCTCGGGGCCGCTGACGAACCGGTCGGGATCTCCCACGAATGCGACCACCCACCCGAGGTATCAAAGCTACCGGTGCTGACCTGCTCCCGGCTCCCGGAGGACGGAAGGAGCGGTCAGGTGGACCGGTCGGTGCGGGACCTGCTGCAGGCCGCCCTGGCCATCTACGACCTCAACGTCGACCTGCTTGCCAAGCTGGACCCAGAGGTGGTCGTCACCCAGGACCTATGCGAGGTCTGCGCCGTCTCCTACAGTGCCGTCTGCGCCGCCATGAACCGGCTCGCAGGCCGGGAGGTGGCCGTGGCCAGCGTGCACCCGCAACGGCTGGACGACATCTGGGGAGACGTGCAAAGGGTAGCCGTGAGGGTGTGAGCGACCACGCTTGACCGTCCCAGCGGCCTTCTGGCCTGACCGCCAGCGGGATACCGCGGTATCACGCTGCGAGCTCAGCTGGGACGAGACGGCTTCCTCTCCGGCGTCCGTAGCCGGCCGGTAGGTTGAGGCCGGCTGGGTCGGCCAGCGACCCTGGTGCTCTATTTGCTGCGGCCGTGACCGAAGGGTTGCGCAACCTGCTTCCAGGCGGTATCAAACCCAGTCGTCCGGGCGAGCGAGGATGCCGAAGCCAAGGATCAGCCGTCGCGGGGGTCAACTGGGGTGCCGGCTCCTGAAGGGTGCAGAGATGGCCACTAGCTCCTCGTCGTCGATTGTGAGCAGAAGCACGCAGGTTGGTTTGCTGGCCGGTGCGGTGGCTGACTGGGCGGCCGGGGACCCGCGTCGGGGGCATCCGGTGGCTGGGTTCGGGGCGGTTGCCGCGGCGTTGGAGCGCCGTTGGTGGCGGCCGTCGCGGCCGGCTGGGGTGGCCTATGTGGCGGTGCTGGTCGGTGGCGCGGCAGCGGCGGTGGCTGTGGTCGACCGCAGCCTAGGTCGGCGCAAGGCCGCACGGGTGCTGCTGCTCGCGTTGGTGACCTGGGCAGCGCTGGGCGGGCGGTCGCTGGCCGAGGCTGGTCATCAGCTGGCCGAAGCAGTGCGGTGCGGGGACCTGGAAGCGGCCCGGCGGTTGGCACCAACGCTGGTCGGGCGCGATCCGAGCCGGCTGGACGGCCCGGAGCTGTGCCGGGCGGCGTTGGAGTCGGTGGCTGAGAACACCGCCGACGCCGTGGTCGGGCCGCTGCTGTGGGGGGTGGTCGCGGGGCCGGCCGGGGTAGCCGCCTACCGGGCCGCCAACACCTTGGATGCGATGGTCGGCCACCACAGCCTCCGCTACGAGCGCTTCGGCTGGGCCGCCGCCCGCCTGGACGACACCCTCACCTGGCCGGCGGCCCGTCTGGGCGCCGGCCTGGCGTGCCTGCTGGCGCCGCTGGTGGGCGGGGAGGCTGGCCGGGCCTGGCGGACATTGCGGCATGACGGCGGCGCCCATCCCAGCCCCAACGCCGGGCGCATGGAGGCTGCCTTCGCCGGCGCCCTGGGGGTGCGGCTGGGCGGGAGGAATCGGTACGGCGATCAGGTGGAACAGCGGCCCACCCTCGGCAGTGGCGCAGCTCCCGGCCCCGACGATGTTGATCGGGCGGTCCGGCTGTCGCTGCTAGTCGGCTTGGCGGCCGCCCTGGCAGCAATGCTGGGCGGGCGATGAGGGGCCTGCTGGTGGCGGGGACGGCCTCGGATGTTGGCAAGAGCGTGGTCGTCGCCGAGCTGTGTCGCTGGCTGGCCAGGCGCGGGATCAAGGTAACCCCGTTCAAGGCCCAGAACATGGCCCTGAACTCGGCCGTCACCCCGGATGGGGCCGAGATCGGCCGGGCCCAGGTCGCCCAGGCGGCCGCCGCCCGGGTGGCGCCGGAGGCGGCCATGAACCCGATCCTGCTCAAGCCGTCGGGCGAGCGGACCAGCCAGGTGGTGGTCATGGGCCGGCCCGTGGCCGAGCTGGACGCTAGCGCCTACCAGGAGCTGAAACCTCGACTCCGCACGGTGGTGCTGGACGCCCTGGCCGGCCTGGCCGACCGCTTCGAGGTGGTCGTCTGTGAGGGGGCCGGCAGCCCGGCCGAGATCAACCTGCGGGCCGACGACCTGGTCAACATGGGCCTGGCCAGGGCGGCCGACCTGCCGGTGGTGGTCGTGGGCGACATCGACCGGGGCGGGGTGTTCGCCAGCCTGTTCGGGACCCTGGCCCTGCTCGATGCGGCCGACCAGGCCCTGGTGGCCGGGTTCCTGGTCAACAAGTTCCGCAGCGACCCAGCCATCCTGGCCCCCGGGCTGGACCAGCTCACAAGGCTCACCGGCCGCCCGGTGCTGGGGGTGCTGCCCTGGCGACCCGGGCTGCGGCTGGACGCCGAGGACTCGGTCGAGCTCGAGGCTCCGATCGATGCTCCGACCCCGGCCTGTGGGACCGATTCGCTGCAGGTGGCGGTGGTGCGCTTGGGATGGCTGTCGAACTTCACCGACCTGGACCCGCTGGCCGCCGAGCCGGGCGTGACCGTGCGCTTCACCACCGCACCAGCCGAGGTGCTGGGGGCCGATCTGGCGGTGGTCCCCGGGATCAAGGCCACCGTCGCTGACCTGGCCTGGCTGCGGCGGATGGGACTGGACCGGGCCCTGGCCCAGCGGGCGGCCCGCGGCCTGCCCACCCTCGGCATCTGCGGCGGCTACCAGCTGCTTGGCCAGCGGATCGTGGACCGGGTCGAGAGCCGCGCCGGCGAGGTCACCGGCCTCTCGCTGCTGCCGGTGGAGACGGTCTTCGAGGAAGCCAAGGTCCTCGCCAACCCGGTCGGGACCGCCCCCTGGCTCGGCGGAGCTCCAGTCTCCGGGTACGAGATCCATCACGGCCGCACCCGCGCCTTGGGCGGCCACCCGGCCCTGGACAGCGACGACGGCGACCTTGGCTGTCGCAGCGGGGCCGTGGTCGGGGTGGCCTGGCATGGGATCTTCGAGGGCGACGACTTCCGGCGGGCGTTCCTGGGCTGGGTCGCCGGCGAGCGGGGCCGGGACTGGGTGGCCGGTACCCGGCCGTTCGCGGCCGTCCGCGAGGAGCGTTTGGAGGCCGTCGGCGACCTGATCGTCGACCACGCCGACACCGGTGCCCTGGACCGCCTGCTGGAGGAGGGTGCCCCACCCGGCCTGCCCTTGGTGCCCCCGGGGCCGCCGCCATGAACCGCCCCGACCAAGGCCTGCGGTTCCACGGCGATGCCGTAGCCCGTCCCGGCCAACTGGACTTCGCCGTCAACGTGATGCCCGGCAGCCCGCCCGAGTGGCTGCGGGATGCCCTGCAAGACGGCCTGTCCCGGGCGGCCGCCTACCCGGACGAAGGCCCGGCCACCGCTGCGGTAGCGGCCCGCCATGGTCGTTCCGCCAAGGAGGTGGTGCTGCTCAACGGCAGCGCCGAGGCGTTCTGGCTGCTCGCCCAGGTCCTGCGGCCCCGGCTGGCGGTGGTCGTGGCGCCGTCGTTCACCGAACCGGAGGCGGCCCTCCAGGCGGCCGGCCAGCGGATGCAGCGGGTCTGGCGCAAACCGGACAACTTCCAGCTGGATCCGGGCGCCGTGCCGGCCGACGCGGATCTGGTCGTGACCGGCAACCCCAACAACCCGACCGGCAGCCTGGACCCGGCCACCACCCTGGCCGAGCTGACCCGGCCGGGCCGGGTGCTGGTTGTCGACGAGGCCTTCATGGAGTTCACCCCCGGCGAGACCCAGAGCCTGGCCGGCCGCGGTGACCTGCCCGGTCTGGTGGTGGTCCGCAGCCTGACCAAGCTCTGGGGCCTGGCCGGCATCCGGGCCGGCTACCTGTTCGCCCCGGCCCCGATCGCCAGCGCGCTACGGGCCGCGCGCCAGCCCTGGAGCGTCAACGGGCTGGCCTGCGCCGCCCTGGCCGCCTGGGCCAACCAAGCAGCCGGGCACACCGCCCACCGGGTCCAGGAGCTGACCACCACCCGCGAGCGGCTCACCGCCGCGCTGGCGCTGCTGCCGGGCGTCCGGGTCTGGCCATCCGCCGCCAACTTCCTGCTCCTGCAAGTCCCCAATGGGCCGGCCGTACTGGCTGATCTCGCCCAGCACGGCATCGCCGTGCGGCCATGTCACAGCTTCCCCGGCCTCAGCCAGGATCATCTGCGCGTCGCCGTCCGCGACCCGGCCGACAACCAACGCCTGATCGACGGCTTCCACGAGGCACTCAGCCAATAGGGCCTACCCTCAACACTTCCGGCAAGCCCAGGTTCCGCGAGTGTTCACAGCGCAGGGTGACGATCGTTGAGCCGGACGCCAGACGCGCGAAGGTTAGACCGGCGGGTGAAATAGAGCACGGGAGCTGAGCGGGCACGGACGCCCTCGGGGTCTTGCCGGCCAGTTCGTGGTTGACCAGCACCTCAACAGTTGAGTCGCTGACCGGTAGGCGTCTTGCAGGACAGCTCACCGTGACAGGCAGGCCGTCCCATCAGTGAATGACGCCCTGATGCGCCGGCTGGCTACACCGGCTCGCCGCAGCCGCCGCCATCTGCGTCAACGGGCCGCGGCCAGCTACCGGGCCCACTCATCCACCGACCGGCGCACACGGATTCGCGGTGGTGGACCAGCAGCCCGCCCGGTCAGAGCCGATGTGCGGGCGGCCCACGTATGCGATGGCCGGTGACCACCGTTCAGTGCGCGGTGATTGTCGACCCGTGTCAGGGGAATCGTGGCCGCAGCAGCCCCCGGTCGGCCAGCTCGTCCAGCACGGTCAGCAGGTCGTCGACCTGGTCGGCGGTGTTGGTCGCGGTCAGCTGGAGGCGGAAGCCGACCTCGTGCCTCGGCACCCCCGGATAGAAGGCCAGGGTGGCGTAGATCCCCCGCTCGCACAGCAGCGCGCCCACCCGGTCCAGGTCGTCGGCCAGGGGGACCTCGACGATCGGGAAGCCGGAACCGTTCAGAGTGGCCGCCCCCAGCTTCTCGAGGTGGTCGAGCACCCGCCGGGTCTTGCCGTAGAGCATGGCCCGCAGCTCGTCGCCGCGGCCGGCGTTCACCTCCAGCCCGAGCAGGACGCTGGCCAGGGAGGCGACCGGGGACGGCCCCGAGTACAGGTACGGCGGGGCGGTGACCTTGAGCAGCCGCTTGAGCTCGGACGGGCAGGTGACGAAGGCCAGCAGCGACGAGTAGGCCTTGGAGAAACCGCCGGTCAACACCACGTGGTCGTAGGACTCGCCCAGGTGGCGGACGACGCCGTTGCCGCGGCGGCCATAGGGGCTGGTCTCGGCGCGGCTGCGCTCGCCGACCACCCCAAAGCCGTGTCCGTCGTCGACGTACAGGGTGGCCTCATAGGCCCGGGCCAGCTCCAGGAAGGCGGCCAGCCGGGGTGGGTTGCCGGTCATCGAGTTGATCCCGTCCATGCAGACCAGCCGGGGCGCCTTGGGGTGGCGGCGCAGCAGCCGCTCCAGCGCCTCGGGGTCGTCGTGGGCGAAGCGCTGCAGCCCCGCCCCTCGGGCCCGGGCGACCACGGCGCCGTCGTAGATCGTCTTGTGGGCCCGGGCGTCCAGCAGCACGGTCCCGCCCCCGGCCAGCACCGGGATGACGGCGGCGTGGATGTGGGTGAGGGTGGGCAGCAACAGCGCGTCCTCGACCCCGAGCAGCTCGGTCAACGCGGCCTCGATCTGCTCGTACAGCACCGGGCTGCCCAGCATCCGCGACCACCCGGGATGAGTTCCCCAGCGGTCCAGGTAGGCGGGGATGCCCTCGATCACCTCGCGGTCCAGGTCGAGGCCGAGGTAGTTGCAGGAGGCGAAGTCGTGCAGCCAGCGGTCGCCGACCCGGATGCGGCGCCCGTCGACCTCCTCGATGACGGCGTCCAGCATCGGGTTCTGTGCCTGGAGCCGGTCCAGCTCGGCGCACACCTCCAGCCACCGTGTCAACCAGCTTCCGGCCTCCGGCTGGGTCAGCGGCTGAACCATGGCCCTCGTTAGAGTTCGGCCCCGCTACGCTCAGATTCGGCTGAAGTCCCTGATCCCGTCAGAAGTCGCAGTCTGCCATGCCGAGCTTGATGGGTCGAGCCATCGTGGTGGCCGTCGGCCAGCGTCTCGACCTGGTCTGAGCGCGGGGTACGACTGAGGCAGCCAGGTTAGACGACCGAGATGCCCGATACCTCCAGTTTGCACGACTCTTCCGCCTATCCTCGCAACATGGGCAGAACTCCCGTCATCGACGGCCAGGTCGTAGCCCTCATCCCCCTCGGCCTCGTCACCGTCGCGGCGGCCGGCCTCGTCTGGCGCCGTCACCACCGTCCGGGAACCCGGCCAGGACGCCAGCGTGGCGGTGGGCGATCACCCCAGCACCGACGATCCCGACCCGAACATCCGACATGCCCGCCTCCCAGCTCCTCACTCCGGGTACCGTCACGGCTCCGAGTCGGGGATCTGGTGCAGGACTGTAGAAAGTTAGGGGCCTCTGTAGCCCACGGGGAACGTTTTGGTGTGCCTGGTCAGCTGTTGGGCCACCAGGATGCGGCCCAGGTCACCCGGGCCAGCGCCGCCTGCCCGCTGAGGCTGGGATGGAAGAAGTCCAGCGTGCTGACCTGGCTGGCGCTGAACGAGTAGTTGTAGACCGCCTTGTTGTCCCAGCGGCAGCGGCTGTAGCTGGCGCAGACCTCGGCCAGGATCTGGTTGAACGCCTGCTCTCGGGCCACCACCTGCTGGCGCTCCTCCTCCGTGCGAGTCGCCCCCAGCATCGACTGGCAGATGTGGAAGTTCGCCCACGCCCAGCGGGCCAGCGAGTTGCCCTTCAGCACCGTCCACAGCTGATAGAGGTTGGGGATGCTGCTGACAAACACGTATGGCCGGGGGTTCTGGGCCATCAGGATGGCCATGGTGCTCTCGAAGTCTGTCTCGAAGCTGCCGGTGGAGGTCATGGTCGCCGGCGAGGAGGTGCACAGGTCATTGGCGCCCATCAGGACGGTCACATAGCGGACGTGCTGGGCGGCCGCCTGGGTGGCCTGGCCTGGGGCGTCGTCCATCTTGGCGCCGCTGACGGCGTCGTTGTAAGCGTGCCCGGTGATCGCCGAGTTGAGCTGCTTGATCCGCTCATAGTGGCTGGCGATGCCGTCATAGCTGGTAGAGCCGGTCGACCAGGACTGGCCGGGGTGGTCGCCGTAGGAGCAGCAGACGTCGGCGGCGCGGGTGATGGAGTCGCCGATGGCGGCCATGCTGGACGGCAGGGGCGGGGCGGCCCAGGCCGGCTGGGCCACTAAGCCGGCCAGGACCACCGCCAGCGCCAAGATCAGGATCCGAGCAATCCGCCCCATTGCGTCCCCCTACGGTTCCCGGGCTAGTCAGGCCTACTGACCAGCGTGCGCTGCCACCAAACCGGCCCTGCCGCCCTTGGCCTCGTCGTCGACCGCTCCCACTCAGTTGGGATGGATGTAGCCGACCATGATCCCCATCACGTCATCGGCCGCATGGGAGCTCTCTGGTACTCGCTGTGCAACCGCACGATGTCGCGGGAACCCATCCGTGCCGGCCGGACACGCGATCACCGCGCTCGGCCAGCTTGCTTCCTGCGCCGACGACTCCTGGCCTGGCCCGTTGGAGCAGTCGTCTACCGACGCCGACGACGCTCGTGCCGCCCGCCCGTCCCCTCCTCATCCTGGACTTCGATCTGTTCCTTGCGGACCTCCTCGGCCACCCGCTCCTGGTCGGTCACGGTGTCCTTGTCGAGCCGAACCCGCTCTTTGGGCACGACCCGCTTGGCGACCACCGGCTCCTCCTCGCGCAGGATCACCTCGTGCTCGGCCTCGGACAGCTCGGCGCCGGAGGTGGCCGCGTCGAGGTTGGCGTCGGTGATCGGCTCACGCTCCACCCGGGCCCGTTCCTGCTGGACCGGGACGGTCTGCTGGACCTGTTCGGTGGTGACGTACTTGCGCAGCCGGACCCGGCCCCGCTCCCGCTGGGCGGTGCCGACCCGCAGCTCCTCCTCGGAGCGGGTCATGGCGTCGTCGGTCGTCGGGCCCGAGGTGTCCCGCCCCACCGCATCTCGGCTGGTCGCGCGCCTCCTCGTGGTGCGGTCATAGTCCAGGCCGTAGTGGCGCCACAGCTGCCGCTCCTCGGCCTCCGACAGGTGCTGGTCGGGGTCGCTCCGGGGGGCGTCTTTGACCAGCTGCTTGTCGTAGGGGACACGGACCTCCTCGCCGGCCTGGGTGGCCTGGGCCAGGGGCACAAAGCTGGACTTGGTCCCGAACAGGCCGGTATTGACCAGGGCCCACTCGGGCTGGCCGGTGTGGTCGTCCAGGTAGATGGCGTCGATCCTGCCGACGCGGCCCCCGTCCCGGTCCAGCATGGTCCGGTCCTGCCAGGTCCGGACGGTGTCAATGTCGGGCATCTGGCGTCCTTCCCTTCCAGTCCTTCCAAAGTGCCGCTCTCTACTGGTTTGACTCGTTGTGGCGTCCTCCATGACGCATGTGGCGGTCGGACGGTGATCCCATCACCACCCCAGCGGCTGGTCGAACAGGTCGGTCAGGGCGAGAAAGCAGACCTTGGGGCGGCTGAAGTCACAGACGGCGGCCGCCAGGACGAGCGGGTCGAGGAGCGAGACGTGGTTGGCGGCCAGCAGGGCCCTCGGTGCGCCGGGATGCGCTCGGCGCCCATCACCCGCAGGTCGGCTAGCAGCCACACCAGCAACCGCGCCAGGAGGTCGTAGAAGCGCTCAGGTCGCCGCCAGCGACGTGCCGTCGCCATCGGCCATCACGCCCTCGGGGTAGGGATGCGGCTCTACTCCGGCCGATCGCGCCGCACAATGACCAGGACGAGACCGGCAATGCCCTAGTGGGTGTCAACCGCGGGCCGCTATGACAGAGGGCCAACCGTCGGGTTGCTGATCAGCTGTGGGGCTCGTGGCCCTCGTAGGCGTCCTCATGGGCCAGCTCATGGCGAGCGGCCAAGGCGGACGCGTCCGCCTCGGTCAGGTCCGTGTCGGGCACGAGCTTGTGCTCGCCCAGCAGATGCTCCAGTAACTCCTCACGGCCCCTGGCGCTTAGTGCATGCTGGCTCCTGGAGCGGCTCCCGACCTGGTCGTGGCGGCCAACCGACCCGGGTGACGTGGCTCAGGCGCGGTCGGCCACCTGCTGGATGCCGGCCTGCTTGGCACAGTAGGCGCAGCAGAACATGCGGCCGTCGGCCTCCACACCATGGCCGATGATCCGGCAGCGGCAGTGCTCACAGGTGGGCGCCAGCGCATGGATGGCGCATTCGAAGCTATCGAAGGTATGGGTGGCGCCGGCCACGGTCACCTGAAAGGCCTTGTCGTAGTCGTTGCCGCAGACCTCACAGGTCGCCATCGCGCCCTCCTTGGGGTCGCCGGACAACACCCCACCAACCTGGTCTTGACGACTGGGAGCCTACCCCATGGTCCGGTCGCGTGAGCCATCTGACCGGGGACCCAGACCGGATCCGGCCGGCGGTGCGGATCCGCCGACCGCTAGCCCTTCGACCATCGGCGCCCAGGGGGCCACGGCGTTTTGTGAGTCGGGTAGCGGGAACACCAAACCGGTGATGGCCAGGTCTGCCATGACGGCGACGCCGCGGCAGTCGCGGTGCGGGGACGTGTAGGCGGTCAGGTGTCAAATGCACACGGAGCTGGCGGTATTCGAGAATCGGGCCGCGGCGGGGCGGGTGCTTGCCGACCGGCTGACCAAGTACGCTGGCTCGCCCGACGCGGTCGTGTTGGCCCTGCCGCGGGGTGGCGTCCCGGTCGGCTTCCAGGTGGCGCGGTCGCTTGGAGCACCCCTGGAGGTGTTGCCGGTCCGCAAGCTGGGCGTCCCAGGCCGTGAGGAGTTGGCCATGGGCGCCATCGCCAGCGACGGCACCCGGGTGGTGAACCGGCGGGTTGTGCGTGAGCTCGGCATCGCCGAGGACAAGCTCCAGGCCGTGGCCGCAGCCGAACACCAGGAGCGGGAACGCCGTGAGCGCATCTACCGGGGCCGGCGGCCACCGCCAGCACTGACCGGCAAGGTGGTGATCGTGGTCGATGACGGCCTGGCCACGGGGGCGACCATGTGGGCGGCGGTGGCCGCCATCCGGCGCCAGCAGCCGGCCCGGGTCGTGGTCGCGGTGCCGGTCGGGGCCGCCTCGACCTGCCGGGCGCTGGAGCGGGCTGCCGAGGAGGTCGTCTGCGCCAGCACGCCGGCGCTGTTTGTGGCCGTCGGGCAGGCCTACCGCGACTTTGCGCAGACGACCGATGCGGAGGTCTGTGCCCTGCTGGATGCGGCCCGGGCAACCCAAGACGACCAGGCCGCCGGGGCCTGACCGGTCAAGCTGCCCAGGTCCGCTACCGGCCAACGCGGCAATCAGGACCAAGGAGGGACGGCAGACCCCAGTGTAGGGGTTGGCGGAGGCGGTCAGTGGTCGACCGCGCTGGTCAAGACGGCCCGGCATCGGCTGGGCGGCCCGGGGTAGCGGCGGCCCTCGGGGCGGGGTTGCCGCCGGCTCAATGCCCTGGTCGACCCGGACCTGGTGGGCCGCCGGCAGGTGGGGATCGCGGTTGGCGAGGGATGCATCAGCCATGCTGTGGTGAGAGGTGCACCCTGTGACAGGCTTGCGGACCTGAGCTTGTCGGTCTCGTCGAACCTACGTCTCCGGCTGGGGCCATTCCGATCTCAGCACTGGATCCCAGGAGTACTCCGTTATGTCGTAATGGCCGCAGCTGCCGCCAGCCGCTCAACCGTGGCGTTCCTGGCGACATATCGCACCAGATCTAACCTGCCATTTCGCCATTCGTACCTGCGCTGATTAGGCGAGAATAGGCGTTTGAAATTGGGTGGCCGCGGTAGGCAGGCGTGGGAGGTGAACGCGATGACTGACCTCTGGAGCTATCGAGACACCGCCAGGTCGCAACCCGCTGACCTGGTCGGCTTCCAGGTCGTCGCCACCGACGGCGCCCTCGGCAACCTCGATGCCGCTACCTACGATGTCGGCGGCAGCTACATCGTGGTCGATACCGGCTTTTGGATCTTCGGCAAAAAGCGCATGCTGCCGGCCGGGGTCATCGACCGGATCGACTATGACCGCTGCGAGGTCCACGTCAACTTGACCAAGGACGAGATCCGTCAGGCTCCCGACTACGACGCCGAGCGGGAGCGCGAGGAGGCCTACCACCAAGACGTCGGCACCTATTACGGCCCCTACTTCCACCCGTAGCCCCGGCCTCGGTGACTGCGCTGCTTACGCCTGGACCGGGCGGGCACTCAGCAGGCGCTCAGGGAGCTCAAGGTCGCTGCATGCTGCGAAGGACCCGAGTCGCTTCATCGCCACCGGCCAGTACCTGCTGGTAGACGCGCTCGTAGCCGGCCACCATGGCCTCGGCCGAGAACCACTCCTTGACCCGGGCCCGCATCGCGTGGGGGTCGAGCTCCCCCAGCCGGTCGACTGCGGCGGCCATCTCCTGGACCGACTCCACGATGAAGCCGGTCTCGCCGTCGACCACCACCTCGGGCACCGAGCCGTTGCGCCAGGCCACCACCGGGGTCCCGCAGGCCATGGCCTCGGTCATCACCAGCCCGAACGGCTCCGGCCACTGGATCGGGAACAGCAGGGCGGCCGCCCGCCCCAGCAGCTCGGTCTTCTGCTCTTGGTCACATTCCCCCTGACCTCGACATCGTCGCCCAACAACGGCTCCACCTGCGCAGCCCAGTAGGCCTGCTCACGCTGGTTCTTAGTAGTGACGCACAGCACCAGCCGCCGCCCGGCCCGCCTCGATGGCCAGGTGCGGCGCCTTCTCCTCATCGGCCCGGCCGAGGAAGAACAGGAACTCCTCCTTATCCTCGCGGAACGGATAGCGGTCCAGGGCGATGCCGTTGTAGACCACCCCACCCCAGCGCAGGTTGGCCGGTCCCATGGCCTGCTGGCTTCCGGAGATGGCCACGAACCAGTGCCGGCGGGCGATGCGCCGATACAGCATCGAGGTCTACTCGGTAAACGGCCCGTGCAGGGTATGGACCGTTGGAGCGTGGTTCATGGCCCCGATGCTGGCCCCGACCGGCCCGGTGTGGTCATGCAACAGGTCGAACTCGGCCGCCCGGTCATAGGCGGAGACGGCGTGGGCGGCCTCGTACCAGGGATTACCGATCAGTTCCTCCGGCGGCACCTCCTGCAGGGGCGGGACCAGCTCGGCCTCGGTCTGAGACCCGGGCGGGGCGAACAGGGTGACCTCATGCCCGCGGTCGGTCAGCCCGTCGGCCAACAGCGCCACCACCCACTCGATGCCGCCATAGCCGCTGGGTGGAACGGGATACCAGGGCGGCGCGATTACGGCGATCCGCATCGGATTCCCTCGCCTTCGCGTAGCGGTGACCAAGCCCGCCTACCCGCCAGGTGACAAATCAAGCAACTGGGTTAGCGAGGGTGGCAGTACGTCGGCGGCCGCCGCCCTACCGCTCGGGCCCATCAACGCCGGCGTCCAGGCGGGTCAAGGATCTCGCCATCATCGACGCCGAACGGGACAGTCACCGATTCACCTCAAGGTCGTGCTTGAGGAGCCAATGGCCCCTTGGGTCAGCCTGCTCGTTCAGCTGCTGGGCCACCAGGAGTCGGCCCAGGTGACCCGGGCCAGGGCCGCTTGGCCGCTGAGGCT
>Ga0307415_100000648_pt1 | contig 15309 bp, 15 predicted proteins | sample DK1Cmetagenome_FD_204524 | JGI IMG/M metagenome (GOLD analysis project Ga0307415, IMG submission 204524) | Maize rhizosphere microbial communities from greenhouse at UC Davis, California, United States - DK15-C-2 | ecosystem: Host-associated > Plants > Roots > Rhizosphere > Soil | place: USA...
CGGCCCCGCAGGCTGTGAAGGAAGTGATCGCCGCCGCCAACGCGATCGCCGACACCCCCTACCTCTGGGGCGGCGGCCACGGCTCCTTCGAATCCTCCGGCTACGACTGCTCGGGCGCGGTCAGCTACGCGCTGCACGGCGGCGGTCTGATCGAAAGCCCGCTCGACTCGACCGGCCTCACGACCTGGGGGGAACCCGGGCCGGGTCGCTGGATCACCGTCTACGGCAACTCCGGCCACGCCTGGATGGTCGTCGCCGGCCTCGCCTTCGACACCAGCGGCGGCGCCGGCCCCCGCTGGCACGACCCCTGGCCCAACTCGCCGGAAGGGTTCATAGCGCGGCATCCAGCAGGCCTCTAGCTGCATCGTTTCCAGACTTTTGGGTCCTATAGGACCTTCGATGCTGGAAACGATGTAATCCAGGCGCGCTGGGGTAAGTTTGCGCCTATGGATCTTGAGCAGACGCTGGAGGAGATGCTGGAGGTCGAGCGGTTCGAGCCGCCGGCGGAGTTCCGCGAGCGGGCGAACTGGTCCGATCCCAGAATCTACGAGGAGGCCGCCGCCGACCCCGAGGCCTGGTGGATGCGGCAGGCGGTGGAGCTGCTCGACTGGGACGTCGAGCCGAGCGAAGGGCTCGACGACTCCAACCCGCCCTTCTACAAGTGGTTCGCCGACGGGCGGCTGAACGCCTCGGCGCAGTGCCTCGACCGCCACGTCGCCGCCGGCAACGGCGAGCGCGTCGCCTTCCACTGGCGCGGCGAGGAGGGGGAGGAGCGCGACGTCACCTACGCCGACCTGCACCGCGACGTCCAGCGCTTCGCCAACGCGCTCAAGGACCTCGGCGTCGAGAAGGGGGACGTGGTCGGGATCTACCTGCCGATGATCCCCGAGGTCGTCGTCGCGATGCTCGCCTGCGCCCGCATCGGCGCTCCCCACAACGTCGTCTTCGGCGGCTTCTCGGCCGAGGCGGTGGCGGAGCGAATGGAGTTCTCGCACGCGAAGGCGCTGGTCACCGTCGACGGCGCCCGCCGCAAAGGCAGGACGGCGCCGATCAAGCCGCAGGTCGACGAGCACATGGCGAACCACCACGCTCTGGAGAAGATCGTCGTCGTTCGCCATGCCGGGATCGAGTGCCCGATGCGCGAGGGCCGCGACGTCTTCTACGACGAGGCGATGGCGGCGGCCGACCCCGAGTGCCCGGCCGAGCCGATGGAGGCCGAGCACCCGCTCTACATCCTCTACACCTCCGGCTCGACCGCGAAGCCGAAGGGGATCCTCCACACCACCGGCGGCTACATGACCGGGGTCACCGCCACCCACCGCTACGTCTTCGACCTGAAGCCCGAGTCCGACGTCTACTGGTGCGCCGCCGACGTCGGCTGGGTCACCGGCCACTCCTACATCGTCTACGGCCCGCTCTCCAACGGCGCCACCTCGGTGATGTGGGAGGGTGCGCCCGACTACCCGCACAAGGGCATCTGGTGGGAGGTCGCCGCCCGCTACAAGGCGACGATCCTCTACGCCGCGCCGACGGCGATCCGCACCTTCATCAAGTGGGGCGCGGACATCCCCGCCGAGCACGATCTCTCCTCGCTGCGCCTGCTCGGCTCGGTGGGGGAGCCGATCAACCCGAAGGCCTGGCTCTGGTACCACCAGGTGATCGGCGGCGGCCGCTGCCCGATCGTCGACACCTGGTGGCAAACGGAGACCGGCGCGATCATGATCACGCCGCTGCCGGGGATCACCGCGACCAAGCCCGGCTCGGCGACGACGCCGTTCCCGGGGGTGGAGGCGCAGGTGGTCGGCGAGCGCGAGGGCGAGCCGGTGGGGGAAGGGCAGGGGCTGCTGGTGCTGGAGCGGCCGTGGCCCTCGATGCTGCGCGGCCTCTACAAGGAGGACGACCGCTTCATCGAGACCTACTTCTCGCGCTTCGGCAATGAGCGCTATCTGGTCGGCGATGCCGCCCGCCGCGACAAGGACGGCTACTTCTGGGTGATCGGCCGGATCGACGACGTCGTCAACGTCTCCGGCCACCGCCTCTCGACTGCCGAGGTCGAGTCGGCGATAGTCGCCCACCCCGACGTCGCCGAGGCGGCGGTCATCGGCCAGTCCGACGAGGACACCGGCCAGGCGATCTGCGCCTTCGTCACCCTCCGCGGCGACATCGAGGAAAGCGACGAGCTGGTCGAGGGCATCCGCGCCACCGTCGCCGAGCGGATCGGCAAATTCGCCCGCCCGAAGCGGATCGTCTGGGCCGAGGACCTGCCGAAGACCCGCTCCGGCAAGATCATGCGCCGCCTCCTCCGCGACATCGCCGAGGGCCGGGCGCTGGGCGACGTCACCACCCTGCGCGACCCCGACGTGATGCAGGAGCTCGAGGCGAAGATCGCCGAGGAGCAGGCGAAGGGCGACTGAAGCTCCAGAAACGACAAGACCCGCCGCGAGGCGGGTCGAGTCTGGTGAAGCGGGGAACCACCCCGCAGACGATTGACACCCGTGCCTTCAAGTTAGCACGGTGTTCGTCCCTGACTCAAACCCGTTCGCGACGATCTATGTCTGCGGAGGGCGCCGGACTCGAACCGGACCCAGTGGTTAGCTGGGCATGACGGGTTTCAATCGTCTGGAGCACGCCTGTCTCCTTCAACCCTCCGGCGGCCGATCCTAGGGGTGAATTTCGCTACTTCAATAGGTGTTACTGAATTGGTTCAAAGAAATGACACTTCTGTGTCATTTCGGTTGCCATAGGTGGACCAAGTCAGGCGATGAGCCTGCGGACCTGGGTCGCGACGACTCTCCTGGTCATCGGCGCGAGCAGGCGTGGCGGCGCGGTGCGTCGCGTTCCGAACGCCTCGAAGAGCGCGGCCGCCTGCGGGTCCCGGGCGGCGGTGGACAGCATCAGGCGTTCGGCGGGGTTGAGCCTGCGGCCGGTGGCGAAGTCGTGGATGAGGAAGGCGTGCACGCCGAGCTGGCGGCGGTGGCGCTTGCGGTAGCGGCCCAGGCCGTTCTCCAGGGACTCGATCCCGCGCAGGGCGGGGGAGACGCTGTCAGCGAGCCACTCCGCCGACTGGAAGGCCCAGCCGCAGCCGACGCCGAAGAGCGGGTCGGTGGCGAGGGCGGCGTCGCCGATCAGCGCCAGGCCGGGGGCGACCGGCCCCCGCACCCGGTTCGGCATCTCGACCTTGCCGATCACCGGCCCGATCCGTTGCCCCTCGCGGATCGGCGGCGGATCGGGAACGCCGGCGACGTGGTCGATCAGCGCCTGCCCGGCGTCCTGCTTGAATTCCGGCGCCCGCTCCTTGCCCACCATCGCGATGTAGAAGACCTGATCGCCGTCGGTGGGGAAGGCGGCGGCGAAATCGGGGTCGAGGAACCAGACGGCACCGTCGGGCCAGAACTTCGTCTTCGGCCCCTCGAAGTAGGCGCCGTAGGCGATCCGGCCGTGGGGGAAGGTCTTCTCCTTCACCGCGGCCATCTCCGCCACCCGCGAGTCGCGGCCGTCGGCGCCGACGATCAGCCGCGCCCGGATCTCCCGCTCGGTCCCCTCGCGGTCGCGCACCGCTACGCCGGCGAAGGCATCCCCGTCCCGCAGCAGCCGCTCCGCGGCCTGTCCCAGCATCAGCTCCACGCCCGGCTCGGCGGCCGCAGCCTCCCGCAGCATCGGGTCGAGCAGCTCGCGGCGCAGGTTGAGGCAGTAGGCGTGCCGCTCCTCGGTGGGTTCGATCCAGCCCCACCGGGTCCAGATGTGGTTGCGCGAGCGGACCCCTCCCGCGGCGAGGATCGGCTCGTAGAGCCCGAGCCGTTCGAGCGTCGGCACCGCCGAGGCCTGGATGTAGTGCGAGCAGATGCGCTTGAAGGCCCTCGGGTCGGGGCGCTTCTCGATCAGCGCGACCCTCGCCCCGGCGCGGCTCAGCAGGATCGCGGCGCTGCAGCCGGAGAGGCTGGCGCCGACGATCGCCACGTCGTACTCGCCTGCCTTCGCTGCCATGAAAGACAGCCTAGCCGGAGAAGTAGTTTGCTAAACTAATTATCAGAGCTAATTAATGATCGCCCAAGCCGACATCCCCCTTGCCGAGCGCGCCGCGCACCTGCGTACCGCGATCGTCCGCACCGCGCGCCGCCTGCGCCAGGAGGCGGCGGCGGAGACCACCGGGCTGACCCCGACCTCGGTCGCGGCGCTGGCGACGATCGAGCGGCACGGGCCGCTCACTCCCAGCGAGATCGCCCGGATCGAGCGGGTCAAACGGCCGACGATCACCCGCACGCTCGGCTGCCTCGAACGGGAGGGCCTGATCGACCGCGCTCCCGACCCGGCCGACGGCCGCAGCGCCTTGGTCAGCGTCAACGCCGCCGGCCGCGAGCGGCTGCGGCGCCTGCGCGGGCGCAAGAACGCCTATCTCGCCCGGCGGATGCGCGACCTCTCGCCCGAGGAAGTGGAGACGCTCGAGCGCGCGGCCGAGATCCTCGAGCGGATGCGGGAGGGAGAGCGGTCTTGACGGCCGCGATCCGCCACTCGTTCAACTCGCTGGAGGTCCCCAACTACCGCCGCTTCTTCATCGGCCAGCTGATCTCCCTCTCCGGCACCTGGATGCAGACGGTCGCGGCGATCTGGGTCGTCCTCGGCCTCACCGGCAGCGGCGTCGCCGTCGGTCTCACCACCGCCCTGCAGTTCCTGCCGATGCTGCTGATCGGCGCCTGGGGCGGGCTGCTCGCCGACCGCATCCCCAAGCGCCGGCTGCTGATGACGACGCAGGCGCTGATGGTTGTCCCGGCCCTCGGCCTCTTCGCCGTCACCGCCACCGGCGTGGTGACGCCGTGGATGGTCTACCTCGCGGTCTTCGCCTTCGGCTCGCTGAACGCGATCGACAACCCGACGCGGCAGAGCTTCGTGATCGAGATGGTCGGTCCCGGCCGGGTCGTCAACGCGGTCAGCCTCAACAGCGTCCTCGTCCAGGCGGCCCGGATCGTCGGCCCGGCGCTGGCGGGAATCCTGATCGCGACGGTCGGCGTCGTCTTCTGCTTCGGCCTCAACGCGCTCACCTTCGCGGCGATGATCCTCGCCCTCTGGCGGATGGACCCGAGCCGGCTGCAGGCGGCGCCGGTCGCCGGGCGCGAGCCGGGGGCGATCCGCGCCGGCCTGCGTTACGTCCTCCGCACCCCCGAGCTGCTCGTCCCGCTGGCGCTGATGGCCCTGGTCGGGACGCTCGGCTTCAACTTCCAGGTGGTGCTGCCGCTGCTCGCCAAGTTCAGCTTCGAGTCGGGGGCGATGACCTACGCCAGCCTCGTCTCGGCGATGGCGGTCGGCTCGATCGCCGGCGCCCTCGTCAACGGCCACCGCGGCCGCACCGGCCCGCGGCTGATCGCCGGCGGCGCGCTCGCCTTCGGCCTCTCAGCGCTGCTGGCGGCGGCGATGCCCAGCCTCGCCCTCGAGGTCGTCGTCCTGGCCCTGCTAGGCGCCGCCGCCGTCACCTTCGCGGCGACGATCAACTCCACCCTCCAACTAGCCGTCTCCCCCGAGATGCGAGGCCGCGTGATGGCCCTCTACTCCGTCGTCTTCCTGGGCTCAACCCCCATAGGCGCCCCCCTGACCGGCTGGCTGGCCCAAACCTACGACCCCCGCATCGCCCTGGTCCTAGCTGGCATCGCGGGCCTAGCCGCCGCCTGGGCCGCCCACATCAGCTTCTCCCGCATCCGAGCCCGTGGCTCCGAACCCGCGACCGCCTGATGTTGATGGGCCGATTTCACGCCATATAGGCGTATTTTCGGCCCATCAACAGGCGGTAAATCAACTGCCGATGTAACCGGCGCTTTCGAGGTACGCTTTGGCGGCCTCTTTCGGCGTTTCTTTTTCGAGTTCCACCCGAGCGTCGAGCTCCTGCATCACTTTCAGGTCGAGCCCTTCCTGCACCTGCAGGATCGTCGCTTCGAAGTCGGGCCCCGCTTCTTCGGCGACCGATTTCTTCGTCACGAAGATGACGTTGCCGGCCGGGAAGACTTCTTTGTCGTCTTCGAGGATGACGAATTTGTCGCTCTCGGCCGAGAGCTGCGGGTCGGTGGTGAAGAGGATCGAGAGATCCGCCTGACCTTTTTCCAGCACCGTGTAGCGGAGGCCGATGTCGACCGGGGTGAACGACTTGAACTTCAGCCCGTAAAGCGATTCCAGCCCGGCCAGGCAGTCGATCCGCTGGCGGCACTCGGGCGAGCCGTAGAGGGACAGTTTCTCGGAGACGCCTTCGAGGTCGGAGACGGTCTCCAGCTCGTATTCGTCGGCGGTCTCTTTGGTCGTGCCGACGGCGTTGGCGCTGGCGAACGGGGTCGGTTCGAACGCCTCCAGCCCTTCCTTCTCGAATTCTTCGTTCGCCTTTTCCCACGCTTCGGTGGCGTCGGCGGGAACTTCTTCGGGTTCGAGGCCGAAGAACGAGGTGAGGGCCGTGCTCGCGTACTCGGGGTAGCCGGAGATCTGATCGGTCTTCACCGCTTTCAGGGCGACCGTTTCCGAGCCGAGGTTGAGCGCGCTCTTGACTTTGTAGCCGGCCGCGGCCAGGGCCTGGGCGTAGATTTCGCCGAGGATTTCCTGTTCGGGGAAGTTCTTCGAGCCGATCGTCAGGGTGACTTTGCCGTTGTCGGGGTTCGACTGGATCGTCCCCGCGGCATCGCCTCCGTCGGTCGAGCCGCTGGTGGTGCTGTCGTCGCCGTCGCCGCAGGCGGCGATGCCGAGCGTCAGCGCGAGCGCGGCCAGCGCCGCAAGCAGCGCCCGCACTCTCGTCTGGTTGACCCTCACTTGGTGCCTCCTCTTGGGGTGGGTTGGATGAGCAAAGGCCTAGACAGTCTTCAGCTTCAGCCCGTCGGAAGTCAGGCGACGCTGCAGGAGGGCGAGCAGGCCCTCCAGCGCGAGGGCGAGCAGGGCGACGAGGATCGCGCCGGCGAGCCGGCCGTCCTCGCCGTAGATGCTGGCGTTGATGATGAAGTCGCCGAGGGTGACCACGCCGGCGAGGGGGGCGATGGTGGCGGTGGCGACGATCGCGATCGTCGCGCCGCGGATACCCCCCATAACGGTCGGCACCGCCAGCGGCAGCTCGACCCTGCGGATGATTGCCAGCTCGCTCATCCCCATTCCGCGGGCGGCGTCGACGCTCGCACGGTCGACTTGCCGGATTCCAACGTAGGCGTTGGTGAGGATTGGGGGAATGCCGAGGACGGCGAGAGCCGGCGTCACCGTCACCAGGCCGACGCCGATCAGGGCGGCGACGAGCGCGATCAGCGCCAGCTCGGGGATGGCGCGCCCGGCGTTGCCGAGACCGACCGCGAAGAATTCGCCTCTTCCTCGGTGACCGAGATAGAGACCGAGTGGGAGGGCGATGACCAGCGCCAGCGCCAAGGCCAACGCCGTGACCTCTAACTGCTTCAGGGCCAGTTCCATTGCCTGATCGAATCCGCCGACCTCCTTACCGCCGGTGACGTTGGAGCTCTGCGGGGTGAAGATGAACTCGATCGCGCCGCCGAACGAAGCGAAAGGAAGCTGCAGGGGACTCACGTGGCTCTCGCTTTCCGCCACGGCGTCGTCAGTCGCTGTACCGCGAGCAGCACTGCTTCGAAGGCAAGTGCCATCGCGACCACGATCGCCAAGGAGATGAAGATGCTGGTCGGGAAGGTGAGGTTGCCACCGCCGTAGATCTGGGTACCCAACCCCCCGCCGCCGATGAACACCGCCAGCGTCGCGATCGCCACCGTGCTGACAACGGCGATACGAAGTCCCGCGACAATCTCGGGGATCGCCAGCGGGAGCTCGATCCGCCAGAGGATCTGGCGGTCGGTGTATCCCATTCCCTGAGCGGCCTCCTTGGCGGAGCTCGGGACGTTGTCGAGGCCGAGCATCGTGTTGCGGTAGATGATCTGCAGGGTGTAGACGGCGAGGGCGATGATCGCCGTGTCCTTGCCAATTCCGGTGACCGGCAGCAGCAGGAAGAAGAAGGCGAGGCTGGGGATCGTGTAAAGGACACCGGTAGTGGCGAGCAGCGGCGCCTGTAGCCAGCTGCGTCGGTGGGCGAGCAGGGCCAGGGCAAAGGCGACCGCGAAGCCGAGCAGCACCGAGATCACGACCAGTTCGAAGTGCTGCGCCGTTGGCGTTCCGAAGCGGTCGATGTTTTCCCGGGCCCAGTCGAAGCAGAAGACCTCATCCGGTTTCGCCTGGCAGGGCAGCGTGTCCGAGCTGCGCTCTTTGAAGAAGTCGCCGCCGACTTCCCCCGCCGCCGCGAGCGAGAGCAGGTCACTCATGCGGCCGCTCCACCGCCGGCTGATCGTCGCTCTTCGCCTCGGGGGAGCCGAGGAACTCGGAGATGATCTCGACCGAGAGGACGCCGGCGATCCGCCCCTCGTGATCGACCACCGGCGCGTACTGCGCCTCTCCCTGCAGGAGGTCGGCGAGCGCATCGCGCATCACGTCGTCGCGCTCCAGCACCGGGCCCAGCGGCGAGTCCGGTTGCTCGGGAACGGTGTCGGCTCCGAGATCCCGCTCGCTGAGCCAGCCGAGCGGCCGGCGCTCGCCGTCGACCAGCAGGGGGTAGGGGACTTCGACGTCGGGCGCCGCCAGCTTCGCCCGCACCTCGGCGGTCGGCTGGCCGGGCGTGGCCCACGGCGCCTCCCAGAGGTCGATGTCGGAGACCCGCATCAGCGCCAGCCGCTTCAGCGCCCGGTCGGCGCCGACGAAGTCCTCGACGAACTCGGTGGCGGGGGTCATCAGCAGCTCGGCCGGCGTCGCGTACTGCTCGACCCGGCCGCCCTGGCGCATCACCGCGATCCGGTCGCCCATCTTGATCGCCTCGTCGATGTCGTGGGTGACGAAGAGGACGGTCTTGCGGATCTCCGCCTGCAGGCGGAGGAACTCGTTCTGGAGGCGCTCGCGGCTGATCGGGTCGATCGCGCCGAAGGGCTCGTCCATCAGCATCACCAGCGGGTCGGCCGCCAGCGCCCGGGCGACGCCGACGCGCTGCTGCTGGCCGCCGGAGAGCTGCGCCGGGTAGCGGTCGCCGAGCTCGGGGTCGAGCCCGATCAGCTCCAGCAGCTCGGCGCTGCGCTCGCGGATCCGCTCCTTCTTCCAGCCGAGCAGTTGCGGGACGGCGCCGATGTTCTCGCTGACCGTGCGGTGGGGGAAGAGACCGATCTGCTGGATCACGTAGCCGATCTCCCGCCGCAGCTGCGCCGGCTCGCGGTCGCGGACCGAGCGCTCGCCGATCAGCACGTCGCCCTCGGTGATCTCGACGGTGCGGTTGACCATCCGCATCGCCGTCGTCTTGCCGCACCCCGAGGGGCCGACGAGGACGCAGATCTCGCCCGCCGGCACCTCCAGCGTCAGCCGATCGACCGCCGGCTCGGCGTCCTTGCCGTAGCGCTTCGTTGCTTCCTCGTAGCGGACCGCGGAGGCCTGGTTCTCGCTCACAAGCCCAGTCTCCTCGCCTGCTCGGCGGCGCGGGCGACCACCTCATCCAGCTCCGGTACCTCACCGCCGCGCATCAGCACACGGCCGGCGACGACGGCGGTGTCGACGACGGCGCCGGAGGCGGCGTAGACGAGGTCGGCGGTGAGGTCGCCGATCCCGAGCTCGGGCGCGTCCGGGCGGAGGAGGAGGAAGTCGGCCGGGGCGCCTGGCTCCAGCGGCGTCGCGCCCAGCCGCGGCGCGCGAGCACCGGTGGCGACCGCCCATGCCTCGCCGGCGTCGATCGCGGTCGGGTCGGCGGCGGCGTGCTTCTGGACCAGGGCGAAGGTCTTCAGGTCGGAGAGCAGGTCGAGCGAGTCGTTGGAGCCGGCGCCGTCGGTGCCGAGGCCGACGGGAACGCCGGCGGTCCGCGCCGCGTGGTGGGGGAAGACGCCGCCGACCGCGAGCTTCATGTTCGCCACCGGGTTGGCGACGACGGTGGCGCCACGCTCGGCGACCAGCGCCAGCTCGTCGGGGTCGAGCCAGACCCCGTGGGCGAGGATCGTCCGCTCGCTCAGCACCCCCACCCGGTCGAGGTAGAAGGCCGGCCGCGCTCCGTGCTCGGCGATGCACTCCTGCACCTCTTTCTCGGTCTCGGAGAGGTGGATCTGGACCGGCAGGTCGCGCTCGGCGCTGAGCTCGCCGATCCAGCGCAGCGACTCTTCGCTGACCGTGTAGATCGCGTGCGGGGCGAGAGCGGGGGCGATCCGCGGGCCGAACTGGGCGAGCTGCTCGAGGCTGCGGTGGGCGGACTCGCGCAGCTTCTCGGGGCTGCCGTTGAGGTCGAAGAGCGGCGCCCCGATCGTCGCCCGGATGCCGGCGTCGGTGACGGCGCGCGCGGTCGCCTCCGGGTGCCAGTACATGTCCCAGAAGCGGGTCGTGCCGCCGCGCAGCATCTCCGCGCAGGCGAGGCGAGCGCCCCAGTAGACGTCCTCGTCGGAGAGCTTCGCCTCGACCGGCCAGATCTTCTCCTCCAGCCACGGCATCAGCGGCAGGTCGCCGCCGGAGCCGCGGAAGAGCGTCATCGCCGCGTGGGTATGGCCGTTGACGAGCGGCGGCACCAGGTGCGCGCCGCCGGCGTCGATCGTCTCGTCGCCGGGCTGCGGGACCACCTCGGCTCCAATCGCCGCGATCTTTCCGTCCTCGCAGCGAACTGCGACCCGCTCCCCGCCCAGCAACGCGTTCTCGATCGCCAGCGTCATCGCGTGGTTCCTTTCGGACGCATACCGACCGTAAGGAACCACGAGTTCACCGGCCGACCGCTCCGAGGCGTGGCAGGACCGCGGCCAGGCCCTCGCGCAGCCGCTCGGCGTTGATCAGCCGGTCGGCTTCCATCCCCGCCGTGCTCACCTCTTCCTCGGCGAGCCCGTTGGCGAGGTTGTCGACGACGCAGAGGGCGGCGTAGTCGAGGCCGAGCTCGCCGGCGACGACGCACTCGGAGGCGACCGTCATCCCGACCACGTCGGCGTGTGCCGCCATCAGCCGGATCTCCGCCGGGGTCTCGAAGCGCGGCCCCCGCGCCTGCCAGTAGACGCCGCCGTCCCGCGGCGCCTGCCCGCCCTCGCTCCAGGCGGCGATCACTTCCTCGCGCCAGCGCGGAGCGAAGCCCGGCGCCGAGTGGGCGCGGGCGTCGTCGAAGATCGAGTCGCCGAGGTCGAGGGCGATGAAGTCGTCGGGGCAGACGAGGCTGCCGACCCCCAGCTCGGGCCGCAGCGAGCCGACCGAGCCGATCGCCAGCACCCGGTCGCACCCCTGCTCCAGCAGCGGCCGCAGGTTCGCCTCGTGGTCGATCGCGTGGGGGAGGAGGAACCGGCCCTCGCCGTCGTGGCGCTGGACGATCGCCGCGCCCTGCGCCGCCGCCGCGGCCGCGATCTCCTCCCCGCCCGGCCCGAGGGCGTTGCTGCCGAGGATCACCGCCAATCGTCCCATCCGGCCGATCCTACGGTTTGGATTCTCATATCGTCCGGGAATGGAGCAGGACACGATGGGGAGCGAAGAGAGGGAAAAGCCCAATTCGGGGCGCGACGAGACCGAGGAGGAACGTCTCGACCGCAACCTCAACGAGATGCTGCAGGAGCTGCGCGTCGCGCTCCCCGGCGTCCAGGTCCTCTTCGCCTTCCTGCTCGCGGTCCCGTTCGCGCAGGGCTGGGAAAAGATCACCGGCTTCCAGAAGGGCGCCTACTTCGGGACCCTGATCTGCACCGCGATCTCGGCGGTGATGCTGATCTCGCCGACCGCCTACCACCGGCTCACCTTCCGCTACCAGCAGAAGCGCAAGCTGGTCTTCTACTCGAACCGCTTCTCGATCATCGGCCTCGGCTTCCTCGCGCTGGCGATGACCGGGGCGATCATGCTGATCACCGACTTCCTCTTCGGCAGCACGGCGACCATCCTGATGACCGCGGCGACGGTCCTGGTCTTCGGCCTCTTCTGGTTCGCGCTGCCGTTGCAGCGGCGGGGCGCGCTCAGCGCGGGGCAGGAGCCTCTAGGGAAGCCCGCAGACGACTGAGCTCGGCGTCGAGGTCGTCGAGGAAGGGCAGCTCCGGCGACTTCTCGCGCAGCAGCTCCAGGTCCGCCTCCCAGATCTCCAGCTTCAGCTCCAGCGGGGCCTTGAATTCGTCGCGGACCGAGTCGCCTTCCTCTTCGTAGGCGGCGCGGAGGGTGCGCGAGTTGGTCAGCTTGTCGGCGGCGTAGATCGCGTGCGCGTCGGGGCCGGCCGCGGCGACCCGTTCGCGGTGCTCGGCCTTGCGCTCCCGGTACTCCTCGATCGACTCGTCGTCGGTGAGGGCGCCGACCAGCCCCGTCACCTCTTCGCCGAACGGCTCGCGCAGGTCGTCGAGGGTCGTCTCCGAGTCCTCGACGACGTCGTGCAGGAGCGCCGCCGCCAGCACCTCCTCGCGGTAGCCCTGCTCGTCCAGCCTTGCCGCCACTGTCACCGGGTGTTCGATGTAGGGCATGCCGCCGGCGCCGTTGCGGACCTGTCCCGCGTGGTCGGAGCGCGCCCGCTCCAGCGCCGCTCGCACCAGCGGCGAGCGCTCCGCGGCTGCCTCGATCCTCTCGGCCGGGGTCATGCAGTCGCGACGGCGCTCGCCGTCCGCGCCGGCAGCTCGTACTCCGCCCGCTCGGCCGCCAGCTCGACCGCGGCGGGGTCCCCGCCCAGCGCCACCCACTTCTCCCGCGCTTCGGCGGCGAGCGCGTCGAGCTGCTCGTCGGAGTGGAGCGGGTCGTGGTGGAAGAGGGCGGTGCGCCGGGCGCCGGTCCGCCGCGCGAAGCTGAGCGCGTGGGAGGTGGCCGAGTGCCCCCAGCCGACGTGGTCCGGGTACTCGGCGTCGGTGTACTGGCCGTCGTGGATCAGCAGCGAGGCGTCGCGGGCGAGCTCGAAGCCCGAGATCCAGTCCTCCTCGAGCCGGTCGAGGTCGGCGCCCAGCGCCGGCTCGTGGTCGGGGATGTAGGCGAGCGAGGAGTCGCCGTCGTCGATCCGGTACCCGAGAGTGGGGCCGCGGTGCGAGACCGAGGCGGCGCGGATCCGGGCCGAGCCGATCTCCCACTCGCTCTCCGGGGTGTGGCGGAAGGAGACGTCGCAGGGCAGCTCGCGCACCTCGACCGGCGAGAGCGGGGCGGAGATGTAGCGGGCGATGCGGTCGCGCAGCGAGGCCTCCGGCGAGGCGGGGCCCCAGATCACGATCTCCGTCTGCGGCCGGAAGGCCGGGGCGAAGAAGACGAGTCCCTGGATGTGGTCGAGGTGGAGGTGGGTGAGGAGGATGTGGAGGCGGGTCGGCTCGTCGGGCAGGGCCAGCCCGAGGCAGCGGATGCCGGTGCCGGCATCGAGGGCCAGCATCGAGCCGTCGGCGAGGGTGACGCCGACGCAGGAGGTGTTGCCGCCGTAGCGGATCGTTTCCGGCCCCGGGGCGGGGATCGAACCTCGCGTTCCCCAGAGCTTGACCTTCACGCCGGCCCCGCTCCGTTGGCCGCCGACGGCCAGAAGACGGCGATCGCGCCCTGCGAGCCGTGCGGGGTCTGGATCGGGAAGGCGGAGACCTCGACGTCGTGCTGGGTGCCGTCGGTGGAGCGCACCGTCAGCTCGGCATGCGCCGGCCGCCCCGCCCGCACCGCTTTCACCAGCGGCAGGTCGTCGTAGGGGATCGGCTCGCCCTGCTCGTCGAAGGGGCCGAACAGCGAGCCCCACTCCTGCGGCCCCACCGTCCCCAGCTCCTCGAAGCGCTTGCCCAGCAGCATCCCGGCCGCCTCGTTGTAGAAGACGAGCAGACCCCCCTCGTCGACCAGGAAGGCAGGGGTCGAGAGCGCCGACATCAAATTGCGGGCGAGGATCAGCTCCAGGGGCCTCTGCGTCACAAATGACACTTTAGTTCTTCACATCAAAAGCGCCAGCAGGCGCTGCTTTTCGCCCCAAGAAGCCCACGATGACCCAGGTTTGCCGCAGCGAGCAGGTGACGGGGTGATTTTCGTCACTTAGGTGGCTTGGAGTGGTGCCTTCGCTACCCGGCTGCTTCGGCGCTGCGGAGGCCGCCTTTGGCCCAGAGGCTGAAGAGGAGGGTTAGGGCCAGGCCGATGGCGAAGGAGAAGGCGACCAGGACGGGGTCGCCGGAGATGAAGCCTCGGCCGGCCTCTAGCAGGGCCGTCACCGGGTTGACGGAGGCGACCGCGTGGATCCAGCCGCTGAGCAGGTCGAGGGGGACGTAGACGGGGGCCAGGAAGAGGACGAGGAAGGTCGGGAACTGCATCAGCGGGCCGCCCTGGATCGAGCGCACCCGCAGCGCCACCCCGGCCGCCCACATCGTCGCCGCGACGTTGACGAGGAGGGCGAGCGCGTAGAGGGCGACGATTTCCGCGGGGCTGCCGCCCACCTGCATCCCGGCGATCAGCGCCACCGCGGTGAGGATCACCCAGGTGACGAAGGCGCGGAAGAGGGCCGCCAGGGCGTAGCCGGCGACGATCCCGCTGCGGCGGCTGGCGGCGAGCATGTAGCGGCGGCCGAAGCCGCTCTCGAAGTCGCGCGCCATCGCGAAGCCGGTGAAGACGCCGCCGAACGCCGCCGACTGCAGCAGGACGAAGACGAACTGGAAGGCGGTGTAGCCGCTGGGGAAGTCGAAGCCGGGGACGTCGCCGATCGCCGCCAGACCGCCGGCGAAGGAGACGAAGAAGAAGAGCGGGAACATCACCGCCGGGACGAAGAAGGCCGGGTTGGTGAGGAAGTTGTGGATGCTGCGCCAGGCCACCGCGCGGGCTACCGTGATCATGCCGGTGGTGCGGGGCCGGCGGGGCGGTTCTCGCTCACGTTCTCACCAGCCTCGTCTTCAGGGCGGTCGTGGCGGCGAGCATGCCGATCGCGCCGATCGCCGCGGCGATCCCGAACCCGAGCGCCAGCTCGTCGAGCTCCCAGCCTTCGATCAGCAGCGAGCGGAACGCCGCCAGCAGGTAGGAGACCGGGTTGACGCTGGCGATCGTGTGGAACCAGTCGGTCGTCAGCAGGTCGAGCGGCAGCGCCATCGAGGAGAGGAAGAGGAAGACGAAGAAGACCGGGAACAGGCCCTGGACCGCCTCGCCGGAGCCGAAGCGCAGGGCGGCGAAGAGCCCGATCGTCCCGAAGGCGACGGTGACGGAGACCGAGAGGGCGACGATAACCGGGACCCCCGCCGGGCCGGCGGCGAGCTCGGCGCCGGCGATCAACCCGACCGCCAGATAGGTGACGGCCTGGACGATCCCGAGCAGGAACGATCCCGCCAGCAGGCCGCTGAGCAGGGCGGCGCCGCGCAGCGGGGTCAGCGCCAGGCGGTTGAGGAAACCGGTCTCGATGTCGCGGGCGAGGTCGGTGCCGGAGTT
>Ga0307415_100000649_pt1 | contig 15298 bp, 16 predicted proteins | sample DK1Cmetagenome_FD_204524 | JGI IMG/M metagenome (GOLD analysis project Ga0307415, IMG submission 204524) | Maize rhizosphere microbial communities from greenhouse at UC Davis, California, United States - DK15-C-2 | ecosystem: Host-associated > Plants > Roots > Rhizosphere > Soil | place: USA...
GACCTGCGGCAGCACGGCCTGCTCGAGCGTGGGGGAGAACGGGATCGGGACGTCCGGCGTCGCCACGCGGACGACGGGGCCGTCGAGGTCCTCCCAGCCGCGCTCGGCGATCAGCGCGGCCACCTGCGCGCCGGCGGCGCACATCTGGTTGGCCTCGTCGACGATCACGACCTTCGAGCACTTGCGCACGCTCGCGAGGATCGCGTCCTCGTCGAGCGGCACGAGCGAGCGCAGGTCGAGCACCTCGACCGAGGCGCCGTCGATGTCGGCGGTCGCCTCGAGCGCCGTATGGACCATCGCGCCGTAGGCGATCACGACGAGGTCGGTGCCCTCGCGCGCGACGCGCGCGCGGAAGTCGGTCTCGTAGCTGCCCTCCGGCACCTCGCCCTTGACGCGCCGGTACAGGTGCTTGTGCTCCATGTACACGACCGGGTTGGGATCGCGCACGGCCTTGATCAGCAGCCCCTTGGCGTCCTCGGCCGTCGACGGCGCGACGACCTTCAGCCCGGGCGCGTGCATGAACCACGCCTCGGGGTTCTGCGAGTGGAACGGGCCGCCGGAGAAGCCGCCGCCGGACGGCAGGCGGACCGTGATGTTCACGCTCAGGCCCTGGCGGTAGAACATCTTGCCCGCGACGTTGACGAGCTGGTCGAAGCCGCACGAGATGAAGTCGGCGAACTGCATCTCCGCGATCGGCCGCAGGCCCTCGACGGCTGCGCCGATCGCGGTGCCGACGATGCCTGACTCCGCCAGCGGCGTGTCCATCACCCGCTCGGGGCCGAACTCGTCGACGAAGCCGTCGGTCACCTTGAAGGCGCCGCCGAACACGCCGATGTCCTCGCCCATGACGAACACGCGCTCGTCCGCCCGCATCTCCTCGCGCATGGCGTCGGAGATCGCCTGCAGGTAGGTCATCGTCGGCATCAGAACCCGCTCCAGCGCGAGGCGCCGTCCTCGAGCAGGGCCGGCTCGTCGGCGAAGACGCGCTCGACCGCCGTGTCGCCGTCGGGCATCGGGCTCTTGAGCGCCTCCTCGACCGCGGCGTCGATCTCCGCCTTGACCTCGGCGCGGAGCGCGGCCACGTCGACGCCGAGCGACTCGAGCCGCTTGACCTGGCGGTCGATCGGGTCCTTGCGCCTCCACTCCTCGATCTGCTCGGCGGGCACGTACTTCATGTCGTCGTGCGCCGCATGGCCGTGCATGCGCATCGTCACGGCCTCGATCAGCGTTGGGCCGTCGCCGGCCAGCGCGCGCTCGCGCGCCCGGCGCGTCGCCTCGAACATCGCCTCGACGTCGTTGCCGTCGATGCTCACGCCCGGAAAGCCGTACGCGGCCGCGCGCTCGACCGGGTCGACCGCGAACTGCGTGTCGGTCGGCGTGGAATAGGCGTACTGGTTGTTCTCGAGGATGAAGATGACCGGCAGCTTCTGCACGCCGGCCCAGTTCATCGCCTCGTGGAAGTCGCCGCGCGAGGTCGAGCCGTCGCCGAACCAGGTCAGCGCCGCGCGCTGCTCGCGGCGCAGCTTGAACGCCATCGCGAGGCCGGTCGCGACGAGCATCATGTCGGGCAGCATCGAGACCATCCCGACGCAGCCGACCCTGCGCTCGCCGAAGTGGACGTTGCCGTCGCGGCCGCGCGTGATGCCGTCCTCGCGCCCCATGTACTGGGCGAAGATGCGTGCCGGCTCGACGCCGCGGATCAGGTGCGCGGCGAGGTCGCGGTGCAGGATGCACAGACGGTCGTGGCCGTGCATCGCCCACGCGGGGCCGGCCGAGACCGCCTCCTGCCCGTAGCCGTCGTAGAACGAGCCGGGGACCTTGCCCTGGCGGTAGAGCATCATCGCCCGCTCCTCGATCCCGCGCATCGCGAGCATCGCGCGCAGCAGGCCGATGCGGTCGTCCAGCGTCAGGTGCTCGCTGACGGGGATATCGGTTTCGCCTGCCAGGCGAGACGCTCGTTCCTCGCGCTCGCCGTCGGCGACGTTACGGTCCGTTTCGGTCGCCATCTCGGCGGTACCACCCTTTCCTCGATCGGGCGCGGCCCGGGATCCGCCGGCGCGCCCTTGGTGCTGGCCGCCCGCGCGGGATCGCCGCCACGGGCCTTGCCGTATCGGCTCGAAGGTTACCCTCACAAGGGTGGGGCACTCCGAGCGGCTCTGGCTCGCCCGGCTGCGCTGGCGGATGCGCGGCGCCTGGCTCTGGCCGGCGTTCTTCGGGCTGACGGCGATCGACGGCGCGCTGATCGTGCTGCTCCCGCCGTACGACGGCGCGCCCCAGCAGCTGCTCGGCGGAGTGCTGCTCGCCGGCTTCGCGAATCTGCTGGCGATCGCGGTCGCCGCTCCGCTCGCCGGCCGGCTGCTGCGTCGCCGCCGCCCCGACCTGCCGCGCATGATCGCCAACGACTACGCCGGCACCGCGCTGCTGGTCGCGCTCGGCGCGACGGTGCTGGCCGGCGGCCTCGCGCACCGGCCGGCGGTAGCGTCAGAGCGCGAGGAACGCGCCGCCGTCTGGGCGGCTGTGCACGACTTCGTCACGGCGCAGGCGGTGGAGTGGCGCGGCGGGCTGGCGCAGGTCGACGCGCTGCGGCTCGAGGACGACAGCTACCGGGCCTGCGTGCCGGGCGACGACCCGCGCCGCTGGCTGTGCCTGATCGTCGACACCGACCAGCGCCCGGCCGGCGTCGTCCGCGATGCGTCGATGGAGCCCAACGACGCGCTGCGCACCGTCGGCGGGTTCCATTAGAGGGCGAAGCCGGTTGAGCCGCGCTACAAGACCAGGCTCAGCGGGCTCTCGAGCCGTTCGCGGATGCGCCCGAGGAACTGGGCCGCATCCGCGCCGTAGAGGATCCGGTGATCGCAGCTGAGCGTCAGCTCCATGATCGGCCGGACGGCGATCTCGCCGTCGCGCACGACCGGTCGCGGCGTCATCTCCCCGACGGCGAGGATCGCCGCCTGCGGCGGGTTGATCACGGCGGTGAAGCGCTTGATCCCGAACATCCCGAGGTTGGAGACGCTGAAGGTCCCGGAGGAGAGCTCCGGCGGCGTGATCGCGCCTGCGCGCACGCGCTCGGCCAGCGCGCGGGCGTCGCGCGCGATCTCGCCGAGCGACTTGCGGTCGGCGTCGAAGATCGTCGGCACGATCAGCGCGTCCTGGCCGGCCACCGCGATGCCGACGTTGATCCGCGAGTAGAGCTCGAACTTGCCGTCGCGGTAGGCGCCGTTGGCGCGCGGGAACTCCCTCAGCGCGAGCGCGCTCGCCTTGACGACGAAGTCGTTGAACGACGGCGGCGGCGCGTCGCCGGCGGCCGCCTTGAGCTGCTTGCGGAACTCGACCGCGCCATCCATGTCGACCTCGCACGTGATGACGAAGTCCGGCGCGGTCGCCTTCGACTCGGCCATCCGGCGCGCGATCGTCTGCTGCAGGCGCGTCAGGTCCTCGGTCCGCGTCTCCCCGCGGCCGGTGCCGGCGTCGCCCGACACGACGGGCTCCGGGACGTCCTTCTTCGGCTCCTCGGCGGGCGGGGCCTCCTCCTTCTCCTCCTCGGCCGGCGGCGCCTCCTTGCTCTTGCCGTCCGCCGCGGCCTCGACGTCGGACTTGACGATCCGTCCGCCCGGCCCGGATCCCTGCAGGCTGCCGAGGTCGACGCCGAGGTCCTTCGCCATCCGGCGCGCGATCGGGGAGGCCTTGACGCGCCCGTCTCCCTCCGGCTCGGGCGCGCGCTCCTCCTCCTCTTCCGTCGCGACCGGCTCGGGCTGCTTGACGCGCTCGACCTCCTCCTCGGCCGCTCCGGCGCCGCCTTGCGCAGGCTGCTCGTCGGGCTTCTCCTCCGCCTCCTCCGCGGGTGCCTCGGCCGCGCCGCCGCCCCCGCCTCCTTCGCCGATCTGGGCGATCGTGCCACCGACGGGCAGCGTGTCGCCTTCCTGGGCGACGATCTTGAGCACGCCCTCCTGGTCGGCCTCGTAGGTCATGTTGGCCTTGTCCGTCTCGATCTCGACGAGCTCCTCGCCGCGCTTGATCTCGTCCCCGTCGGACTTCAGCCACTTGAGGATCGTGCCCTCCTCCATCGAGTCGGACAGGCGGGGCATCGCGACATCGGCCATCCCGGGAGGGTATAAGGCGCAGCTTCCGAGTCGTCGGGACGTGCCCGCGCGGCCGTTTCGGATGTCTTCTGAAGCCGCGTGTATGCCCGGTGTGGTGGGGGCGCCGGCCTGGATAGGGGTGCCGGCGCCCCTGCACACACAGTGGCGGCGGCGTGGATGAGGAGAGAGCCGCGCCGCTGCCGTTCGTGGCGAAGAGGGATGAGTCTCTCGCCACACGCTTGATCGGCAGCGACCGCGGCGTGCTTTAGCGCGATTCCCAGCGCCGCCAGCGGCGCACGAACTCGTCGGCCTCGAGCCGCGCGAGATCCGTCTTGAGCGCACGCGAGAGGCGGCCGGTCTGCGCCGGCGCCGTGTCCCAGAACAGCGCGACCTCCCCGGTCGCGATCTCGACGATCTCGACCTGGTCGACGCGCTCGGGATCGGCTAGCGCCGCCGGACCGTGGCCGCGGCGGCGCACGATCAGCTCGTACGAGCGGTTCGCCTTCATTCCGGCTCCCGGCTCCTCGCGACGGCGCGCGCGGCGGCCTCCAGCTCGGCGTCGCCGTGGAACACCCGGTCCCCGACGACGACGGCGGGCACGTCGCGCACGCCGGCGCTGCGGGCCGCCTCGGTGGCCGCCTCGAGGCGCGCGCGGGTGCCCCTGAGGCCGGCGGCCTTGACGACCGCGGCGGGATGCATCTCGGCCGCGGCGGCGGCGATCAGCACGGTGTCGCGCTCGCCGAGGTCGCGTCCCGCCGCGAACGCCTGGCGGAACGCGGCGAGCGAGTACGCGACGACGCGGCCCGTCTGCTTCGCGAACGTCGCGACCAGCATCGCCCACTCGGTGTCGGCCGGGAACTCGTCGGGCCAGCGCAGCGGCATCAACCCGTACGCGGCCGCACGGCGCTCGATCTCGGAGCGGTAGATCGTCTCCTCCTCGGCGCAGCGGAAGCCGCCGGGGCTGCCGATCCGCACGGGCACGAACTCCGGCACGGTGCCGAGCACGCCGACGACCCGCTCGGCCGCGAGATAGGCGTCGGGCGAGCCGACGTCGTAGTAGAAGGCCGCTTGCGGCCGGTCAGCGTCGCCCGGACGGCGACCCTCCGGCTCAGTGTGCCGGCCGGATGCCGGCACGGGGTGACTCAGCCTTTCCACTCGGGGCGCAGGATCGACATGAGGACCAGCGACTCGAAGTCGCTTTCGAAGAGCAGGGCGTCGCGCATCAGGCCCTCCTCGCGGAACCCCTCGCTGCGGTAGAGCGCTCGGGCGCGCTCGTTGTGCGGCTTGACGTCGAGGTAGACGCGATGCGCGCCGCGCTCCTCGAACGCCCAGCGCAGCGTCAGCCGCAGCGCCGCGCGGCCGTGCCCGCGGCCCTTCTCGGCGACCGCGAGCCGGCGGAGGTTGACCGCCCGGTTGCGTGCGTCCGACTCCACCATCACGAAGCCGACCGGGCGGCCATCCGCCTCGACGATGAAGTGGTCGACGTTCGGATCGGCCATCAGGCCGAGGTGGTACTCGCGCGTCGCCTCCGCCAGGAACGGCGCGGTGTCGGGATCGGCCTCGACGGCGAGCACGAAGTCGACGTCGGGCTCGCCGGCGGGACGGAGCCGCCGCTGCGTCGCGTCAGCCGTGGACGAGCCAGCCATCCGCGGCGCGCGCTGCCTCCATCACGCCCTCGGAGAACGTCGGGTGGCCGTGCACGATCCGCGCGACCTCCGCGTAGCCGCCCTCGAGCGCCTTCGCGTTGACGAGCTCCTGGATCAGGTCGACCGCCTTGGCGCCGACGATGTGGCCGCCGACGAGCTCGCCGTACTTCTTGTCGCCGATCACCTTGATCACGCCGGAGCGGTCGCCGTACACGGTGCCGGCCCCGACCGCGCCGTACTGGAGCTTGCCGACGACGATGTCGAGCCCCTGCTCGCGCGCCTGCTCCTCCGTCAGCCCGAACGACGCCACGTTCGGTGCGCAGAACGTCGCGCGCGGGATGTCGACGTACTCGAGCGCGTGCGTCTCCATGCCCGCCGCGTCTTCGACCGCGATGATCCCCTCGTCCGACGACTTGTGCGCGAGCGCCGGGCCCTTGACGATGTCGCCGATCGCGTAGATGCCCTCGGCCGACGTGCGCATGCGACCGTCGACGTCGACGAGCCCGTGGCCGTCGAGCTTCACGCCGGCGGCGTCGAGCCCGAGCGCCTCGATGTCGGGCCCGCGACCGGCGGCGATCACGAGCCAGTCGACCTCGGCCTCGTCGCCGCCGTGGCTGAGCTTCACCGACGAGTCGGCGGACCGCACGTTCTCGACCAGCGTGCCGGTGTGGATCTCGATGTTCTGCTTGGAGAGCGCGCGGCCGGCGACCTTGGAGATGTCGGCGTCCTCCGTCGGCAGCACGCGGTCGAGCGCCTCGAACAGCAGCACCTGCGTGCCCATGCGGCCGTAGGCCGAGGCGATCTCGGCGCCGGATGCGCCCGCGCCGATCACCGCCATCGTCTGTGGCAGCTCCTCGAGCGCCCACGCCTCCTCGGTCCCGATCACGCGGCCGCCGAAGCTCGTGCCCGGAACCGGCTTCGGAACCGAGCCGGTGGCGATCACGACCGTCTTGGCCTGGATCTCCTGGTCGCCGACCTTGACGTTGCCGTCCGGCGTCAGCGACGCCTCGCCCTCGATCACGTCGACCTTGTTCTTCTTCATCAGGCCGCCGACGCCGCCGGTGAGCGTCTTGATCACCTTGCGCCGGCGCTCGCCGACGGCGGCGAAGTCGATCTGGCGGTCGGGCACGGTGATGCCGAAGTCCGATGACTCGTCGATCTCCGAGACGATGTCGGCGACGCGCAGGACGGCCTTGGCGGGGATGCACGCGTAGTTCAGGCAGCGGCCGCCGATCACGTCCTTCTCGACGACGGCGGTCTTCATGCCGAGCTGGGCCGCGCGGATCGCCGTCACGTACCCTCCCGGCCCGGATCCGATGACGATGCAGTCGTAAGCGCTCTCGGGCATGGTGGCGCTGCAGGCTAGCCGACCGGCTCCCGCGGCCGCCGGGAAGGAAGCTGGATGCGCGCCATCGCGCGGATCAGGAACCAGAACAGCGGCCCGGCGATCGCGACGATCGCGAGGCACAGCAGCACGGCCGTCAGGTTGGAGGCCACCATCAGGCTGAGCGTGGCGAAGACGATCGCGATCCCGAGCAGCGCCTCGAAGCCGAGCACGGCCCAGTAGCGGCACTGCCACATGCCGACCGCGGCGGCGGCCATCAGGCCGGCGAAGATCAGCACGCCCGCGGTCGACTGGCCGCCGCCCTCGACCTCCCAGCCGGCGATCAACAGCGCCACGTTGCCGGCGCCGAGCAGCGCGGCGAGGATCGCGGCGAGCGTGACGGCGCGCGGCCGCTCGCCGGGCGCGAGCGGCTGGAGCTTGGCCCGCACGGCGGCGTCGCGCTCGCGCGCGCGGGCATAGCCGCGCGCCATCGCGCCGCCGCCGCGCCGCTTACGGCTGCGCTGCCCCAACAGGGACCTCCAGCCGCTCGCGCAGCGCGCTCGCCGCGGCGGCGGGATCGGCGGCGTCGGCGATCGCGCGCACGACGACGATCCGGCGCGCCCCGCGCGCGGTCACCGCGCCGACGTTGCCGACGTGCAGCCCGCCGATCGCGAACCACGGCTTGTGCACGTTCTCCGCCGCCCACGCGACGTACTCCAGCCCGGCGGCCGGCCGGCCCGGCTTGGTCGGCGTCGCGTGCACCGGTCCGACGGCGAGGTAGTCGACGTCCGGATCGGCGTCCGCCTCGGCGCCCTGCGCCGGCGCGTGCGTCGAGCGCCCGACGATCCGGTCTGACCCGACCAGCGCCCGGGCGTCGGCAACGCTGCCGTCGTCCTGGCCGATGTGGACCCCGTCGGCATCGCAGGCCGCGACGAGGTCGGGGCGGTCGTTGAGGATGAACAGCGCGCCGGCCACGTCCACGGCGGCGCGGAACTCACGCGCGGCGGCGAGGAGCGCGTCGTCGCCGAGGCCCTTGTCGCGCAGCTGCACGATGTCGACCCCGCCGCGCAGCGCGTCCGCCAGGAACCCGCGCGGGCGCACGTCGCAGACGAGGTAGAGGCGTTTCGATCCGATCCGCTCGCGCGCGCTCACGCATCCCAGTCAAGCACGCCGCGCGCGCTACCCTTGGCGGGCATACGGGAGCCCGCTATCGGGCTGAGAGGGCGCCATCGGGGCGCCGACCGTCGAACCTGATCCGGGTCGTGCCGGCGTAGGGAAGGAGCAACGCAGCATTGTCGGTGGAGCAAGCCAAGCCGGACGTCGCCGTCGTCGGCGGCGGGCCGATCGGCCTTGCGAGCGCGTGGCGCGCCGCCCAGCGCGGCCTGCGCGTCTGCGTGCTCGACGCCGGCGAGGCCGGCGCCTGGCACGTCGCCGCCGGCATGTTGGCGCCGGTCGCCGAGGCGCAGTTCGGCGAGCACGCGCTGCTCGACCTCAACCTGCGCGCGGCCGCCGGCTTCCCCGCGTTCTGCGCCGAGCTGGCCGACGCGTCCGGACGCGATCCCGGCCTGCACGCGACGGGCACGCTCGTGGTCGCGCGCGACCGCGACGAGGCGGAGGAGCTCGACCGCCTGCTCGCGTTCCGCCGCGGGCTCGGGCTCGACGTCGAGCGGCTGCTGCCGAGTCGGGCGCGTCGCGCCGAGCCGGCGCTTGCGCCGACCGTCCGACTCGCGCTCGACGTCGCGGGCGACCACTCGGTCGACCCGCGCCGCCTCGTCGCGGCGCTGGCCGAGGCCGTGCGGCGCGCCGGCGGCTCCGTGCTCGCGCCTGCGCGCGTGCGCGCGTTGATGCTCGACGGCGAGCGCGTCACCGGCGTGCGGCTGGAAGACGGGAGCACGCTCGCGGCCGGCGCGGTGCTGGTTGCGGCGGGGGCGCACGCGGCACGCCTCGACGGCCTCCCGCCCGGCGCCGCTGTCCCGGTCCGGCCGGTCAAGGGCCAGCTGCTGCGCCTGCGCGACCCGCACGGCCCGGGCCTGGTCGGGCGCACGATCCGCACGACCGACGCCTACCTCGTGCCGCGCGCCGACGGCCGCTACGTGCTCGGCGCGACGATGGAGGAGCGCGGCTTCGACACGACGCCGACCGCGGGCGCCGTATTCGAGCTGCTGCGCGACATCTCCGAGGTGGTGCCCGGCGTGCTCGAGCTCGAGATCGAGGAGCTGCTCGCCGGCCTGCGCCCGGCCACGCCGGACAACGTCCCGGCGATCGGGCCGGGCGCGCTGGAGGGGCTCGTGTGGGCCGCGGGCCACCATCGCAACGGCATCCTGCTCTCCGGCGTGACCGGCGAGCTGGTGGCCGCCGCGCTGTGCGGCGACGAGCTGCCGGACTGGGCCGCGCCCGCGGACCCGAGCCGCTTCGCCGGGGTGCCGGCATGACGATCGTGCTCAACGGCGAGCGCCGCGAGCTCCCGCCCGGCACGACCGTGCGCGCGCTGATCGACGGGCTCGGCGTCCCCGGCGGCGAGCGCGGCGTCGCAATCGCGGTCGACGCCGAGGTCGTGCCGCGCGGCGAATGGGAGACGACCGAGCTCGACGACGGGGCGCGGGTCGAGGTCCTGCGCGCCATCCAGGGAGGCTGAGCCATGAGCGCGACCGATGTGACGTTCGACCCGCTCGTGATCGCGGGCCGCGAGCTGCGCTCGCGGCTGCTGCTCGGCACCGGCGGCTTCCGCTCGCTGGAGGCCATCGCAGAGGCGATCGGGGCGAGCGGGACGGAGCTCGTGACCGTCGCCCTGCGCCGGATCGACCCGGACGCGCGCGGCTCGATCGTCGACGTGCTCGAGTCGGCCGGCGTGCAGCTGCTGCCGAACACCGCCGGCTGCTTCACCGCGCGCGACGCCGTGCTGACGGCGAAGCTCGCGCGCGAGGCCTTCGGCACGGACTGGATCAAGCTCGAGGTGATCGGCGACGACCGCACGCTGCTGCCCGACGCGCCGGCGCTGCTCGACGCGGCCGAGGAGCTCGTCGACGCCGGCTTCGTCGTGCTCCCGTACACCAACGACGATCCGATCCTGGCCCGCCGGCTCGAGGACGTGGGCTGCGCCGCTGTGATGCCGCTCGGCTCGCCGATCGGCTCGGGCATGGGCCTGCTCAACACCTACAACCTGCGCCTGATCCGCGAGCGCGCGGGCGTGCCGGTGATCCTCGACGCGGGCGTCGGGACCGCCTCCGACGCCGCCCTGGCGATGGAGCTCGGCTTCGACGCCGTCCTGTGCGCGAGCGCCGTCTCGCGCGCCGAGGACCCGGTCGCGATGGCGCGCGCCGTGCGGCTCGGCGTCGAGGGCGGGCGGCTCGCCTACCGCGCGGGGCGCATCCCCCGCCGCCTGCACGCGCAGGCATCCACCCCCGAGGAGGGGGTCGCGGAGTTCTGAGCATGGGCGCCGACCCGGTGATCGGCGTCGACGCGCTGTTCGACGGCTGGGAGCGCGCGTGGTCGGGCCGCGACCCGGAGGCGTTCGCGCCGCTGTGCGATCCCGAGGTCCACTACGAGGACCCGCTGGTGGCCGAGCCGGTGCAGGGGGCCGACGCGATCGCCGCGCGCGCGACACGGCTGTGGTCGGCGTTCCCCGACGCGCGCCTGCAGCCGACCGGGCCGCGGCTCACCGACGGCACGCACGCGAGCGCGCCGGCGAAGCTGCTGGGCACCCACCGCGAGTCGCTCGACGGGCTGGCGGCGACGAACCGCTTCGTCGTCGTGCACGTCGTCTTCTTCGTCGAGCTGCGCGACGAGCGGCTGTTCCGCGTGCGCGCGTTCTTCGACGTCTACGGCGCCGCGGTCGCGCTCGGCGTGCTCCCGCGCCCCGGCACGCTCGGCGGCAGGGCGCTGCTGCTGCTGCGCGGCTTCGGCCTGCGGCAGGGGTGAGCGCGGGCCCGCAAGCCTGCGCCTACGGTTTCGCGCCGGTGAAGTCGATCAGCTCCTCGCGGCCGCTGCCGCCCGAGACCGTGAGCGTCAGCACCGGTCCGATCCCGCGCGCGTAGAACTTGTGCTCGAGCAGCTTCGGCTCCAGCCGCGTGTAGTCCTTGGTCATCAGCACGTCGTCCCAGTGCCCGAAGGGCACCTGGGCCTGTTCGTCGACGCTCAGCACGCGCCCCTCGTCCTCGGCCTCGCCGGCGTAGTACTCCTGGCGGTAGGTCATGCCGACCTCGGGGTGGGCGGGCACGATGATGCCCGCTGGGCGCCGTCCGCTCCGGCCTCCCACGAGCCCTTCGTGCTCGCCGGCTTCCCGTCCTCGTACTCGGTCGTGTTCTCGCCGAGGTACCAGACGTTGCCCTCGCGGTCCTGCGCGTACCAGTCGTAGGTGTCCTCCACCTTTGCGCCGGCCTCGGTGGCGACGTCGTGCACGACCACGCCCGTGATGCCGGCCGCCACCTTCTTCGTGTCGCTCGTGACCGTCACCTCGATGCGTTGCGTCGAGCCGTTCTCGTGCTCGTGGTACACCCAGCGCGCGCCTGGGTTCATCGGCCAGTAGGGGGTGTCGATCTGAGTGGAGAAGTCGGCCGGGTCGAGCGAGACCTTCTCGCTGCCGCGTGGCAAGCCGGCACCGGCGGCAGCGCGTCGCTTCCCGTCGTCGTCGCCGGTACCGCCGCAGGAGGCGGCGGCGAGTGCCACCGCCCCGATCAATCCGATCGCGATCGAGCGCGTGTGCGCCGTGTCTGGCATGTTGCCCTATCCGGGCGACGAGGCGGGCACGCAGATCGCGTAGACCGTGAGGTTGTGCCCGGCCGTGATGTCGTCGTTGTTGGCATGCCCCGTCCAGGCGGCGGCGCCGTCGGGGTAGCCGTCGATCACGCTCATGTTCTCGGGGTCGACACTGACGCCGCCGCCGACGACCAGCTGCCCCGCGTCGCACCGAGCCGTCGCGACCCCCAGCGTGCTCTGGAGGTTGGCCGGGTTGGCCGGGTCGGGCGGAGGCGCCGGTCCGACGCCGACCGTCGAGACCCGGTAGAAGACCCGGTCCAGGCCGCCGGCCCGCGCCACCAAATCCGCCGTCGCCGCACGTGCCGCGAGCGGCACCTGCGCCAACGTCGCCTCGTTGATGCCCTGAGCAGTCAGCGATCCTGGCGGGCCTGGTGGTCGCGATCGGGGTGGTCGTCGACGACGCGATCATCGACGTGGAGAACATCGTGCGACGGCTCCGGCGGGCGCGCGCCGAGGGCAGCGGCGTGTCGACGTTCTCGATCGTGCTGGACGCTTCGGTGGAGGTGCGCAGCGCGATCACGTACGCGACGCTGATCAACGTCGTCGCGATCGTGCCGGTGTTCTTCCTGGAGGGGCTCTCCGGCTCCTTCTTCCGGCCGCTCGTCCTCTCCTACGGGCTCGCCGTGCTGGTCTCGATGCTCGTCGCGCTGACGGTCACGCCGGCGCTGTGCCTGCTCCTACTGTCGGGCCGGCGCCTGCGAGCGAGCGAGTCGCCGCTGCTGCGCGTGCTCAAGCGCGGCTACGGCGCGATCCTCGCGCGGGTCATACGCCGGCCGAGCCCGGCGATCGTGACCGCGGCCGCCTGCCTGCTGGCCGGGCTGCTGATCTTCCCGACGCTCGGCTCGTCGCTGCTGCCGAACTTCAAGGAGCGCGACTTCCTGATGCATTGGCTGACCCAGCCGGGCACGGGCGTGGACGAGGAGCAGCGCGTGTCGATTCGCGGCTGCAAGACCTGCGCGAGATCCCCGGTGTGCGCAACTGCGGGTCGCACATCGGCCAGGCGCTGCTCTCGGACGAGGTCCACGGCGTCGACTTCGGCGAGAACTGGATCAGCGTCGACCCCGACGTCGACTACGACAGGACGCTCGCGGCGGTCCATAGGACCGTCGAGGGCTATCCCGGCATCTACCGCGACGTCCAGACCTATTTGCGCGAGCGGATCAAGGAGGTGCTCACGGGAACCAGCGAGTCGATCGTCGTGCGCATCTTCGGTCCCGACCTAGACGTCATGCGCGAGCGGGCGGACGAGATCGAGCGGAAGATCGCGGGCATCGACGGCGTCGTCGACGCCCACGCGGACCTGCAGCAGAACCTGCCCCACGTCGAGGTTGAGCTCGACCTGGCGGCGGCGCGGCGCTACGGCCTCAAGCCGGGCGACGTGCGGCGGCAGTCGGCGACGCTGGTCGCGAGCGAGGAGGTCGCCGATCTGTTCTACGGCGGCCAGGCCTACGACGTGCACGTCTGGTCGATCCCGTCCGCGCGCGACAGCGTCACCGACATCCAGCGGCTCCCGATCGACACGCCCGGCGGCGGCAGGATCCGGCTCGCCCAGATCGCCGACGTGCGGCTCGCGCCGACGCCGAACGCGATCGAGCGCCAGCTGCAGTCGCGCCGGATCGACGTCGGCGCCAACGTCGAAGGCCGCGACCTCGCGTCGGTAGTGAGCGATGTGGAGGAGCGTCTGGAGACCGTCGCGTTCCCGGTCGGATACCACGCCGAGGTGATCGGGGAGTCGACGGAGCTCAACGCCGCGCAGCACCGCCTGCTGCTGTTCGGCATCGGCGCCGCAATCGCGATCCTCCTGCTCCTGCAGGCCGCGTTCGGCAGCCTGCGGCTGGCGATCCTGACGTTCCTGCTGCTGCCGATGGCCCTGGTCGGCGGCGTGCTCGCCGTGTGGCTGGGGGACGGCGTCCTCTCGCTGGGCTCGCTCGTGGGGTTCCTCACCGTGTTCGGGATCGCCGCGCGCAACGGCATACTGATGATCAGCCATTTCCAGCACCTCGAGCGCTTCGAGGGCGAGGCATTCGGGCCCGGGCTGGTGCTGCGCGGGGCGAAGGAGCGGCTGGCGCCGGTCCTGATGACGACGCTGGCGACCGGGCTCGCGCTCGTGCCGCTGGCGATTGCCGGCAGCATTCCCGGTCACGAGATCGAGCACCCGATGGCCATCGTGATCCTCGGCGGCCTGCTCACGTCCACGCTGCTCAACCTGCTGGTCCTGCCCTCGCTGTATCTGCGGTTCGCCAGGCCGGCGGCGGCGCCGAGCCGGCGCGGCGATCCGGGCGGCGTCGTGCCGACCGCGAGGCCCCCGGCGGGCGTCGGCTGAGGGAGGTAGGCGTCATGAGACGTGATCACTGCAGAGGACTGCTCGTCGCGTCCATGCTTCTGCTGGCGTTCCCGTCCGCGGGCGCGCGCAACGCGGCCGGCCAGGTTGCGCCGCCGGATCTCGTCGAAGCCGCCGGGTGCTCGCGGCCCGTGGAGTTCGCGCCGGGCAACTTCAGCGACACGTCGCACCTCGTCACGCACAGGTTTCTCCCGCTCAAGCCGGGGACGCTGCGCGTCTTCCAGGGCCGCTCGAACGTAACCGGGACGCTGCTCCCGCATCGCGTCACCTTCACGGTCACGAGCCTCACGAAGATGGTCGACGGGGTGCGGACCGCCGTCGTCTGGGACGTCGACGAGTCCGACGGCGAGGTCACGGAGGCCGAGCTCGCGGTCTTCGCCCAGGACAGAGCCGGCAACGTGTGGAACTTGGGCGAGTACCCCGAGGAGTACGAAGGCGGCGTGTTCACGGGTGCTCCGAACGGCTGGTTCGCCGGCGTCGGCGACGCCGAGCCCGGGATCCACATGCTCGCTCGCCCGAGGGTCGGGCTGCCCGAATACGTTCAGGGGTTTGTACCCGAGATCGAGTTCCTCGACTGCGCGACGATCGTCGAGTCCCGTGCGGTGGTCGACGTCCCGGCGGGCCACTTCTCGGGCGTGCTCGTGATCCACGAGCGGAGCCCGCTCGACCCGGAGGGCGGCGTCCAGGTCAAGGACCACGCACGCCGCAGGGGGATCGTCAAGATCGGCGCGCTCGACGACCCGGAGGGCGAGACGCTCGAGCTCACGCAGTTCCGCAAGCTCAGCGCGACGGAGCTCCAGCAGGCCAACCGCGAGGCGCACATCCTCGACCAGCGCGGCCGCCAATGCAGTGCGGTCCACGCGCAAACGCTGCCGCTCGAACCCGACGAGGGTGACTTCGGCCCTTACACCTGTCCGCCGCCGCCACCGCCGCCGTTCACCGGGGTGACCACTCCGGCTCCGTTCTCGAGACCGGCCGGGTTCGTCACGCCGCCGCCTGAGAAGCCCTCCGAGAAGCGCCGGTACCGCGCGTGGGTCGACCATCCGGTCTTCCCGCTCACCCGCGTCCACGAGATGCTCTACAAGGGCATGGAGGACGGCGTCAAGATCACGATCGCGAGCCGCGTGCGCGACAAGCGCGTGCGCGTGGCCGG
>Ga0307415_100000650_pt1 | contig 15291 bp, 13 predicted proteins | sample DK1Cmetagenome_FD_204524 | JGI IMG/M metagenome (GOLD analysis project Ga0307415, IMG submission 204524) | Maize rhizosphere microbial communities from greenhouse at UC Davis, California, United States - DK15-C-2 | ecosystem: Host-associated > Plants > Roots > Rhizosphere > Soil | place: USA...
GAACCTGCGCCACGGCCGCACCAGGCGTCGGAGTCCTTTACCCTGTGGCGGTGACCTGGATGCGCAAGCGAGACAGAAGCCTGATCGCGAATGCCGCGTCACTCCTGATCTGCGGTGTGCTGGCCGGTGTCGTCGTCGCGGCCGCCGCGTTTCCCGCGATCGCGATGGCCGGATTGGCGGCCAAGGCCGGCGCCGACGGGTTCGGCGAGCTGCCATCCGAGCTGAACGTGCCGACACCGCCCCAGATCACCTATGTCTACGCAAACGATGACAAGACGCTGATGGGGACGTTCTACGACGAGAACCGCCACCAGATCCCCCTGGACCAGATCCCCAAGGTCATGCAAGAGGCCATCATCGGTGCCGAGGACGAGCGGTTCCGCGACCACAACGGCGTGGACCTGCAGGGCATCGTGCGGGCGTTCGTGGCGAACCAGCAGACGAACTCCCGCCAGGGCGCGTCGACCCTGACCATGCAGCTCGTCCGGCAGTCGCTGACCTACTCGGCCACCAGCCCGTCCGAGGTCATCGCGGCCACCGAACAGACCAACGGCCGCAAGCTGCGGGAGATCCGGCTGGCCATCGCGCTGGAGAGCGTGTACAGCAAGGACGAGATCCTCGAGCGGTACCTCAACATCGCCGCGTTCGGCCACGGGGCGTACGGGATCTACGCCGCCAGCCAGGTGTACTTCAGCAAGGAGCCCAAGGACCTCACGCTGGCCGAGGCCGCGCTGCTGGCCGGCCTGCCCAAGGCGCCGAGCGAGTACGACCCGGTCGATCCGGAGGGGCGCCGCCAGGCGTTGGAGCGGCGCGCATACGTGCTCAGCCAGATGGTCAAGATGGGCAGCATCACCCAGGCGGAGGCCGACGCCGCGCAAAAGGCCGAGCTCAAGGTGGTCGGCAAGCGCACGCCCAACGGCTGCGTGGCCACGACGGTGGCCAGCTGGGGGTTCTTCTGCGACTACCTCTACCGCTGGTGGCTGGACCAGAAGGCATTCGGGAAGGACAAGGCCGACCGCGAGAACAAGCTGAAGGCCGGCGGGTACCGCATCGTCACCACGCTCGACCCGAAGGTCCAGAAATCGACGAAGGACAACATCGAGAACGAGCTCAAGACCGGCTCGCGCGACGGCATGATGGTCGCGGCGATCGAGCCGGGCACCGGACGGATCAAAGCCATGGCGGCCAACCGCAACTACGGCCTCAACGACAGCAAGAACAAGAAATCGAGCGACCCCCGCAAGGCCCGTCGGGGCATCAAGGGCACGTTCCCGACCACCACCAACCCGATCATCAGCGGCGGCGGCGACATCAGCGGTTACAAGGCCGGGTCGACGTTCAAGATCTTCACGATGCTGGCGGGGCTGGAGAACGGCTTCCCGCTCGACTTCAACATCAAGGCTCGCTCGCCGTACCGGTCGACCTACATCGTCGGCGCCAACGACCTGTCGGTCTGCGGAGACAAGGTCCACTGGTGCCCGCGCAACGCGTCGCCGAGCATGAACGGAAACCGCAACATGTGGTCCGGGTTCGGCATGTCGGTCAACACCTACTTCGTGCCGCTGCAGGAGAAGGTCGGCGCCGACAAGGTCATCGAGATGTCGCGGCGGCTGGGCATCCAGTACCGCAACAAGGAGGACCAGTCGGTGACCGGCCCGGCCCGGGCCCGGGGCTTCGGGCCGTTCACCATCGGCGTCACCGACACCGTCCCGCTGGAGCTGGCCAACGCATACGCGACCGTGGCCGCCGACGGCAAGTACTGCGAGCCGACGCCGGCGCTGACCATCTACAGCAACAAGGGCGAGAAGCTCTCGGACGTCACCAAGCCACGGTGCAAGCAGGCCGTCAAGCCCGAGGTGGCCCGGGCGGCCGCCGACGCGGCCCGCTGCCCGATCCAGGACCGGGGCGGGTTGAGCAAGTGCTCGGGGTCCACGACGGGCGGCTACACCGCGCGGGACGGCGTGTCCGGCACGGTGGCCCAGCTGGTCGGCCACCCGGTGATCGGCAAGACCGGCACCTCGGACTTCAACTGGACCGCGAACCTGGTCATCAGCACGAAACAGCTCGCCATCGCCGGTACGCTCGCCGATCCCGATCGCGCCCAGACACCACACGACAGCAACGATGTCCGCAAGGTCAACAGTGTGGTCATCCGGGTGATGCGTGAGGCCATGAAGGGCAAGGCGAAGATCCAGTTCCTCAAGCCGCCGAACAACCTCGTCTTCGGCAAGCGCGTGAACATCCCCAACGTGCGCTGCCGGACGGTCGCCCAGGCCACCTCCATCCTGACCGCGGTCGGTTTCGACGTGTCGGTCGAGACGGACGACCGCAACAAGATCGCCTCCGTCTGTCCGAAGAACACGGTGGCCAAGACCGATCCCGAGGGCTCCACCAGCAAGGGCAGCACCGTGACGCTGATCCTCAGCAACGGTGAGGCCCCGCCGCCCGGTGGCGGAGGCGGCGGAGGTGGAGGCCCCGGTGGGGGTGGCGGAGGCGGCGGAGGTGGTGGCGGCCCCGGCGCCGGAGGCGGGGGCCCGGGCACCATCGGTCGCCCGCCGTCCAACCTCGTGATCTAGCCGCCCTCGACGTCAACCGCTTCAAGATCGCCGCAACGTCCCGGAAGTTGTTGTCTCAGCACCCGGCTGAGGCGCCAGTTTCCGGGAGGTTGTTGTGTGACGCCGCTCGCACGCTCGCGCCGGCTCGCTGGTTCAGGTGGCGGCGAGCTGGCGCCGGACCTCGGCCGCGATCCGGCCACCCTCGGCCTGGCCGCCCACGGCCTCCTTGGCCGCCTTCATCGCCGGACCCATCTGCGCCATCGACGTGAACCCGCCGCCGCCCAGCGCCTGCCGCACCAGCTCCGCCAGTTCGGCGTCGCCGAGCTGCGCGGGCAGGTACCGGGCAAGGATCCCCGCCTCCGCTTCCTCCTTGCGGGCCGACTCCGCCCGGCCCGCGCCGCTGAACGCCTCGGCCGCCTCGCGCCGCTTCTTGGCCTCCTTGGTGAGGACGCCGAGGACCTCGTCGTCGGTCAGCTCCCGGGCCTGCGTGCCCGCGACCTCGGCGTTGCGTACCGCGGTGATGGCCATGCGCAGGGTCGACGTGACCAGTTCATCGCGGGCCTTCATGGCCTCGCGGAGGTCGCCTTCCAACCGCGCTTTCAAGGTCGTCATTGCCCCGCACCTTCGTTCGGCTCGCTCACGCCCCGCACCGTACCCTGTGACCCATGCGAGCGCGTTCAGTATTCTCCGCCGCGGCCGGCCTGGCCGTCGTCGGCGCCGCCACCCTCGCGTACGCCTCCCTGGTGGAACGAAACCTGTTCGCGCTTCGCCGCTTCGACGTGCCCGTGCTGCCGCCCGACACCGAACCGCTGCGCGTGCTGCACCTGTCCGACCTGCACCTGACGCCGGACCAGCGCCGCAAACAGCGGTGGGTGGCGGACCTCGCCGGCCTCGACCCCGACCTGGTCATCGTCACCGGTGACAACATCGCCCATCCCGACGCGGTGCCGGCCGTGGCGCGGGCCTACGGACCACTGTTCGACGTCCCCGGAGCCTTCGTGTTCGGGTCCAACGACTACAGCGGACCGGTGTGGGGCAACCCGCTGCGGTACTTCAACCACGACCGGGAGTACGTGAGGGGGACCGAGCTGCCGTACGAAGAGTTGCGGGGCCTCCTCACGAGCGCCGGCTGGGCCGACCTGAACAACGCGCGCACCATCATCAAGGCCGGCGGCCGGGAGGTCGAACTGGTCGGCGTCGACGACCCCCACATCGAACGGGACGACTACGCCTCCGTGGCCGGACCGGCCAACCCATCGGCGGACGCCCACCTGGGCGTGACCCACACCCCCGAGCCACTGGTCCTCGACGCCATGGCCGCCGACGGGTTCCCCGTGCTGGTCGCCGGCCACACACACGGCGGCCAGGTGTGCATCCCCGGCGTGGGCGCCCTGGTCACCAACTGCGGTCTGCCCCGCTCCATGGCCAAGGGACTGCACCGATGGGGCGACGACGCCTGGTTGCACGTCTCGGCCGGGCTCGGCACCCACCCGACGGCTCCCGTCCGGTTCGCCTGCCGGCCCGAGGCAAGCCTGCTCACCCTCGTCCCCCGCTGACCGCTCCTTGAGGTCGCGCCGACTCGGCCGCGACATCCTGGGATACCCGATTGGGCCCGGATGCGGCGTGGGCTAATATTGCCCGGCACGCCGGGGTGTGGCGCAGCTTGGTAGCGCGCTTCGTTCGGGACGAAGAGGTCGTGGGTTCAAATCCCGCCACCCCGACGCGGGCAGTACGCATGTCAGGGCCGGTGTTCCGCGTCAGGAGCCGGCCCTGATTTCTGTTCTCGGCCCAACCTGGAGCGGTCCATCACGCCGCCGGCAACGCGACCTAGCCAGGACCGTCCTCAGCAGCGGCGGACACGTCAAGGAGGTGGCGAAGTTTGGTGGCGAAGCCCGGCACGCCAGCCTTCGACAGGGTCTCGGCCAGGTCATGGGCAGTCAACGGCGGTCGACGCTTCTCGTCGGCGAGGCGAACGACAGTTGCCACTACCTCGCCGGGAACCTCGGCGAGCAACTCCTGCAGATACGCATCGGGGTCGGTGACCCGCAGACCTAGCGCTCCAAGAGGCTCATCAGGAAAGTCGCGGCGGTTCCAGGTGATGATCCATTTAGCACGACCGGCAACAGCTGCTGCGATGTGTTGGCGATCGTCAAGATCAAGACTGGGCATGTCGTCAACGAGATGAAGGTAACCACTCGCCGGAACCTGGCTATCGGGAAAGAAGCCTCGAATGGCGGCCGTAATCCTCGCTGCCGACCCCGGGGATCGCCGTTGTTCCTCCACGATCACGCGTTCCCACTCGTCCAACAGCGCATCGGTCCAGAGGACCTCATGCACGCCATCCTCCGTCAGGGCGAGCATCAGATCCATGACGGAGAACGGAAACAGGACGTTGGTGTCAACGAACACGCGTGCCACTGCTTCGCCCCTCGTGACGAAGGTGAGTCCGTCAGTATGGAAGATCCGAGTCTTCGACCGCCTCAACAAGCCGTCGACGCCCTTCGCGGCGGCGCTCTCGGCGGGCTTGGAATTCGAGGACATCGGACAAGCGCACTACCCGATGTCGACTGTCGGGCAAGTGCTCGGCCCGTAGTTGGCCAGTGTCGATCAAGCGCACCACGAACGGACGCGACAACCCAAGCAGGTCACCAACCTCGGCGGGACTGAGGCGGACCTCAGAAGCTAGGACCGTCACCGCATGACCCGCCGCGAGTTGACCAGCCGAGGCCAACAGAACCTTGACCAGGGACGCGGGAAGGATGATCTCCCGTCCATCAGGCAGCCGCAGCGTGAGCTCCGTACCGTCGGCCGCGATCCGGCTCACGGCAGCTGCAGAGTCTCGGTCATCAGGGCGTGGCTCGACTCGAGTCGCGCTGCCGAGAACGCTCGACCTTGCCATCTGCCCCTCCGCGCCACGATATCTAAAATAACTGTAACCCAACGGCTAGCCGAACTCCACCTCAGGCGTCCACGCGAGCCGCGGCCGCGAGTCCAACCGGGGGTACGCCGGGAGACGATCTTGCTGACCGACACGATGCGGACCACCGTCGACTGACAGCAGCCAACGCCACGACCAGGTCGAACGGCCATCGGCCCAGGTGCCTGGCCGAGCCGGACCTCATTCGGGACGAAGAGGTCGTGGGTTCAAATCCCGCCACCCCGACACAGGAAGTGCAGGTCAATGGCTCGTTCACCAAGATCGGTGGGCGGGCCTGATCATTATGTAAAGCCAAATGTAAGCGGGACGGGTCGTCACGCCACGGCAATCCACGACAGGGCCCAGCACCAGAGGCCGCCCGCGGTGGTCCACCGAGGTGGCACTGCCCGCCGCCATCACGGCGCGATTGCATACGCTCCGGGGCCGAGCTCACGCGTTCGCCGTTGGTCGGCCGGTGCTGGCCGTGGTCGACACGGTCAAGGAGGTCGACGCGAGCCACGGGGTCCCCACCCGACCCGGACGACTCTCCAACCTGGACCTGCGGACGCGTCAGGCCGCCGGCATCCGCCTCTCTGTGGCGCTTGGTGTCCTGCTGGGCGGGCGGACCGACGGCTGTCATTCGTTGCGCGACGCCATCAGCGACGCCACCTCGCCACGAGCCATGATCGGCGGGGGACGGGACAACGAGCGCGGCTAGCGCGGCCTCCCACCGGCGGCATCCGGGTCGTGCCGGTCAAGGTCCGCTGGGCTAGGGCCAGGCGAGCCGGCTCACCTCCGCCACGAACTCCTGTCGGGTCAGCGTCTCGCCCTCGGAGGGCTGCACGGACAGCTCGTAGGTCACGTCACCGACCGACCACCGGACCGCCCACGTGGATCGCCGGTCAAGGAGCGTGCCCTGCCGCGAGCCCAGCGTGATCGCGTTGGACCGATCGCCACCCGCGGTGCTCCCGGGTTCCCCTTCGATGCTGAGTATCGAGCCGTTCGGGCCGTTGTAGGCCGCGCGCCAGCCGTCGTCGGGCGCGGTCCAGCCAACCGAGAAGGGGCTCCAGCGGGCGTCGTTCCGGAGGTCGGGCAGGTGGCTCTCGCGGTACGTGGGCCGGGCCTCGCCGGTAGCGGCGTCGCGCACGTCGCGGTCGCCCAGCGGACGCTCCAACCGTACCTGGAGGGGCACGACCAGGCCGCAGTCGTTCGTCGGCACGATCCAGGCCCGCACGGCGATCGTCACCTGGCCCCCGTCCTGCCGGGTGATGACCGCCGTGCCATCGACCAGTTCCTGGCATTCGCCGCGTGGGCCGGCGTAGATGGTGACAGTCCGGCCGTCCCGAGCCAGCAGCGCGGACTCCCACGCGACCTGCATGCGCAGGTCCACCGTGGTGGAAGGTGTCGTACCGCGAGTGCCCGGCGGCGCTGCGCGGTCGATCGGCGACCGGGCGAGCGCGAAGCCCGCGATGAGCGCGATGGCCACGCCGGTGACCGCGAGGGCGATGACCGCGCGTTGGCGGCGTATCCGGCGGCGGATGGCGGGCAGCGGTGCCGTGAGCCGCCCGGGCGGGACGGGGGCCGTCGCGGCGTCGAGCAGCTCAGCGAGCCGGTTGTCGAAGGTCATCGCTGTACATCTCCCGTCAGCAGCGCCCGCAAGGACGGGTCCCCACGTAACGCGGCGATCGCCCGCGCGGTGTGGGACTTGACCGTGCCGCGGCCGATTCCGAGCGCCTGCGCGGTCGCCACCTCGGTGAGGTCGGCATGGAACCGCAACATCAGCACGGCCCGCTGCTGGCGGGGCAGCCGGGCCAGCGCGCGGCGCACCGCGTCCTGCAGGTCCAGCGCGTCGTGGGCGTCAGCGGCCGACCGCTCGGGCAGGCGATCCGTCGGCACCTCGCCGCGCCACCGGCGCCGCCACCAGTTGAGGTACGTGGTCGCCAGCATCTTGCGGATGTACGCGTCCGGCGCATCGTCGCTGATGCGGGTCCACCGCCCGTGCACCTTGGCCAGCACGGTCTGCACCAGGTCCTCGGCCAGCTGCCAGTCACCGGTGAGCAGCCACGCGGACCGCAGCAGCCTGGGCCATGCCGCCAGGACGTAGGCGTCGAAGTCGTTCACCACACCTCCCGACCGTCAACAGCCCGGGACGAGCGGATGGTTGTCAACCGGCGACAGAAACGGTCGCCGCGATCGGTGCGCCGGCGCGTCGTGAGCAGCCCCAGCGCGGAGAGACCGTGACGCGAGGAAGCGGGCACTGACGTCATCGCGGTCCGGTGGTATCGCTGGCGCGCAGACCCCGTTCGGCCAGGAAGGCACGCAGGGACTGCCCTTGCTCGGCGGTCAACACTCGCCGATGCCTCCGCGAGGGTCGCGCCGCGCCAGATCCAGCGCGAGCATGCCTGCCAGTACGAGGCCTGGCGTACGCATGGCGTCAAGGAGATCAACCAGCGGGCCGTTCAGAACGTCGGGCGCCGCGCCGCCGACCGGCACGCCGGCCTCCATGGCGGCTACGACCTCGCCGTCCTGAGCGAAGCTGAGCCGAGTCACCATGTTCGCATTCCAGAAGGCGCTATGAGCTCTGGCGCCGGCGCTCAGAAGTTGCAGTACCTCTGATCGCGCGCCTTGAAAGCCGTTGTTCTCGAAGATAGTCACGTCGCGACCTACTTGGTCAATGTGCAAGATCCAGCCGTCGTGTGGGGAACACCCCGTCGCTGACGAGGGCTCGGTAGTGGTCCACAAGATCGCTCACCGCAAGGATTCTCAATGAGTGCGCGCCAATCGCGTCGGGGTGGTGCACGCAGGAAGGCCGAGTTGTCAGGGGCGGGCGGGCCGGAAGGACCTACGCTTCCACGAGATGATCTCGCCGATACAGTGTCGAGGTGAGTACACCATCCCGTGCTCGGCGAGGGCGCCTGATCACCTCGAGCTTCTTGGCGCTGACTCTCGCCGAGTTGGCGTACTTCGTCGCGATCGGGGTGATGATCCCCACCGTCCCGTTATTTGCCGCTGGTCAGCTCGGGGCTGGGGCGGTGGGCGCCGGTTTCGCCATCGGCGTCTTCAGCGTCACTGCCTTGGTGCTCAGGCCGTTCGCTGGCAGGCTAGCCGACCGTCTGGGCAGCGGCCGGCTGTTCCTCATGGGCGCCGTCCTGTTCACCGTGGTGGCTGCGGCGCACCTGATGGTGACCGCGTACTGGCAGCTGCTGATCGTCCGAGCGGCGCTTGGCGTTGCCGAGGCGTTGTTCTTCGTAGCCGGGATGGCGGCTCTGGCCGGGCTCGCTCCGCCTGACCGCCTGGGTGAGGCCATCAGCTACAACTCGCTGGGCCTATATCTCGGCATCGCGCTGGGTCCCGCGCTCGGTGAGTGGCTGCTGCGGTCGGCAGGATTCCAGGCCGCCTGGCTGGGTGCGACCGGCCTGGGCGTTGTGGCCGCGCTCCTTGCGCTGAAGGTGCCGGTCATGCGCCGCGAAACCGCCGGCGAAGAGCCGCCGCCGCTGCTGCCCCGCCAACTCGTTGGTCCCGGACTGACCTTCCTCGCCGGGCTGCTGGGCGCGGCGGGCTTCCTCGCGTTCGCCGCCCTGCACGCCCGCAGCATCGGGATGGACGGCGCCGGTTGGGTCCTGTTCGGCTACGGCGCGACGGTCATCGGCTGCCGCCTGCTCTTCGCCAGGCTCGCCGACCGCTTCCCGGCACCAGCGCTATCGACCTGGGCACTGGTCTGGTGCTCGGTCGGACTGGCTACGGTCGGCCTGGTCCGGACGCCCGTCGGGCTCTTCGTCGGCGCGGTGCTCATCGCGTTCGGCATCAGTTTCCTCACACCCGCGTTCTACCGCGAGATGATGGCGACCCTGCCGCCGAGCCAGCGCGGGGCGGCCGCCGCGACGTTCAGCATCGCCATCGACCTCGGTCTCGGCGGCGGCCCGATCCTATACGGCCTCATCGCCGAGCCTGCCGGGATACCCGCCGCGTTCACCGCCGCCGCGGTTCTGGCAATGGTGGCCGCCGTACTGACCGCGCGGCGAGCGGCACGGCGGAACGTGACCGTGGGCTGAGCGTGGGTTCGCCCTGACTGCGGCCCGGTCACCCGCACGGACAGGGGAGGAATGGGCGCTCGTGGAACAACCCGCCTACAGGTAATCGGCCTCCGCGATCGGTGACGGCACGGGCGAGGTTCGGCCCTTGAACCGGTCGGACGTCGCCGCAGCGGTGCCGTTCCACCCGAACGGGGCTAGCGCCATAGGGTGGGAGGATGCCTCGGCAGCGTGGTGATACGTCGCACCGGTGCACCGTAGCGGCGGCGGCCGCCGCGCTGTTCGGCGCGGAGGCGGTCCCTACACTGCGTGAGCGGGGCGGGCTTCGCTGCCTCGCCGAGACCGGCGACTTCGTCGTGTCCGAAGTGCATTGCCGGGACGACCGGCGGCGACTCGCGGGTCCACGGCTCGAGACATCGTGGCACCTAGTCCTGGTCCGACGCGGGGGGTTTCTGCGACGCGTCAACGGGAACGACGACTTCTTCGACGCCTCATCGGCCTACCTGGCCCGTCCGGGCGACGAGACGTACCTCGCCCACCCGGCCGGGCCGGGCGACGTCACCACGACGATCGTCATGCCGGGCGCGCTCGTCGAGGAGGTCTTCACCGGTTCGCCGCCGGACACGAAGCTCGTCACGTCGCCCGCGTTCGACCTGAGGCATCGCCTGCTGCTGGCCGCCGGCCGGCGCCGGACCGACGAGGGCGATGTTGACGAGCGGGTGCACGGGCTGCTGGCCATGCTGTCGACCCGGGACTCGCCGGTCCCGTCCACCAATCCGGCGACCGCGTCGGTCCATCGGCGCCTGGTGTCCCAGGCGTGCGAGGCGCTGACCCAGGGCGGACTCACGATGGGCCTGGCGGAGTTGGCCCGGCACGTGAACTGCTCGCCGCACCATCTCAGCCGCGTGTTCCACCGCGTCACCGGCCACACGGTCACGTTCCACCGCAACGAGCTTCGGGTGCGCGCGGTGCTGGAGGACGTGGCGTCGGGCGCCACCAACCTGCGTTTGCTCGCGGCCCGGTACGGCTTCGCCGACCAGGCCCACCTGGGACGCGTGGTGCGCCGCCACCGCCACCAGACGCCCAGCTCGCTGACCCGGATCCTCGCCGGCGACGAGCACCAAAGTCCTACGCCCGGCCGTGGCCGGTCCCGATGATGGGCCGATGCGAGCAGCGCCGATCGCCGTACCGCTGACGGCCGTCCTCCTCCTCGGTGCCTGCGGCGGCGAACCACCGCAACCGCCGAGCCGGTCGCCGTCGGCCGTCCGGTCCACGACTGCGCCGGCACCGACCCTGCCGCCCGAGCGGCTAGCGGATCTGGTGGCCTACGACCACGCTCGACCCTTGGACGTAACGGTCCGCGGCACGACGCGCGAGCCGACCACCGGCGTGACGGTGACGGACCTGACCTACGACGGCGGGTCCGGCGAGCCGGTCGAGGCGTACCTGATCACCCCGGTGCGATCGCCGACGCGCACACTGGCCGGGGTCGTGTTCGCCCACGGCTCGGGCCGCGACCGCTCCCGATTCCTCGACGAAGCCAAGGCTGTGGCCCGTCGCGGCGCGCTCGTGCTGCTTCCGACCGTACCCATGAACATGTCCGCCGACGCCGCCATCGACATCGCGTACGTCAGCCGGGCGGTGATCACGCAACGGCGCGCCCTCGACGTCCTCGCCGCCCGTCCCGAGGTGGACCGGGGCCGCCTTGGTTTCGTCGGCCACAGTTGGGGAGCCATTCTCGGGGCCATCCTGGCCGGAGCGGAGCCGCGCCTCGCCGCCGTGGTCGTCGCCTCGTTCACCAAGCCGGTCAGCCGGTACTTCGGCAGTACCCCGCAGTACCGCGAGCAGATCGCGGTGCTGGACCAGCACTGGTGGCTGGCCCTGCACGGCAACCGGCGGGTGCTGCTCCAGGCGGGCAGCCTCGACAGCTACCACCGCGGCGCCGACACCGACACGCTGTTCGCCGCGATCTCCGGTCGCAAGGAACGCCGCGATTACCACCTCGGCCACGACCTCGTCGAGCCGCCCGAGCCGGTCAACGACCGCCGTGAGTTCCTCACCCGGGTGCTCGGGCTGGCCCGGACTTGACCGAAGCCGCCCGCGCCACCGATGACTTCGAGGGCCGGGCCGATCTGACCGTAGACCCAGCAGGGACGCCCGGCGCCTGCTCTTCCGCGCCCAGGCGGGCAACACTGACGATCCGCCTACCAGCTCCCTCCGCCTCCACCGCCGGCTCCGCCACCGGAATAGCCGCCGGTCGTGGAGCCGGCGAAGGTACCGCCTGTGGTGAGGCCGGAGAGACCTGAGGATGAGGCAAGACCGGACGGGACCGAGCGGCTTGCCACGACGACGGTACCCGTGGTCATGGTGAAGAGGTGGTGGAGTCCGAGATACACGCCCTGCCTTCCTTCGTACCACGGGACGGTCACGCGCTGGCGGGATCCGTCTTCCGGTTCCGGGTGAGGGACCTCGTTGAGCAGGCCGGCCCACTCCTCCGTCAGTCCGAAGACCATGGCGTAGGGGAGATAGCGCGACCAGACACGTACGGTCCGGTCCGCCAGCGCCCGCTCTGTGTTCTCGGCCGCCAGGCCGGTGAGATATCGGCGAAACTGCTGGATGCGGGTCACGAGCTCGTCGCCCTTGGACGTCCGCGGTGGATACCAGCCGGCGGCCACGAGATGCGCCACTGACCCGACGACGAGCCCGAGACCGATGATGGCCTCCTGTCCGGTCACGGCGAGCGCGACGGTGAGGGCCAAGGCGGCGAGGACACCGACCAGCGCCCAACCGCGGGCCCGTCGGCGCAATGCCAGGGGACTCCGCTCGTACCACTTGCGCTTGATCACGTCAGCGTAGAGTTCCGCGTGCACGTGGGCGAGGGCCGTACCTAGGTAGCGCTTGAGGTCGGACAGTCGGACCCGGGCGCCCCGCCGGAACAACGCGTCGAACAGGGTGCGCTCGTACTTGCGGAACCGGTCATCACCGTTGGTCACCTTCCGCAGTTCCCAATCGGACACACCCGACTTCGTCGGCGGTCGCAGTTCTCGAATGCGCAGGTGTCCCCGTACGGCCAGGTCGACGATTGTGGCGGTGATATCGACCACGTTGACTTGCCCATCCAGGAGGACGCCGACATGCCCGGGTCGGACGCCATCTGGGGGCCGTGATTCGACCGCGGTATCCGCGGCCGGCCGCAGCCGGCGGCCGCGGCGGTACCACCACACGTTGGCCAGAGCCGTCACGAGGCCCAACAGGGCCAGACCCGAGGCTGCCGACAGTGTCGCCGCGGTCACCCGGAACGCGGCAGCCGCATCGTGACGCTCGCGCAGGATCGGTGATATGGGGCTCATGACTCCGGGAGCGAACGCGACGACAACCGACAACCCTTCCCCGCCCGCGAGCCTCGGGTGGGTGAAGCGAGCCTCCGTACCGTTGTAGGAATGCTCGGCGCATCCAAGCCGGCTGCCCAACGCACCGGCGTAGCAGGCCACCTGCCCGACCTGTCCGGGCCCGCCGACGGTTACCGTGACCGCTCCGATCGGCACCGCCCAGTCGTGACCGACGGCGTCCCAGTAGAACTCGTCGTGATCGGCGAACCGGGTAATGACACCGGAGACGGTGTAGGTCAGGACGTACATATGACGCCCGGTCACCGTGCGGTCGGGGCTACCGACGCGAAACTCCTCATGGCCGTCGGACGCCGACTGCTGAATCTGGGCCCGTTGCCCATTCACGGTGGCTACCACCGCGGTGATCGGATAGATCCGGTCGCGTGTGCCGTCATAGTGGCCCACGGTTGGCACCCGCCTCGTGATGCCATGGCGGGGCGTCGCCCCGAAATCGTACGCAATCGTCTCGGTTACCCGGGCACTTCCGTTGACACGCAGCTCGACGCGAACGTCATAACTGACAATCGACTCCGGGGTATCGGCCGAAACCGGTCGACCCATAGTCAGCAGGATCAGACCGGCCAGGGCCGACCCCGCGGCCAGCCGGCCGAGCACCGCCAGCGCCCTCACGCCGTCCACCTTAGAACGGCGACGCACACCTCCCAGGCCGCCGATGGCGGCGGCCGGCGGCGTCTGTCGAGCGGCGCACGGCGGTGCCGGTCGTAGAAAGAGTTCAAATCCCGCCACCCGTCCTCGGTTTCTCAGCGGGACGGCAGACCTGGGCCGGCTAGACCGCCCTCATGACCGCCGAACGAGACGCATGGTTCTGTAGAGGGCGGCGGCCGCCAAGACCACAGCGGCCACCGCCAGACCCCACCCCAGGCCTCGCCCACCCTGCCCACCCGTGCCGGCTCTCCGTTTCGGGGACTGCGTCAGCCCGACGCGGCGGCTCAGTGCCAGATGCGGAAGGTCAGGTGACTCATGATGCCCGCTTCGGGGTCGAAGTGTTCGACGTCGTAGAGCACCATGTAGCGGGCGTTGTTGGGCACGTTGCGGGCCAACACCGTTCGGTACGAGCTGCAAGCGATCACCGGCTCGGTGTAGGTTAGCGAACCATTGGCGTCGATCGGCCAGAACCCGATCCGGAAGAACCCACAGGTGTCCGTCGGCGCACGGCTATCGGGATCCCGGACGTCGGAGACGCTAATCGTGGTACAGCCCGAACGCGGCGTTGTCAGTTGCTCGGTGCCAATGACGCCGGCCTCGTAAAAGCCACCCTCGTCGGATCGGAACGGAACACATGGATTCTCGACGGTGGGCGGGCTCGTCGCCGAATGCGTAGCTCGCCGAGTCGTGGTGCTTGGCGCAGCCGTGCTCGGCGCGGCTGTGCTCGGGACAGGCGCAACCGGCGTTGCCGTGGTCTCCGGCACCGGCAGCGCTGCCGGCGCTGCGGAACTGCACGCCGCAACCGCGGCCATGAACGCCAGGGCCATGGCGGCAGTGATCAGGTGACGTACCGGACTGTGACGCATGACGGATCTCCTTAGTGCGAACGGACCTTCACCCTGTTAGTTCGCCACCTGCTGGCAATTGTTCGCTCGAGCGGTGTCGGATCACGGTCATCTACGGCGGCGTCCGCGTCCCTAAGTCACGCCGACAGGGATCCGATGGCGCCGACGGTTCCCGGCTCCACTTGATCGGTGACAGGGTCGGTGGGCTTAGCGGGGCGGGCGTACCGCCCGGCGCAGCATGACGACGCCGAGTGTCACCATCCACATCTGCGCGATTATGGATGCCAACACGCCGTCGTGCTCTCGACTCCGAAGATCGCCACACCGACCAATGCGCTGGCTGCGCCGGCCCGACCGAGTTGCCAGGCCGCCGTATTTGGTTGGCCGCGGAGATGTAGTCGCGCACGCGTACCAGTCGCGCCAGCGCGCCAGCGTGCGAGATCGCGATCCTCAGGACAAACGTGCAGTTGGCTCCACGATTGTCCTCAGGATCGCGATCATCCTTGCGTCAGCGACAGGTTCGGCGGTCTGGACGGCGATCATGGCGGCTGTCACGAGCCTCTCCTGGGCCACCAACCACGCACGTCACCGGGCCTGAACAGTTACCACACTACGTGCGACCTCTGGCGGGCATCTGCCCAGATCCACGCCAGGCGCCGCCTGGCGCGTGCCGGCTGCCGGGTGGCCGATTGCCGAGTGGCCGAATGCTCCATCACTCCGATGGTCCCGGATGGGCATTGCCAATATGGTGCTTGACCGAAGTCAGCCGCGGGTCACGCCGGTGGTGAGGCCGCCGATGAGTTGGCGTTCGGCGACGGCGTAGAAGGCCAGGGCCGGGACCATCGACAGGACCACGTAGGCCAGCACGCCGGCGGTGTCGTTGGAGTA
>Ga0307415_100000651_pt1 | contig 15291 bp, 11 predicted proteins | sample DK1Cmetagenome_FD_204524 | JGI IMG/M metagenome (GOLD analysis project Ga0307415, IMG submission 204524) | Maize rhizosphere microbial communities from greenhouse at UC Davis, California, United States - DK15-C-2 | ecosystem: Host-associated > Plants > Roots > Rhizosphere > Soil | place: USA...
ACGTGCGATGACGGCATCGTGGTGGACCTGTCGCTGATGAAGCTGGCGCGGGTCGACGCGGCGGCGCGGACGGCGCTGGCCGCGCCCGGGTTGCGTTGGGGCGAGCTGGATCTCCAGACCCAGCGGTTCGGGCTGGCCGTGCCCGGCGGCATCGTCTCCACCACCGGCATCGCCGGGTTCACCCTGGGCGGGGGCATCGGCTGGTTGCACCGGGCCTTCGGGTACACGGTGGACAACCTCGTGGCGGCCGACGTGGTCACCGCCGACGGCCGGCTGGTCCGGGCCGACGCCAAGGTCAACCCCGACCTCCATTGGGCGCTGCGCGGGGGCGGCGGCAACTTCGGCATCGTGACCATGTTCGAGTACGCCCTGCACGCGGTCGGCCCGGATCTGCTGGCCGGACTCGTGCTCTACCGCGCCGAGGACCTGGCGCCGGTGGTGCGCGGCTACCGCGACCTCATGGCCGCCGCGCCGGACGAGCTGACCCTGTTCCTGGTGCTGCGCCAGGCGGCCGCGGCGGCGTACCTGCCGGCCGAGATGCACGGCCGGCCCGTCGTGGCGATCGTCGGGTGCTTCGCCGGCCCGCCGGAGGCCGGCGCGCGCGCCATGGCGCCGCTGCGCGACCTTGCGGAGCCGGTGGCCGATCTGATGACGGTGCGGCCGTACCTCGAGTTCCAGTCCATATCGGACGGTTGGTGGACCGAGGGGTTCGGCAACTACTGGAAGGCCGAGTACCTCACCGGCATATCCGACTCCGCCCTGGACGTGCTGGCCGAGTACCTGGACGGCATCACCTCGCCGCTGTCCGACTTCAAGGTCAACGCGCTCGGCGGCGCCGCCGGCCGGGTACCGGAGGACGACACCGCCGTCGCCCACCGGGACGCGCCGTTCGTGCTGAACATCAATGCCCGCTGGCCGCTGACCGACGCGCCCGACCGGCACATCGCCTGGGCCCGCGACCTGTGGGAGGCGATGCGGCCGTACTCGGCCGGCGGCTCCTACGTCAACTTCCTGGCCGACGAGGGCGCCGACCGGGTGCGGGCCGCCTACGGCGAGGCCACCTACCGCCGGCTGGTCACGGTGAAGAACGCCTACGACCCGGACAACCTCTTCCGCCTCAACCAGAACATCCCGCCGTCATGAGGTGGTGCAGACCGTCCCGTTGAGCGTGAACACGGCCGGCGGCACGTTGGGACCGCTGTAGCCGCCGACGAAGCCGACAGCCGTCGTGCCACCGCCCCCGGCCAGCTTGCCGTTGAAGGAGGCGTTGGTGACCGTGACGGTGGTGCCGCTGGCCGTCCACGTGCCGTTCCAGCCGCCGTTCATCTGTTGCCACGGCGTGGGCCAGCGGAAGGCCAGCGTCCAGCCGTCGATCGGGTTGGGGCCGGCGTTGGTCAGGTCGAGGTTGGCGACGTAGCCGTTGCCCCAGTCGGTCACGTTGGTGAACCGCACCGCGCAGGAGCTGCCGGCCGGCGTGCCGGTGGTGAACGTCAGCGGCGGCGAGGCCCAGGACAGGTTGCCCGCGGTGTCGCGCGTGAGCACGTTGAGCGTGTACCGCGTGCCCGGCACCAGGTTCCGCACGGACAACGACGTGCCCGGCGTCTCGCCCCATTGCTCGCTGACCGCGCCGAACTGCCGGTACACCTCGTACTTGGCGACCGGGTGCGCGCCGGCGGTCGCGGCCGGCCAGGTGATGGTCGCCGTCCGGTCGGTGATGTCGCTCGCGGCGGGCTGGCCGGGGGCGCCCGGCGGGCCGGCGACGGTCCGGGCCGGGCGTAGCTCCAGCACCGTGAGCGAGTACGGCGGTAGGGCCTGGCTGGTGGCGCTGCCCGTCGACGCGGTGGCGATCGACGCGGCGCCGTTGGTGAACGAGTGGACGGTCGGCGCCCCGGCCGCGGGCGCGAACCCGGCGTAGTTGATGGCGGCGGTGTAGCCGTTGTCGGGGTCGGAGTTCACCAGCAGCACGGCGAGGTCGCCATTGGGCCGGCGTACCGCGTGCGCGGTGACGGGGGCCTGATCGGTGGCGGCCCGGATGAACTGGTCGCCGGGGTGCGCGAACCGGTTCATCAGGGAAAGGGCGTGGTACGGGGCGAACGGGGCGTTGAACGGCGGTTCGCAGGTCACGCCGTCGGCCAGGCAGGTGCCGCTGGACAGGATGCCGAAGTCGCCGTAGTCGGTCTGGCCGGCCACGGTGGATACGGTGCCGATCCCGTTGTGCGCGTTCCACCAGTGGACGGTGAACACGCCGCTGGCCAGCAGTCCGGCGAACGCCTCGGCCAGGTACAGCGCGCCCGGTTGGGTGTTCTGGCCGGTGCCGACATTGGTCTCGGTCAGGCTGATGCCGATGCGGGCCGCGAACGGGCCGGCGTACCGGGCGATCTGCTGCCGGAGCAGGTGGACGGCGTCGACGATGTGGCTGGGTCGGGCCAGGGACTCGGCCGCCGTGCCACCGCCCGGGTACCAGTGCACGTCCACGAAGTCGATCTTGGGGCCGGCGATGGTCAGCACCGCCTGGTTCCAGGTCCCCGGGTCCGATCCGGCGACCAGCCCGTCGGGCCAGTTGGCCGGCATCGTCAGGACGGCGCCGACCTTGATCGTGGGATCGACCGCCTTCATCGCGTCGACGAACCGGACCACCTCGGTGGCGTACCCGGTGGCGCTCTTGTCGGCGTGGTTGTCGGCCTCCCACGTCGCGCCGTAGTGGCCGTTGCCGTAGTTCTCGTTGCCGATCGTCCAGTACCGGACGCCGTAGCCCTTGGTGATGTTGGCCTGCCGCACCCAGCCGGCCGCCTCCTCCGGTGTACCGGTTCCGTAGTTGGCGATGATCATCGGCTCCGCGCCGACCCGACGGGCCCCGGCCATGAACGTGTCGAAGTCCGTATCCGGCGCCACATAGCCGCCCGGCGCGGTGTGCGTCTCCCAGTGGTAGATGTCGCCGTAGGAGCCGCCCGGATACCGCAGCATCCGTACCCCGGCCGCCTTGAGCAGGTCGGCCGTCTCCGCGCTGCCGAGCTGGCTGTCCCACACGGCGTGGTTGACCCCGAGGCCCGTCTCCGGCATCACGGCCAGCCCGGCCCTCGTGTTCACCGTGACGGTCACCGAACCCGCGACGGCGCCCGCGTCGGGCGCTCGGATCCCGGCGAGCAGCCCGGCCGCGAGAAGGACGGCCGTGGCGGCCACCGTGCGCCGGGATCGACGACCAATCATCGGAGTCATCCAATCGAATAGGTCAATGGAAGCGCTCCCATCGTGGCGCCTCGACCGCCGGCCTGTCAACGAGGAGGGAAGATCGCGGCGAGCCGGGGATCGGGGCCCGGGCGCGAGAAAGTTTCGGTCCATCGGCCGGCGTGCGGTCGAGGTTGACGGCGACCGGGTTGACACGGGGCCGATCTACGCGGCACTGTGGGAGCGCTTCCATGGATAGGAAGTGACCCCTCAGGGTGGGGTGGGGGCGCACCCCAGGGCGTCCCCACCCGACCTTCACGACGTGGGCCGCGCAAGCCGGCGTGCGAGATCACGATCCTCAGGACACACGTGCGGTTGGGCTCGACGATTGTCCTCAGGATCGCGATCATCCTTGCGTCAGCGACAGGTTCGGGGGCCATCCGGAAGTGGCCGGGCGCTAGGAGACGGTGCTGACCTCGACGCGGGGCAGAAGGTCCTGCAGCTCGGCCCGGATGGCCGGGGTCAGCACCTCGCCGGCCTGCTTGGCGAGCTTGGCCATCTCGTATCCGACGACGCCCACGTCGGCGTCCTTGCCGGCCAGCGCGGCCAGGATCGAACCGTCCCGGATGGACATGACCAGGTAGTAGCCCCGACCCATCTCCACGACGGTCTGGCGCACGTCATCGCCATCGAAGATCCGCGCGGCCCCGGCCGTCACCGACAACAGGCCCGACGTGACCGCGGCCAGCTGGTCGGCGCTGTCGCGCGGCAGGTGGTCGGACATCGCCACGAGCATCCCGTCGGACGAGACGACCACGGCGTGCGTCACGCCGGGCACGCGATCCGTGAACGCGTTGATGAGCCAGTTGAAGTCCCGTGCTGTCTGGCTGAGCACCATGCACCTCCCGCTGTGTCAGGTGACTCGCTGCTGATGGTCGTCTTCGTCCTCGGCCTTCGCCCGGTGCACGCCGCCGTAGAAGCGGCTGAGCACTCCGCGGACCTCTTGTGGATCTGGTTCCTCCGGGGGTCGGCCGAGCACCGTCGCCTGCTGGGCCGGGGGCAGGTGCGCCATGGGCACGCGCACCGGCAGGCCGGCCGGGTTCGTCGTGGTGGGCGGTCGGGGCGGAGGGGCGACGGACACGCCGTTGGTCGAACGGGCGCCGCGCCGCGACCACCACACGCTGGCCCCGTCGGCCCGGCCCGCGCCGAGGACGTCCTCCGCTCGCATCGGCATGCCGCGACGGACCGGGGTGGCGGTGCCGGGTTGGCCGTTCGCGCCGGCGGGGTCGGCTCCGCCGGCGGTGGAGTCGCTCTCGCCCGACGCGTCCTCGTCGCCGCGCACGATGGACGGACGCTCGGTGCGCAGCCAGCGGGCCGGGTCGGACTCGGGCGCCGACTCGACCGGCGGCTCGGCGAGCAGCTCGGGCGGGAAGGCCAGGTGGGCGATGACGCCGTTGGGGCCCGACCGCAGCTCGACCCGGATGCCGTGGCGATGGGCGAGATGGCCGACGACCACGAGACCCATGCGCTCGGCCGTGGCGGAGTCCAGGCTCACCGGGGTGGCCAGCTGATGGTTGGCCGCCGCCATCGTCTCCGGCGACATGCCGAAGCCCTCGTCCTCGATGACCAGGGCCGCTCCCTGGTCGTCGGCCGCCCAACCGAGCACCGCGACCGTGCGGTCGGGCGGCGAGAAGTTCGTCGCGTTGTCCAGCAGCTCGGCGATGAGATGCACCACGTCGGCCACCGCGTGCCCGGCGACGTGCACGTCGTCGGTGATGTCGTGGCGCACCCGGGTGTACTGCTCGATCTCGGCCACGGCGGCCAGGACGATGGCGGCCAGCGGCACCTGCTCGGCCCACCGGCGGCTGGCCTCGCCGCCGGCCAACACGAGCAGGTTCTCGTCGTTGCGGCGCATCCTCGTGGCCAGGTGATCGAGCCGGAAGAGGTGCGTGAGCTGGTCGGGGTCGGTCTCCGAGGCCTCGAGCGTGTCCAGCAGCCGCAGTTGCCGCTCGACCAGCGACTGGCTGCGGCGGGCCAGGTTGACGAAGATCGAGTCCACGTTCTGCCGCATCAGCGCCTGCTCGACGGCGAGCCGCACGGCGCTGCGGTGCACCGCCGTGAACGCCTCGGCCACCTCACCGATCTCGTCGGCCGACCGGATCGCGACCGGCTCCACTGTGATACTTCGCACACTGCGGCGCGACCGACGAAGCTGCTCGATGACGCTCGGCAGGCGGTTGCGCGCGATGTCGTGGGCCTGTTCGCGCAGTGAGTGAAGAGTGTCGATCATTGTGCGGCCGATCGCGATCGACAACAGCAGCGCGATCAGCAGCAGCAGGATGCTCCCCACCGAGCTCAGCGCGGTGGCCCGCCATTGGGCCCCGGTGCGCGCGCCGGCCATCCGGATCGCCTCGTCCAGCAGGCCGGTCTCGGCCTTACGCATCAGCTCCAGCGTCGTGGTGCTCGCCTGCCACCACTGCTGGGCGTCGACGCCGAGCTGGCCGGCCCGCGCGTTGTCGACGACCGTCTGCTCCAGGCGGCTCGTGTTGCGGACCGCCTGACCGCTGACCACCTCGTCATACGCCGTGAGCTGCGACGGGTCGGCGTCGGAGCGAAGGCGATCCACGGCCGCCTGTCGCTGCGCCCGCACATCGGCCACGGCCTCGAACTCGCCCGGCGCGAGGGTGCCGGCGCTGCACACGGCGAAGAGGCGGCCGCGGATCTGCGCGGCCAGCTCCTTCACGCGCGATGCGTTGGCGAAGGCGCCGACCGCCTGGGCCAGGCCGAGATCGCCGCCGGCCCCGGCCGGCACGGCCACGAGCGCCTGCAGGTCGGCGACGATGCTCGTATACGCGTCGAAGACGGCCGACCGGCTCAGCCAGCCCGACCGGGCACCGTCGCGGATCCGGGCCAGCTCGGCCAGTCGCGACGCGATGGTGTCGTATTCCCCGTCCTGAAGCGGTTCGGCGGCCGCCGTGAAGGCGGTCACGGCGCGGTCCACCGCGGTGTGCTCCGGGGCCAGATCGGCGAAGTTGCGGCCCGCCGGTGTCCGGCCGCCGATGGCGGCGAGCATGCCGGCCGTCCGGTCCCGCTCGCGCTGCAGTTCGTGGATGAGGCCGGTGACCTCGCGGCCCAGCGCGATGTGGCGGGAAAGGTCGTCCAACGAGGTGGCGCCGCGCACCGAAGATGCAACTTGCACGCCGGTTACCACGAGGAATCCGAGGAGGGGAATCGTGAGAACCGCGGCGAGTTTCGTACGGACCCGCAGGTCCCGCACGCTCGTCCCTGATCTGCGTCGATGCGAGGCGACCGCGCGGCTACTCCGGCGCGACCCTCTCGCCGCCACAGCCACCACCCTCCGCAACGCTATGAACGACACAGAGCAACGGCGCTCCCACACTTCGGGCGCGCAGTGGATCCATCTAACTGGAAGGACTAATGCGGCGGCAAGCGCGATCGAAACATCAATGTAACAAAGGCCGCTGTCGTTATTTGGGGGTTGAAAAACCTCGACCCGGCACGGAAGGATACGCCGTTGAGTGAATGATCATGTCTGCCGATCCTGGGGAGTGTCTCGATGCGTCGGTGGCGACACCTGACCATCCTTCTCGTGGCGGCACTGGCCGGCTGCTCCGGAACGAACGCGGCGGCACCGCCCACGTCGCTGGTCATCGGCTTCCTGTCCGCCGGTTCGGGTGCGGATGCCGATGCCCTGCGCGGCGCCCGGTTCGCGGTCGACGTGGTCAACCGGTCCTATCCCGAACTGGCGCTGCCGTTGGCCGGCGGCACCGGCCTGCCCCGGCTCGGCGGCGCGACGCTGACGGTGGTGCCGGCGAAGACGGAGGGCAGCCCGACCGAGGCGGCGAGCCAGGTTGGTGCGCTGGTCGGTCGTCGGGGCGCGGTGGCGGTGGTTGCCGCCGACTCCGCCGATGTGGCGGCGGCCGTGGGCAGCGAGGCCCAGCGATTGGGCGTGCCGCTGCTCGACGCGGCCAGCACGGCCGATTTCCTCACCGAACTGGGCCTGGACTGGTACTTCCGCACCGGGCCCACCGATCGCATGGTGGAGGAGACCGTCTTCGGCATGCTGCAGGGCCGGCTCGACGGCGGGGCCGGGGCCCGGGTGGCCATCGTCGCCGAACCGGGCGCCCGCGGTGCGGCGGGCGCGGTCCGCCTGCGCGAGCTGGCCGACCGGGCCGGCTACGCGATCGTCTCGCAGGTACAGCTTGGCCGGACGGCCGCCGCGCGCCGGGACCAGGCGAGGGCGCTGGCCCGGCTGCGGAGCGACGTGGTGCTGGCCGTGGCCGGCGCGCCCGACACCGTGCTGGACGTCGCGGATCTCACCGGCGAGCTGTCCAAGCGGGCACCGGTCATCGGTGTCGGCCCGGCGTTCGCGGCACTGCGCCCGCGCGACCTGAGCGGCGGGCCCGGGCCGGCCGTGCTGCGAACCGCCTCGTGGTCGGCCGAGTTCGCTCGCCGCAGCCCCGTGGCCAAGCCGGTGACCGAGCTGTACGAGCGCCAGTTCGGGCTGCCGATGACGCCCGACGCGTCGAACGCGTTCACCGCGACGCTCACCCTCGCCGCCGCCATCGACGGCGCCGGGTCCGGGCAGCCGGCGGCCATCCGGGCCTCGTTGCGCAAGATGTCCACGCCGGCCACACAGATGATCATGCCGTGGGGCGGCATCCGGTTCGACGCGAACGGGCAGAACCAGTTGGCCGCCGCGGTCGTCGAGGGCCTCGACGGCTCCGGGTTCCGCATCACGTACCCGCCCGAGCTCATGGTGGGACCGACGATCTGGACCGGATCATGACGGCCGGGCTGCTCCTGCGCGAGGTCACGTTGGCCGACGGGGCGCGGGCCGACGTGCTCGTCCGCGGTGGGGTCATCGAGTCGGTCGGGACGCCCGGCACAACGCAAAACTCCGAAGTGGACACCCTTGCGCTGTCGGGCTACCTGCTGGTGCCGGCCCCGGCCGAGCCCCACGCCCACCTGGACAAGGCCTACTCGGCCGACCGGGTCAGCGACCCGGCCGGCGACCTGGGGGCGGCCGTCGCCGCGTGGCTGCGCCTGCGGCCGTCGCTGGACGAGGCCGACATCCGGGCCCGCGCGGCCGGCGCGGTCCGGGCCTACGTCAGGAACGGGGCCACCGCCATCCGCACCCACGTCGACGTCGCCGACGACATCGGTCTGCGCGCGCTGTCGGCCGTCCTGGCGGTCCGCGACTCGGTCGCGTCCGAGTGCGACCTGCGGGTGGTGGCCTTCGTGAACTCGCCCGTGTCCGGGCGGGCGGGCGACCGCCACCGCGGCCTGATGGCCGACGCGCTGGCCGCCGGTGCGGACGCGGTCGGGGCCTGCCCGGCCGTGGACCCCGATCCGGCCGGCTGCATCGACGCGTGCCTGCGGGCCGCCGACCAGGCCGGCGTGCCGGTGGACCTGCATGTCGACGAGGGGCTCGAGCCGGAGCCGTTCACGCTCGATCTGCTGATCGACGCCGTGACGGCGACCGGCTTCGCGCGGGGCGTCGTGGCCAGCCACTGCGTCAGCCTGGGCGCCATGGCCGCCGAGATCGCCCGCGGCGTGGCCGACCGCGTGGCCGCGGCCGGGATCGCCGTGGTGTGCCTGCCTCAGACCAACCTCTACCTGCAGGGCCGGTCGCAGGCCGTCGCGCCGCCGCGCGGCCTCACGGCGCTGGCGGCCCTGCGCGCGGCCGGCGTGACGGTCGCCGCCGGCGGCGACAACCTGCAGGATCCGTTCAACTGTCTGGGCCGGGCCGACCCGCTCGAGACCGCCGGCCTGCTCGTGCTGGCCGGGCACGACAGCCCGGAGGCGGCCTACGAGTCCGTCAGCACGGCGGCCCGGCGGGCGATGGGACTGTCCGAAGTGAACATCAAGCCCGGCGGCGCCGCCGAGCTGTTGGCCATCCGGGCCGGCTCGGTCCGCGGCGCGGTCGCCGAGGCCGACCCCAACCGGGTGGTCATCCACGCGGGCCGGGTGGTCGCGCGGACCGACATGACCACGACGTACCCAACATGGAGGTCGGCGTGAACGAACAACCCACGCCGATGTTGAGCCTGGACGACGTCGGCCTGCGCTATCCCAACGGCACCCAGGCCCTGGACGGCGTCTCGTTCACCTTGCGGGACGGTGAATTCGTCAGCGTCGTCGGCCCGTCCGGATGCGGGAAGAGCACACTGCTGCGGCTGGCCGCGGGACTGCTGGCGCCGACCGACGGGGCGGTGGGGCGCGACGGCGACCGGATCGGCTTCGTGTTCCAGGACCCCACCCTGCTGCCGTGGCGCAGCGTGCGCCGCAACGTCGAGCTGGTGGCCGAGCTGAGCGGGCTCGGTCGGGTCGAGCGCATCACCCGGGCCGTCGAGGCACTCCGCCGGGTCGGTCTGGCCGACGTCGCCGGCCAACGACCGGGCACGCTGTCGGTGGGCATGCGGATGCGAGTGTCCCTGGCCCGGGCCCTGAGCGTGCGGCCCGACCTGTACCTGTTCGACGAGCCCTTCGGCGCCGTCGACGAGATCACCCGGGCGGACCTGGGCGAGCAGCTGCAGACGCTGTTCGTCGCCGACCGGTTCGCGGCCCTGTTCGTCACCCACTCGGTCGCCGAGGCCGTCTACCTGTCCGGCCGGGTGCTCGTGATGTCGCGCCGGCCCGGCCGCATCCTGGCCGAGGTGACGGTGCCGGCCCCGTACCCTCGTTCACCCGAGATGCGCTTCGCGCCGGAGTCCACCGAGCTGGCCGCCCGGATCTCGGCCATCCTGGCCGCGGACCGGCCCGAGCCCGACCGGTCCGGCGAGTTCCGCCAGACGGCCGAGGCGGTCGAGGCGGACGAGGCGGACGACGCCATGGAGGAGGCCCCGCCGGTGCCACCCGTCCAGCAACCCGGTGCGGAGGTCACGACGTGAGAGGTCGCCGACTCGCCCGGGCCGGGCCACCGGCCGTCGTGTTCGTCATCGCCATGCTCGTCTGGTACCTGGGCAGCTACGCGCTGGTCGACCCGCAGACGAGCTTCCTGCTGCCGCCGCCGCACGCGGTCGTGCGCGTCGCGTTCGGAGACCCGTACAACCTCAGCGAGCTTCTCCAGGCGCTCTGGCTCTCCGCCCGGGTGGCCATGATCGGGCTGGTCATCGCGGTGGCGCTGGGCGTCGGGTCGGCCATCCTGATGAGCCAGGCCCGTTGGGTGGAGCGATCGCTGTACCCGTACGCGGTCGCGCTGCAGACCATACCGATCCTGGCGCTGGTGCCGCTGTTCGGCTACTGGTTCGACTACAGCACGACCAGCCGGGTCCTGGTCGTCGTGCTGATCGCGATATTCCCCATCATCGCGAACACGCTGTTCGGTTTGCGGTCGGCCGATCCGGGCGCGCACGAGCTGTTCACGCTGCACCGGGCGGGGCGGTGGACCCGCCTGGTCAAGCTGCAGCTGCCGGCCGCCCTGCCCGCCCTCTTCACCGGGCTGCGCATCTCGGCCGGCGCGTCGGTCATCGGGGCGATCGTCGGCGACTTCTTCTTCCAGCGGGGCCAGCCCGGCCTCGGTCAGCTCATCTTCATCTATCCCAAACGACTGCAGAGCGAGATGCTCTTCGGCGCCGTGATCCTGGCGGCGGCCTTTGGGCTCGCCGTGTTCTGGGTGTTCGGCGCCCTGGCGCGCCGGTTCACCGATTGGCACGAGTCCGAGCAGCAGCGCCCCACCGCCCCATTCCCCTCCACTCGCGCGGTCACCTGAGCGCGCCACTCCAAAGGAGACACATGACCCGTATGGTCCCCTCCCCAGCCATGGCGCCCGTCCGGCGCTGGTGCGCTGTCGTGGCCACACTTCTGGGCGGCCTTCTGGTCGCCGCGTGCCAGACGCCCGCGGGCCAGTCCAACACGGGTCCCTCCCTCAGCGCGGGCGTCGGTTCGCTCGACCTCGCCGCCGTCTGCCCGGCGACGGTCGTCATCCAGGCGGCCTGGACCCCGGAGGCCGAGCACGGGGCGCTCTACCACCTGCTCGGGCAGACCTACACCATCGACGACGGCGCCAAGAAGGTCTCGGGCCCCCTGGTGGCCCAGGGCCGGGATACCGGCGTGAAGGTCGAGATCCGCGCCGGCGGGCCGGCCATCGGTTTCCAGAACGCGGGCGCCCAGATGTACGCCGATCCCACCATCATGCTGGGTCAGGTCGCGACCGACGACGCGATCGGGCTGTCGGCCAAGCAGCCGGTCATCGCCGTGGCGGCGCCGTTCGACCTCGCCCCCTACATGATCATGTGGGACCCGGCCAGCCACCCCACCTTCAACACCATTGTGGACATTGGCAAGACCGACACCACGGTGCTGTACTTCAACGGCGCCACCTACATGGACTATCTCACCGGATCGGGCATCCTCAAGCGCGACCAGGTCGACGGCTCCTACGACGGCAGCCCGACCCGGTTCCTGGCCGAGAAGGGCAAGGTGGCCCAGCAGGGCTTCGCCACAAACGAGCCGTTCATCTACGAGAAGGCCCTGCCCCAGTGGAAGAAGCCGGTGAAGTTCCAGCTGATCCACGACACCGGGTACCCCATCTACCCCGAGGCGATCGTGGTGAGGGCCGACAAGAAGGCGCAGTACGCCTCCTGCCTGCAGCGGCTCGTCCCGATCATCCAGCGGTCCCAGGTCGAGTACGTGAAGGACCCCGGCGCCACCAACGACCTGATCGTCAAGCTGAACACCGCGTACAAGGGCTTCCCGTACCCGAAGGAGCAGGCCGCCTTCAGCGTGCAGCAGCAGCTCCAGCTCAAGATCGTCGGGAACGGCTCGAACGCGACGCTGGGTGACTTCGATGTGGACCGGGTCAACACGGTCATCGGCATCGTCACGCCGATCTACACCGGCCAGCGCAAGGAGGTCAAGGCGGGGCTGAAGGCGCAGGACCTCGTGACGAACGAGTTCATCGACCCGGCCATCGGCCTGAGCTGACGCGGGGGCCACATTGTTCAACTCGCAAGCTCGTTGAAGCCACCGGTCCGGTCCACGTGAGCGCACCACCGCTGGCCGACGTCGCGGCTCGGGCGGCCCAGCGGGCCCCCGACGCCGCGACGGTCGCGACCTTGGCCGACTCGCTGAGCCGGGCCCTGGGGCCGACCCAGGTGTCCACCATGGAGGCGGCCCGGCGGGCCGCCTCCACCGACTTCGCCCACCTCTCGCCCCTCCTGCCCGTGGTGTTGCCGGACCGGCCGGCCGACATCGTGGTGAATCCGCGCGACGCCGCCGGGGTCGTGACCGCCGTCCGGCTCGCCCACGCCGCCGGCGTCCCGGTCACCCCGCGCGGGCGGGGCACCGGCAACTACGGGCAGGCCGTCCCCCTGGCCGGCGGGCTCGTCATCGACCTGAGCCAGTGCGACCGCGTGCTCGAGGTCGGCGAAGGGTGGATCCGGGCCGAGGCCGGGGCGACGTTCGTCGCCCTCGAGGCGGCCGCCCGGCAGCGCGGCCAGGAGCTGACCATGCTGCCCACCACCGTCGGCAGCACGATCGGCGGTTTTCTGGCCGGCGGCGCCGGCGGGCTGGGCTCGATCCAGCACGGCTGGCTCTGGGACGGGTTCGCCCTGAACCTGGACATCGTCGGTTGCCCGCCCGCCGAGGGGCCCGTGACCGTCCATGGTGGGCGGTGCCGGCCCTACCTGCACGCCTACGGCGTCACCGGGCTCATCACCGCGGTCACGGTGCGCCTGGCCCCGGCCCGCGACTGGGAGGCCGTGCTCGCCTCGTTTCCGGCCGGCCCCGGGCCCGACCACGGGGCCGGCGCCCTGGCGGCCGCCCGGGCGCTGCTGCATCTCGAGCCGGCGCCGCGACTGGTGTCCCTCGACGAGCCCGACCTTGTGGCCACGTACCCGGCCGATGCCGCCATGCCGCCGGGCCGGTACAGCCTGCGGGCCATCGTGGACGCCGCCGCGGTCGGCCTGGTGCGCGAGATCGTGGCCGGGGCCGGTGGACGGGTCGAGGCGGTGCGCGCCGACGGCGCCGGCTACCTGGCCACGTTCGCGTTCAACCATGTCACGCTGCGGGCCCGGCGGGCCCGGCCCGACCTCGTACATCTGCAGGTTTCCGGCGAGGCGCTGGTGGCCGACGGTGAGGCGGTGCGGGCGGCGCTGCCCGGCGCGATGCTGCATCTCGACGGCCTGCGGTTGTTCCTGGACCGGGCCGATCCCGCCCGCGGCCGCCATTTCGGTGGACTGCTGCTGTCGCGATTCCAGGACGCGGCGACCCTGTACCGGGGCATCGACCGCCTGTCCGACCTCGGGGTGCAGGTCGTCGATCCGCATTCATGGCTGCTCGACGGGCCGGCGCTGGCCGACATCCGGGCCCGCGCCGCGGCCAACGACCCCGCCGGCCTGCTCAACCCGGGCCGGTTCCCGGACTCGTAGCCGCCAGGCTGCTACCGGTCGATGATGCCCTCGGCCTCGAGATGGTTGGCCAGGGCGGCGAGCGCCGAACGCAGGCGCGACTTCGCGGTGCCCTCGGGGATGTTGAGTTCCCGGGCCACCTCCCGGTACGTGTGTCCGTGCCGGTAGGCGAGGTCGACCGCGACGCGCTGCGGCTCGGGCAGCGCCCGCACCGCCTCCCGTACGATCTTCGCCTCGGTCTCCCAGATGATGGCCTCGTCGACGTCGGCGTGCTCGACGCGCTGGGCCGCGCTCAGGGCGTGGTAGCGGGCCCGGGCCTGGTCCCGCCGCACCGCGTCCAGCGCGCGCCCGCGGGCCAGCATGCACAGCCAGGTGCGCAGGCCGCCGCGGCTCGGGTCGAACTTCTGCGGCTGTTCCCACAGCCGTACGAACACGTCCTGCGTCACGTCCTGCGCGGTGTTGTGATCGTTGGTGATCCGCACCGCGAGCGAGTACACCAGCGCCGCCCACCGGTCGTACGCCTCGGCCAGGGCGTCCTCATCACCGGCGACGAGCCGCTCGCGCAGGCGCACGTCGGTCTCGTCCAACGGCACGTTCAGTCACATCCCAGCGTCGCGGCGACCTGGAGGACACGCGCGGCCAGGTCCGGGTCCCCGCTGACCTGGTAGTCCACCGTCTCGGGCGAGCGCCGGTTGGCGACGAGCCGGGCGAAGTCGACGGCGTCGACCTTGGCGATGAACGCGACCGTCGATCCGGTCCCCGGCTCGTCGAGGGCGACGCTCCACTCGCCGCCGGCCGGGCCGGTCAACACGAGGCAACCCGTCCGGCCGGGCACCCGGACATCGTGCGCGCGCAGGGCGGCCGGCAGCAGCCGTACGGCGAGATCGGCGATGCGGCGCACCTGCTCGGGCGGCGGCGTCTGCTCGGGCTGGCCGACCGCGCTGGCCACGTCATCGACATGAATCCATGTCTCGAACGCGCGCTGCACCAGGGCGTCGCGCAGCGGCCGCCGGACCGGCTCGCCCCGGCCGGCCATCCGTACCGGTCGATCAAGATCGCTCTCATCGGCCAGCGCCCGGACCAGGAACTCCGCCTGGCGCCGCCATGGATCGCCGGCCGGGACGCTCAGGCCGAGGTCATCGGCGAGCATCCCGTCGTTGCTCGCGAGATGAGCGACCACCCCGGCGACATCGCCGTGGTGCGGCTCGGCCCGATGCCAGTCGTCGGTCGAGATCGAGTCGAGGAGCCGGGCGAGTGTCGTCACCTGGCCCGCGTACGACTCGACCAGCGAGGCGATCGGCACCGGCGGGCGGACCGCGCGGGCCCGGGCGAGCGTCATCTGGCGCAGGGGTGCCGGCGCGGGCTGGACCCGATCGACGGAAAGCCAGCTCGCGGCGGCGCGCAGGCGGCGGGCCTGCGCCGCGCACGCGGGACAGTCGAGCAGGTGCTTCTCGACACTGGCCATCTCGGCGTCGTCGCAGGCATCCAGCGCCCAGGCGCCTAGTAGTTCCGATATCACGGCATGCGCTTCCATACGACCTCGAACCGTGACGCTACCCGACACCCACTGTTATTGGCCACCTTCGGTCATTCGGCCGGCCCCAAGTCCGGGTGAGCAACTGACCATTGGCACGCCCATGTATCAGGACGGGCGTCGCCGTCTCTTCTCCGGTGTATCCGATCCGGAGGGGAGCAGAGACCCGGCATGAACGCCACCTGGGACATTTCCGCTCAGCGGCGCACGCAGGTCGCA
>Ga0307415_100000652_pt1 | contig 15286 bp, 16 predicted proteins | sample DK1Cmetagenome_FD_204524 | JGI IMG/M metagenome (GOLD analysis project Ga0307415, IMG submission 204524) | Maize rhizosphere microbial communities from greenhouse at UC Davis, California, United States - DK15-C-2 | ecosystem: Host-associated > Plants > Roots > Rhizosphere > Soil | place: USA...
AGCCCCGGCCCTGGCAGTAGATGTCGGCCCGGCGGCAGAACTCGACGATGTCCCAGACGATCAGGAAGTAGCCGGGGAAGCCGAGCTGCTCGATCATGGCCAGCTCGTGGTCGATCTGGCGCCAGGCCCCGGGGGTCCGCTCGGCGTGGCGGGGCCCGTAGCGGCGGGTCGCGCCCCGGGTGGCCAGCTCGCGCAGCCAGGTCATCTCGGTATGGCCGGGCGGGACCGGGAAGTCGGGCAGGCGGGGGGCGACCAGCTCCAGGTCGAAGGCCAGGTCCCGGCCGAGCTCGGCGGCCAGCTCGACCGCGCCCGGGTAGCGGGCCAGGCGGGTCGCCTGCTCGAACCCGGACCGGAGATGCGCGCCGGCCCCGGCGGGCAGCCAGCCGTCCAGCTCGGCCAGGGAGCTGCGGGCCCGGACCGCGGCCAGCGCGGTCGCCAGCCGGCGCCGTCCCGGGGTCGCGTAGTGGACGTTGTTGGTCGCCACCACCTCGACCCTGGCCTGATAGGCCAGGCGGACCAGGGCGTCGTTGCGGGCCGAGTCGAGCGGGTCGCCGTGGTCCCAGATCTCCACGAACACGTTCTCCCGCCCGAACGCCTGCACCAGCCGGTCCAGCTCCACCGCGGCCGCCGCCGGCCCCCGCTCCTGAAGCGCCCGCGGCACCGCCCCCTTCCGGCACCCGGTCAGCACCACCCAGTACCCCCCGTTCCCCCCCGTGCCCCGGTCTCCCAGGCCCCTGCCCCCTGGGCCCGGGCCCCTGTGCAGCTCGGCCAGCCGCCCCAGGTCCCCCACCGGCGCCCCCTTGGCCCCCGCCATCTGCGCCTCCGAGATCGCCCGGCACAGCCGCCCGTATCCCTCCGCTCCCCGCGCCAGGACCACCAGGTGCTCCCCACCCGGGTCGGGGCTCCCGGTCCTGGCGATCTCCGGGGTCGGGCGGCTGGGGACCAGGGTCAGCTCGGCGCCGAAGACGGTGGGGAGACCCAGTGCTCTGGCGGCCTCGGCGAAGCGGACGATGCCGTACATGCCGTCGTGGTCGGTGATGGCCAGCGCCTCCAGGCGGAGACGTGCCGCCTCCTCGGCCAGCTCCTCCGGATGCGAGCCACCGTCCAGGAAGCTCGCGTTCGAATGGCAGTGCAGCTCGGCATAGGGAACCACCGCCAGCCCCCGCCCGGCCGCCCGGCCCCGGCCCACCGGCCCGCGCGGAAGCTGGCCTTCGGCGGGTGACCGGTACGGCTGGCGCCTGGACGACCAGGCCGGAGCGTCCCCCCCGTCCGCCCCGGGCGGCCGCCCGGCCGGGGGCGGACGCCCGTCCGGAGGTGGACGGTCGGCGAGCCGGCGTTCCAGTTCCGACCACGGGAGCGGAGGATTTTGCCATCCCATGCGCCCGATGATCGAACACTTGTTCGGTTCTGACAAGTTCGGCGCTGAATTCCCGAGTGCCTCGCAGCACGCGATCTCGCGGAATTCCCTCCACAATGTTCAATTGACAATTTCCTGTGCGGATCCCTCCATTCGCTACAGCGTCACGAGGCGAGCGGTCGCCCCGGTCAGGTCCGGCCGAAGCTGGCCGCGATGCCGTGCTCGGCCGACTCGTAGCTGGCGCCGGCGCGGGCGGTGAGGCGGGCGATGCCGGTCAGGGCCTGGTGGAGGGCGGCGCCGCTGCGCTGCCACTCGGCCCAGAGCTCGAGGAAGCGGGCCTGGGCGACGCCGGCCCAATCCGACCCGAGCGGGGCGACGTTGCCGGCGAGCTGGCGCAGGGTGCCCTCGATGGAGGACGCCCCGGCGTCGAGCTGGGCCGAGACCTGCTGGAGTTGTTCGGGGGTGACCCGGATGCCGGTGGCCGCCATGGTGCTCCTCCTGTGGTTCGCGGATGCCTGTTCGCGATGTCGGAGCAGTTCTACGTTCGGGGGCAACCGGCCGCAAACGGCTGTCCACAGCCCCCGATTCAGTCGTAGGTCGCCTCGACCCACCAGTCGCCGCCGGCCAGTCGCAGCAGGTAGGCGGTGCCTTGCTCGGTGGTGGCCTGGAGGCGGACCAGGCGGCGGTGGGCGGCCGGGTCCCACCAGCGCTCGTCGACCAGCCAGGGGCCGGCCCAGGCGGTGATGGCCGACCAGGGGCGGCCACGGACCCGGACCCGGCTCGGCGGCGAACCGAGCAGGCCGCGGCCGTCGACCGCGACGCTGGCGCCGGCGGCGTCCACGACCTCGACCGGGAGCGGCTCCGCGTACACCACCGCCGGGGCGGGGGCCGGCACCTGCCCGGGCCAGGGCCCGATCCGCGGGACGGCGGCTGGGCCCTGGCCCGGGGCCCCGGCGGGGTCGAGGGGGAGGGAGCCGGCCGGGCCGGTCCGGCGAGGGAGACCGGAGACATCGGGGACCTGGGCGCTCGCCCAACCGCGGCGGGGAAGCCCGGAAGCCCCGGGAACCGGGGTGCCGTGAGAAGCCCCGGAAACCGGGGTGCCGTGAGAAGCCCCGGAAACCGGGGTGCCGTGGGAAGCCCCGGGAACCGGGGTGCCGGTGGCGGCCGGGGCAGGGGGGTCGCTCGCGCCAGGACCTGGGAGCCGAGGACCTGAAGGAGGAGGAATTGACGACAGGGAAATTGGGGGCGGAGAAGCCGGGGGATCCGGGGTGGGGGTGAGGGTGACGCGGTCGGCGGGGTCGCGGCCGCCGCGGAGGCGGGGGGTGTGGACGGCTTCGGGGCCGAGCAGGCCCTGGATGCGGGCGAGGGCGCGGGCGGCCCGCTGGGTGGTCTCGGTCTCCTCGCCCCAGAACCCGAGCTGGCGGCCGCGGTCGGGTACAACCTCGTCGGGGACCAGGACCAGGTGGGTGAGGGCCCCGGGAGGGCAGCCGGTCCGGCCGGTCAGCCAGCCGTCGAGCTGCCAGCGGACCCGGTCGGCCATGACGGCGGCCATCCGCGCCGGGGGGCCACCGGGGTCCCGGGCCGCCGGGGAGGCGGAGCGGGGGACCGGGTCGGAGCCGGAGGAGCGGGACGGTGGGGCGACCGGGTCGTAGCGCCAGACCCGGGAGAGGGTCTCGTCCTGGTCGGTCCGGGCCTCGATGCGCAGGCGGGTGCAGGCCAGGCCCAGGCGGTCGAGGCGGGCGACCAGCTCGTCGGCCAGGGCCTTGGCGGTGAAGGCGGCCACGTCGACCCGGTCGGCGGGTGGGTCGAGCTCGGCTGCCACGCGGAGGTCGGGCGGAGGACGGCGGGCGCCCCGGGGGTGCTCGTCGAGGCCGGCGGCCAGGCGGGCCGCGCGGGCTCCCTCGGGCCCGAAGCGGGTCGCCAGGTCGGCCGGTGGCAGGGCGGCCAGGTCGCCGAGGGTGCGCAGGCCCAGGCGGACCAGCAGGTCGGCCAGGTCGGGCCGGTCGAGGGTGGACACCGGCAGCGGGGCCAGAGCGGCCTGGCTCCCTCCCGGTGGAACGATGACCCCGTGCCGGCCCACCAGCCCGGCCTCGGAGAAGGCGCCCCCGACCCCCGCCCGGCGGGCGGCCAGCCCGGCACCCGAGGCGCCCCCGTTCCCGACCCCGGGGCGGCGGGCGGCCAGGCCGGCGGCGAACGTGCCGTCGGCGATGCCGATCCTGCAGCCGCCTCGGCCGCCCAGGGCTGCCTGGACGGCGGCGGCCACGGTCGCGACCAGGGACGGTTCGCCGCCGTGGTAGCGGGCGGCGCCGCGGGCGGGGAAGGCGCACTCGCCCGGCTGGACGACCTCGACCCAGGGGGTGAGCTGCTCGACCGCCACCAGCACCGGCTCGAAGGCGCGGGCGTCGCGAGCCGGGTCGTGGGCGAGCAGCTCCAGCTCGGGGCAGCGGCTCTGGGCCTCGCGGCGGCGGAGGCCGGGGTGGACGCCCTCGGCTCGGGCGGCCGGGGAGCAGGCGACGACGCGGTTGGCGTGGACGACGGCGGTCAGGCTGCCGGGCGGTGCCCCGGCGGCCACCACCGGCCAGTCCGGGCACCAGACCACCACCATGCGGGGCACCGCCGGTCACCCGGCATCGGCCAGCGGAGCCTCCGGCGACCGGCCCGGCAGCTGGGCCGGCGCCGGCAACCCGCCCTCCCCCGCCGGGACACCCATCGCCCGGCCCTCCCCCGCCGGGGCATCCCCTTCCCCGGCGAGGGCCAGGCCGGCCGGGCCTCCCGGCCCAACCCGCGCGGTGGCTTCTCTGATACAGGTGACGGTGCCGTCGGGGGACGGGAGCCAGAGGAGGGTGCGGCGTTCGCGGGTGGCGGCGCCGCGGCCGGTGGCGACGACCTCGGCGAGGCGGGAGTTGAGGTGGCCGTGGCCCTGGCCGATGCCGTGCCAGGTGCTGGCGGTGACGGCCAGGCGGAGGTCGGCCGGCTGGGGCCAGGGGCCGAGGGGGACGAGGACGGTGCCGCGCTCGCGGGCGCGGGCGATCAGGCGGCGGGCCTGGGCGTCCGGGAGGCCGGGCGGGGAGCGCACGAGCACGACGTCGACCGCGTCCAGGAGGGCGGCCACCACCGTCGGCCAGGCCCTGGCGCCGGGGGCCGGGACCAGGGCCAGGCGCTCCAGGACGATGCCGGTCTCGGCGGCGGCGACGATCCCGAGGTCGGGCAGGCCGACCGCGGCCACCCAGGACCCGGCCGCCGAGGCCCCGGCCACCAGGGCCAGGGCGAGGGCGGCGGAGCGGGTCACGGCCACGGTCGCGCCCCGGCGCAGTCCCGGGTGGGGAAGGAGCGGCTGGAGGGCGGGGAGGACGGGCAGCAGCCGCTCGTCGGCGAGGGTCGCCCCCGGTCCCACCAGCTCAGTCCGGCCCGGAGCGCCGGAACTGCTCAGAGTGGTGGTAAGACCACCTTCAGTGGCCGCCATATGGCCCTATGTTCGAACATATGTTCGAGAGTGTCAAGCACCTACCACGACCCCCCGACAATCCGTCGACGGGCCGGTCACCGCGGCAGGAGCGCGACCAAGGGGATGCCGTGCTCGGGGTCGGAGCCTATCCGCTCGTAGGCGGCGTCGGACCCGTCGACGTCGTGGCCGATGGCCCGCAGCAGCGACGCTCCGGCGTGGGGGTGGCGGTGGGCGTAGCCGGCGAGCCGGCGGCCGGACTCCGCCGGGGGGAGGGGGCGGGCCAGTCCCTGGTAGCGGTGCCGGCCGACCTGGAAGCGCACCCGCGGGTCGGCCAGGATGTTGCGGTACCACTGGGCGCGGGTCCCGTAGCCCGAGGCGACCAGGAAGCCGCCCGACGGCCCGTCGCGGTCCACGACCTCGAGGACGACCTGGCGGGGCTGCCCGCTGTTGCGCCCGGTATGGGTCAGCAGCAGGAACCTGCCGCCGAGGAGCCCGCCGAGCCCCAGTCGGTAGAGCCAGATCGGCGCCCGGACCAGGGCGCGCCCCAGCCTCGTCCGGGCCGGCCGGGAGAGGTTCATGGCATCGCCTCCTCCTGGACGCTGGTGTGGTCGCGGCTTCCCTGGGAAGAATAATATCGTGCTGCGATATCCTTGACCTGGAACGAGGAGACTGGGGGATGGGCGACCGCTACCGGCCGATCGGCGACTACGCCCTGCTGAGCGACTGCCACTCGGTGGCCCTGGTCTCCCGGGAGGGGTCGATCGACTGGTGCTGCATGCCCAGGGTCGACTCGGCGAGCGTGTTCGGGCGGCTGCTGGACGCCGACCGGGGCGGGTTCTGCGCCATCCGGGTGGACGAGGACGTGCCGGTGTACCGCCGCTACCTGGACGAGGGCCTTGTGCTGGAGACGACCTTCCGCGCCCCCAGTGGCGAGGCCCGGCTGCTGGACTGCTTCACCATGCGCCAGGGCGGCGCCCAGCGGCCCTACCGCCAGCTCCTGCGGGTGGTGGAGGGGATCCGGGGCTGGCTGCCCCTCCAGTTCCACGCCGCCATCCGCTTCGACTACGGCGAGGTCCAGCCCTGGGTCAAGCGCCGCGGGGTCGGCGTCTACACCGCCATCGGCGGCAACGACGGCCTGCTGGTCTCCAGCGACGTCGAGCTGGAACGGGCCGACCAGCACGACATCACCGCCACCGTCAACGTCCGGGCCGGCCAGCGCCTGCACTTCTCCCTGGAGTACCTGCCGGCCCAGGACCTGGACCGCCCCGGCCTCCCCGGACCCGACGTCAGCCAGCTGGACGCCCGGCTGGAGGAGACCCTGGCCTGGTGGCGGCGCTGGTCGGAGCAGATCCGGCTGGAGAGCCCGGACGCCCCGGCGGTCCGGCGGTCGGCGGTCGTCCTCAAGGGCCTCCAGAACGCCCCCACCGGGGCGATCGCGGCCGCCGCCACGACCAGCCTGCCCGAGAGCCGCGACGGCGACCGCAACTGGGACTACCGCTTCAGCTGGGTCCGGGACTCGGCCTTCACCGTGCGGTCCCTGGCCGCCCTGGGCCTGGACGCCGAGGCCGACGGGTTCCGGCGGTTCATCGAGCGCAGCGCCGCCGGCTCCACCGAGAACCTCCAGATCGCCTACGGGGTCAGCGGGGAACGCCGACTGACCGAGCTGGTGGTGGACGGCCTTGAGGGCTACCAGGGCATCGGGCCGGTCCGGATCGGCAACGCCGCCGCCAAGCAGACCCAGCTCGACGTCTACGGCGAGCTCCTCGACCTGGCCTGGCGCTGGCATCAGCGGGGCCGCTCCCCCGACGACGACTACTGGCGGTTCCTGCTCGAGCTGGTGGACGCGGCCGCCGAGGGCTGGCAGGAGCCCGACCGCGGCCTGTGGGAGCTGCGCGGCCCGCCCCGCCATTTCGTCCACTCCAAGGTGCTGTGCTGGGTGGCCCTGGACCGCGGGCTCAAGCTGGCCGAGGAGTGCCTGCGCCGGGCGCCCACCCGCCGCTGGCACAAGGCCCGTGAGGAGGTCCGCACGGCCGTCGAGTCCGACGGCTACGACGCCGACCGGGGCGTGTTCGTGCAGGCCTTCGGGTCCAAGGCCCTGGACGCGGCCCTGCTGCTGCTGCCCAGCGTCGACTTCGTCGCCTACGACGACCCGCGCATGCTCCGCACCGCCGAGGCCATCCGCACCGAGCTGGACGACGGCCACGGCCTCATCCGCCGGTACCGCAACGACGACCACCTGGCCGGCGAGGAAGGGGCGTTCGTCACCTGCTCGTTCTGGCTGGCCGAGTGCCTGGCCCACCAGGGCCGCATCCAGGACGCCCGCGAGCTGTTCGACCGGGTGGCGTCCTGCGGCAGCGACCTCGGCCTGTTCTCCGAGGAGTACGACAGCGGCGGCCGCCGGCTCCTTGGCAACTACCCCCAGGGGCTGTCGCACCTGTCCCACATCGCGGCCGCCGTCGCCCTGGCCCAGCCGTACGGGCCCGGCTCGGTGGCGGCCCAGCACGCCTTCGGCGCCGGCCAGCACCAGGACCCGGACGAGGACCGCCCATGAACCGTCACGCCCAGAGGAGGACGACCATGACCACCGACCGAGTCCGCACCCGGCAGTACCGGCTGAGCTGCCGGCGCTGCCACCGCAGCTGGAAGGCCGCCTACCAGGTCGGCACCTTCCACGACGACGCCGGCGACCACGAGGTCTACTTCCGCCAGGGGGCGCCGGCCACCGCACCGGGATCGGCGCGCTGCCCGCACTGCGGCGGCCTGCGCGTGGCCGTCCTGCCCAACCGGCCCGACTAACGCCTGACCGGCCGCTCCTCCACCGTCTCGCCGAACCCCTCGACGTCGGGGGCCGGGGGCTCGCCGCGGGCCCGCAGGATGTCGCCCACGAACAGGTCGTAGACGAAGGCGCCGAGCACCCCGCCGATCAGCGGGCCGATGATCGGCACCCACCAGTAGCCGTGGGCCCCGGGGAAGGCGACCTGGCCCCAGCCGGCCAGCCAGGCGAAGAACCGGGGGCCGAAGTCACGGGCGGGGTTGATGGCGTAGCCGGCGTTGGCCCCGAACGACATGCCGATGGCGGCCACGGCGAAGCCGATGAGCAACGGGGCCAGGTTCGACTTGGGGGGCTGGTTGCGCTCGTCGGTGAGGGCGAGCACGAACATGAGCAGGAAGGCCGTGCCCACGATCTGGTCGATCAGCGGGCCGATCATGCTGGACCCGAAGTAGGGGGCGGGGAAGGTGGCGAAGATGCTGAAGGTTGGCGTGGAGTTGGCCGGCCCGCCGAGCGCCCCGCGGGTGATGTGCTTGGCCGCCTCGAAGCTGGAGATGGCGTCGTGGTAGACGAGGTAGACGAGCGCCCCCCGACGAACGCCCCCCAGCACCTGGGCCACCATGTACGGGGGCACCTTGGGCCAGGGGAAGGCGCGCTTGACGGCCAGGGCCAGGGTGACCGCGGGGTTGATGTGGGCCCCGCTGACCCCGCCGGCCACGTAGACCCCGAAGGCGACGGCCAGCGCCCACCCCCAGGCGATCAGCAGCCAGTCGCCGCTGGCGGCGAAGATCTCGGTGCCGCGGCCGGACTGGTTGAGGGCGGCGACCGCCATGGCGACCACGCCGTCGCCGAAGGCGATCAGGACGAAGGTGCCGAGGAACTCCGCAGCAGCTCTCCCCACATCGTTGCCCGCAGGCGGGCAATCGCTCGGGCCATCGCGCATCACCTCTCTGGCGGCCAGGGCCGCCGGACCGTGCTGGCGCTGACATTTATGTCGTAACACGAGATAGTTGGCTCCGGAGCGTGGCGCTCGACTATCGTGCTGCCCATGTCAGGACTGGACCAGCAGGACTACGAGCGCCTGCTCGCCTTCCGAACCGGGCTGCGCCGGTTCCTCTCCTGGAGCGGGCAGCAGGCCGAGGCGGCCGGGATCACCCCGGCCCAGCACCAGCTGCTGCTGGCCATCCGCGGCCACCACGACCTGCGCGGCCCCACCATCGGCGAGATCGCCGGCTACCTGCTGGTGCGCCACCACAGCGCGGTCGAGCTGATCGACCGGGCGGAGGCGGCCGGCCTGGTCGCCCGCCGGGCCGACAGCGAGGACGGCCGCACGGTCCGGGTCGCCCTCACCGCCGACGGCCGCAGGCGGCTGGAGCGGCTGGCCGCCGCCCACCTCGAGGAGCTGGACCGGATGACCTCCCAGCTGCACACGCTCTGGGCCGGTCTGGAGGCCGACGGCTGACTCGGGCACTTTCTATCGCGTTGCGATATCATGGTTCGTGGACGAGGAGAGGAGGCCCCATGGCCGAAACGGACGAGGAGGCCTTGGCCCATACCCTGCACGAGCTGCCGGGGTGGCAGCGCCACGGCGACCGCATCTGGAAGAGCTACGAGTTCGACGACTTCGCCTCGGCGGCCCTGTTCGTCGGCCGGGTGGCCGACGCCACCGCCGGCGCCGGCCATCAGCCGGACGCCGCCATCCGCGGCGGCCGGGTCACCCTCGAGCTCGTCCCGCGGGCCGGGGGCGCGCTGACCACCGACGACCTGACGGTGGCGCACCGCATCCAGCGGCTGGTCGGCGACCACCACCACCCGATCGGCCGGGCCGCCCCCTGGAGCCCGAGCGGCCAGCTGGCCGGCGTCAGGGAGCGCCCGGTGGGCCCGGCCGGCCCGTAGCCGGCCCGCCCGGCACTTCCCCTGCTCCCGCCGCCCCGGACCCCCGCCGGGCGGCGGGAGCAACTCGCTGGCCAGGCCTTCGCCGGGGGGCGACAATCCCACCATGAGCACGGAGGCCGTGGGTGACGACCCCGGGGCCGACGAGGTCCTGCCGGCGCTGCTGCTGCTCACGATCGTCACCGCCGCGCTCGGGGCCCTGGCCGCCGTCGGCCGGGAGCAGCGGGAGATCCTGGCCGAGCTCGCCTCCCGGTACGCCCAGGCCCGGATCATCGACGTCGCCGGGGCGTTCTTCCGCGACGCCCCGTTCATCATCCTCGACGAGCCGACCGCGCCTGGACGCCCGGGCCGAGCACGAGCTGTTCGACAGCATCCGCACCCTGTGCCGGGGGCGGTCGGTGCTGCTGATCTCCCATCGGTTCTCGAGCGTCCGCTCGGCCGACCGCATCTACGTCCTGGACGGGGGGCGGGTGACCGAGTCGGGTAGCCACGACCGGCTGATGGCCCTGGGCGGGCGCTACGCCGAGCTGTTCACCCTCCAGGTCTCCGCCTACCTGTCGCCCAGCCGGTCGTCCTGAGCGAGCGGCTCGCGCAGGTACTCGACGAAGTCGTGGCCGTGGTAGTAGCGGGGCAGCACGGCCACCGCGGTGAACCCCTGGCGCTCGTAGAAGCGGCGGTGGCGGGCGGTGTCGGGACAGCGCAGGAAGCAGCGGGCCGCCCCCAGCTCGGCCGCGCGGACGCAGAACAGCTCGACCAGGCGGGCGCCCAGCCCCCGGTCCCGGTGGGGCTCGGTCACCAGCAGGTCGTGGAGCCTGGCCATGCCGGCCACGGCCTCGCCCACCGCCACCCCGGCCAGCTCGCCCCCGGCCCGGGCCTCGACCACCACCGGGCGGCTGGTCCAGTCCAGGTCGGCGCCGAACAGGCCGCGGTCGGCCAGCGGCCACTCCCTGGCCAGGAACTGCCGCACCTCCGGCCGCTCACCCTCGACCACCCGGCAGGCGACCACGGTCCGATTCTCCGGGGCACCCCCCTGGGGTTCCCCGGACCCCTCCGTCTCCGGTCCCATGGGCACATCTTCTATGATCGTTGGCGCCGCAGCCGCCGAACGCTGAGAGGAGCCGGATGGACGTCCGTCTCACAGGCGTCTACATCGCCGATGCCAGGCTCGTCGCCGACGGGCTGGTCCAGCCCGAGGACACGATGGCCGTGTTCGTGGGCCGGGCCGGCAAGGGTCGGGTGGCGCCGTTCCTGGTCCGCCGCTCCTACACCGGGGCCGGGGGCTGGTACCGCGAGGCCATGGCCGTGCTCGCCCCCAACGGTGACGTCGTCTGGCGCAGCCCCGAGCAGGCCCTGACCCTGCGCGGCTCCAACAAGATCGACACCTTCACCGACGAGGTCCACGGGGTCGCGGTCGACTCCGCCGACGACCACGAGCTGGTCCTGCTGGTCGGCGGGGACGAGGTCGGGCGCGTCCCCATGGCCGTCCTCGACGAGGACCCGCCCTGGTCGACCGGGTCGGACACGGCCGTGCTGGACGAGGCGCTCAAGAAGAGCACGGTCGTCTGGGTCGAGGTCCCCGGCGAGGGCGGCACCGGCGAGCGGGCCGTGCCGGTGTGGTACGGCACCCTCGACGGCCGCGTCTACGTGCTGGTCGGCGGGTCCGAGCAGCACGTCCCCGGGCTGGCCGAGGCCGCCCGGGCGGTGCTGATCGCCCGCTCCAAGGAGCAGCAGTCGCTGGTCGCCGAGGTCGAGGCTTCCGTCCGGGTGGTCCCGCCGGACGACCCGCTGTTCGCCAGGGTCGTCCCGGTGCTGCTCCCCCGCCGCCTCAACCTGCGCGACGGCGAGACGGCGGCCGACCGCTGGCGCAAGGAGTGCACCCTGGTCGAGCTCACCCCGTCCTCGATCCCGGCCGAGGTGTAGGCCGACCCGGAGGGGGTAGGCAACTGCAAATCGTGCAAATGAGACGAGCCCGAGGGAGGGCCGCATGACGTTCCGCAGCTCCAGGAAGAGCAAGGCCGAGAAGGCCAAGGAGGCCGTGACCGACCAGGTCAGCGACCGCACCGACGACCTCGTGGCCGCCCTGGACGCGGCCAAGGAGGCGCTGGCCCGGGCCTCGGCGGCGGCCAGCCGCAAGGGGGCCGAGCTGGGCAAGCAGGCCAGCGAGGCCGCCGACAAGCTGATGCCCGAGCGGGCCCGGCAGCGCAAGCGCGAGGCCGCCCGCCGCCGCAACCGCAAGCTCCTGGCCGGGGCGGCCGGCCTCACCCTCCTCGGGGTGGCCTTCAGCCGGCTCGCCGGCGGCCGGGGCGGCGGCGAGGGGCTGGAGCGCCAGGCCGACCACGACGCCGGCTGGGTGGCCGAGTCGACCTCGGACGCCGGCCCGGCCCCGTCGGCCGAGGTCACCCAGCTCCACGGCAACGGCGCGGGTGCCGACGCGGCCCGGACGCCGCCGGCGAACTAGCTCAGCCGGTCTGGGCCCGGTACAGGCCCGGGCCCTGCTTGACCACGCGGCCCTCCTTGGCGAGGGCCGCGAGGGTCTTGACCACCACCCCGCGGACGTCGGGGGTGGTGAACGGGTCGATCAGGCGCTGGGTGAGGGCCCGGTCGAGGATCACCGTCCAGTGGAGGGTCTCCCCCCCGGCCTCGCCGACCACCTTCAGGCACGCTTCCCTTGGGTCCATGGCCAGCAGCCTACTCGCGTCCGGTGAGGTCGTAGACTTGGCTCGATGACCATGAATGTCGTCCCCGAACCGTGCCCGCTCGACCTGGAGCTGCGCCTGGAGCCCGGCGGCCGCTTCGTGTTCGTCTCCGACCTGCACCTGACCGACACCGGCCCCAGCGACGACTTCGCGGCCACGGCCGAGCTGTGCGAGCTCCTCGGCTCCCTGGAGGGCCATCCCGGCCAGGTCGTGCTGGCCCTCGGCGGCGACGTCCTCGACCTGCTCCAGGTCGACGGCGCCCCCGAGGAGCGGGTGGCCAGGGTCCTGGACGGGTCGGCGGCGGGGCCGATCGGCGAGGCCCTGCGGCGCCTGGCCGCCCGGCCCGGCGCGACCGTGCTCTACCTGGTCGGCAACCACGACTCGACCCTGGCCTGGGACGGCGCGGCCCGCAAGCTGGTCGCCGACCGGTTCGGGGTCACCGACTTCACCCTCCACGCGCGGGTGCGGGTCGAGCGGGCCAACGGGCCGGGCGAGGTCGTCGTGGTCGCCGAGCACGGCGACGCCCTCGACCGCTGGAACCGCCGCACCGACCCCTTCGACCCCCTGGACGTGCCGGTCGGCGACCACGTTGTGGCCGAGTTCGTGAACCGGCTGGAGGCCGCCAACCGCCGCTACCCCCAACTGGCCCTGGACGAGGTCGACAACGTCCGCCCCGGGCTGCTGGTCCCCTGGTGGCTGGTCTCGAACTTCTTCTACAAGTTCATGGGCCGGGCCCTGCGCGACTTCGCCCTGCCCCTGGTGCTGCTGACCATCGCCCTCAACCTGGCCGTGGGGCTGCTCGTCGGCGACCTGGGCCGGATCGCCTACCTGGGCAACCGGGCGGTGCGCTGGGTGTCGTCGTTCGTGCTCACCAACCTGGCCCTGCTGGCCCTGCTGTCGACCTTCCTCGGCCGCAGCTTCCGGCGGGCCGCCGCCGCCTACGGCCTGCCCACCCCCGACGAGGCCGCCGACGAGGCCGCGGCCCGCCGGGGCGACCTCCCCGAGCTGCTGGCGAGTCGTGACCCGGCCGCAAGCGTGCTGGTCACCGGCCACACCCACGAGCCCGGCCTCCTGCACCTGCCCGCCGACCGGGTCGCGGCCGACGCCGGCTGCTGGGTCCGGGGCCTGGTCCCGGTGCGGGCCTGGCTGGCCCTGCCGCCGGTGTTCGTCCCCACCTACCCGGTGAACTGGGTCGACATCCAGGCCACGGGCGAGGGCGTGGCCGTCGACCTGTGGGAGCGGCGCCTGGTCGTGACCCGCCGCATGGGCAAGATCGAGCGGCTGGTCGCCCGCCGGCCCCTCCCCCCCGCCGACGCCGCCCCCGCCCAGGTCGTGGCCAGGGCGGTCCTGTGAGCATCGACTTCGACCGGGCCGCCGGCTACTACGACGAGACCCGGGGGATCCCGCCCGAGGTCGAGGAGCAGGCCGCCGACCGGGTCGAGGCGGCCGTCGAGCCCGCCGGGCGCCTGCTCGAGGTCGGGGTCGGCACCGGGCGGGTCTCCCTGCCCCTGCACCGCCGCGGCCGCGACCTGGTCGGGGTCGACCTGTCCGGGCCGATGCTGGACCGCTACCGGGCCAAGGCGGCCGCGGCCGGGCTGCCGCCCCCGGTGGTGCTCAGGGGCGACGCCACCCGCCTCCCGCTCCGCGACGGCTGCGTCGACGCCGTGCTCGAGGTCCACGTGCTCCACCTGGTCCCCGACTGGGAGCTGGCCCTGGCCGAGGCCCGGCGGGTGCTCGCCCCCGGGGGCGTGGTCCTGATCGGCCGGGGCAGCAGCCACCGCGGCAAGGAGGGGCCCGGGGGCGAGACCATGCGGCGCTTCGACGAGCTGGTCCGCGCCCTGGGCGGCGGGCCCCGGGCCGTCGGCGCCGGTGACGACAGCGAGAAGGTCGCCGCCCTGGTCGCCCTCGGGGGCACGGCCGAGCCCCTGGAGCCGGTCGCCTGGGAGCAGCAGGAGAGCTACGGCCACACCCTGGCAATCATCGAGCGGCGGGTCTTCTCCCACACCTGGCGCCTCCCCGACGAGGTGTTCGAGACCGCCACCCGCCGCCTCCGGGCCGAGCTGGAGGCCGACCACCCCGACCTGGACCGGCCGGTGCCGGCCACCCACGAGTTCACCCTGACCGCGGTCCGGTTCTGACCGCCGGGGCTTCCGGCCCGGCTACAGCCGGGGCAGGACCAGCTCGGCGGCCAGCTCCAGCTGCTCGTCCTCGAAGACCGCGAACGGCAGGGCCGAGAAGCTGGCCACCACCTGCTCCACCCCAAGCGCCTCCCAGCCCCGGAGCTGGGCCAGGACCTCGTCCGGGGTCCCGACCAGCCGGGGCGCGGCCCAGTCGCGCAGCTCGACCCCGTCCAGGATCCCGTCCGGGGTGTGGGCCTTGAGCCGCTCCCAGCGCTCGACCAGGTCGTCGGCGTCGGTGCCGATCAGGGTCTGGAGGCCGAGCGACCGCCGGACCTCCCCGGGCGGACGGCCGGCCCGCTCACAGGCCGCGGCCAGCACGGCCAGCCGCTCCCGGTAGGCGTCGGGCGTCACCGACCAGCACAGGTTCCAGCCGTCGGCGGCCCGGGCGACCACCCCCAGCAGCCGGTCGCCGCTGCCCCCGACCCACAGCGGCGGCCGCGGCCGCTGCACCGGACCGGGCAGGACCGGGGCCTGGTCGGCGGTGAAGAACCGCCCCTGGAACGACGCCGGCTCGGGCGAGGCCCCGAGCAGGGCGGCCAGCACCCCGAGGGCCTCCTCGAGCATGGCCAGCCGTTCTCCCGGCCGGGGGAACGGCAGCCCGTTCTCGGCGAACTCGGCCTGGTTCCAGCCGGCCCCGAGCCCCAGGTCGAGCCGCCCCCCGCTGAGCTGGTCGAGGGTGGCGGCCATCTTGGCCAGCAGGGTCGGCGGCCGGAACCCGGCCGCCAGGACCAGCGTGCCGAGGCGGACCCGGCTGGTCCGCGTGGCCAGGGCGGACAGGGTGGTCCAGCACTCGGGGGTGCCCTGGCGCCCGGCCGGGCCGCCGTAGCGCTCCAGGTCGAGCCAGAAGTGGTCCGACACCCACAGCTGGAAGAAGCCGAGCGGCTCGGCAAGCTCGGCATAGCGGACGATCCGGTCGAAGGTGGCCGGCTGGCGGTCGGGGAACGA
>Ga0307415_100000653_pt1 | contig 15276 bp, 13 predicted proteins | sample DK1Cmetagenome_FD_204524 | JGI IMG/M metagenome (GOLD analysis project Ga0307415, IMG submission 204524) | Maize rhizosphere microbial communities from greenhouse at UC Davis, California, United States - DK15-C-2 | ecosystem: Host-associated > Plants > Roots > Rhizosphere > Soil | place: USA...
CCTCGACGGGTTCCGGCGGTGCTCGCTGCGCTTGTCGCCATGAGCATCACATCCACGCACAGCACGTCCCGACATTGGAATCACTTCATTCTACGAGCCTCTGTAGCGAGATCCCACCCTGGTGAGATGGATCGCCTGGACGCCCTCTTGAGCGCTAAGAGAGGGATCACCCGCGAAGCAGTTCGGTCGTGACCTCCCGGCCATGCTGGTCGCGGACCTGGAAGTGGATGTGGGCCGGGCCGCCGTAATGGCCGGGCTTGACGGTCTGGAACTGTAGCGGCCGCGAGCGTCGGTGGCCATGGTCCCCTGCAGGTAACAACAGCGAACGTCGCCACCCCGCGAAGGGCCGTGACAAGGCGGCAGAGTTCACCTGATGCTTCCGCCAGCGTTACACGCACGTGATCGCCAACGGACACTATGTGATCGTCTTCACATGCCGATGCCGAGTGATCGCTGACCAGGCGACGGATGATCCAGACTAACCGAGCGTGACGGGCGATCTGACCGCCAACCCGCCGAGGCGCTGGCCATCAACCCAACGGATCCTCCGGTTGACCTGCTGATGCTGCGCCCCGGCTAGGGACCGAGAGCAAGGAAGGACGACATGGGCCCCGACATCCAGAGCGAAACTGGCACCACGACCACCTTGCAGCGCGAGGTGTGTGACAAGTGCGGGTCTCGGATGGAGCTGCAGGGCTCGGCCCACGGGTTCGAGCGCTGGACGTGCCCTAGGTGCCAGCAGGTCGTCGGCATCGACCGCGACCCGGAGGTTGGGAGCCGGTTCCAGCTCGCCCGCGGGCAACCGTGGAACTACTCGCCTGACGCCTTCAAGAACTGACCAAGCGTAGCTCGACTCAGAGTCCTGAGAACAGGGTGTCGGCTGGGGCACATGCCGACCGCCACGGTGACAACCAAAGCGCCTGGGTGTCGTGGCGCCAAGACAAGAGGGAGCGAGGTGGCCTCGCGCCACATGGGCCAGATCCTCGGAACACCCGGGATCGCCACCTCGCTGGTCACCTCAAAGCCATGGCGGCCATACAGGGCAATGTTCCGCTCGTTGGAGGACTCCAGGTAGGCCGGCATCCCCTCGGCGTCGACGCGGGCGAGCACCTGGGCCAGCAGGGCCGAGCCCAACCCTCGTCCCTGCGCCGCCGGCTCGGTGCCTAGGATGAACAGATACCAGTGGGACCGATCCTGCGGATGCTGCGCCTCCATGCGCTCCAGCCCACCCAACAGCGAGGCGGTCCGCAGGCCAAGGAACCGGACCAGAGAAGGCAGCAGAAGCAGCCGCTGGCGGCGCGACAGCTGCCATCGCCCGGGCGGCGGGAGCCAGACCGCGGCCGCGGCCCCGCCGGCGGTCATCCAGACCTCATCGTGGGGGAAGGCCAGCTTGCGCAGGCGGAACTCCATGAAGGCGGGCAGGACAGCGCGGCGGCGTTGCTGGTCAGGAAGATCCAGGCGATGACCGGGTCGTCCTGGAACGCTGACGCCAGCGCCTGGGCCAGCCGAGGGGCATCGGCCAGGGTTGCCTTGCGAACCGACGACCCAGTCGCCATAGCCTGTGTCCCTCGCCTGGGACCAACTGGACCTCTGAGCTATCGTAGCCGCCACCTGGTGGCATTTCCGGTTGAGGCGTTTGAACGCATCCCTGCGCCTCTGACGCTCGGCGGTGACCTGGGGAAACGGCGGTCGGCACAGCGCTTAGCCCTCGATACCTGATAAGGATGAGGCCGCTGGTTCAAGTCCAGCCAGGCCCACTACCAGCGAAATACCCTCGCAGTGACGTTCGGAGCCGGTTGGGCGGCCGTGTACCGGGATGACACCTCATAACTGCATAACTTCGTGAGGTGTGAGGGATAGCGGCCTGTTCTCACTCGAGGTTCCGTCCCTTGCGTGCCATAGGCTCGTCGAGCAGGTCGACTGATCTCAGCTGCCGGTTGGCGATCCCCATTGCCAACCGACCAGCATGGCACGACCGAGACCGAGAATCTTTGCTCATGTCCGGCTGGGTTGTGTCTGCTCTGCTTGACTGGCCGGCTTAGCTGGGGGGGTGGCGTCCTCGTTTTGTTCAGCGGTGTTGGCCGGGGAAGTCGGGGGTCGAAGAAGGCGGACCCGTTGGGCTGCGGCCGAGGTGTTGGCCGGTGCCGTCTGCTCCGACGGCCCCGCACGGTTGGGGTCAATCACGGCTTCGGCCTGCTTCTCCAGCCGTAGCAGGAATCGCTCGGACACACCCAGCAGGATCGCGGTGCCCAAGACTACGGCGGAGGGGTCCCGAAGCTGGTCCAGGGAGGTCTGCAGGGCGGCCAGCTGCAGCACCCCGGCCGTCTGGAGTAGGGAGATAAGGACCAGCCCGGCCCAAGCCGCCAGCGCACCCAGGATCGGCGCAGAACAACGGTGCCCACGAGCTCCCATAGGTGATCGGGATGTGCCTGGAGAACACCAGCCGCTGCATGCGGCTCACCAGCCCCCCGATCGCCCCTGCGACCAGCAGCACCTCATAACCCAGGCCGGCCAGCACGGCCAGCGGGAGCAGGGCGACCAGGATGACCCAGGTGGCCCGGTTATACAGCCCTGCCAGCTGACTCGCCTTACCGTTGGAGGCCTCATAGATTTCGCCGAGGAGCTCGTCGAGGTAGGCGCGGTAGACGCGGTTGAGGCGCTCGGTGCCGGCTTGGTCCTTGGCGGCCAGCAGGGTCCGGATCACATCCTCCCACGCCTCCCGTCGAGCCTGGGGCAGCTCCTCCAGCTGCCCTAGGGCCCGCTCCAGCCGTGCGACCAGCTGGGCATGGTCGAGCGCGGGCAGGGCCAGCCGCTCGGCTTCGTGCATGAGGACCCACTGGGCGATCTGGTGGGAGCCGTTTCAGCCCAGCACCGCAGTGTGCTTGCTGTGCGGCGACTCCTGACTGATCTCCTCAAGCAGCAGCCGCAAGGTTTCCTGGGTGGCGGTCGCCTTGCCATTGCGTGCGGGGTCGCGCTCCAACTGTAGGGAGAGGCGCTTGGCCATCGCCTCGGCCTGCGCGTTGTTCCATACGATGTTGCTGCGGGCGATGTAAAGCCAGCGGGCCAGGATGACCAACAGTACATAGGCGCCCAGCAGCGCCAGGCTCCAACCGAAGTCAGACATTCGACTTCGCCTCCTCGCTACTCTTCACCGTCCTACAGCACACCACGATGCGAGGCGAACAGACGGTGACCCAGATCACCGTCCTGTGTGTCATCAGGCACAGACCGCAGCACCCCATTGCTGGCTGGCCGGAGTGTGCGGCGGTGGTGTCGTGCGAACTACCCAAAAAGCTCGGGATCGAGGCCAGATCCGTGCTGCCCAGCAAGTCCGCCGTAACCGGCATCCTCGTCCGCCATGGGCGAGGTGAATTGGAAGGAGGCCAGCAGTTCCAAGTCGTCGTCGCGACTTGCCGGAGCTGGACGCGAGCTGGCTGCTGGCCGGCAAAAGGTCGAAAGTGGGCTGGTATCTGTTCACCAGTCGAACCGCGGCCCGTCTGCCACAATGGCCTCGCCGGCCCTGACGTACTCCTCCACGGTGGCCATCTCGCCTTCCCTTCGGGTCCAACCACCACTGCTGGCTTGATGAGCACACCTGACCGCCGGCGCACCCTGTGTCACACGACACACCCGGTCTGTGCCGCTGAGCTCCAACCGCGGCTGGAGACGCGGAACAGCCCTCTAGACTGTGGCTATGGTGACTTGTGCGACCTGTGGCCAGGAAAGTCCGGACGGATTTCGCTTCTGCGGCAATTGCGGGAGCGCGCTGCTGACCGATGCGGGCGCCGGGCAGGCGGTCCGCAAGACGATCACGGTGCTGTTCTGCGACCTGGTGGGGTCCACGGCACTGGGTGAGCGCCTCGATCCAGAGTCGACCCAGCGGGTTCTCGGCCAGTACTTCCAGCGGGTACGCGAGGTGCTCGAGCGCCACCAGGGAACGGTGGAGAAGTACGTCGGCGATGCGGTCGTGGGCGTGTTCGGCGTCCCTCGGCTGCACGAAGACGACGCCCTGCGCGCCGTGCGAGCCGCGGCGGAGCTCGGGGAGGCGCTGAGTGAGCTCAACAAGGAGCTGGAGCGCGGCTCGGGTGTGACTCTCAAGATCCGGGTGGGGTTGAACACCGGGGAGGTCGTCGCTGGGAGCGCGGCGGCGGGCAGCGCGCTGGTGCTGGGCGATGCGGTGAACGTGGCCGCACGCCTGGAGCAGGCGGCCGCACCGGGCGAGGTGCTGCTCGGGCAAACGACCTGGCAGTTGGTGCGGGATGCAGTCCGCATGGAGGCGGTCGCACCCCTGCTCGTCAAGGGCAGGTCCAGGGAGGTGGCCGCCTGGCGACTGCTGGCAGTGACCCCGGATGCTCCTGGCCGCATGCGACGCCGCGACCTCCCGATAGTTGGCCGTAAGCGTGAGCGCCAGCTGCTGCTGGATGTGTTCGACTTGGTGGTCGCTGCGCGAGCTTGCCGGCTCGTCACCGTGTTCGGCGCCGCCGGTGTCGGCAAGACTCGCCTGGTGGAGGAGGCGCTGGTAAGCATGCGCGAGCGAGCCGCCGTCCTGCACGGCCGGTGCCTACCGTATGGTGAGGGCATCACCTACTACCCGGTGGCGGAGGTGGTTCGCCAGGCGGCCGGGATCGCGCGAGACGACGCACTCCCGGTGGCGCACGGCAAGCTCGTTGCGGCGCTTGCCGGCCACGAACAGGCCGAGGGGATCGCCAGCCGGCTCGCTGCGACTGCGGGCCTCGCCGGTACCAGCGGCGGTACCGAGGAGGTCTTCTGGGCCGTGCGGAAGTTCCTCGAGCATCTGGCGAGCCGCCGTCCGCTGGTCGTGGCCTTCGACGATCTCCACTGGGCAGAGCCGACGCTGCTGGATCTCGTCGAATACGTGGCGAGCTTCAAGCGCGACGCCCCCATGCTGCTGCTCGGTATCGCACGCACCGAGTTCCTCGATGCCCGCCCAGCCTGGGGCAGGAACGTCCCAGGTACTACCTCGATCGAGCTCGAACCGCTTTCCAGCGCCGAGTCGGATCGCCTAGTGGAGCATCTCCTCGGCACGGCCGGGATCGATCGGCATGCCAAGGCGCACATCGCTGTGCGAGCCGGCGGCAACCCACTGTTCGTCGAGGAGCTGGTGGCCAAGCTCCTCGACGACGGGGTGCTGCACCGGGAGGGCGACCGCTGGATCGCCAGCCCGCAGCTTGATGTGGCCGGCATCCCGGCGACCATCCAGGTGCTGCTCGCCGCCCGCTTGGAGCAGCTGCCCACCAGCGAGCGAGCCATGCTGGAGCGGGCCAGCGTGATCGGCACGATCTTCTCGTGGGCGGAGGTGGCGGCGCTCACCCCCGAGCCAGAGCGAGTACGGCTCAGCAGCGGCCTCGCATGGCTTGTCCGCCGCGACCTGCTGCGCCCAGGACGCTCGGACCTCGCAGGCGGGGACGCCTTCCGCTTCCGCCACGACCTCATCCGCGACGCGGCCTACCAGGCGGTACCCAAGCAGGTCCGTGCCGGCCTGCATGAGCGCTTGGCAGCTTGGCTGGAGTCGACCACCAGCGGTCACCTGGGTGACAGCGAGGAGATGGTCGCCTACCACCTCGAGCGGGCAGCCAGCTACCGGCGCGAGCTCGGCATGGAGGACCCGGCCCTCACCCGTCGGGCCGCCCTCCGCCTGGCGGCGGCCGGGCAGCGCGCAGGCGACCGCTGGGATCGAAGTGCGGCGATCAGCTTCCTCACCCGCGCCCGTGGGCTGCTGCCGGCCGCACATCCAGACGGCCTGGAGCTGGCGGCCATGCTGGTGGCTAACCTCGGCCTGCAGGGCGACCAGCGCACGGCGCGGGAGCTTCTGGCCGAGAGCCTCAGCCTGGCCCGCCAACTGGGGGACCGCCGGCTGGAGGCGCGACTGCTGGTCGAGCAGCAGCTGATGGTTTGGAGCGGCGCGGCCGCCTGGCCGACGGACGAGGCGCGCGCCGAGCTCGACCGGATCACCGCCCTGTTCGAAGAGGCCGGCGACCAGCGGGGACTGGCAAGCGCCTGGCTGCTGGTCGCCAAGTACGAGATGGTGGCGCTCCGCTACCGGGCAGCGGAGACGCCGATCCGCCAGGCGGTGCGGTACTCGCGGGCCGTCGGCGACGACGACCGCGTCCGCCTCGCCCTCCAGCAACTCGGCACGGCCTTGGTCTACGGCCCAACCCCGGTGCCGCGGGCCATCCGGCGCTGCCGGCAGCTGGTCCGCCAGTCTGGCGACAGCCAGAGCATGCACGTCTTGGTGAACGACTGGCGGGCGTGCCTGGAGGCGATGCAAGCCGACTTCCCGGCGGCGGAGGCGCTACTCGAGGAGGCGGCAGCAATCCTTGCCGACCTGGGGCCGGCGGTCGGCTGGGCGCCATGGACTCAGCATCACGACAGCGTCGGCCTCGTGGCGAGCCTGCAGGGAGACCTTGCCCGCGCCGAGGAGGCCTACCAGGCCAATTGCCAGGCCCTCGAGGAGGCCCAGGCGACCGCCGTGCTGGCCACCGAGCTGGCCTACCTCGCCAACACGGTCTACGAGCAGGGACGACATGACGAGGCCGGGCGGCTCACCGAGGCCAGCGAACGGCTCACCACCCGGGAGGACGACCTGCTCTCCCAGCTCCTCTGGCGCTGCGTCAGGGCCAAGGTGATGGCTCGCCTGGGCCTGAAGCAGCAAGCCGAGCAGCTCAGCCGGCAGGCGGTCGCGCTGGCCGAGCAGGCGGAGGCGCCCAACGACCTGGCGGACGCATGGGCCACCAGGGCCATGGTCCTTGGCATGACCGGCCGGGGTGACCAGGCCGTCGAGGCCATGGACCACGCCATCCGCGAGTACACCGACAAGGGAAACGTGGCGGCCGCGGACCTCGCATGCGGGCGGCTTCACGGCGTGCTCGGGTGAGGCCGCCGCCCTCCCGTTGGAAGGGATCTTGCCACCCGAGTTGACGCTCCTGTGCGGAACCAGCAGCATTACGCTGCTGCTGCCGTATATCCCTTTCTTCCCAGGATGGGGCATCGGCCGGTCTGACCAGGGAGGTGCCACAAGATGACGGAGCAGGGCGGGCAAGGGCCAGACGACGAGCGCCTGCGCATCACCGAGATCCGGGACCGTATGCGGGTGGCCCACCTCCCGACCGACGACGACATAGCCGGCTATCAGCGAGTGAGCGGGTTTTTCGCGGAGCAGAACATCAGCGACCAGGAATTCATGGGCTATCTTCGAGTGCTCGACCGGCTGTTCATCCGTGAGGGGGGCATCAGCATGGGCATCCGCGTCTGCGGCCCCCTCGGGCCCGGACTCGCAGACGGCTAGGCAGGAGCTCGGCGGCACGTTCTACCGACTGGCTCCGGGGACCGACGCCGTACGGCTCGACGACCGCACGGTGGTCCTCCGCTCTGACGTCCTCGTCGTCCGGGTCGAGGGCAGCGCCGCCAGCTCCTTCTGCGAGCGGGTGCTGCCCCTGCTCGACGGTCGGCGGAGCCTCGCCGAGCTGTACCGTCTCCTGCCCGACCTCGACCCGGGGACGCTCCGGCGGAACCTGGATGACCTGGTCGGCGCCGGGGTTCTCCGCCGACATGACGCTCCTTTGACCATCGACCAGGCAGCTCCATTTCCCGCCTTCCTGGAGGCGCTGGCCCTTCCTCTCGCCCAGGCGCGCCAACGCCTGACCGATCTTCGCGTCGCCGTCGTCGGCCTCGAGGGCCACGGCGCCCATACCGCCGTCACCCTCGCCGCCTGTGGCGTGGGCCAGCTCATCCTCGTCGACCCCTACCCCTGCCAGCCGGGCAACCTCGCGGTGCTTCCGCCTGTCGGCCCCGAGGCCGTCGGCCTACCCCGCGAACAGGTGGTCGAGCGCGCGCTCAAGCGGCAGGGCACCGAGTCGGTCGTCGTCGCCAGCGGGATCGAGCAGCTCACTGAGGAGGGTATCCAGGCGCTGTCGCCGCGCAGCGACCTCCTGGTGGGCTGCTTCGACAAGGCCTTTTCGGCCGCCCACGGCTGGCTGAATGCCGCCAGCCTGGCCCACGGGGTGCCCGCGCTGTACACACGGCTGGAAGGCTACAGCGGGTTCGTCGGACCCCTGGTCGTGCCTGGGCGCACCGCCTGCTTCGCGTGCTGGCGAGCGCGCGGTCTGGCCTGCGAGGACGATCCCGCCGCGGCGGCCGCCTACGACGCCCTGCTCGACGGCCTACGGCGGCCGGCGTTGCATGAACGGCCGGTGCTGCCGCCGCTGCCGGCCGCCATCGGCGGGATGGCTGCGTGGGAGGCGCTCAAGCACCTGCTCGAACTGGACAGCCCGACCCTCGCCGGTAGGGTCCAGGAGCTCGACATGCTGCGCAACCGGATCGACCTGCACAGCGTCCTGCGCGTCCCCGACTGCCCGAGCTGCATGGATGCCCCGGTCGAGCCAGCCCTGCCATCCCTGGACGGGCTGGCTCGCCTGGCCAGGTCGGCAGGCGGCGACCCCCTCGCGGCCCGTCCCGCGCTGGTAAGCCGCCGGTGCGGCGTGGTGGTCGCCCTGGACCTGGCCCCCAGGGAGGCGGACGAGCCGGCCCTGCCACAACTCGTCACGGCCCGGCTGGCCTGGCATGCACGCCTCGACGAGGCCGTCGATCGTGTCTGCTCCGGCCGGGGTATCACGCCGGCCGAGGCACGCCGGACCGCCCTCGGCGAGGCGGTGGAGCGCTACTCCAGCGTCTGCTCGTGGGGGACCACCATCCACCGGGCGAGACGTGACCAGCTCGAAGGGGCCTCCTTGGACCCTAGCGACCTGGTGCTGTACCGGCCGGAGCAGTACGCGAACCTGCCCTATGCCCCGTACGAGGACGCGACGGTCCTGGGCTGGGTCACGACCCGCTCGCTGGTCAGCGGGGAGCGGGTGTTCGCTCCCGCCCTCGCCGTCAGCGGCTGGTATGCGCCAGCAACCAGGCAGGAGTGGATCTGCCCGGTGACCTCCAACGGCCTGGCCGCCGGACCGACTCTGGCGGGCGCGGTCCTGGCCGCGGCCCTCGAGGTGATCGAACGCGATGCCTTCCTGATCGCCTGGCTGCAGCGACTTGCCGGCCAGCGGATCGACCCGTCGCACCATCCCAACCACGAAGTCGGAGACCTCTGTGACGCCTACCGGCGACGTGGCGTCGAGGTGCAGCTCCACCGGCTCGCCACCGACCATCCTGGCGAAGTCTTCCTCGCGCTCGCCATCCAGCGCCAGGGCCAAGGGCCCGCCGCCGTCGTGGGCCTTGGCGCCGGGCTCAGTCCTGCCCCGGCAGCCCGGAAGGCCGTGCTCGAGATGAGCCAGGTGCGCCAGGGCCTCCGAAGCAGCATGCGCAACCGCTCCACCCGAGAGCGCATCCAACGCCTTGCTGCCGAGCCACGCTCGGTCGCCACGCCGGACGACCATGCCCTGTTGTACGCCGACCCGCGCATGCTGGGCGCCTTCGGGTTCCTGCAAGGCTCCTCGACTGTGGAGGTCGACTGGTCGGCTCCAACTCAGAGGGACGCCGCCAGCGGCCTTGACCGGCTCGTGGAGCACTTCAGGGAGCAGGGCGGCAACCTTTTGTATCGCGACCTCAGCCCACCGGACATGGTGGAGCTCCGGCTGCATACCGCACGGGTACTCATACCGGGATTCCAGCCCCTGCACTTCGGGTGGGCCGAGACACGACTCGGTGGAAGACGACTCTACGAATTCCCCCACCGGGTCGGCCTATCCGAGCGCATCGCCGCTCCTGGGCAGCTCAACACCGACCCGCATCCGCTGGCCTGACATGCAACTCCTCGGTGTCCGGCTGCCGCAGGCGGGTACCGGAGGGCATGGTGGCCGATGATACCCCGACCGAACGGTCGGGGCCGAAGGGTTGCCGACGACCACGCCCGCCTGGACGCCCAGGTGGCGCCCTGCCGACATCCTGGTTGCGCGGCTGGCCGCCGGCAGCCGGTCGGCGACCGAGGCCCAGGGGGCCGGCTTCCAGGGTCGCAGCTGGAGGGCCTGCTCGAGCTGCTGAACGAGGCGACCCCACTGGAGGCGCGGTACCTGCTGCGTACCGTCACCGCCAACCTGCGCTGGGCATCGGCACCCCGACCATCCTCGACGCCCTGGCCGAGGTCCATGCCGGCAGCCGCAAGCAGCGGCCGGTGCTGGAGCGGGCCTACAACATCTGCTCGGACCTCAGCCTGGTCGCCGCCACCCTGGTCACCCAGGGCATGGCCGCGGTGGAGGCGATGTAGGTGCGGGCGCGCAACCCGATGCGGCCGATGCTGGCCCAGCGGCTCAGCGAGCCCGCCGAGATCCTGGCCAAGCTGGGCGGGACCTGCGCCGCCGAGTACAAGTACGACGGCATCCGCGTCCAGGCCCACCGCACCGCCGACAGTGCCCTGGAGCTGTACACCCGCCGGCTGGACCGGGTCTCGACCCAGTTCCCTGAGGTGATGGAGTTGCTGGATGAGAGCCTGGGGCCGCGGGAGGCGATCCTGGAGGGCGAGGTGGTGGCCTTTGATCCGGCCTCGGGGGAGTTGCGGCCGTTCCAGGACGTGATGTTCCGCCGCCGCAAGTGCGGCATCGCCGAGGCGACCAAGGGCTTCCCGGTGTGCATGTTCTGCTTCGAGCTGCTGTGCTCAGTTGGATTTCGATGCTACTGCGTTGGGGAGTGAGACGAAGGTGGGGCAGGCGGTATTAGATCAGTGGCCATCGGGAGTGTAGATAGAGATGCTGAGGCAGCATGGGCCTGCTGCATTCATGCAGGTAGATTCTGGGTACTGCTTGATGCCGGTGCGTACAGCACGGAATGGTGTGTTGAACAGCGGTGGGATCTAGCGCAGGAGGAGAACACATAACTGGACGCGATGAGAGCACATAACTTCTACCCTTACGGTCGAGGGTGACCTGCAAGAACCGCGTTTAGCACAGCGGTTCCCTGCATTTTGCTGATAAGGATGAGGCCGCTGGTTCAAGTCCAGCCAGGCCCACTACCAGCAACAACCAGTGGAAACGCTAGTCGCAGTTCCGTTCGGAGCCGGTTTGGCGTTCGTGTACCGGACAACACCTCATAACTGAGATAACTTCCTGAGGTGTCAGGAGGAGCCGCGCCCGTCTCACCCTTCCAGACTGCGCACCGGCAGCATGGCAGTGAAGACATCCTCGTCCTGACCGATGAGGTGGCCGCGCTGGCGCTGCTCGGCCAACAGCGACCAGGCCCACCACAGCGGCCTAACCGCGAAACGCATGTCGGTTGCGGTTGCTGTGGCCCTATCGCCTCGTACAGCGATGGACGGGCATAGACTCCCTGACGCTGACCCGCACGGCGGAAGCTCCTACACCACGCCGCGGGACGTCACCCCTTTGCCGCAGAGGAACTCCGAAGCAGGCAGCCGGTATGGATGGGGCTTGTCCCTTCTGGAACGCTGGATCGCTCGATGATGGGCAGGATGTGCGCAACGTCACCCGTCGGGTGTGATGCTTGGCACACCCTGTTCCCTTTACGGCCAAGGACACGACTGCCAGGATCAAGGGGGACGATCCATTTTGCGCGGATCTTGCATGCGGAGAAGGCTATGGCTGATAACCAAGAAGCTGGCGGCTGGCTACACCCTCTGAAGCTAGCCAGCCTGTTGGCCTGCGCCGTGCTCATTGCCGGTTGCGGCAGCGGTGCAGTTAGGTCTCCAGACAAAGAGGATCAGCCCAGCTCCATCACTCAGAGTGCGGGTCGCGGTAGCCAGGGTGGCGGTGGCGGCCAAGGCGGCGGCGGTAGCAAGGGCGGCGGCGGCCAGGGCGGCGGTAGCAAGGGCGGCGGTAGCAAGGGCGGCGGTAGCAAGGGCGGCGGTAGCAAGGGCGGCGGTAGCAAGGGCGGCGGCAGTGGCGGTAGCCAGAGTGGTGGCGGCCAGGGTGGCGGCGGTGGCGGCCAGGGTGGAGAGAAAACGAAGTACAGCTGGGTCCTGCCAGCTGGCGACACGTCTCCCAGTGGTGGCGAAGGTCCTGGCTATCTCGTGCTGATGCAGTGTCCGCGTCCGGACGTAGACCCAGAAGCGAGCATCGCTGAAAATTGGGCTACGTTCAGTAATCCGCGTAATGTTCTCTTGTTCATGGCTGCTGCGCATCTATGCCATGGAGATACTCCTGGCGGCCGCCCGTTCTACGATCGTGCTGTGTCGAAGGAATACGGCTTAGACGGACTTCGAGACGATGCTGGGGTCTGCGACGTCTACAGATCGGTCGTAAGCGTCCTTCTTCAGAAGCCACGAGATAGCGTCATCTGCCCAGGTGGCAGGCCGCCGCAGTGGAAGGAAGTTACCGATTCAGAGGGGCGACACAGGGACAATCCGTTAACCGTTGACGTCGACGAAAGTCAGCGACCCACAAGTAGCCCCAGTGGAACGTCCACCAGTAATTCGGAGAAGGGCACGACCTCCGCAGGCGACGGCGCGGGCTAACCATGGGACGTCCACATTTGGGAGAGCGCCCTACGGAAAGTGCGGTCCCACGGGATGGCCTGAGGGAGCGGATCCCGACCGAAACAGGGGAGGAACCTCCTCATGCGGCGGACGAGCGTGATGACCGCAACGACCTCATTCGCCGGATGGGCGCGGTGCTCGCCAACGTCGGCGTCCTTACCGCGCTATTGGTGTACTTCGGCTGGAAACGCAGCGAGGTCCAAAGCCGCCGTCTAGGCATCGACGAGAGCATACTCGGCATGTCAACGCGTGAATACCTGCTGCGCAGCGTCCGACCGGTCTTACTTCTGCTTATCGCTATCGCGGTGGTAGGATTGCTCTGGCTGCTGATGGACCGCTGGCTCGTAGGACGCCTCCACTCGAGCGGGCAGTCTGACGGGTTATTGCGCTGGTCACTGCGACTACTCCCGGCCGGACTGGTTATGCTACCACTGGCGGCGTGGGCGGGCGGCTTCAGGTGGCCAGCAACTGCCTTTATCGCCTTTCCCCTGTGCTGTGTAGCGGGTCTGTTACTTGTCCTTTATGCCTTTCACCTCCGACAAATGTTGCCCGGCGCACTCCCACTGCCGGCGGGTCGAGAGGCCCTGCTCCGTGCCTTCACCGCGATCATCGTAGGCGTCGGCCTATTCTGGACCGCCACTAACTACGCCATCGTCGAGGGAACCGAGCTCGCCGACAGCTTCCTAGCCGAACTAACGAAGCTGCCCAGCGTGACGGTTTACAGCCCCGAGCGTCTCCATATCGATGCACCCGGAGCACAGGAAGAACGGCTCCCACCCAAGCAAAGCATGTACAAGTACCGGTACGTGGGGCTTCGGTTACTGGAGCATACAGGCGGCCACCATTTCTTGGTCTCCGACGAGTGGAGTCCACAATACGGTGTGGTTGTCATGCTCGCCGACGACGACCCGGTCCGGCTGGAGTTCGTCCACGATCGACGCTAGTAGTGAAGATCACGCCGATCGAGGAGTATGGTCGGCGCTCAAGGGTGATACGCTAGCTTGAGCACGAGCACATAACTGAACGCCACGAGAGCACATAACCTCAACCCTTACGGTTGGCTGCGACCTGCGACAATGGTCGCTAGCACAGCGGTTCCAGGTTCAAGTCCTCCCAGGCCCACCAGATAGCGTGTGATCGGCGCAAACACTGATCAGCTCAATGTCTGGGCTGACGGGTAGGCCAACGATTACAACAATGCTGGTATCATGTTCGGGGCCGGTTCGCGGGGCCGCGTGTACCAGATGGACACCTCATAACTGGCATAACTTCCTGAGGTGTCATGGGTGGTCTGCTGGGCGATCATGGCGCCATGGACGTGTTGAGCAGCCGCGTGCTGCTGCACCCAACCGACCCGGAGCGCAGCCGGGTCTTCTATCGCGACACGCTGGGGCTGGCCATCTACCGCGAATTCGGCAGCGGACCCGAGCGGGGCACGGTCTTCTTCCTGGGTGGCGGGTTTCTGGAGCTGTCGGGCCGCGCTGCCGCGCCGCCAGCCCCGGGCATGGCGTTGTGGCTGCAGGTGCGCGAGCTGGCCGGGGTGCGACGGGAGCTCGGCGAGCGTGGCGTGCCGATCCTGCGGGAGCCCAAGCGGGAGCCGTGGGGGCTGCTGGAGATGTGGATTGTGGACCCGGATGGGGTGCGCATCTGCATCGTGGAGGTGCCGGAGGAGCATCCGCTGCGCCGCCGCGGCTGATACGCACCTCTGTCTTTTGTACGTCTTGCCGCAGGGCTTAGCCCCAAAGGCGCCGGCGGGGTGGCGATGGATCTCGGCCAGCAGGTCGTCCAGGCGAGGCAAGGGGTCCAGGTCCGGGTAGCGCGGCCAGCGGCCATTGCGATCGGCCAGTGCAGCGTCCAGCTGCCGTGGTCATAGCGAAGCTGGGCGACCGTCAGGCGTTTCCGCTGGGTCCGACGTCGTCGCGTCAGGGCGCCCGCCGCTCGATGATCGTGACGGCCGAGCCGCGGACCACGGTCTCGAGGCCTCGCGGATGGCCCTGGAGGTGGCGTGGTCTTGGGGCAAGGGCGCCACGGGCGACTGGTCGGCGAGCGGCCCGGTGGGCCCGTATCGGCTTGTGGTCCGGACATGGACGTGGGGAGGCTGGTTACGCCGCTGGCGCTGGCGGCGGGTGCGGTTGCGCCTTGGATCGACCCTGACGCCATTGGAGCGTGCCAGGAGGGCTTCGGTGGTGGCGACGTCGCTCGCGCGGTTGGATACTTGGCGCATGTCCCGCGCGGGTGATGATCCGCACCGTACTGCGGATCACGAGCATGGTTCGGAGCTGTCGGAGACGCAGCTCAGGGTCCGCGCGCTCGAGAGCGTCCTGGTGGAGAAGGGCTATGTCGATCCGGCCGCGCTGGACGTGCTGATCGAGGCCCATGAGACCCAGATTGGCCCCCACAACGGCGCGCGGGTGGTCGCCAAGGCCTGGGTGGATCCCGGCTTCCGGCAGTGGCTGTTGACCGACAGCGATGCGGCGATCGCTTCGCTGGGCTATGGCGGCCGTCAGGGGGAGGCCATGGTGGCACTGGAGAACACCTCCAGCGTGCACAACCTGGTCGTGTGCACGTTGTGCTCGTGCTACCCGGTGCCGGTGCTGGGGCTGCCGCCGGTGTGGTACAAGTCGGCGCCCTACCGCTCGCGCGCGGTTGCCGATCCGCGTGGGGTGCTCCACGACTTCGGGGTAGAGCTACCGGCGGACACCGAGGTCCGTGTGTGGGATTCCACCGCGGAGGTGCGCTATCTGGTCCTGCCGATGCGCCCTGCCGGTACCGACGGCTGGGGGGAAGCGGAGTTGGCCCCTCTGGTCACGCGGGACTCGATGATTGGGGCCGGGCTG
>Ga0307415_100000654_pt1 | contig 15269 bp, 9 predicted proteins | sample DK1Cmetagenome_FD_204524 | JGI IMG/M metagenome (GOLD analysis project Ga0307415, IMG submission 204524) | Maize rhizosphere microbial communities from greenhouse at UC Davis, California, United States - DK15-C-2 | ecosystem: Host-associated > Plants > Roots > Rhizosphere > Soil | place: USA...
TGTAAGCGATCCGCAATCAATTTATAACCTGACCGCTGGCGACATCAGCGCTGGTGGTGTTACACTCACGCTGACGACAGACGATCCGGACGGCGCTGGCCCTTGTACCATCGTGAGTGACCAGATGACGATCCAGATCAACAAGCTTCCTGTAGTAGGTCTGTTCGGTCTTGATCCTTCCTACGCTGAAAATGCGGATGAAGTGACACTCACGGGCTTCCCTGCTCCCGGAATTTTCACGGGCCCTGGTATCCTTGCCGGTACGTCTCAGTTCTACCCGTCGAATGCAGGCACTGGTTCGAAGACTATAAACTACACGTATACGGATGGTAACGGCTGTACAAGCTCTGTATCCGAGTCCACTATCGTTAACCCTGTAACAGAAGTTGATTTCAACATCGAGGAGCCTAGTGATGTCGATGCGCAGGGTCGCCTTGTCATCTGCGAGAACTCGGGTATTAACAATATGTTAAGACTCATCGGTAGACCTGACTGGAATGATCCGTCAGCGAAATCGGCTACGTTCCGCAGCCCCAATCCAGTAATGCAATCGAGGATCGTCTTTGATGGGGTAAATGGTTACCGCATCAATACAAGAAACCTCCCGGGTGGCACTTATCTGGTCGAATATATTTTCACAAATACCGTAGACGCTACCGATACGCTTACGAGAGTTGTCATTGTCAACTCTGCACCTAAAGCGATTATCGATGTGCGGAATAGTTGTATCGAAGACGTCATCACATATCAGGACAATTCTGTCATCTCTAACAACCTGTCAGGTGGAATAATCGACAAATGGTCATGGACATATGGTGAGGGAGGAAACGGTAATGACGGAGTGTCGAGAAATCCTACTTATCAATATACAACAGAAGGCTTTAAAACGCTTAGCCTCCGCGTTACTACCAACCAGGGATGTGCTCATGATACAACGCGTGTAATCCGCGTAAGTAATCCGCCAAATCCGGACTTTACGTGGAGCAAGATCTGCGTTCAAACCGAAACAACGGAATTCAAGGATCTGTCTGATCCCGGAATTGGTAACATCATTCAGTATTCGTGGGACTTCGCGGACGGTGACACGCTCGGTTATGGAATACCGAATAAGGTCGTTCCCGCCAATACGCATGGCGGCAACACCTCGAACACATATAAAGATCCTCATCACCGGTATAGCGCGTTCCAGATCTATAACGTCAAGCTCAGCATTCGTACGGACGACGGATGTCAGAACGCAGTTACGAAACGGATATTCATTCTCGATTATAGCAAGCCCACGCCTACGATGGGGTACCATGAAAATTTTGAGAATGGAAAAGGCACATGGGTTGAGACGTCGTCGCACAACGACCTCAATAAAACCGGCGAGTACAGTTGGGTGTTCGGGACGCCATCGGGAGCGGAGATCAACAGCGCATATTCAGGTGTGAACGCGTGGTGGACAGGTGGAAATGCGAATTCTGCCACAGACTACAGTACCTATTATCAGAATGACAGCACCGAAGTTACAGGACCATGTCTCGATTTGACTGGCGTTGAACGACCGATGATCTCACTCAACTACTGGTCGCACTCTCAGGAGAACTTTGATGGCGCTGTGGTGCAATACTCAACAAATGGTGGTGCTACCTGGAAAACGATCGGCGATGCTGAAAGACGAGGCATAAACTGGTATAACAGCAAGAACATTCCTGGCGCTCCGGGCGGGCAGGATAACTTCGCCTGGTCAGGAAAAACCTACGGTTGGAGAAATGCGCGCTTCAACCTGGAAGAAATTCCCGTCGCCGAGCGTGATCTCGTGGTATTCAGAATAGCGTTTGGTAGTAACAATGATAACCTGCCCGACAGTATTCTCAACGGCTTTGCTTTTGACGACATTTACATAGGAGAAAAGAAGCGCACGGTGCTCGTCGAGCATTTCACTAACAGCAACATCGGCAATCAGGCGCGGGTCTACCTGGAAAACCTCTATAACACGCAAACCTTATCCGGTCTGAAATCACAGTCCGACTTCGTAAGGCTTCAATATCACATTGCAAAGGGAGGCTTTGACCAACTTAACGATGATAACCCGACGGATCCGAATAGCCGCGCCTTTATTTACGGTATCGACTTGCCGCCTACCACCGTGATGGATGGTATACTTGGCCAGTCACCATACAACGCGGCGAATAATACCGTGAGAGAGTTTAACGGCGATCACGCGCTTATTAACGAAGTCGAAATTGATCGAAGAGCACTCGATGACCCGAAATTCCTCATAGACGTATCGATAAATATGGCGCAGGCAGCATCTGATCCCTTGACAGCTGACGTATCGTTTACCTACGCGGACTCTTTGCGAAACCTTACTACGCCTGTGATCATGCATGCCGCGCTCGTTGAAGCCGATATTTCCGGCAATAAAAATGTGCTGCGGAAACTTCTTTGGGAAAGCGGCGGAAGAACCGAAACACGCACCTGGGTGGAAGGCGATAACCTGACTGTCCCTATAAATTACACTCTTGATGTGCCTATTACTGATCCAAACAACTTGTACCTGATCGTTTTTGTGCAGGATAAGCTGACTGACCATATACTGCAAACTACAATAACGAAAGTTCCATCGAAGATTGGACTTACTCCTGTCGGTATCACTGACAATCCGTTCGATGCTGAGATACGGGATATCCTCGTGTATCCGAATCCCGCCTCAAAACACATTAACTTCGCGCTTGAAAATCCTTTATCTCATAACTACGCTTACAGGATCATCGACCAGCGCGGAGTCACCGTTCTTGAAGGAGAATTGAACCATGATCTCTCCATACCACAGCAGGTCGAGGTAAATGTGTTGTCGAACGGTCTCTACTTCGTTCAGTTCCGGGCGCAAGAGAAAGTGATCCTGTATAAGAAGATCGTGGTGATGAACAGGCAATAGGCGCACGGGGGCACGTGACTCATCAAAAAAGAAGTCGAAAGATTATCCCGAGATGATTTCTTTTCTTACATCGCCGACCACGGCATTACACTCTCTGATAAATCGTTTGGTGGTGTGGATAAGTTCTGCAAGATTCACCTGCTGGTCGCCATTCTGTTCTATGGAAACTACTGTTTTCCGAAGGGCGGTCATACCCATAAGGCTGAAAGATGGCTTGATCTGGTGGGCAAGCCTCGACAGTTTCTTCCAGTTTTCTTCATTCACAGCGGCTTCCATTTCCCGTAGGACCGGAGGAATGCTTTCTACAAACGTCTGCAACATTTCCTGAAGAAATTCATGGTTGTCGTCGGATATGGATCGCAGATATGCGAGGTCAAAACTGGCTTTTCTCTCAGCTACCGCCGGCATAGGGGTACCGATGTTTTTCGTCTGGATGTTCAGATCGCTTGAGATCTTGCGGTACAGGTCTTCGGGTGTAAACGGTTTGGGCAGGTAGTCATTCATGCCGGATGAAAGGCATTTTTCAATGTCGGTTTTTGTCGCATTAGCAGTGAGGGCAACGATTGGCGCGTGTCGCATATGTGACTCCATCACCCGGATTGCACGGGTCGCTTCGTATCCATCCATTACAGGCATCTGCACGTCCATTAATACGACATCATAGAAATTATACTTTATCTTCTCGATTGCAACAAGGCCGTTCTCCGCGATATCAACCATGCAATTCCATTGCCTCAAAATACTTTTAGCATACAAGCGGTTGATGTCATTGTCTTCGACCAGCAACACCTTCAGACCGGAAAGTTTCTTATCGGATACCTGGGGGATTGCTGGTCTGTCAGTTTTGTTGAGCCCAGCAGAATTCGCAAATGAGTACGGAATCCTCACAATGAAGTTGGACCCCTTGTGTTCCTTACTTTTAACCTCTATAGTGCCATGCTGTAATTCAACCAGTTGTTTGACGATGGTCAATCCAAGTCCGCTGCCGCCGTATTTGCGTGTTACGCTTGCGTCGGCCTGACTAAAGCTTTCGAAGATCGTATCCAACTTGTCGGAAGGCACGCCCACCCCTGTATCGATGACCTGAATTTTTACCACGCAGCCGTTCTTCTCTCTCTTTTCCGCAGAGCATTCTACCTGTATCTTTCCGCTATGGGTGAACTTGACGGCGTTGCTGATGAGATTGATGAGGATCTGGTTTAATCTGACCGGGTCCCCCAGCAAAATGCGCTTGAGTGACGGTTGGATGTTGTATTCAAGGCCGATGTTCTTTTCTTTCGCCTGGTAGGCGAACATGCTTACAACCGAAGGTAAGAGATCGTGCAAGTTAAATGGTATGTATTCGAAGCGAAGCTTACCTGAATCTATCGCGGCCAGATCAAGAATGTCGTTGATGATCACCTTCAGATTTTCGGCAGAGTGTCTGATCGCATTGAGGTAAGTGCCGCGCTCTTCCGGACTTGATTCCTGGCTTAACAGCCCCGCCATTCCCGCAATTCCGTTAATGGGCGTTCTTATTTCGTGGCTGATGTTCGCGAGAAATTGCTCCTTCGCTTTTTGCAGCCGCACTAACTCTTCAGCATCGCGCTTGCGTTGTGTGATGTCGCGGCAATCGAGGATGAATCCGTTAAGCCCCACCTTGTGTTTAAGGTTGATCGCGTTAAACTCCAGGAACTTGTAGGACCGGTCTTTGCACAGAAACTGAATTTCAACCTTTTCCGTATAGGCACGCCTGCGGCTATGTATGAATTTTTCCTTAATGTCGTCGACGGTATTGGACGGAATGAAATCAAAAAAATTTTTTCCGTTTAAGGTTTTGCCTTTGTATCCCAGCGTGCCCCTTACCGAAGAGTTGTGGTAGTGAATATTCCCGTCGAAATCCACGAGGAAGATAAGGTCAGAGCCGTCTTCAACAACCGCTGCGTAGAAGGATCCCTTTTGAACGTACTGTTTGAAGTTCATATTCCCGCAGCTTCCATTTCTTTCAAGTAGCGGTAAAGGGAAGATTTCCCAACGTCGAGCTTCCTCGCCACTTCAAGGACATTGTTGTCGTATTTGTTTAAGAAATGCCGGATGATCCGGTACATGTAGTCCTGCATTGACATTTCCTGATAAAAGAAAGACTCGATCCTTGTTGACGCGTTGAAAGTTATGTCCTGAGGTTTTATTTCTTGCTCGGCGGCCATCACAGCTGCCAGTTCGATAATTGACTTAAGTTCGCGGATGTTGCCTGGGAATGGGTATTCCAACAATTTCTCCTGTGCCTCCTGGGTGATCTTGAACCGTGGCATCTGGTTGTCCTTCGTGAACTGATCGAGGAAGTGTTTTGCGATCATGACCACATCATTACCGCGTTCCCGAAGCGGTGGAAGATGGATAGGTAATCCCAGCAATCGGTAATAGAGATCTTCGCGGAACTTTCCGGCCTTGACCTCTTCTGCAAGATCCTTGTGTGTAGCTGATACGATCCTTACATCCAGCTTGATGACCTGGTTGCCCCCGATACGGCTGACTTCCCTCTCCTGCAAGACCCTGAGCATTTTTGCCTGCAGGTTGGGCTCCATATCTCCGATCTCATCCAGGAAGATGGTACCGCCATCAGCTTCTTCAAATTTTCCGACACGTCGCGTCACCGCACTGGTGAAAGCACCTTTCTCATGACCGAAGAGCTCGCTTTCGATAAGGTCGCGGGGGATGGCTGCAATATTTACCGCAACAAAAGGTTTGTTCTTTCTCTTTGAATTATAGTGGATGGCTTTGGCCACAAGTTCCTTTCCCGTTCCTGTTTCGCCTGAGACCGATACGGAGATGTTAGTCGAACACGCTTTCTCCAGCAATGCAAAAATTTTGCGGATGGCCGGACTCGTGCCGATAATGCTCTTCTCGAACTCATATTTTTCCGAGATCTCCTTCTTCAGGTGGTCGATCTCCTTGATGAGTGAGCTCTTGTTCCGCGCGTTGTTGATGGAGTTGAGAATCCTGTCCTTTGTTTCCTGGTCCTTCGTGATGTAGTCGTATGCGCCAAGCTTAAGCAATTCTACGGCGGTGCCTATCTTTTCCTGCGCGGAAACAATTATTACGTTGATATTTGGATCGTGACTGCGGATCTGGGCCAACACTTTTTCCCCGGGCATGTCGGGCAGGGAATAATCCAGCGTGATGATAGCGGGATTCTTATGGAGGTTGTTCAGGCACTCTTTTCCCGATGTATAAAATTGAACTTCAAAATCCGGATTTAGTCCGAGAACGTATTTTAAAAATTTACTGTAGGCAGGGTCGTCTTCTACAACAAATATTCGGACCGGATCCTTGTCGTACATAAGTGGGGATGAAAAGTAAATATACACTGAAATTCCCGGAAAGGATTCCAGTAAATAATAAGCTTTATTAAAAGTCTATTGCTCGTAATTTATTTATTTATTTGCCACGCAATCATCTGCTTAGTTCATGGGTCAGTCGTGGTTTGGAAGCTCTGTCGTTCCCTTCCGGTTAGTTTTTTTAATGTGGGCAGCATTCTATCTTGAGTTCTTCTACGGTTGGCCTCTGAGTTTTTTTGGCATCATTCCATGGAGGCCCATCGGCCTTATCGGGATCTTTACGGCGCCCTTGTTACATGGAAGCCTGAATCACTTGATTTCCAATACGATCCCGCTGATTTTTCTTGGTACTGTTTTGTTTTTTTTCTACGAAAGGATTGCCGGGACTGTTTTTTTTCGTGCTTACTTCTGGACGAACGTTCTCGTCTGGATCTTCGGCAGGCAGGATGCGAACCACATCGGGGCCAGCGGAGTCGTGTATGGATTAGCGTTCTTTTTGATATTTTTCGGAATTTTTAGAAGGGATTTCATTTCTATGCTGATCTCACTGGTTGTGATTGTGTTGTATGGGGGGGTGATCTACGGGGTCTTGCCCACCGATCCACGTGTATCCTGGGAATCTCATTTCTCGGGAGCCCTCGTTGGAATATACACTGCCATCGGTTTCAGCTCGCAAAAAAAAGTGTGAGATATGGATGCAAGCGTGAGGAAGATTATGGCAGACCTGAAGGCTCGAAAATATGCGCCCGTATATTTTCTTCAGGGGGAAGAGACTTTTTACATTGATCTTATCTCCAACTATATCGAGGCGAACGCTCTTGCGCCGGCTGATAAAAGCTTTAATCAGGTCGTAATATATGGCAAGGATGCGGCGATGGCGGCAATCCTCACCCACGCGCGCAGATTCCCGATGATGGCGGAAAGACAGGCCGTCATTGTAAAGGAAGCACAGGAGATCCAGGATCTCAACAAAGACAGCGGTAGCAAGCTCTTACTTGATTACCTTAAGAATCCCGCTCCAACAACGATTCTTGTCTTTTGTCACAAGCATAAGACCCTCGACAAAAGAAAGGAGGTTGGAAAAAAAATCGATCAGCTTACGGTTGCGTTGACATGCAAGAAGATATATGATAACCAGCTTCCCGAATTCATTGCGGAATATTCAAAGGAGAAAAAGATAACGATTGACGACCGCGCCGTGATCGCCCTATGCGAGTTTGTCGGCAACGATCTTCATCGCCTTACCAATGAGATCGACAAGCTGATGATCGCAGCTGGTGGAAATAACATCTCAGTTGAACACGTGATGCACGGAGTGGGCGTAAGCAAGGAGTATAACATCTTCGAGTTGCAGAAGGCGGTCATCCGCAAGGATACGCTGCTGGCGAACCGAATTGTAAATTATTTTGAGGCCAACACGCGTAAGAATCCGATGATCCCCGTCGTGGCCTTCCTGTATTCCTTTTTCAGCAAACTGCTCGCCGCTTCCCAGTGCCCGGACAAATCGGATAAGGGCCTGGTGAGTGCGCTGAAGATCAGTCCGTACGCTGCCAAGGATTACGTCTATGCCCTCCGCCAGTACTCGCCTGACAAGATTATCCACACTATATCTTCGCTCAGGGAAGCTGATCTCAAGTTAAAAGGGGTTAATTCGGGTTCGGATACCGAAGGGCAGATCCTGCGAGAACTTATTTATAAAATCGTTTATTAACCGCCTGAAACTAACCCGGTTGGCCTGATCACCTAACGAAACACTTTGTCCAACGGTGAAACGTTCCCCGGCGCTTTTCCGAGTGCTGCGTGTGTTACAGGTGATTTCGGGATTTCTGAATTTCCTTATTCCCCTATTTCCTCCTTACTTTGGTCCTTGTTTTGCAATAATTCCATTCCGTAGCAGTTTTAATCAAAAGCTTTTAAACGTGAGGATCTTACTCTGCACTATTTCCCTAACTCTTCTCGCTTTCGTTGCTTCCGGCCAGCATCAACTCTCTCAGACAAAGTCCGAGCGGCTTTATCAAAAAGGCAGTGAGCTTGTGGTGCACGGCAACTACGGGGCCGCACGCAAAGTCTTTTCGGAATATCTGGAAGAAGCTTCGCCAACAGATCCGCGCCGCGGAGAAGCAGAATACTACATAGCCTTCAGCGCACTCAACTTAAATCACGCCGATGGTGAGAAGCTCATCGACGACTACATCTCACATTACCCGTCAAGCCCAAAGGCCGCGACCGCTTATTATGACCTCGCATTGTTTTTCTACAACGACAATAAATTTAGCAAGGCGTTGCAGTATTTCAAAAAGGTCGATTTTCCGGCGCTCACGCAAGGCCAGCAAAGCGAAGGACACTTCAAGTGGGGTTACAGTTATTTCAACCAAAAGCAACTCGATGATGCCCTTGAACAGTTCAACTTTGTCAAGAATCAGAGCAATGCATTCGCTCCGGCTGCCAATTATTACGCTGGATTCATTGAGTACTCAAAGGGATTGTATTCCGAAGCCTTATCTGATCTGAAAAAAGCTGAGACGAACGCATCTTATGCTTCTATTGTGCCGTATCTGGTCGCGAATGTTTACTACAAACAGAAACGCTATGATGAGCTGCTCGCTTACACGGCGGGCCTGGAAAATAAAACCGGTCTGCAAAACGCGAAGGAGATATCAATGCTTTCTGCGGAAGCCCATTACTTCAAGGGTGATTACCAGAAGGCTGCTGATGCCTATGAAAGGTTTCTCGAGGAGAATCCCGGAAGGGCAGAGGGGCCACTGTTATTCCGCGCCGGATACTCCAATTATGCATTGAAGAAAACGGATAAAGCGATCACTTATTTAAGCAAGTCGGCGGCCAGCAAGGATTCGGTCAGCTACTATGCCTCGTATTATCTTGGAATTCTTTACCTGCAAAACGGTGAGAAACCGCTTGCATTAAATGCATTCGACTATTCACGCCGAGTCCCTGAAGACCAGAAGCTCGCTGAAGAAGCTTCCTTTCAATTCGCAAAAGTAAGCTATGATATCGGTCGGACAGAGCAGGCGATAACTGAGTTTGAAAAATTTCTCACTGCATACGGAAGAAGTTCTCATACGAATGAAGTAAAGGAGTTGCTCGCGCAAGCCTATGTGAACGGTAATAATTTCCGCAAGGCGATCGAATACATTGAAGCCCTCCCGTCTAAAAATCCACAGATCCAGCAGGCGTACCAGAAGGCAACGTACCTGATGGGCGCAGAGCTTTTCAACAAGAACAACTATGTCGAGGCGGCCTCGTATTTCGAAAAGTCACTGCAATATCCTCGCGACGTGAATTATGTGGCACTGGCAAGTTTATGGGCAGGGGAGTCCTACTCCCTGCTACGCAGGCCCCAGGAGGCTATCAAACACTATCAAAAAGTAATAAGCCTTGGCAATCAGGTGGAGCCCGCCCTTGTAGCTAAGACGCGTTATGGCCTGGGTTATGCGCATTACAACCTTGAGGAATACGACCGTGCGCTGTCGAACTTTAAAGAGTTTACAAGTACCGCCGGGCGTAACACTCCGAACTATGTCGACGGTCTCATCAGGCTTGCAGATTGTCATTACGTGAACAAGCAATACGAGGCAGCGCTGACCACCTACGGCACGGCCCGCAATCTTGGATCGCCCGACAACGATTATATATTGCTTCAAACCGGAACGATCAATGGGATCAAACAGAATTACCGCGAGGCACGCAATCATTTCGCATCATTGATCGAGAATTATCCGAAGTCACCTTATCGGGATGAGGCGCTCTTTCAACGCGCTCAGTTTGAGATCGAGCAGGGTAACTATCAGCCTGCCGTCGACGGACTTTCTCAACTGATTCGGGAAAGCTCCAATTCAAAATTGCTTCCGTATGCGTATATGAGACGTGCCTCGTCTTATTATAATCTTCAGCAGTATGACAAGACGATCTCCGACTATGCGACCGTGATCAGGCAGTTCCCGAGCCACCCGCTTGCTCAGGATGCGTTGCTGCCCCTCCAGGATGCGCTTTCGGTTGCAGGGCGCTCATCCGAGTTTGAGACGTACCTTGCTGCATTCCGACGAGCCAATCCTCAAAATAAAGGATTGGAGGCGATTGAATTCGAAACGGCCAAGAATGCTTTCTTCGAGGAGCAGTATCCGACTGCTGTTGTAACCTTAAACAATTTTATCAATGCTTATCCGCAGAGTCCGCGGCTACAGGAAGCGCGCTATTATGTAGCGGAATCGTATTATCGTATGAAGGATTACACCAAAGCATTGCCACTTTATGAGCTCCTGGCCCAGGACAACAATTTCAATATGGGTAGCCGGGTCGTTGGACGGGCAGCAGACATTCATTTCCGTTTTGGTGACTACGAGTCAGCGATCAGACATTACCATCGCCTGGAACGACTGGCTACGAATAAGACGGAGCAATACAACGCATGGACCGGACTAATGGAATCTTTCTTTTTGCTTTCGCAGTATGACAGTGCGGACGTGTACGCCAGAACTATCCTCGAGAGAGGTGCCGTTAACGCAGGCGGACAGAATAAGGCATCTTTATATCTCGGAAAAAGCGCTTTTGCACGTGGCGACTATGAGACTGCGAAGGACGAGTTTCTTAATACCTTGAATACAGCGCAGGATGAATACGGCGCTGAGGCCAAGTATCTGGTGGCGCAGATCCTGCATATGCAAAAGGAGTATAAGCAGAGTTATGAAACGCTGCTGAGCCTTACTGAGGATTTCTCTGCATATGACGAATGGGTTGGGAAGGCCTATCTCCTGATGGCGGATAATTTCGTGGCCATGGATCAGTTGTTCCAGGCGCGTGCGACGCTCCAGTCACTGGTTGATAACTTCCCGTTGCAATCCGTAAAAGATGCTGCAAAGACCAGGTTACGCGAGATAGACCGGGCCGAAGCCGAAAGGGAGAAGATGCTTGAGGCTGATACACTTGAACTTGATACATTACAAACTAACCGCTGATACCTGAAATGAAAAATCCGTTTGATATCAAGGGAGTGCTTGTCCTGCTTGCGCTGTGCCTCTTCGTTGACACTGCTTTTTCGCAGGAGAGGGATCAGGGTACTGAGCTTGAGGACGTCGAAATTGAAATTGTCAAGGAGAGGCAGATAACGCTGCCGCAGGCGACGCGGAACTTCGAAAAGATACCGCCCCGTCCGGCGGAGACAGCCACGCCGTCCTTTTCTTACACCTTTCAACCTTTTACTTTTCAGGCAGGGCAGATCAACCCTGCGATCAGGCCATTGAAACTGAAACAGGAGAGTCCCTCGAAAGTTTCTGGTGGATATCTCAGTGCAGGTTACGGGAACTACGCATCACCGTATCTGGAAGGGTTCATCAATTCCAAACGGACCAAGAACAAACTGATCGGCGCACATGCATTTTTGCGCAGTTCAGGCAAAGGCCCCGTTGACGGCAAAAACTCTGCTAGTGGATCTTCCGGCGTGTCAATATTTGGAAAAGCGTTTACTGATTTCATATCACTGTCCCTTGAAGCAGGCTTCGAAAACCAGTCTACACATTTTTATGGGTACCCAGCCGGAACGGTGGTCGAAGCCGAGGACATACGTCAGGCTTACAATCTTTTTAACCTGAAAGGAGAATTGTCCAATACCAAAAATTCCGCATTCGCATACCGTCTTGGAGCGGAGCTCAGCTATCTTGCTGACCGCTACGAGGCGCGCGAGTCGCAGGCGGATTTTGACTTCAATTCCTCCTATGAAATCAGCGACGAATCAGTGATAGCGGTGTCGGCTGGATATGCGCTGATCAATCGCGAGGATTCCCTGATCAGCGCGCAGCCACGCAGTCTGTTTTCGGTAAACCCGCGATATGAATTTTATCCTGTAGAGGATCTTAAGCTAAGCGCGGGCATTGTGGCAGCTTTCGAGAATGACTCGATCGACGCCAAGAGTGTTCATGCGTATCCGGACCTGCGTGCGTCCTATCCGTTGACGCCATCCGTCGAGGTGACGGCCTCCCTCACTGGCGGAATAGAAAAGGTGTCGCTGCAGTCGCTCGTTGATGAAAATTTGTGGCTTGGTGCAAACATCCCGATCTTTCACACGAATAAATTGCTTGATCTTCAGGCGGCATTGCATACGAAGATCGGAAATAAGATCTCTGTAAATGGAGGATTCTCGCTAGCTGCACTCAAGAACCTGCACTTCTTCAGGAACATGGACGAAGATCCTTCCCGATTCACCCTTGAATACGATGATGTCACTAACCGGACGAACTTCTTTGCGTCCGTTGGTTTCGCGCAGACAGAGACGTTCAAAGTTATGATCAGAGGGGATGTGTATTCATACAGCACCGATATCCAAGAAGCATGGCATCGTCCCACATACAAAGTGACCGGGGAGACTGCCTTGAATGTCTCCGACAAGTTTCTCCTCGATGTAACCCTGATCTCTCAAGGAGGAATGAAGGCGTTTGATCCCGTGGCTGATGCGCGTGTGGAATTAGATCCAGCGTTTGATCTGAATGTGCGAACGGAATATCTTTTCTCCGAGACCATCTCCATCTTCGCTCAGTTAAATAATGTTACTTCGTCGCAGTACCCTTTATTCCTGAACTATCCAGTGAGAGGGTTTCAGGCACTGGGTGGTCTTACATGGAGCTTCTAACGGGCACGCTTGTTTGTAAGGGTCGGAAATTCTTCTATTTTTGTATGTTAATCACGTAGTGAACCCTGACTAAAAATGGCAAGGAAAAAGAAACCTGAAGATGAGCCTGAAGAAAATTCTGACGCGAACACTGGCAATGATGATACCTTCGGACTTCCTGAAATAGAATACCAGCCCATCAACAGGGATACTCCCGTCAACCGGGATACAACGCCCCCGCCGGACGTCGCCACACCGGAACCCGAACCAGCGAAAGCGCAATCTGAATCTCAATATACTGAAGAACAACCCCTAACCAACACACCTATGGAGAGAGAAGAAGTTCGTCAAACTGAGTACAATACCACGTATTATGAAGAAGATGAAGGCAACTCACCATGGCCGAAGATCCTTGGCATTGCGGCCCTTCTTCTCATCATCGGCGCGGCCGGCTGGTATTTCGGATGGAAGAAACCAAAAGAAGACGCAGCGAGGCTCAAGGCACAAGAGGAAGAGCGGGCGCGCGTTGACTCAACTCGCAGAGAGCAGGATAGACTGAACGCGGAACAGACACGCATCGCTGAGGAAAATCAACGCAGGGCTGATTCCCTTGCGAATGCAACGCCGCGGGTAGGCACAGTTGAGACACTAAATGAAAGAACGGGTCGTTACTATGTAGTCGTGGCCAGTTCCATTGATGGAGACCTCATCAGGGATTATGCGAAACGCCTGTCCGATAAAGGAGTCAACGCCAAGATCGTCGCTCCCTATGGCAAAGTAAAGTTTCACAGACTGACCGTCGCGGAAGGCGAAAGCTTCGCCGCTGCGCATCAGACGGCGGAGCAATTAAAAGGTGAGTACTCCGATGATATCTGGGTGATCAAATATTAAATTTTTCTTGAACTGATTTTTTAAACTTTTTAAATGATCCTTCTCCAAGTTGTCACAGACACCACTGCAGTCGAAACAGTAGGCGAATCAATATCAGCCCTCGACCTGGCCATCCAGGGTGGCTTCATGATGGTGCCAATTTTAATTCTATCTATTCTTGCCATCTATCTGTTCTTCGAGCGGCTGATGATCATTAATAAGGCGAATCAGAATCCGGATCCGTTCATGAATCGTGTGAAAGATATGGTCGTGCGCGGTGATATCACCGGAGCGAAAATGTTGTGCGCTCAGCAGGACAGCCCGATCGCCCGGATGATACAGAAAGGTCTGTCGCGGATTGGGAGTCCGCTAAAGAATATCGAAGCCTCCATTGAAAATGTGGGTAAGCTCGAAATCTTCAAACTGGAGAAGAACCTTTCGTCCATTGCTACCATAGCCGGAGCCGCGCCGATGATGGGCTTTTTGGGTACGGTTATTGGTATGGTAGAAGCATTTATTGCCATAGCACAAGAGGAAGGTTCGGTAAGCCCGAAGCTTTTATCGTCCGGTATCTACACGGCGATGATCACGACCGTCGCGGGTCTCATCGTGGGGATCATGGCGTACCTTGCGTACAACTTTCTCATCACGCGGGTACAGAAAGTTATCCACAAGATGGAATATACTTCCATTGAGTTTATCGACCTCTTGCAGGAACCGCAATAGCACCAAATACGTTACCTTTAAACTGCGGGTTATGAATTTCGGATCAAAAAATAAGGTGGATCCCTCTTTCAGCATGGCGTCCATGACTGACTTGATCTTTCTGCTGCTGATATTTTTTATGCTGACCTCCTCCTTCGTTACGCCTTCAGGTCTGCCTGTGAATCTGCCCTCGAGTAAGGCAAGTACTATCGAGGTTCAGAAAGTTTCAGTTACCGTAACTAAGGATATGCAGTATTTCGTTAACGACAAGAGGGTGTCGCGTGCAATGCTGGAGGCCGAACTGAAAAGTTTGTTGACGACCGGCGCCGGTTCGGTGATATTGCACATAGACAAAGCGGTGCCATCTGAGCATCTGGTTTATGTGGCCGGCATAGCTACCTCGCTTAATGCTAAAGTTGTTATTGCGACGAAACCCGGGAAATAAAGAACTAATGACAGTCGAACAGGAAAAGAAGAGCAAAAGGATAGCCTTGATCACCAGCCTTGGTGTTCACGGTGCGCTTTTACTTTTGCTTCTGTTTATGGTCGCATGGCGTGCTCCGAATCCACCGCTCCCGGAGTTTGGCATTGAATTGAATTTTGGAACTGATGATGCCGGCACCGGTGACATACAGCCTCAGACGCCGGTAGGCGCGCAGCAAACCCAACCGGAAGAAGTAGAAGAAGAACCGGATGAAATTCCGCTGCCTGAGCCGGAGGAGATCTCCGAAGAGGTGGTAGAGGAAGCTGTGCCTGACGAACCGGTTGCTGTCCAGCCGGAGGTCGTATCCAAACTGGAAAGCCCGGTTGTCGTAGAAGAAAAGAAGGAGCCAAA
>Ga0307415_100000655_pt1 | contig 15249 bp, 18 predicted proteins | sample DK1Cmetagenome_FD_204524 | JGI IMG/M metagenome (GOLD analysis project Ga0307415, IMG submission 204524) | Maize rhizosphere microbial communities from greenhouse at UC Davis, California, United States - DK15-C-2 | ecosystem: Host-associated > Plants > Roots > Rhizosphere > Soil | place: USA...
CGTGATGATCGGCGCCGCGCTCGTCGCGGTCGGCGCGATCGCCGCGTTCGCGATCAAGCGCAGCCCCGCCAGCGAGTCCCCCGCGGTCGCCGACCAGGCCCCGTTCGTCACGGCCTGCGCCTGCACCTCATGCTGGTGCGCGCCGCCCGGCGATACGCCGCAGACGACAGACCACGACGTTGACGCCGTGCCGATCCCCGTCCTCGCCGGGGCCTCCTGAGGCTGGAGCTCTCTCGATGAGCGCGCCCAGCTTCAGTGTCGAGTACATCGAGCCGGACGCGGTCGAGGCCGAGGCGCTCCCCGACGAGTTCTCGCCTTCACGGCTGCGGCGCTCGCTGGTCGTCCTGGCCGCCGTCGTGCTCGTGGTCGTCGCGGCGATCGTGCTCGTCCCCGGCCTCGGCTCGCTGCGCAGCCGGTTCACGGGTGCCCAGCCCGGCTGGCTCGTGCTCGCCGCCGTTTTCCAGCTGGGGTCGTGCGCGGCCTACGTGCACCTATTCCGGGGCGTGTTCTGCCGGCGCATGAGCTGGCCCACGAGCACCGAGATCGGCCTCTCGGAGCTGGCGGCGAACTCGGTCCTCTCGATCGGCGGAGCCGGTGGGCTCGCGCTCGGCGCGTGGGTGCTGCGCCGCGGCGGCCTCCCGGCCGCCTTCATCGCCCGGCGGACGGTGGCGTTCTTCCTGCTCACCAGCCTCGCCAACGTCGGCTTCCTCGGGCTGGGTGGGGTGGCGCTGGCCACGGGTGTCCTGCACGGATCGCCGGCGCTGCTGCTCGGCCTCATCCCCGCTGTGGCCGCCGCCCTGGCGATCGTGCTCGCGCTCGCGGCACGCCGGCTGGCGGGGGCACTCGCACGGCGCTCGCTGCCCGCCCGGCTCGCCGCGGCCGCAACCGCGGTCGGCGACGGCGTGGACGAGGCGCTGCGGCTGTTGCGGACGGGCGATCCGGCGATCCTGGCCGGCGCCGCCGGCTACATGCTCTTCGATGTCGCCATGCTCGGCGTCTGCTTCGCCGCCTTCGGCAACGACATCCCGCCGGCCGGCGTACTGCTCGTCGCCTACATCATCGGCCAGCTCGGCAGCCTGATCCCAGTCCCCGGCGGGATCGGCGGCGTCGACGCCGGCCTCATCGGCACCCTCGTGCTCTACGGCGCCGACGCGACCGACGCGGCCGTCGCAGTGATCGCCTACCGCGGGCTGCTGTTGTCCATCCCGGCGCTGCTCGGCCTACCGGCGCTCGCCGTCCTGCGCCGCCGGCTGCGCAGCGAGGCGCACGACATCGCCGCCTGCGCGCCCGGGGAATCGGTTGAGGTGCTGGGCCGCGGCGTCGTACCGCGGCCCGAGCCCGTCGCGGTCCCCGGTGGCTGACAAGCCGCGCCTCACGACGGCCGCAGCCGGAACATCAGCTCGTCCGCTGTCCAACGTACGACGCGCGCCACCCCGGTCGTATTCCACGAACGCTGCCCGTCGCGGTCATGCTCAGGGCGCCTGGAGGGCATGGCCGCGCGTCGGGATGCCGCGTGCCGAGAGCTGCTCGCGCAGGCGCAGCAGCGCGGCGTCCTTGGCCTTCGCCTCCAGCATGATGTCGAAGCGCAGCCCCCGCGCCGGCCCCCGCAGGAACCACTCGAAGGCCATCGGATCCACCATGTCGGCGTGCGCGCGCAGCTGCGGAAGCACGAGGCTTCGACCGCGTTTCGCGGCGCGCTCCTCGACCGCGGTCTTCGGCGACGAGTAGTGGATCTTCGGGGTCTGGCCCCGCGGCCACGTGGCGAGCGCGAGCTCCAGCGCCTCCCGGTCGGGCAGGCCCTCGGGGTCGTGGCAGTGGTGGTGAAGGACATCCCAGACGACGCGCAGACCGGTCCGGTCGGAGATCTCCAGTACGTGCGTGAGGGAGAAGATGCGGTCGTCGTTCTCGATCACGAGCCGGGCGCGGGCGCGCTCGGAGAGCCGCTCGACGGTGCGCAGGAACCGGATCTTGGCCGACTCGTGTCCGCCCTCGCCGCCGCCGACGTGGAGGACCACGACGGCGTCCGGACCGAGCCCCATCGCGTCGAACAGCCGCGCCTGCAGCTCCAAGTCCCTCACCGCCGCTTCGCGGACCCGCTCGGACGCCGAGTTCAGGACGACGTACTGCCCGGGATGGCTGGACAGGCGCAGGCCGAGCCGAGCTCCGCCAGCTGCGCCGAGCAGTCCTCGAGCTGTCCGTGGAACTCGGGCAGATCGGGATGGGTGCCGTACGGGACGAGCGCGGACGAAAGGCGATACATGCCGATCTGGACGCGCGCGAGGTAGTCGAGGATCCGGCGCAGCCGCTCGAGCGAGACGCTGAGGTGCGGCTTGGACTGCCAGCGGCGGGTGTCGTGCGACGGCAATCCGGGCTCGCCCACCACCTTCACGGCGAACCCCACGTTCCTGATCGGCATCACACTCGCACTCGCCGCGCGACCGCGGCTTCCGCTGCAGCTTGGTCGTTCGCTCGACGGGCCCCGCCCCACACACGCCGAGACAGGCGGTTCAGCAGACCCGTCGCCTCGAGGCCGCCACCGGCGTTCCACGGATCGAACCCGAGCGCCTCGCTCTCGGACCAGCGCCCGGCGAGGCCCGGGGTGCCGAAGAGCTCTGTACGGCCGAGTACGCCGCGATGGAGTTGCATTACCAGCTCCGCCGCGTACACCGCTCCGTGAAGGTGTACTGCCTTGCCCCGCCGGACCGCCGCCACACCCGAGAGGACCGACCCGACCGCGTAGCCGGACGTCGACGGCCACCCGCCCCGGTCTGGCGAGCCCGCGGTGGGCGTTTCGCCGAGCGGCACCGGTGCGTCCTATGTAGCGGGTATCGCCCGCTCTTGGCGGCTGACCGCGTCGGCCGCTCGCACCGGCGCCGGCATGAGCGCGGCTCCCCCGAGCACCATGACGAAGGCCGCGGCGCGGGCGATGACCTCGAGCGCGTCGCTGCCCATCGGATCTCCGAAAACCACGACTCCGGCGAGGATCGCCGACATGTTGGCGGCTACGGCCGTCACCGCGATCACCGCGACGCCCTCTCCGATCTGCAGGCTGCGAGCCGACGCGAAGAACGACGCGATCGCCGCGACGAGGGCGAGCGCGATCCACGGCAGCCCGCCCAGTAGGTCACCGCTGATCGCCTTGATGGCGACGTCAGAGATTCCGAATCCCAGTCCGGCGGCCGCGCCCAACAGGACTCCTTGCTGTACACGAACCCGGTTGATCCGGTGCGAGACGATCAGCAGGAGGCCAAGGCCTACGGCGGCCGCCTCGAACAGGATCAGCGCCCCGACCGAGAAGTCGGCGTGGTCGTCACCGGACGCTTTCCCGGTCACGCCGAGCAGCGTCAGCGCGGTCGCGACCAGGATGACGCCCACCCACTGCCGACGACCCAGCGAAAAGCCGAAGTACCGCTCGGCCAGGACCGCGAGCAGCACGAACCCGCCCGAGAGGACGGCCTGCGCGAGCGACAGCGGGAGCAGAGCGAGTGCCGCCACATGGCAGAGGAACGCCACGACGGCGATGGCCCATCCGATCGCGAACCACCGCGAGCGAAACAGGTCAGCCGTGCTGCGCAGAGGGTGGTGCATGTCGACGTCGGGGGCGGCGACCGCCCCGCGGTGCTTGAACAGGAAGGCGAGGTTGGTGCCGAGCGCCGATGCGATTGCCGTGCCCAGACCGGCCCCGAGGGTGATGGTCTCGCCGTCCACGTCAGGACGATCCCCAAGCCGCCACGGGTGGACGCTACCCCGATCCAGGAGGAAGTCCAAGCGCGGGTTGCCGGGCGGGGCCGGTCACCCTAGGCTCGGCGCAGGATGAGCGCAGGCGTGCCAAGCCCGCCCAGCCGCGACGAGGCGATCGAAGCCGCCGCCGAGGCCGTGCGCGACGCGCACACCACCGATCGCGACGCGATACTCGAAGCGCAGCGCGTCCTGCGACGCGCCGAGAAGGTTCACGATCGGGCGGTCCGCGACGCGGCGAAGCGCCTCCATCAGGACGACACCGACACCGACGCCGCCCAACGGGAGTTCGCCGCGGCCCAGGCCGATCGCCGATGGATGGCCGAGGCCCGCCCGCTGCTCGACCGCGTCGTCGGGCGCCTGGACGATGACGAGGAGGTTCTCGACATGGTCGCCGGCATCGCCGCCGGCCACGACGGAGTGATGCTCGTCACCACCAGGCGGGTCCTCTTCCTCGCGCCTCGCCGGACCCTTGACCTTCCATACGAGGAGATCGACGCAGTTAGGACCCGCGGACGGCACTTCGGAGCGCGCGTGACGATCGTCGCCCGCGACACCAAGAATGTCATCAGCGGCTTGCGTCCTATACGAGCGGCCGAGATCGTCGAGCTCCTGAACGAACTGATCGGCCGGCACACCATGCGTTGAGCGCCTTGCGACGCCTGCGGAAGGTCTGCTGCCCAAGTCTGGAGTCTCCGGGTTGGGCGCCTCTGCTTGATGCCCCAGCCGCGTTCGCCGACGCGCCCGACACGTCTGGTAGGGGACGCCAGTCGCCGCCGCCTTGACACCCGCTATTTCGCGATCTGATTTGTTAGCGGGCCGACGACAACAGGACCACCCGGAGGGAGCGGCCCTGCCGCCCGGCCCTATTACCAGCGCTCCGGAACGCTCCCGACCGGTCCCCACGGATCCAAGGGCGTGAACATGGACTGCTGCGCTCGAGCTCATCGACCGCCTCCGGCTGTCATCAAACGGCGATACGCACCGGTCGTACGCTGCTGCGTCCCGGACACCCACGAAGCGGCGAGCGCGTCGTTACAGGTTCTGTGCAGCTCGGGAGAGCTGCCTATGGAGACACCTGCGGCCACGCCGCTCAAGGCGTCCGCGAAAAAAGATGAGACACCTCCATCTCCTGAACTGCGTACAAAAGCTCGTAAAGAGCGGACTTCTGCTTGGAGCTTTGGTCCGCGACGAACCGCTTGTTTTCCAGGGATTGCGCGCCTCCGGCCAGCCCAGACCGCACGACTGAAGATCGTGGTGTCCCCGGTTCGAGTCGGTCACGTCCCTAGGTGTAAGACCCGTGGAGGTTGTTTCCCGTCAGCTGCGCGACGCGGGCTGCCGGCGGCTGGTGGCTGAGGGCGCCGTGGGGTCGTCGGTAGTTGTAGTGGTCGAGCCAGATAGAGAGCGCGGCCGTTCGTTGCAGTCATGCCACGATCATGGCCCCGGTCCCGGGCGGCGACCATGAGGTCGAGAGTGCAGTGGAGCGCGGTCACGGCCCGAGACGATCCCCCGCGCTACCGATGGCGACCAACCGATCCGACGAGCGCTCGGGGGGAGACGCGGCGAGGAGCATCGACTCGCACCGGTCGCCACGATCACGGACGGGTGAGGCAAGACGACATGTCGTAGCGACTCGCCCTACTCCGCGGGGCCGCGCGGCGCGACAGCGCTTCACCCCGGCGGTCAAGTCGGATTTCCGGGGGTACGCGGCCCCTGGACGATGGGGGCGCGTGCCCATGGGCGCGCGAGCAGCGGCGGACGACGATGGCGTGCATGCCCGCGAACTCCTCCCTCGCCGATCCATGCCATGCCCTTCCGGCTAGCGCCGATCAGTTGCAGCGCGCCGCGGAGGCGCTTCGCGAGCACGCCGGCAGCGCGCACGCGGTGCCGACGATGCCCGTCACCTTGTCGCACGTCCAGGAGACGCTTGACCTGCTCGCCGCGGGCATCCAGCGGATGGCGCACGCCGTCGCTGACCGCTGCGGCGAGGACGGCCAGAGCATCTACGAGGACGCCCTTCCGCCCGAAGCTCGCGCGTTGCGCTGGCATCTGGGGACCACGGCCAAGGCGCTCCGCGCCTCACGCGAAGCGTGCTCGACGAGCGGGGACTGGTCTCGGCGACTGCTCGCCGAGCCGCTCCAGGCCGACGAGGCCTCGAACGCGAATAGCCACGGCCAGGGGGAAGAGAAGAGCAGCTGACGCAATGCAAGGTCCGGACGACCCGCACGTCGGTGCGGAGGTGTTAAGCGCTCAGGCAGCTGCGGCTGAGGGTCGGGCGGCCGCGCCGGGGTTGGAGGCGACATGGTGGAGGTGACGTTCCTGGCGGCGCAGCTGCCGCCCGTCGAGCAGGCGTATCTGCTCGAGGCACGGCAGATGCAGGCGCTGTCGTTCGCGGTGCACATCCCGCTGGTGTGCTTTGGGATCGCGTTCCCGTCGCTGGTGTTGCTCGCGGAGTGGCTGCATCTGCGGACCGGTGACCCGCTGTATCGGACGCTGGCCCGCCGGTGGTCGAAGGTGATGCTCGCGCTGTTCGCCGTCGGGGCGGTCACGGGGACGATCCTCTCGTTCGAGATGGGCCTGCTGTGGCCGGGGTTCATGGCCGCCTTCGGGGACGTGTTCGGGCTCGGCTTCGCGCTCGAGGGCTTTTCATTCTTCGTGGAGGCGATCTTCATCGCCATCTACGTCTACGGCTGGGACCGCCTGTCGCCGCGCGCGCACTTCCTCTCCGGCATCCCGATCGCCGTCGCCGGCTTCACCGGCTCGTTGATGGTGATCTCCGTCAACGCGTGGATGCAGAACCCGACTGGCTTCCGGCTGCGCGCGGACGGCCAGGTCGTCGACGTCGAGCCGGTCAAGGCGCTATTTGCCAACCCGTACCTGTGGCCGCAGCTCACGCACATGTACGTCGCCGGCTACCTCGTCGCCGGCTTCCTGGTGGCCGCCGCATACGCCGTGCGCCGGCTGCGCGGCGACCGGAGCCGGTACGTGCGCACCGCGCTGATCATCCCGCTCACCGTCGCGGCGATCGCGGCGCCGGTGCAGATCGTGGTCGGCGACTGGATCGCCCGCCAGGTAGCCGAAACGCAGCCGACGAAGCTGGCCGCGTTCGAAGGGCTCGGCGAGACAACGCGCGGGGCGCCGATCCACCTCGGCGGCTGGTACGTCGACGGCGAGGTCAAGGCGGGGATCGAGATACCGCGGCTGCTGTCGTTGCTCGCGGCGCACGATCCGGACGCCGTGGTCGAGGGTCTCGATGCGGTGCCGGAGGCCGAACGCCCGCCCGTGAACCTCGTCCGTCTCGCCTTCCAGACGATGGTGGGCATCGGGACCTTCCTTGCTCTGGTTGGCGGCGTGCACGTCGTCACGTTGCTGCGGCGCGGACGGATGCCGCTTTCGCCTTGGTTTCTCCGGGCCGTCGTACTGGCGGGCCCGCTCTCGGTCCTAGCACTGATCGCCGGCTGGGTGGCGACCGAGGTCGGGCGCCAGCCGTGGGTCGTCTACGGCGTGATGCGAACGAGCGAGGCGGTGACCGGGGCCGACGGCATCCCCGTCGGCTACGCCACGCTGGTCGTCGTCTATACCGCTCTCATCGCGGCGGTCGCGTGGATCCTGCGCCGGCTTGCGCGCGTGCCCTTGGAGGACGCCCCGCAGGGAGCCGAGCGTGTCACTGACTGAGCTCCCGCTGCTGTTCGTGCTGCTGGGCCTCACCGCTTACGCGGTCCTCGGCGGCGCCGACTTCGGAGCCGGCCTCTGGCAGCTGCTCAGCGCCGGGTCGCGCGGGCGTGCGCTGCGCGAGCACGCGCACCGCTCGATGGGCCCGGTGTGGGAGGCCAACCATGTCTGGCTGATCTTCGTGCTGGTGATCTTCTGGACGGCGTATCCCGTGGCGTTCGGATCGATCGCCTCGACGCTCGCGGTTCCACTGTTCATCGCCGCCGTCGGGATAATCCTGCGCGGCACCGCATACGCGCTGCGATCCGGGGCTCGGTCGGACCGCGAGGCGATCCGCATCGACCTCGCGTTCGCGATGTCCTCGATCCTGACGCCTTTCGCGCTCGGCGCGATGGTCGGCGCCATCGCGTCCGAGCGCGTGCCCGTCGGCAACGCGGCGGGCGCCCTGTGGGGAAGCTGGCTCAACCCCACGGCGATCTTCATCGGCGTCCTCGCCGTCGCAGCGGGCGCCTACATGGCGGCGGTGTTCCTGGCCGGGGATGCCCGCAGAATCGGCCAGGAGGAGCTCGCGCAGGCGTTCCGGCGGCGTGCACTTGCCGCCGGCGCGGCCACCGGCGCACTGGCGCTGATCGGGCTAGTCGTGGTGCGCGCCGACGCGCGAGCGCTCTTCGACGACCTCACGTCGGGACCGGGAGTCGCGGCACTCGCGGCGTCGGCTGTCGCCGGTCTGGCAACGCTCGCGCTGCTCTGGCGCTCCGCGTTCGAGCCAGCGCGCTACGCCGCCGCCGCCGCGGTGGCCGCGATCGTCGGCGGCTGGGCCCTCGCTCAACAGCCGATGCTGCTCCCCGGCCTGACCGTGCAGGAGGCCGCGGCGGGCCGCGCGACGCTCGTCGCGATCCTCGTCGGGGTGCTCGCGGGCTCCCTGATCCTGTTTCCCTCCCTCGCGCTTCTGTTCCGCATGGTGCTGCGTGGAGCGTTCGACCCCGGGGCCACACGCCACGGCGCCGAGAGACATCCGCGCCATCCGCTGAGACCGCCGGGCAGCGCCTGGCCACGCATGCTGGCGACCGCAGGCGCGGCCGGCGCGGGTCTCGCGCTATTCGGTGGTGGCTGGCGTGAGCCGCTCGGCATCGCCGTGCTACTGACTGCCGCCGCCGCAGGCTCGGTCGGACTGGTGCGGCTGGCGCTGTGCGACGAGCGCGACATCGACGTTCTCGACGCTGCGGCGCGGGTCCGGCGGAAACCCTGAGCGGGACCGCGACGCCCGGAGTGCATGGCCTCGTACGCCGACAGGTCAGCACCTGGGAGATCCACGCCGCCGCTGGCTACGTCGCTCGAGCCGCCGGCCAGAGCGGGCCTGGCGCGCTGCCGTGCGCGACCGGTCTTCATGGTGGGTTCAGCGTGACTGGCGGGTCACACTCCCGAGTCGCGGACCAACGGGAGCCATTGCCAGCTCCCACCCAATCCTGAACGAGGAAAACCCCCGCAATGCGGAGGTCTCGGTGCCCGGCGCTAGTGGACCCGGTGACCGCCGTTTGTCCAGGCACCTCTGGCGTATCGGCGGGATCCCGCGATGGGAACTCGGAAACACGGCAATCAGCAGGGAGAAGTGGCGCCCCGCTAAAGCCCGAATTGCGCGGAAACACTCGCTCCTTCACCGGAACGGGCGTGAGCTCGGTCTGCCCCCGGACGACCGCGTGTCGTCCCGAGCGGTCGTCTCGCCGGCATCAATCGAGACGCCTGCTTCACCGCGCGCGAGCAGTTAGCGTTGGGTCGACGGCTGCCGCGCGCGATGGCCGGGGCAGGCCGAGGCGGAGCGCGAGCGACGCGCCAAGATCGTCCACGCCGAGCGCGAGCACCAGGCCTCCGCGAAGCTTTCGCTGGCGGCCGCGATCCTGAGCCAGACCCCGGCGGCGATGCAGCTCCGGTTCCTTCAGACACTCTCCGAGGTCGGCGGCGAGCGGGCCTCGACGCTCGTGTTCTGGTTGCCGCTCGACCTCATCCGGGAGCCGTTGGAGCCGACCGCGAGCGCGCCGACCGCGAGCGCGCCGGCCGGCGACGACGACCCGGCCGCGCTGGCCCCCGGACCGCGCGATAATGTGCCCGCGGGCACGTTGCCGGCGGGGTTGTCCAGGCGCGACTCGACGCCCGGCTGAACGGCTCACTCCGGGCGGCCGCCGAAGCCGTAGCGCCCGCAGAGCGGGACGAAGCGCGCGAGGAGCAGCGAGCAGACGCGGACCAGCACGCCCTCGGCTGTGCGCCGGAAGAGCGTGACGTCCTCGTGCCCGCTCGGGCCGATCGGCTGCACCAACCGGCCGCCCGGTGACAGCTGCGCCGCCAGCGGAGGCGGCACGCGGGGATGCGCGGCGGCCACCACGATCGCGTCGAACGGCGCGGAATCCGGCAAGCCCTCGCTCCCGTCGCCGACCACGACGGTCGCGTTCTGGACGCCCTGCTCCGCGAGGTTCGCCGCGGCCGCCGCCGCGAGCTCGGGGATCCACTCGACGCTCCACACCTCCCGCGCCAGCCGCGCGAGCAGGGCGGTCTGATAGCCGAGGCCGGCGCCCACCTCCAGAACGCGCTCCTCGCCACGCAGGCCGAGCGCTTCGAGCATCACGGCGATTAACGAGGGCTGGCTCGTGAACTGCCCACCGCCGATCCGGATCGCGCGGTCACGCTGGGCCTCACGCGCCCGCTCCCTGGGCACGTATGCCGCCCGCGGCACCTCCGCAGCCGCCTCGAGCACGCGCGGCTCCCGCACGCCGGCGAGGTAAGCGGCCGCGGCGAGGCGGGACGAGCGAACAGGATCCACTAACGGCCTACGTTCCCCGCAGCCGCCGGCGCAGGCCGGGAAGCCCGCGCCGCCGCCCGCGGCGACCGCCGCGCGAACGGCCTCCTCGGTCCCAGCCCGGATCAAGCTCCCCGTGCGCGAGTGACGGCCGTGTAGAGCAGCTCCCGCGTCAGCACCGGCGACGCGGGAGGCGCAAGCACGACCGCGGCGGTGTCGAACCGCGCGCCCTCGCTCTTGTGCACCGTCATCGCGTAGCGCCCCGGAGTGCGGGAAGACACGGACCTCGGCCCTCTCTTAAGGCTCGCCGCGATCCGATGGCGTACGTACTCTGCGCTCGACGAGCCCAGGCCGGGAGGGGAAGCCGACAAGTTCGGCAAATCGTTACGAGCGTCGCTGGACCGCCCGCCAGCCTCTCGACGTGTTCGCGGGACGCGCCGAGTCGGTGACGGTGGATGGTCCCCGAAGGGCCATGCGGCGCCACCGGGGCCATCCTGGGCCACGGAGCCCGTCGCGTCGAGGATCCCCATGGCCCAGCGCGCCGGGTCGCCCCACGCGCGCCTGTAGGCGCTTCCCGTGAGACGCTCGTGCTGATACGGTTGATTGATCAACGAAGAACCGGGCCGGCGGCGCGCGAACGCCCCGGCCCCGGACCACGAGGAATGGCCTCATGGCCGTCGGCAACCCTACCCGCCGCATCGGCGTGCTGCTCACCGCCGCCGAGTGGAGCATCCTCTTCGAGGCGCTGCGCCGCTTCGCGATGCAGAACGAGGCGGCCGGGCGACCCGACCGCGCCCGGCTCACGCAGCGCGTGCTCAGCAAGCTGACGATCTACCGGCTCGCGGCCGGCGTCGACGCGGTGGAGGACGAGGAGGAGCAGTCATAACGCGCTCACGTTCGGTCCCAACGGCTGGGCCACGCTGGTTGCGCCTGGCGACATCGACGCCGTCCGCACGGTGCACATGAGTACGACAGGCACCGTGACGGTATGGCACCGCACGAGAGACGACTACGAGCCACCCCGGACAGCCCGCTCAGAGGCGCTAGCCCCCGATTTATAGGTCAGGCGCGGGACTTCCAGGTAGACGCGCGGGACTTCCGAAGATTTCCTGTCGATTTCGACGGACGTTGGCAGTTTGCTCCTCCCGAGGTTCTCGACGGAACGCTCACACTGCGTCGGTCACACGCCGCGCGTCGAGCGCGGCGCCGAGGCGCTCGAATACCGCGCCGGCAGCGCGCAGGTCCAGTCGCGGCCCAACACCGACTGCCAGCGTCCCCGGCGCCGGGATTCGTCGCCGTCAGCGGCGGCCCTGCTCGCGCAGCTGCTCGGTGATGCGGCGCATCTCGACTGCGACCGGATCCTCGGCCGGCGCAGCGGTCACCTCCCTGGCGGACGAACGCTTCACGCTGCGCTGGCGCTTGGCGGAGTTCAGCGTCGACCGCGCCCACATGACCGCGACCACCAGTGCCACGACGCCGAGGCTCCAGAAGACGGCTGAGACGAGGCCGACCACGAGCCCGACCGCGAGCCTGAGCGCCACGGCGGCGATCAGCACGAGCACCAGGACGGCGAGCACACGCCTGAGCATCGAGGCATTGGCGGAATCCATGCCCCTCCATTACACCACCCTGTTGTCGCCGGCCCGTGAGCGTCCGAGCGAGGATCCTCGGCGTGCTGGAGGAGCCGTCGGGGATCCACTTCAACGCGCCGGCCTCGCGGCGCGGGCGTTCGCTCAGTGGAGTGCGAGACGCGCGCATGCAGGCACTTCGGGCTGCGATCGGCAGAGCGCGTTGCGTCCGCTGCCCACAACTCGCCGGCGCCGGACCGCCGCCGCGGGTCGCCGCCCCGGCGGTGTAACTGACCCGGTTTCGTTCCAACCGTCTACCGACCCCTGGAGGGCAGGGACGCAGGGCTTCTCGGTGCTGCTGGCACGGGCAAGTCCGAGGACGCCGCCGGGCGCGACGAGCGGTCGCCCGAACAGCGCAAGCGTTGCCTGACCCGGCACTGGGTGGGAACCCGCTAGCGCGGCGCGCGGTCGCGCGGCCGCCTGCTCCGCACCGCCGGCGTCGCCGCACCGCGCGGCAGCTCGCCGCCACCGGTTCCGGCGGGCAGCTCGCCGGGGCCGGCGGTTGACGCGCCTTCCGCCGTCTTCGGCGCGACGGCCTCGGCGGCGGTCAGGAGCGGCTTCACGAGGTCGATCGGGAGCGGGAAGATGATCGTCGAGTTCTGCTCGGCGCCGATCTCCGACAGCGTCTGCAGGTAGCGCAGCTGGATTGCCGCGGGCTGGGTGCTGAGCACGCCGGCCGCCTCGGACAGCTTCGCGGCGGCCTGGAACTCGCCCTCGGCGTGGATCACCTTCGCGCGGCGCTCGCGCTCGGCCTCGGCCTGGCGCGCCATCGCGCGCTGCATCGTGCTCGGGATGCCGACGTCCTTGATCTCGACGGTCGAGACCTTGATCCCCCACGGCTCGGTCTGCTCGTCGACGATCTGCTGGAGGTCCTCGTTGAGCCGCTCGCGCTCCGAGAGCAGCGCGTCGAGATCCGCCTTGCCCAGCACCGAGCGCAGCGTCGTCTGCGCGATCTGCGACGTCGCCTTGACCGCGTCCTCGATGTCGACGACCGACGCGTTCGGGTCGACGACGCGAAAGTAGGCGACGGCGTCGACGTGCGCGGGCACGTTGTCGCACGTGATCACGTTCTGCGGCGGGATGTTCAGCGTCACGGTGCGCAGCGAGACGCGCACCATGCGGTCGATCCCCGGCACGAGCAGGACCAACCCGGGACCCTTCTGGCCGATCAGGCGGCCGAGCCGGAACACGACGGCGCGCTCGTACTCGCGCAGCACTCGGACCGACGCCGCGGCCAGCGCGACCAGTAGTCCGATGATCACCAGCAGCGCTACGAGTACCGCGGTCACGGCGCCACCTCCCTTTCCTCCGCGTGCCGCACGGTCAGCGTGAGTCCGTCGACGCGCTCCACCACGATCGGGTCGCCCCGCCGCAGTGCGGCATCCTCGTCAGCGGCCCACACCCGCGCACGCCACAGCGCGCCGTCAAGGAACACCTGGCCCACCGGGGCGGGCGCGGCACGCACCTCGCCGACGCGGCCCACGAGACCCTCCGAGCCGCTGCGCACGCGATGCCGCGACGCGGCGAGCCCCTTGCGGACGACGACCCACGCGTACCCCGCCGCCACCATGCCCGCCGCCAGGCCGACGATCAGCGCGACGGCCGTTCCGACCCCCGCACCCGCCACCACCAGCGCGATCCCGGCCGCGACCGCCACAGCCGCAGCACCGCCGAGGGCGCCGTGCGACGGCACGCACGCCTCCGCCGCCGCGACGCAGCGCCGACGAGCATCAGCACGATGCTGAGCGTGGACATGATCTGTCCTTCCGACATGAAAGTGAACCGCCGCCGCCGCGCGGGTGCAAGCGGCGTGCCCGTCAGCATCCACGGTGGGAGGATCTAGTAGCGAAACGGCTAGCGAAGCGTGGACTAGGATGGCCCCCCATGGAGATCGTCGAGCTGTCGGTGATTCAGTCAGGCCCGGGGCTGAACGAACTCATTTACCGCCTCGCCGAGAGGATGGGCGAGAACGTTACGGGCATGAGTGATGACGTTGACGATCTCGCCATCCACGGCCTTACCGTCGATGACGTCGTGCAGATCGAAGGCGACAGGCCGCGCGTCATCGAGCGGCTTGACGACTGCGATCCTGACTGGCGGGACTACCTGAGCGAGTGAGCGGCTAAGCCGCGAGCGACACGCTCGGGCCCGGCTGAGCGCACGCGCGTGCTTGGCGAGGATCGTCAGGTCGGCGTGCGGCCGCACCCGATCCAGCCCATGGACGCGGAGCGGTGGCAGCGCCCACTCGTTCTTGAGTCGCCCGAACTCGCGCTCGCAGCGCCTGGGCTCCGGTACAGGGCGGTCCAACGGTTCGACTCGCGCGGGACCAGCGGGTGCAGCGGATCGGCCTTGACCCACCGGGAGGCGGGCTTGCACTCGCCAGTCGGGCAGCGCCGCTTCGTCGCCTTGCGCTGATAGTCGGCCCGGCGAACGTCCATGTGCCGTGCTCGCAGGTTGGCGGCTTGTGGTCGCCCTTGGGCACGGCGGGCGTCTTGCGGAGCGGGATGATCGGGCGGCAGTCGCGGTCCTAGCACCCGTCGTAGATCGGCCCACGTCGCAGCCCTTGTCCATCGAGCACGTGAAGGCGCTTCGCGTACTCCGCCTTTCGTCATTCTGCGCGAGCGTGGCATCCCGCCCGTCCTCGGGGCGGAGTGGACGACGGGCAGCGATGACGTCTCAGGCAAGCGCGGTGGCGTGGGAGAGGCTGCTGAGCGACCTGCTCTCGCGGTCGGCAAGGGGGCCGCTGGCGAGCGCACTCGAGTGCTGCTCCGAGCACGACGGCGATCCGCCGGGCAATGCCCAGCGCACGAAGATGTACCCGACCTCCCGAGCGCGGCCACCATCGAAGACGGCGGAAGCGATCAAACCGCCAAAGTCAAGTCGCGTGTTGTGGTGTAGCCCAGGATCGTCGGCGAGGAGGCCAGCTTCCGGTGCTGCGGGAAGTGGAGGATGAGGTGGTCGGCACCCACGACGGCCGGGTGGGAGTGGAGGGTCCGTTCAGGCCAGATCGCCCGGTACAAGCTGCGGAGGGAGTGCGGGGTGCTGTAGTCGCTTCAGCGCCGGGAGCCCCGACGCCTGGTCGACTGCCTGCCTTCGACGTAGAATGCTCGTTGGATGGCACTCTTCCCCTTGGAGTGCCAATCCGTGAGATCCGACCGATCTGAGTGGAGGTCCCGCATGAAGCTCAAGCCCCTGGGCGATCGTCTGATCGTCAAGGCGGTCGAGGAGGAGGAGACGACCGCCTCGGGCATCGTGCTCCCCGACACCGCGAAGGAGAAGCCGCAGAAGGGCAAGGTCCTCGCCGTCGGCGACGGCAAGCTCGACGACAACGGACAGCGCCTCCCGCTCGATGTCGTCGAGGGCGATGAGGTCCTCTACTCCAAGTACGGCGGCACCGAGATCAAGGTCGACGGCGAGGAGCTG
>Ga0307415_100000656_pt1 | contig 15241 bp, 17 predicted proteins | sample DK1Cmetagenome_FD_204524 | JGI IMG/M metagenome (GOLD analysis project Ga0307415, IMG submission 204524) | Maize rhizosphere microbial communities from greenhouse at UC Davis, California, United States - DK15-C-2 | ecosystem: Host-associated > Plants > Roots > Rhizosphere > Soil | place: USA...
GAGGGGGTCCCCGGACCCCTCCCGATCCCCCGGGGGTCCCCCTCGGGGTTCCCCGGACCCCTCCCGATCCACCGGAGCACCCCCTCGGGGTTCCCCGGACCCCTCCCGATCCACCGGGGCACCCCCTCGGGGTTCCCCGGACCCCTCCGTGGGTTGGCGCCCCACCTCGGCGGCCAGGGCGGCCAGCAGCGTCCAGCCCTCCAGGGCCGGCCGGGTGGGCGCGCCCAGCGGCCACATGTGGTCGAACACGAACACCCCCCCGAACCCCAGCCGCCGGGCGTCCCGGCACGCCTCCAGGGCCGGCCCCGCCTCGGCGGAGAACTGGGGCAGGGTCACCCCCAGCGAGGGCAGGCCGGACCCCGACCCCCGGGTTGTGGGGCCCCCGAACGGGAGGGTAGCCGACGGCCGGATGGGGGGCTCGGTGTTGTCCACACCCCCCACTCCCACACCCTCCACGCCCATCAGCGGCCGGCCAGGGCCAGGGTGGCCGCCCCGACCAGGCCCGCGTCGGCGCCGAGCCGGGTGGAGACCACCGGTGGGAGGTCGCGGTGGGCGCGGCCGTGGACGTAGCGCTCGAAGCTGGCCCGGGCCGGGGCCAGCAGCAGCTCCCCGGTGGCCGCGACCCCGCCGCCGACCACCACCAGGTCGGGGTCGAAGATGGTGACCAGCGAGGCGATCCCGACTCCCAGCCAGGTCCCAACCCGCTCGAACAGGGCCAGGGCCGGCTTGTCGCCCTCGCCGGCCGCGGCGAACACGACCTCGCCGGTCACCGGGCCGCCGGTCTCGGCGGCCAGGGCGGCCAGCCGGCCCCCGGGGTCGGCGGCGGCCGCCTCCCGGCCCAGTCGGCCCAGGGCCGAGCCCGAGGCCATGGCCTCCAGGCAGCCGCGGTTGCCGCAGGCGCAGCGGTCACCATCGGGGGCGACGATCAGGTGGCCGAGCTCGCCCGCGAACCCGTGCTCGCCGTGGTAGATGCGGCCGCCCAGCACCAGTCCCCCGCCGATCCCGGTGCCCACCGTGACCAGCACCAGGTCGTCGCAGCCGGCCCCGGCCCCCAAGCGGGCCTCGGCCCAGGCGGCGGCGTTGCCGTCGTTGTCGACCAGGGTCGGCAGCCCGGTCCGCTCCCCGACCAGGCGGCGCAGCTCGAGCTGCCGGTAGCTGTTGTTGGGGGCCCAGCGGGCGTGGCCGCCGGGCCACTCGACCAGCCCGGCCGCCCCGACCCCGATGGCCACCACCCCCGGGTTGCGGGCCAGCAGCTCGTCGGCGGCCGCCAGCACCGCCACCAGGGTCGCCTCGCCCTCGTCGCGGGGGGTCGGGACCCTGGTCCGGTCCAGGATCCGCCCGTCCTCGGTGACCACCCCGCCGGCGATCTTGGTCCCGCCGATGTCGATGCCGATCGCCCGCGGCTCGACCCGGTCTGCTGGCGGCACCGCGCTAGCCGATGTCGATGCGCTGGAGGCCGTTCCCGGCGGGGTCGCCGGGGCGGGGCGGGCGGGAACGGCGCCGGGCCGGGGCGGGCGCGTCCTCGAGCAGGGCCTTGGCGGCCAGCAGCAGCTCGGCGCCGGCCTTGACGAGGTGCTCGACCGCCTCCGGGCGGGCGCCGCGCAGCGCGGCCAGCCCGGCGCAGATCGGGCAGACCTGGCACTCGGGGGCTCGGCCGGCGGCGACGGTGGGCTGCTCGAGCATGGGCGTCCTCCCGGGGGGCGGCATCAGGCGCCCCGCACCCCCGCCGACGGCCCCTCGCGGGCGTCGAAGCGCACCGTCAGGGTGCCGCCGCGCAGGTTGGCGGTGGCGATCTCCAGCGGCTGCAGGGCCTGGGGCAGGAGCACGTTGCGCTTGTACTGGCCGACGCGGACCAGCAGCTCGTCGCCCTTGCGGTGGATCTCCAGCTCGCCCCGCTCGGCGAACGGCAGGTCGATGAGCAGGGCGTAGCCGCCGCCGCGCTGCTTGGTGACCCGCATGGGCCGCGTCTCGGCCAGGACCTCGGCCGGGTCACGGGAGCCGTAGACCTCGCCGGCCACCTCCGAGAGCCGCTCCAGCCCGACCATCTCGTCGTCGAACAGCCGGCAGGTGAGGATGGGCAGGGGCGCGAACGACTCGGTGATGGTGCGGAAGTGGTCGGCCTGGATCTCCTTCCACTTGCCGAAGTAGGGGTCGGTGACGTCGTCGGGCAGCAGCCGGTTGACCACCACCGCGTCCACCCGGTAGCCGAACAGCGACAGGTAGGTGTAGGTGCGCCGAGCCTCGGCGACCACCATCTTCTCGGGGTTGAGGACCAGGCGGACGGTCGAGGTCTCGGGCTCGGCCAGCAGCACCCGTACCCGCTCCAGGTTCCGGTAGAGCCGCTCCACGGCCCCGAACACGGCGTCGGAGGCGATCGGGGGCAGGTTGCCGAGCCGGCCCAGCAGCGGCCGGGCCACGGTAGCGATCCGCCGCGAGGACGGGAACAGCCGGTCGATGTACCAGCCCAGCGCCTCCGGCAGCGACAGCAGCCGCAGGGTCTCGGCGGTGGGGGCGCAGTCGACCACCAGCAGGTCGTAGGTGCCGCCCTGGTGGTAGCGGTTGATGTCGATCAGGCTGAACAGCTCGTCCAGGCCGGGGATGACCGACAGCTCCTCGGCCTCGACGGCGTCGACCCCGCCCCAGTTGAGCAGGTTGACCACGTACTCCTGGATCTCACGCCAGTTGGCCTCCAGCCGGGCCTGGGTGTCGATCTGCTCGGCCCAAAGCCGGTCGGCGACCTGGCGCGGCTGGTCGCCCAGCTCGACGTCGAAGGAGTCGGCCAGGGAGTGGGCCGGGTCGGTGGACATCACCAGGGTGCGGTGCCCGCGGGCCGCGGCCCGGGCCGCGGTGGCCGCCGCCACGGTGGTCTTGCCAACGCCGCCCTTGCCGGTGAACAACAGGATGCGCACGGTGCTGGCAGCCTACATGGACTCCACCCGGCGCTTCAGGTCGGCGAGGGCCGACCGGACGATCTGTTTGGCCGCCTGCCGCTTGACCAGGCCGGGCAGGGGCACGCCGATGGCCACCTCGAGCCGGTAGGTGACCTCGGTGGTCCCGTCGCCGGTCGGCTCGAGGGCATAGGAGCCGGCCAGGTCGTCCAGGGTCCCCTCGACATAGGTCCAGGTCACGCCGGCGTCCCTGGGCTGGTAGCGGTAGGCGAGGGTGTAGGCCTGGTCCCCCATCGGGGTGCGGAGCCGGAAGGCGACCCTGGTCCCCCGCCCCCGGCGGTCGCGGGCCAGGACCTCGACCTCCTCCAGGTTGCCGACCCACTCGGGATAGGCCTCGAAGTCAGACACGACCGCCATGACCTCCGACGGGGTGGCGAAGACCTCGGTCGTGCCCTCGGCGCGCTCAGCCATGCCCGGATGCTAGTACGCCTTGGCCTCCTCCCCACCGCGAACGGCGGGGATTCCTGCCGCACCGCGTGAGCGCTGACGGCTCACACAGCACCTCGGTGGGTTCCTGCTTCGCTGGCCAGAGCCAAGATCACCCTTGGTCTGACATGGCCTCCACAGGCAGTTAGCGTCTCCGCCAGCCCGGCGGCGACGAGGATATTGCGGGCCGCGTTCGTGTCCCGGTCATGGACCGTCCCACAGCCCGGGCAGGCCCAGGCGCGGGCGCTCAACGGCTTGGGACCGTCACGGTGCCCACACGCCGAGCAGATCTGAGAGGTCGGCGTCCAGCGGCCGATCTTCACGACCTGACGGCCGTGCTGGGCGGCCTTGGCCTCCAGCAGCCGGACAAACATCGTCCACCCAGCGTCGTGGACGCTCTTGGCCAGCCGTGTCCGGGCCAGTCCCGCCACGGCGAGATCCTCGACGGCGATCGTTTGGTTTTCGCGGATCAGCCGCAAGGCGAGCTTGTGATGATGGTCGGCGCGCTGGTCGCGCACCCTACGGTGGGCGACCGCAACCCGCAAACGCGCCTTCGCCCTGTTCTTCGACCCCTTCCGCTTGCCGCTCAGCTGCCGCTGCGCAATGGCCAGGCGCCGCTCAGCGACGCGCAGATGCCGCGGGTTGGCGAAGGTCTCAATGGTGCCGTCGCTGCCAGCGACCGTGGCGAACGAGACCAAGCCCAGATCGATCCCGGCGGTGCGTGACACCGGTGGCAGCGGGGTCGGGTCGCGGTCGACCACAAAGGAGGCGTAATAGCGGCCGTCAGGCTCCTGGATGACCGTCACACTGGACGGCGCCGAGGGCAATCGCGGGACCAGCGCACACGCACCAGACCGACCTTGGCCACATACAGCTTGGCCCCACGGAACGCGAAGCCGTTACGAGTGAGCCGGATCGACTGGCGACCGTGCTTGGTCCGGAACCTCGGGCGGCCGACCCGACGACCATTGCGCTTGCCAGTCAGGGAGTCAAACCAGTTGCGGTAGGCACGTCGCGCGTCCTGGCAGGCCTGCACCAGGGCGACCGAGGCGACCTCGGCCAGCCACGCCCGCTCCGGGGTCCGCTTGGCCTGGGTAATCACCCGGCGTTGAACCTCGGTGTCGCTGATCGGCTCCCCGGCCTGAGAGGCGCGGCGTCGTTCGGCGAGGGCGTCGTTGTAGACCACCCGGGCGCATCCAAACGCCCTGGCGAGCGCCTGACGCTGAGCCGCCGTCGGGTCGATGCGATAGCGGTACCTGACGAGCATGCCACCGAACCTATCTGGCCCATGCGACAAGCTGACGACCCGGAGCACTGGGGTTCCTCGTCCTACTTCGGCGCGCGGCCGGTGGCGCCACATTGAAGGCGCTCGAGGGTACATCCGCCAGCAGCAGCGCACTTCGGCTCCCGTCAGGCCGGGTGCTCCAGCATCCGCCCGGTGGCCCGGAAGTAGCCGAGGTTGACCAGCCAGGTCCGCCCGACCCGCAGGCGGTCCCGCCGCGGCTGGTGGACGTGGCCGAAGTACAGGTAGTCGGGCTGGTGCTCCTCGACGTAGTCGAGCAGGGCCTGGCTGCCCGGCTCGGGCCGGCCCGCGACCACGTCGAAGCGCAGGTCGTCGACGGCCGGCGGCATGTGCGACCAGAGCACGTCGACCGGGCCGAGGGCGGCCACCTTGGCCGCGAACTGCTCGTGGCTGACCTCGGAGAAGTGCGGCTGGCTGCCCCGGGGCAGCCCGCCGCCCACGAACCCGACCCGCAGGCCGTCGACCTCGACGCTCTCCCCGTCCAGGTGGCGGACCCCGGGGCGGAGCAGGTCCTGGAACTGCTCGGGCCGGTCGACGTTGCCGTGGGTCAGGTAGGTCGGCTCCGGGAAGGCCGCGAACACCGCCTCGTACTGGGCCCGCAGGGCCGCCCGGACCCGGTCGCGGACTTCCTCCTCACGCCCCTCGGAGGCGCCGCGCAGCACCCGCCCGGCCTCCTCGAACCGCCCGGCGGTGCGGAGCCGCGCGAAGTCCCGGGTCGCCTCCGACCCGAACACGTCGGCGGCGATCCCCTCCATGGTCCGGTAGTCGATCAGGTTGATCAGGTCGCCGCAGACCAGCAGCGCGTCCGCCCCGGCGGCCTCGCGGGCCAGGGTGTCGGCGGCCCCGTGGATGTCGGAGACGAGCTTGATCCGCATGTCCGGCCATGCTAGCGGGAGGCCCGGGTAGGCTGGGCCCATGGCGGAGGGCTCCGAAGGCCACGGCATCAGGGCGGTGATCGCCGCGCTGCTGGCCAACCTGGGGATCGCCGTCGCCAAGCTCGTCGGGTTCCTGCTCACCGGGGCGTCGTCGATGCTGGCCGAGGCGTTCCACTCGGTGGCCGACTCCGGCAACCAGGCCATGCTGCTGGCCGGCGGCCGGGTGGCAAGGCGGGGCCCGGACCGCCGGCACCCGTTCGGGCACGGCCGGGCCCGCTACTTCGCCGCCTTCCTGGTGGCCGTCGTGCTGTTCACCCTGGGATCGCTCTTCTCGCTCTACGAGGGCTACGACAAGCTGCGCCACCCCCACGAGCTCGAGTCACCCGCGATCGCCCTGGCCATCCTGGTCGTCGCCCTCGCCCTCGAGGGCCTGTCGCTGCGCACCGCGGTCCGGGAAGCCGACCCGTCACGGGGCCGGCAGAGCTGGTGGTCGTTCATCCGCACGACCAAGAAGCCCGAGCTGGCGGTGGTGCTGCTGGAGGACACCGCCGCCGAGCTGGGCCTGAGCCTGGCCCTGATCGGGGTCGGCCTGGCCGCGCTGACCGGGAACCCGCTGTACGACGCGCTCGGCACCCTGGGGATCGGGGCCCTGCTGGCGGTGGTGGCGGTGGTGCTCGGGATCGAGATGTACAGCCTGCTGGTGGGCGAGGCGGCCTCGCCGGCGCAGCAGGAGGCGATCCGCCAGGCGATCCTGGACACCGACGGGGTGGCCGGCCTGGTCCAGCTGCGCACCATGCACCTGGGACCGGACGAGGTGCTGGTGGTGGGCGGCCTGCGGCTGGACCAGGAGCTGTCCGCCGGCGACGCGGCCCGGGTGATCGACCAGGCCGAGGCGGGGGTGCGGGCGGCCCTGCCCAATGTCCGGGTGATCTACCTGGAGCCCGACCTGCCCGCGGCCGTGCCCGAGTCGCGCTGATGCGGGACACTGGCGCCATGACGCGAGGAGCGAGCGTGGTGGTGGTGGTGGTCGGGGGCGGGGTGATGGGCTGCTCGATCGCCTTCCACCTGGCCGAGCGGGGCGTGGACACCCTGGTGCTGGAGCGGGACACGGTCTGCTCGGGCATGACGGCCCGCTCGGGGGGCGGGCGGGCTGGGGGCTAGGGTTTCTTGGCTGGTCCGGATGCACTACCGTTACCGGCCATCGTGAGTACCTGTAGAAGCGCTCACTCTGCCTGGTATCCCTGTCCGGGATTCCTCACCCTGGGGTCGGGTTTGGTTCTGGTGTCATTGGCCTCTGCCACCTCGCGGTGGTCTTGTGAGGCCTCGCACGCCCACGCCGCTGCGTGAGCCTGCCCGCCGTGGTCGCCCACGAACGGCACCGGGGCGGCAACTCTACCCCGCTGGACAGCCTGGTCGGCGACCGGTCCGGTCCAGTCACGGAGATTACGGGCCGCATTGGCGTTCCGGTCCACCCCCACTCCACACCTGGGGCAGACCCACCGGCGCTCCTTGAGGGCCAGGTCGTCGCGGTAACCACCGCAACCATGGTGGGTCTTGGAGGAGGCGAACCAGCGATCCACCACCACCAGCCGCCCTCCGGCCCAGCTCGTCTTGTAGGACAGGATCGGGCGGACCCGGCCGACGCCGGCCTGATACACGCTGCGCCGGAACGCCCGCCGACCCATGCCTCGGCCCATCGCGGCAACGTCCAGGTCTTCGACCACGATCGTGCCGTAGCGGCGAGCGAGGGTGGCCGTGAGGGTATGGATGGACTCCCGGCGCAGGTTGGCCGCCCGCCGGTCCAGGGCCGCCAGCTTGGCTTTCGCCTGGCGGTGCCCTCGAGACCCAACGATGCGGCGGGATGCCTGCCGGGCGACCCGGCGACGCTGCTGCTTGGTGGCCGCCCACGGCGCGGGGTGGGCGACCCGCTCAATGGTGTCGTCGGCGTGGGCGATGACCGCCCACTCGCTGCCGATGCCAAGGTCGATCCCGCAGCGGCCATTCGGTTCCCGTGGAGTGCGAGGGACCTGGACGACGATCGTGGTCACCGAGACGAACAGCCGGCCGCCCTGCTCACTAAGGGTCATCGACAGCACCCGGGCCCGGCCCTTGGCGACCACCCGCTCCAGGCGCCGAGTGTTCTCCTTGCACCGGAGCCGGCCGATGACCGGGAGGGTGAGGTGGCGACGGTCTGGCTCAAGGCGCATCGTGCCAGTGTGGAACCGGACCCGACCGCGGTCGCGGTGGCGGGCCTTGAACCGGGGGAACCCGATCCTGACGCCGGCTCGACGGCCATGCTTGGATGTCGACCAGGCGTGTAGGGCTGCGACCAGGTCGGCGATCCCGGAACCGTAGGCCTCCTTGGAACAGTCCCGCCACCAAGGGGCCACCTCCGTCTTGGCCTGGTTCCAGGCCTTGCGCAGCGTCGGCAGCGTCCAGGCCAGGGCCGGCACCGAGGGATCGGCCTCCCGGGCGTCCAGGTTGGCCTTCACCTGGGCTAGGGCCCAGTTGTAGGCGAACCGGCGGGCGCCGAAGTGCTGCTGGATCAGCGACTGCTGCACCGAGGTGGTTGTCTCCACCTCGAACCGCCAACCCCGCGCGACCCAGCCGTCGGGGATCACGAACCGCCCGACTCCCGCCATCTCCAATGACCCTTCTGCCCGAGGCCGCGCCAGGAAGGCATACTTCAGTGGCTGCGGACGACGCTCGCGGAACTGACGATATGAGCACCCCGCGACAGTGGGCTGCGCGAATGAGGCTCAGGCACACGAGATCCCGATTCGGACGCTGCTGCCCGGTGGGACCCGGGCGAGGGCGTGGTTGAGGAGCACATCTACGTCGACGTCGAGGGCGGCCAGCTGCCCGCCCTGGGGGTCGGTGATGATCCAGTCGGCCAGCTCCAGGCAGCCGAAAAAGTCACAATTGCGTCCGTCGTGGCTGTCGCGGTCTAGTTGGTCACCGGCGGCGCTCATCGGCGGCTCGCTCGCGCCGGTGACCGCGGTGGTTGCTGGACTGGTGTGGTAGTGGCGTCGTGCTCGGCGGCGGTGACCACGGCGGCCAGCGTCTGGTGGAGGTCGTCGGCGACCCGGTAGCGGTACGGGCGGGGTGGCTGGTCGAGCATGGAGTGGGCGCGCTGCTGGCGGACCAGCGCCCCAACCCCAAGGCCCAGGAGCGAACCCTGGACGGCCCAGGCGACCGTCCAGGGCCAACAGGACGAGGGCGACCAGCAGCCAGCCGATCAGCAGCGCCAGGGCAGCTCTCATGGCCGCCGCTCCGGGCCGCTCACGGTCGCATGGTTGCGCCAGTACGTCACGGCCGCTGGCCCTCGACCTGGCGACGGTGCTCGGCCAGGGTGCGCAACGGCACTTCGCCGTTTGATCCCGCCGGGACCTGCTGTCGATGCGTCGGTATCGGTAATGGATGCCCCCGATGCCTACGCCTACCATGTGCAGGTGGACAATGATTATGCTGCTGCCAACTCCCGCCGGACTCGCCGCGTCCTGGTGGTGTGCGCGGGAAATATCTGTCGATCACCGACCGCTGAGGCTGTGATCCGCCTCCTTGGATCAGACCATCCCTCGGTGGAGCTGGAGGTCTGCTCGCGGGGGACCCACAACTGGAACGTCGGCAAACGCGCCCATCCCGCCATGACCCGGATCGCCGCCGAGCGTGGCTACGACCTCTCCCAGCACACCGCCGCTCAGATCACCGGCGAGGACCTAGCCTGGGCGGACGACGTGCTCGTCATGGACGACGAGAACTACCAACAGCTCATCCGAGGCTATCCAGACCTTGTTCAGCACGCCCGCCTCCTAGATGCGAGCGGCATCCCGGACCCATGGCTAGTGGACGAGGATCCCGCCTACACCGACTCCCTTGACCGGATCGAGCTAGCCGTCCACGCCTACTTGGCGAGCCTCAACTCCAACAACGAACAAGGCCATGGCTGACGGGGCAACCGTCGTGGTGGTCGGCGGCGGCGTTATGGGTTGCTCGATTGCCTTTCATTTGGCCGAACGGGGTGTCGACGTGCTCGTGCTCGAACGGGGCACCATCTGCTCGGGCATGACGGCCAGGTCGGGCGCCCTCGTCCGCATGCACTACACCAACGAGCCCGAGGCCCGCATGGCCCTGGCCGGGCTGGGCTACTTCCGCGACTGGCGGGAGCGGGTCGGCGGCTGGTGCGGGTTCACCGTCACCGGAGCGGCCATCCTGGTCGGCCCGGGCGAGGGCGGGCGGCTGCGGCGGAACGTGGCCATGCTGCGGCGGGTCGGGGTTGACACCGAGGCCGTGACCCCCGCCGACCTGGCCGCCGAGCATCCCGAGCTGGACCTGACCGGGGTGGAGATGGCCGCGGTCGAGCCCGGCTCCGGCTATGCCGACCCGGTGGCCACCACCTTCGCCTTCGCCTCCCGGGCGGTCGACCTGGGGGCGCGGATCGGCCAGGGGGTGGCGGTGCGCGGGCTGGCCGTGGCCGGCGATCGGGTGGTCGGGGTCGACACCGACGACGGCCGGGTCGGGGCCGACGCGGTCGTGCTGGCCTGCGGCCCGTGGGTCGACCCGCTGGCCCGCACGGCCGGGTTCGAGCTGGGCATCACCCCCGAGCGCTCCCAGATCGCCTTCTTCCGGCGCCCGGCGGCGGCCCGCCGCCACCCGGTGGTGATCGACGGGGTGCTCGGCACCTACTTCCGCCCCCACGGCGGCGAGCTGTCCCTGCTCGGGGTGGAGGCCGGCCACCACCTCCAGGTGGAGGCGATCGACCGCGAGGTCGAGGGCTACGACCACCAGGTGGTCGCCCCGGCCCTGGGGCGCCTGGCCGGGCGGGTGCCGTCGTTCGCCGGGGCCGCGTTCGCCCGCGGCCACCGCGGCGTCTACGACACCTCGGCCGACAGCCGGGCCGTGCTCGACGCCGCCCCCGGGGTGGCCGGGCTGTACGTGGCCGGCGGCTTCTCCGGCACCGGGTTCAAGAAGTCGCCGGCGGTCGGGGCCTGCATGGCCGAGCTGGTCACCGAGGGCCGGGCCAGCACCGTCGACATCCGCCCGTTCCGCCTCGGCCGCTTCGCCGACGGCGAGGCGATCGTGGGCGACGAGTACCGCCTGCCGCCGGCATTCGGCCACAAGTTGTGACGGCAATCGTTCGGCATGGCCGGAAATCCCCAATCGCCCGCCTCGCCGTATACACTCGTTGAGCGATCAATCAGCCGTGACCAGGTGAGAGCCGTGACCCCTGGAGCCGCTTCGGCCGGCAGCACCCACTCCGTCCGCGAGGCCGGGCGATGACCCGACGGCGGTCCCAGGCCGAGGAGGCGGCGCTGCTGCAGGTCCTCGGCCAGAGCCCGATCTTCCGCCACGGGCGGCCCGAGGACCTGGCCAAGCTGGCCACCCAGGCGGTCCCGTTCGACTACCCGGTGGGCAGCTTCCTCATGCGCCAGGGCGAGCCGGCCGACCACGTGCTGGTGCTGACCGCCGGCGAGGTGGCGATCGTGTCCCCCGTCCGGGGCGGCGGCGAGCTGGTCCACACGATCATGCGGGCCGGCCAGCTGATCGGCGAGCTGGCCCTGCTCAACGACGGCCGGCGGACCGCCGGGGTGCGGGCGACCTCGCCCACCACCGCCTGGGCGATCGGCCGCGACCCCTTCTGGGGGTTCCTGGAGGTCACCCCGCGCGCCTCCTCGGCCCTGCTGCGCCAGGTCGCGGCCCGGCTGGCCGCGCGGGAGGCCCTGATCGACGACCTGCTGTCCCTGGACGTCAAGAGCCGGCTGGCCAAGGCCCTGCTCGGCCTGGCCGACGACTACGGCCAGCCCGACCCGGACGGCGGCACCCGCATCGCCCTGCGTCTCACCCACCGCGACCTGGCCGGGATGGTCGGGGCCAGCCGCGAGAACGTCAGCCGGGCCCTGGGGGCGTTCCGCCGGCGCGGGTTCATCGACTACGACTCCGACTCCATCCGCCTGCGCAACCCCGACGCGCTCCGCCGCCTCATCTAGGATCTGTGTCGCAGATCACGTCGCGGCGGTGACCCACGGCACCGACGGCGACCGCCGGCGGCGGCTACGCTCACCTCAGTCCTCCAGTGAGGTCCCGGCGGAGACACAGGAGGAGCCCGCCGGAGCCGGATGGGGGATGGGGAAGCAGCGGAAGGATCGGTGTTCCGGGGGGGTCCGGGGACCGACGGGGGGGTTTCCGGGAACGGGGGGGCCCGACCGGCCGCTGGAGGTGCCGGTCAAGGGCGCGGTCTGCGACCAACCGGCATCCCTGGCCAGGCCTGCCCCGTCACGGCCGGAGCGGGCCTGGCCCTCTACTTTGCCAGCTGGCGCTCCACCCACCCGCAGAGGGCGTGGCCGATGGTGATGTGGCCCTGTTGGACGAGGCCGGCGACCTCCCCGTCGACGTGCAGCGCCACCTCGGCGCCATCGTCCAGGGGCGAGGCGGCCGGGCCGAGGAAGGCGATCACGGCCATTCCCCTGGCCTTGGCGGCCGCCGCCGCCCGGAGCACGTTCTCGGAGCGGCCGCTGGTCGAGATGGCCACCAGCACGTCGCCGGCCCGGCCCAGGCCCTCGACCTGGCGGGCGAACACGTCCGCGTAGCCGTAGTCGTTGCCGACCGCGGTCAGCACCGAGGTGTCGGTGGTGAGGGCGACCGCCCGGTAGGCCGGCCGCTCCAGCTGCAGGCGCCCGACCAGCTCCGCCGCCAGGTGCTGGGCGTCGGCGGCGCTGCCGCCGTTGCCGCAGAACAGCACCTGGCCGCCGCCGGCCAGGGCGTCGGCGACCAGCCGGGCGGCCCGCTCCACCGCGGCCGCCCCCGGCCGCTCGGCCAGGGCCGCGGCCGCCTTCGCCGAGCTGGCCAGGTAGTCCCCGATGTCGCTGTCGCTCATCGCCTCCCCCTCGTCTGGCCGGAGCGGGCGCCGCGCAGGTCGAAGCGGACCGGCGCGCAGGGGGCGCCCGCCCCCTCCAGGGCGGCCACCATCCGCGCCCGCCGCTCCGGCGGCCCCGCGAACAGCATGAACCCACCGCCGCCGGCGCCCAGCACCTTGCCGGCGGCCGCCCCGGCGGCCCGACCCACCTCGTACAGCTCCTCCAGCCGGGGGGTGGCGATCCCGGTGGCCAGCCGGCGCTTGTGCTCCCAGCCCTGGCGCAGGCCGTCGGCGAAGGTGGCCAGGTCGCCGGCCAGCAGGGCGTCGCGCATCACCTCGGCCAGCGCCTTGAGCGCGCCCAGGCTGGCCAGGCTGCGCTTGGAGCCGCACAGCACCCCGTCGACCTGGCGGCGCAGGATCCCGTCGTCGGTGCGGCTCTCCCCCGACCAGGCCAGCAGCAGCGACGCCTCCAGCGCCTCCAGGACCTCGGCCGCGACCGGCAGGGGGCGGACCTCCACCTGGTCGTCGCCGCCGAACTCGATGAAGTTGAGCCCGCCGTAGGCGGCCGCGTACTGGTCCTGCATGCCGCCCTCGATCTTGAGGTCGATCCGCTCGACCTGGTAGGCGGTGCGGGCCAGCTCGGCCGGGTCCCAGCGCCGGCCGGTGGCCGCCCCGACCGCGGCCAGCATGGCCACCACCAGCGCCGACGACGACCCCAGGCCCGACCCGGGTGGGGCGTCGGTGGCCAGGGTGAGGTCGAGCCCGCGCCCCGGCCGCCGCGCCGCCAGATCTTGCAGGACCGCCTTGACCAGATCCAGGTGCCCGTTGAAGCCGAGCTGGTCGGGGGCGAAGGCGTGCCGGGTGCGCAGGTCGCGCGACTCCACGTGGTAGTCGCCGTCGCGCCGGGGTCGCAGGTCGGCGGTGGCGCAGCGGTCGATGGTGACCGACAGGACCGCCCCACCGTGGGTCTGCGGGTACGGCGGCACGTCGGTCCCGCCGCCGGCGAAGCTGATCCGCAGCGGCGCCCGCGCCCAGGAGGTCCTCACCGGGTGGCTCCCGCCACCGCCAGCAGCTCCTCGAGGCGGGCCACGACCGCCTCCCAGGAGAACTCGGCCTCGACCCGCCGCCGCCCGGCCGCGCCCATGGCCCGCGCCCGGGCCGGGTCGGCCAGCAGGCCGGCCACCGCGTCGCCCACCGGCCCGGACCGGCGGCCGTCGACCACCGTGCCGGTGACGCCCTCGGACACCGTCTCGGGGGCGCCGCCCGAGCGCCCGGCCACCACCGGCAGGCCGGTCGCGGCCGCCTCCAGGAACACCACCCCGAGGGCCTCCAGGTCCAGCCCCAGCCAGCGGGTGCGGCACGGCATGGCGAACACGTCGCCGGCGGCGTAGTGGGCCGGCAGCTCCTCCCAGGCCACCTCGCCGGTCAGGGTGATGCGCTCGGCGGCCGGGCTGGCCGCGGCCAGCCGGCGCAGCCGGCGCTCGTACGGCCCCCCGCCGACCAGCAGCAGGCGGGCCTCCGGGACCCGGGCCACCACCCGCGGCCAGGCCTCGATCAGCCGGTCCTGGCCCTTGCGGGGCACCAGCCGCGAGACGCACACGCAGACCGGCGCCGACCCCAGCCCGTGGCGGCGGCGCACCGCCTGCCCGTCGACCGCCGGGTGGTAGGCGTCGGCGGCCACCCCGGCCGGCAGCAGCTCGACCGGGCAGCGGCCGCGCACCGCCCGCCGCACCCGGGCCGCCGACCAGCGGCTCACGGCCGTGACCAGGCGCAGGTCGGCGGCCACCCGGACCAGCAGCCGGTCGACCAGCGGCACCCGCCCGACGGCGACCTCGACCCCGTGGGTGAAGCCGACGCAGGGGACGCCGGTGGCCCGGCTGATCCGCCCGGCCAGCAGCCCCAGCGGGAAGGCGGCCCCGAAGCAGATCACGTCCGGTCGCACCTCCCGGGCCAGGGCGACCGTCCGGCGCAGGACCCCGGGGAGCGGCAGCATCATGCGGCCGGGGTGGCGGACGACCCGGAAGGGCTGGGCGGCGTCGAAGGCGCCCGCCCCCGGCCAGGCCGGCGCGTACACCACCACCCGGTCGGGGGGCAGCCGGGAGACCAGGTTGTGGCAGTACTGCTGGATTCCCCCGGACCGGGGCGGGAAGTCGTTGGTGACGAGCAGCAGGTTCACGGCCCGGGCATTCTAGTGGCGTTCGGCCCAGAGCCACGCCTGGGCGATCCGCGCCATGGTGCTCGGGTGGCTGGCGAACATGGCCAGCAGCAGCCGGTTGGGGCGCAGGTCGGCCCGGTTCTCGAGGGCCAGGCGGCGCTCCACGGCGACGGCGGTGACCGGGTCGCGGGTGACCTCCAGCGACACCCAGTCGGCCCTGGCCTCGGCCCAGCGGCTGATGGCGCTGGCCACCGGGGCCGCCGCCAGGCCGCCGACGGCGGCCAGCAGCAGCAGGCCGGGCACGACCAGCGGGTCGCCGAGCCCCTCGACCCCGAGCGCCTGCCGCACCGGGCCGAGGTCGAGCAGGGCCACGGCGGCCAGCACCGACGCCGCCGCCAGGGCGGCCGTCCCGACCGTGCCCCAGAGCACGTCGCGGTGGCGGACGTGGGCCAGCTCGTGGGCCACGACCAGGGTGACCTCGTCCGCTCCGGCGGACGACCCGTCGGCGGCGGCCAGCAGGGTGTCGTAGACGACCACCCGGCGGGTCCGGCCGAGCCCCGACACGTAGGCGTTGACCCTGGTGGTGCGGCGGCTGGCGTCGGCCACGAGCACGTCGCCCACGGGCACGGCCATGGTCGCGGCCAGGGCCAGCAGCCGGGTCCGCAGCGGCCCCGGGCCGAG
>Ga0307415_100000657_pt1 | contig 15229 bp, 14 predicted proteins | sample DK1Cmetagenome_FD_204524 | JGI IMG/M metagenome (GOLD analysis project Ga0307415, IMG submission 204524) | Maize rhizosphere microbial communities from greenhouse at UC Davis, California, United States - DK15-C-2 | ecosystem: Host-associated > Plants > Roots > Rhizosphere > Soil | place: USA...
GAGCGCGAGCGCGTGCTGCTCGACCCGCGCACGCTGGCTGCCGACGAGCTCGACGAGACCGCGACGGCGGTGGTCGCCGCGCTGCGATGACGACGGCACCGCTCACGCTCGGCACCGCCGGGCACATCGACCACGGCAAGACGGCTCTCGCGCGGCGGCTGACCGGCGTCGACACGGACCGGCTGCCGGAGGAGCGGGCCCGCGGGATCTCGATCGCCCTCGGCTACGCGCGGCTCGACCTGCCGAGCGGTCGGCGGCTGTCGGTCGTCGACGTGCCGGGGCACGAGCGGTTCGTCCGCACGATGGTCGCCGGGGCCACCGGGATCGACGCCTTCCTGATGGTCGTCGCGGCCGACGACGGCGTGATGCCGCAGACGCGCGAGCACGCCGAGGTGCTGCGCGGGCTGGGAGTGAGCGATGGCGTCGTCGCGGTCACGAAGGCCGATCTCGCCGATCCGGCGCGCGCGATAGCCGAGGTGGGCGTGCTGCTGCCGGGGGTGATCTGCGTCGTCTGCTCGGCGCGAACCGGCGCGGGGATCGACGCGGTGCTGGCCGCGCTCGACCGCGTCGCGGCGTCGCTGCCGGGTCGCGCGGGAGCCGGCGGGCCGCCGGTGCTGCACGTCGACCGGGTCTTCACGGTGCGCGGCGCTGGCACCGTCGTCACGGGCACGCTGTGGTCGGGCGCCGTCGCGCGCGGCGACACGCTGGTGGTGCGGCCGGGCGAGCGGCGCGCGCGGGTCCGGGCGGTGCACGTCCACGACGCGCCGGTCGAGCGGGCCGAGGCGGGGCAGCGGGTCGCGCTCAACCTCAGCGGCGTGGCGGTGAGCGAGATCGCGCGCGGCGACGTCGTCACGGATCCCGCCGGCGGCCCGGCGCCCACGCACCGCGTCGACGCTGCGCTCGCGCTGGCGGGGTCGCAGCCTGCGCGAGTCCACGTCCACCACGGTGCTCGCGACGCGCCGGCGCGCCTGATCCCGCTCGGCGACGGCTTCTGGCAGGCGCGGCTCGAGCGACCGCTGCTGGCCGCGCCGGGCGACCGCGTCGTGATCCGCTCGATCGCGCCGCCCGACACGCTGGGAGGCGGCGTCGTCCTGGACGCGGCTCCCTCGCGCCATTCGGCAGGGCCCGCGGTGCGAGCGCGGCTCGAGGCGCTGCGCGCCGGCAGGGCGCCGGCGCCGCAGCCCGCGAGCTCTCCCCCGCCTTCCGAGATCTCGCGCGCCCCGCTCAGTCCGGCCGCCCTGGCGCTCGAGCAGCGCCTCCGGGCGGCCGGGCACGAGCCGCCGGGCAAGGAGCAGCTGGGCGACTGCGGGGCCGAGCTCGACGCGTTGCGGGCCGCCGGCCGCGCGGTGCGTGTCGGGCGCGCGATGTACGCCCACCCCGACGCGCTGGCCGCGGTGTCGGAGCGCGTGGAGCGGATCATCGCCGACGAGGGCGCGATCACGATCGGCCGCCTGCGCGACGAGCTCGGCACGTCGCGCAAGTACGCCCAGGCGCTGCTCGAGCACCTCGACGCCGCGCGCACGACGCTGCGGCTGCCCGACGACCGCCGCGTGCTTCGGCGGCGCGAGCGGGCGGGTAGTGAGGCTCGGCGATGACCCTGGAAGCCATCCCGCTGACCGCGCTCGCGCACGGCGCCGGCTGCGGCTGCAAGCTCGGACCGGAGCAGCTGCTGCCGATCGTCCGCGCGCTCCCGGCCGGCGACGACCCCAACCTGCTCGTCGGCGCGAGCACCGCCGACGACGCCGCCGTCTACCGGCTGAGCGACGAGCTCGCGCTCGTCCAGACGGTCGACTTCTTCACGCCGATCGTCGACGACCCGTACGACTTCGGCCGGATCGCCGCCGCAAACGCGCTGTCGGACGTCTACGCGATGGGCGGCCGGCCGCTGACGGCGCTCAACCTCGTCGCGTTCCCGCTCGAGCGGCTCGGCACGGGAGTGCTCCAAGCAATCCTGCGCGGCGGCCTCGACGTCTGCGCCGAGGCCGGCGCGACGATCGTCGGCGGCCACTCGATCGACGACCCCGAGCCCAAGTACGGGCTCGCCGTCACCGGCGTCGTCGCGCCCGACGAGCTGCTCACCAACGCCGGCGGACGCCACGGCGACGCGCTCGTGCTCACCAAGCCGCTCGGCGTCGGCGCGATCGCGACCGCCACCAAGCGCGGCGCCTGCCCGCCCCCGCTGCTCGCGGCCGCCATCGACGTGATGGTGACGCTGAACACCGCCGCCGCCGGAGCCGCGCGCGCGGCCGGCGCCCACGCCGTCACGGACGTCACGGGCTTCGGCCTGCTCGGCCACCTCCATTCGCTCGCCCGCGAGAGCGGCGTCGCCGCCGAGGTCGACGCCGTCGCAGTGCCCGCGATCGCCGGCGTCGACGCGCTGCTGTCCGACGACGCCGCCGTCTCCGGCGGCAGCCGCCGCAACCGCGCCTACGCCGACGGCTTCACCCGCTGGGAGTCGGCCGTACCCGACTGGCGCCGGCGGCTGCTGTGCGATGCCACCACATCCGGCGGACTGCTCGTCGCCGCGCCGGACACCACCTTGGACCGGCTTTCCGGCGCAGTTCTTGGCCGGCTCGTCGACGGCCCCGCCGGCTCAATCACCGTACGCTGAGCCAGGGAGTGGCCGGGGCCGGTGCCCCAGCCGGTCTTCAAAACCGGTGAGGCGTGGCAACCCCACGCTGGGAAGGTTCGACTCCTTCGCCACTCCGTGTGCCGTCGTTGCCAGCAACCGCCGCGTTCAGGTACTGGCCGCGAGCGGGCCCGCGGGCAGGCACTCGCGCGAGTGTGCTCTTGCCGGCTTGGCGCGAACGACCAGTGTGACCGCACGCGCACTCGCCACGGCGTCGACGACGGCCCATGTCAGGCCACGCTCGATGAGATCTGCGGAGAGCCTTCTGATTCGCGGCCGCTCCGTACGCCGCACGACCGATGTCCTTGGCGGTCGCCCGCTCGAGCCACCGAGTCCCGCCCGCGCGGACGGTGCGATCACGGCCGAAGCGACGCCTCGTCCAGCTCGATCCCGATGACCTGCGCTACGCGCGCGAAATCGGCGTCGCATGCGAGCACGGCCGCTCCTCGACGCCATGCGACGGCGCCGATCATGCAGTCGATCATGCCGCGCGGTGTGATCCCGGCATTGCGGCAGCGCCGGTAGATCCGTGTCGCGCCGTCGAAATCGGCGATGGCATCGAAGTGGAGCAGGTGAAATCGCAGCAGCAAGCGGCGCAGCTCGCTCTCCCGCCGGTCCGTGCGCGCTCCGGCCAACACCTCCATCACGACTGGCTCGGTGACGGCGAGCGGCGCGTCGCGGGCGATCAGCGCGGTCAATCGTCGCTCCACCTCGCTTCCTGTGCCCCGGTCGTATTCGACCCAGGCGGATGTGTCGGCGAGGATCACGCCGCGCCGCGCGGCGAGACGTCAGCAGGCGCCGCCTCGATCGCACGCGCTCCCCGCATCGCCAAAGCCTCCTCTCGCGTCATCGGCTGGCCGGCCAGATGCCGGAGAGCGAGATCAACGGCCTCCGTCTTTGTCCGGACGCCGTACCGATCCATGATCGCCCGGACGTATAGATCTTCGATCTCGATATTCGTTCGGAGACGCGCCATACACGTAGTCTACACCTGACAACCGGCCTGGTAGGAGCCCCCGCAGCCGGGTAACGAACGCGCAGCATGCGGCCGCCGTTCCTGGACCAGCTGCGGCGCGACCGCCTCGGCGTGGCGGCCGCCGCCCGGTCCAGGCGCTCCGCCGGGGCTGCCGGCGGGCGGCCCTACGGGCTCAGGACCGCCGCGTGCTCGTTAGCCTCCCGCCGCTCGCGCGCGTAGTCGAGCACCGCCGAGCCGACGCTGAGGGCGGGCACCGCGAGGAACGCGCCGGCCACCCCGGCGAGCACGCCGCCGGCCGTCAGCGCGAGCAGGATCGCCACGGGATGCAGCCGCAGCCGCCGGCCGACCACGATCGGGTAGAAGACGTTGCCCTCGAGCTGCTGGACGAGCAGGATCACGGCGAGGATCACGCAGGCCGCCAGCAGCCCGTTGGAGACGAGGGCCACGAGCACGGCGGCGACGCCTGCGACGGTCGCGCCGATGATCGGGAAGAACGCCGCGATGAACGTCAGCACGATCAGCGGCAGCGCCATCGGCACGCCGACGATCAGCAGTCCGGCGCCGATGAAAACGGCGTCGATCGTCGCGACGAGGAAGACGCCGCGGACGTAGGTCGACAGCGCTGCCCAAGCGCGGTCGCCGAGCTCGTACAGCGCCGGGTGGCGGTCGCTGTGGAACAGGTCGACCAGCCAGCACCAGATCCTCCGGCCGTCCTTGACGAGGAAGAACGTCAGCACGACGATCAGCACGATCGCGCCCGCCCACTGCGCGGCGAGCATCGCAGCCGGCAGCGCCTCGTGCCGTGCCGCGCCGACCGCCTGGTCGACCGCCCGGTCGAGGTCGCGCGAGTCGACGCCGAGCGGCGCGAACGCATCGGCGACTTCGCCGAGGCCCTCCTGGACGCGTGCGGCCAGCTCGTCGCCCTGGCTGACCGCCGCCGGGATGATCAGCGCCCACAGGCCGGCGAACACCAGCACGGCGACGATCACCGCCGCCGCCGCGGCCGCGGCCGGACGCAGGCCGCTGCGCTCGAGCCGGCGCGCGAGCGGCGACAGCAGCGTGCTGATCAGCAACGCGATCAGGAACGGAAGCACGACGAGCAGGAGCCGCTGCGCCGCCATCGCGAACAGCGCGAGGCCGCCGACCACGATCAGCAGCCGCAGCATCACGGCCGAGGCGACGGCAAGCCCGCGTGGCACCGCGTCGTCGCCCGACCAGCGCGGCGCCGTGGCACCGCGCTGCTCGGCGGAGCCGCGGGTGAACCTGGGAGGACTCTCGATCGCCATCGTCCACCGGGGTTACCCGCTGGACTCGGCCGAGCGAACAACCGCCGGCCGGCGGCGCCCGGCGGCGGACGTCGCGAGCGGGGGGCCGCCGGCCTCCAGCCGCCACCGCAGCTCGCCGCCGCGGCCCGCGGCGACGGCGCGCGCCACGCGCCGCTCGTCGAGCGCCAGCCCGCGTGCGCGGGCCAGCTCGACGAGCTGCTGGCGCTCGCCGGCGTCGCGCATCCAGCGCAGCGCGAGCCAGCCGAACAGCGCGACCATCACGACGCTCTCCTCCGCCATCATCACGGCGCCGGCGGCGCTCTGATCGCCGAGATCGCCGTACCAGCCGTAGAACACGGTGCCGGACCAGACGAACAGGTTGGCCAGCAGCGCGCCGGTCAGCCGCACGGCGACGGCGTAGGCGAGCTGCGCGGCGCCGCCGAACCACGCCGGCTTCGGGAACGGGCCGAACAGCGGCATCCAGATGGCCGCGCCGAACAGCAGGAAGCAGGCGTGCTGCAGCGCGTGCACCGATTCGTGTCGCAGCGCCCCCTCGTACGCGATGGGCAGGTGCCAGAGCCACAGGCTCGCCGCCCAGAGCGCGAACGCGACGACCGGGTGCCCGAGCAGCCGCAGGCGATCGACGCCGGGCACGCGGAGCAGCGGCGCGAGCAGCGGGCCCGTGAGCCCGAGCACGAGCAGCAGCGAAGCGAGGTCGGCGATCAGCAGGTGCTCGGCCATGTGCGCAGCGAGGCGCTCGCCGGCAAGCCGGCTGACCGGCCCGCTGACGGCCGCGCCGATCACGACGAGGCCGGCGAGGAAGCACGCGGTGCGCCAGGCCGGGACCGGGCGCCCGCGCCGCGCCAGCGTGCGGGCGCGCCAGGCGTAGGCGGCGGCGTAAGCGGCGAGGACGGCGACGATCGCCATGCCGACCTGGTGCCCGCTCGGGCGCCTGCGCGATCCGCGAGCGTCAGCCGGCGAGCGAAGCGCGGGATGAGGGCAGCACCCTGAAGCCGCGTCCGGCCGCGGCGTGGCGGAGCCTGCCGTCGAAGCAGGCGAAGTCGCCGCATTCCGGGTCGGCCGCGCGCGCCGCCAGCGCGCACGCGAGTTGGACGGCGTCGTAGGCGCGCAGCGGATGCACCGCGACGAGCTCGGCCGCCGCGTCCAGGATCGGGGTGGTGATCGCGACCGCAGCGAATCGCGGAGCCTCGGCACCGCTGCCGTGGAAGTCGGCCTCGAAGGCGAGCGCGAGGAGCCCCGCATCCTCGGGTGATAGCTGCCCGAGGCGCTGCTTGCGCCACAGCGCGGCGGGCACCTCGACGCGGGCGAGCGCGCTGACGACGACGGCCGCGAGCCCGCGCACCACGGCGTGATCCGGCTCGTCGGCGTAGAGCTTCACGAGCGCCGACGAGTCGGCGAAGGTGCTCAGTTGCGCCCCTCGCCGATCAGCTCCGAGAGCGGGCGTCCCTGGCCCGCGCGGTGGCGCGCGCCGCGCACCGCCTGCTCCTCCGGCCGCGACCGTCCGCTCGGACTCGGCGGCGCGAGCAGCCCGGCTTGGGCCAGCCGCTCGCGTACGCGCATCGCTTCGTCGGTGACCAGATCGGGATCGACGGCGGCATGCAGCACGGCGCTGGCATAGGCGTTGACGCTTCGCTGCTGGGCGGCCGCCACGGCCTTGAGGCGCCGTGCGAGCGCCTCGTCGATCCGCAGCGTGAGCTGGACCATGCATGCATGGTAGCAATCACGATCATGCGGAATCTTCGCGGCTGTCCGCGACGGGTACACCGCCGAGGATGAGCGCCCACGGGCAAGGTCTCCCTGCGGCCCTCGCGATCGCGCTGATCGTGGCGGCCGGCACGGTCGGCATGGTCGCGGCCGGCGCGCGCGACGACGGACGCGCCGCGGCGGCGCCCGGGCTGCGCGCGAACATCCTGCCGGCCGACCTCGACGGGTCACCCGCGCCGCGCATCCGCCTGAGCGACGCGCGTGGCCGGACCGTCGACAGCGCGCGGCTCGCCGGCCGCCCGTACCTCGTCACGTTCGTCTACACCCGCTGCGCCGACGTCTGCCCGATCGTCGGATCCGAGATCGCCGCGGCACTCGAGCGGCTCGGCGCGCGGGCGCGCGACGTGGCCGTGCTCGCCGTCAGCGTCGACCCGCGCGGCGACACCCCGGCGCGCGCGCGCCGCTGGCTCGGCGACAGGCGCCTGCCGCGGCAGGCGCATTACCTGCTCGGCGGCGTGCGGCGCCTGACGCCGATCTGGCGCGACTGGTTCGTCGTGCCGCGCGCCGGCGCGCTGACCGACCCGCGCCGCCACGACGCGAGCGTCTGGCTCGTCGACGCGCGCGGGCGCCTGCGCGGGCGCTGGTCGGGCGGCGAGCCGATCGCGCCCGCCGACGTCGCGCACGACCTCCGCGCGCTGCTCGACGAGGCGAAGCGCTAGCGCGACGCCAGCCGCGCCTCCGCCTCGGCCGCCTCGCGCGCCCGCTCGATCTCCTCGGCGCGCTGCAGCTCGCGGCAGATCCGCCGCGCCACGAGGAAGACCAGCGCCGGCAGGACCCAGACCGCGACGCGGTAGACCTTGATCTGGGCCTCGTAGTCGAGCCCGAAGAAGACGGTCGCGCGGTCGGCCGAGCCCGCCACGAAGATCATCCCGACCCACGTCAGGAACCCGAGCCCGAACGCCGTCCGGCGGGGCGCGTCGCGCGGCCGGTCGAGCACGTTGTGGACGCCGCGGTCGCCGGTCAGGCGGCGCTCGATCCACGGGAATGCGACGAGCACGACGAGCACGACGAGCGGGAACAGGACGCCGCCCCAGAACGGGTTCGGGATCAGCGTGTAGTCGCCGATCGTGACGTCGAAGCCCGGCATCAGCCGTAGACCGCCGATCAGCCAGCCGAGGTACCAGTCGGGCTGCGCGCCGTTCGTGCCCAGGCCGGTCTCGTACGGCCCCCAGAGCCAGATCGGGTTGATCTGCACGAGCCCGCCGAGGCCGAACAGCAGCGCCGCGACCGCCGCCATGAGCCCGAGCGAGCGCGGCGTCTGGCCCGGGAACGTCGGCACGCCGATCAACCGCCGGTTCGTCTGCTCCGGCTCGCGCGGGAACTGCGTGTGGTGGCGCGCCGCGACGAGCGTCAGGTGCGCCGCCAGCAGAACGCCGATCAGCGCCGGCAGCAGCAGCACGTGCGTGATGTACATGCGCGACTCGAACTGCGGGTCGCCCGGGAACGGCGCCCCCCAGATCAGGAGGCCGAGGTTGCCGCCGATCAGCGGCAGCGACAGCGCGACCGAGTAGCCGATCGCCAGCCCCATGCCGGACAGCAGGTCGTCGACCAGCGAGTAGCCGAGGTAGCCCTCGAGCAGCGCGGTGAACAGCATCGCCAGACCGATCAGGTAGGTCAGCTCGCGCGGCCGCCGGTAGGCGCCCGTGAAGAAGATCCGCAGCAGGTGCAGCACGACCGCGGCGACGAACACGTCGGCCGCCCAGTGATGCGTCTGGCGCATCAGCAGGCCGGCGTCGACCGACAGCGAGAGGTCGACGGCCGAGCGATACGCCTCGCTCATCGGCACACCTTGCAGCGGCGCGTACGGGCCGGTGTAGACCGTGTCGGCGAGGCTCGGCTCGAAGAACAGCGCCAGGTAGATGCCGGTCGCGACCAGCACGACGAACGCGTACAGCGCCACCTCGCCGAGCAGGAACGACCAGTGGTCGGGGAACAGGTAGCGCAGCGCCTTCACGAGCAGCGGAGCGGCGCCGGTGCGCTCGTCGATGAAGCGCACCGGCTCGCGCAGCGGGTCGCGCCCGCGGATCACGCCGGCGGCTCCGATCGCACGCCCGACCAGCCCGGGCCGACGGCGCCGGAGTAGTTCCCGGCCGCGCGCAGCGCGCCCGCCCCGTCGACCATCAGCGGCAGCTGCGGCAGCGGCCGCCCCGCCGGGCCGAACGTCACCGCGGCGCCGCGCGCGGGGTCGAACGTGGAGTAGTGGCACGGGCAGACGAGCGCCGGCGCGGGCTGGGTCGGCGCGAACGTCGGCGTGCGATAGAGCGCGATCGCGCAGCCGGCGTGCGTGCAGATCTTCGAGAAAGCGAGGATGCCGCCGGGCGCCCAGTCCTCGCGCCCGGCCGGCAGCCGCAGCGCCGCCGGGTCGAGCCGCACAAGCACGAGCGGCGCGCCGAGCGCGTCCTTGCTCGCGCCCTCCGGGAACGCGGAGTAGAACACATCGGTCTCGATGTCGGCAGCCAGCATTGGCCGGCCGGCTTCGTCGATCAGCCGCCGCCCGCGCCGCCACGGCGTCGTGTACAGCGAGCTCGTGTCGAACAGCGGCCCGAGCGACGCGGCGGGAGCGACCAGCGCCGCGCCGAGCGAGCCGCCCGCGGCGCCGGCCGCTAGGCCGAGCAGCCGCTTGCGCGTCAGCCGCGACCCGCTCTCCTCGACGATCTGAGCGAGCGCCTCCTGCTGCTCGGGCTCGGGCTCCGGGTACTCGCCCGGCAGCTGCTCGGAGACGACGAGCCGCTTGGCCGCGAGGATCAGCGCCGCCGCGATCAGCGCGAGCGCGCCCGCGAGCGTCCCGCCCAGCGCCTGCGTCGAGAAGCCGAGCGCGTAGAAGACGACGAACGCGACGGCCGCGGCCGCCGCCAGCAGCAGGAGGCCGATCGCGATCAGCTCCGCCCGCGGGTCGGGCTGGCCCGCGGCGACGATCCGCTCGCGCGGCTGCCGCTGCGGGCGCCGCCGGCGCGCCATGCCGAAGAGCGCCAGCAGCGCGATCATCCACCCGCGCAGCCTCACGAGCGCCTCAACCGCTCGCCGATCAGCACGCACGTGGCGACCAGCAGCGTGCCGGCGATCAGCCACGTCACCATGCCCTCCGGGAACGGGCCGAGGTGGCTGATGCCCCAGCCGCCGCGATCGTCGGGATCCTGCGCGTAGCGGACGTAGGCGACGATCGAGTCGAGCTCGGGATCGCTGATCGCCCGCTCGGAGAACCGCGGCATCACGTACGGCCCGAGCCGCACGGCCTCGGCGATCTGCACCGGCGTCGCCTGGTCGAGCGGCGGGACCCGCGCGCCCGTCACGACCCCGCCCTCCGCCACGACTTGGTGGCAGCCGGCGCAGTGCTCGGTGAAGAGCTGGAGGCCGTCCGCCACGCTGCCGCGCTCGGGATGCGGCTCCGGCACGGACGGGCCGCCGCCGAGCGAGTCGACGTAGTCGATCAGCGCGCGGATCTCGCGCTCGCGGAACTGCAAGCGGCTGCGCTCCGGCTGGTCGTGCGGGTCGCCGAGCGGCATGTAGCCCGTGCGCAGGTAGAAGTCGGGCGCGCGGCGGCCGACCCCGCGCAGCGCAGGGCCGCGCGACGCGACGCCGTCGCCGCGGCTGCCGTGGCAGGTGGCGCAGTTGCCGGCGAAGAGCTCGCGGCCGAGCTGCTGCGCGGGCAGTGCGCCGCTCTCGGGCGGCCGCACGATCGGCGGCTGGGCGCGCGCGCCGGCGGGCGCGAGCGCGAGCGCCGCGACGGCGATCACGAGGCAGCGGATCGCCGCGCTCATCCCTGCCGGCAATGATCGAGGAACACGGTCCCGAGCCCGCTCATCAGGATCATCGCGAGGAACAGGGGCGTGATCGCCATCCCGATCACGGCGAGGAAGCGGATTCGCGCCGCCGGGGGCTCGTCGCCCGCGTCGCGCGTTGCGCGGTAGGTCCGCACAGCCGCTCCCCCGGCCGCCGTCGCCACGAGCGCCGCCGTCGCGACGACGGCGATCGTCCAGGCGTCGAGGTGCACGTCCCAGCCGCTGCTGCCGGCCTCGCCGCACGTCGCCTCGGTCAGCGCGTAGCCGGTCACGTGCTGCAGCGTCCACGCGGCGGGAGCGCCGAACAGGCCGAACCACACCCTCATGACGGCGACACCTGCGCGGCGACGACGAGCACCGCCATCGCGTTGACGAAGACCCAGTAGAGCGCGACCGCCTGCAGCGCGACGACCCGGTAGGTCGTGACCCCGCGGGCCAGCCGCGCGAGCACCCACAGCTCGAGCAGCAACCCGAGCGCGACGTGGCCGTGGTGGGCGCCGAGCAGCGTGAAGTAGATCGAGCCGTAGGCCGTCTCAGAGGGCGAGAAGCGGCCGAGGTCGTCGGCGAACAGCACGACCTGCCACGCGAGGTACCCCGCCTGCACAAGGACCGCCAGCGCCACGAGCAGCCACGCGGCGCCGATCCGACCGCGGCGCGCCGCCAGGACGGCTAGGACGACCGGCACCGTCGTGAGCACCAGCGCGGCGGTCAGCGCCAGCGGCAGCGCCACCGACGGCGCCTCGATCCCGGGCGGCGGCCACTGCGCCGAGCTGAAGCGCAGGTAGAAGTAGCTCCCCAGCAGCGTCCCGAACAGTCCGGCCTCGGTCGCGGCGAACAGCAGCATCCCCCAGACGCCGTTCGCCACCGCGCGGCCGGCGCTCCGCACGACCTCGACCTCGCCGGCGTGCCAGACCGCAAGCACGGCGAGCGCGATCCCGCCGAAGACGACCGCGGTCGTCCAGTGGCCCGTCAGCAGCAGCACGAAGACGCCCGCGATCGCCATCGCCAAGACGAGCGGCCAGGGCGACTCCGACGGCATCTCGAGCACCTCGTCGAGCTCCGCGTCGAGCGTCGTCGACGTCGGCTGCTCGTGGCCCGCGTCGAACACGAGCTCGCCGCGCGCCAGCCGCCGCTCGTCCTCCGCGCGGTCGTGGTCGTCCCACATCGGATACGCGCTCGTGACCGTCGGGATGACGGCGTAGTTGTACTCCGGCGGCGGCGACGTCGTCGACCACTCCAGTGTCTCCCCGCCCCACGGGTCGTTTCCGGCCGGCGGGCCGCGGAACCGGCTCCAGACGAGGTTGGCCGTCATCAGCAGCAGGCCTGCCGCGAGCAGGTAGGAGCCGAGCGTCTCGAGCACGTTCAGGCCGGTCCAGCCGAGCCCCGGCGAGTAGGTGTAGTTACGCCGCGGCATCCCGAGCAGCCCGACGATGTGCATCGGGAAGAACGTCACCATCGTCCCGGCGAAGGTCAGCCAGAAGCTGGCCTGGCCGGCGCGCTCGTGGTACAGACGCCCCGTCACCTTCGGGAACCAGAAGTAGATCCCGCCGAGGATCGGGAACACCGCCGCGCCGAAGATCACGTAGTGGAAGTGCGCGACGACGAAGTAGGTGTCGGTCGCCTGCTGGTCGAACGGGATCGCCGCGAACATCACGCCCGACAGCCCGCCCATGATGAACAGCACGATGAAGCCGACGATCCACAGCAGCGGCGTCTTGAAGCTCGGCGTCCCGGTGACGATCGTCGTGATCCAGCTGAACAGCTGGATGCCGCTCGGGATCACGATGATCAGGCTCGCGGCCGCGAAGTAGATCGTCGTCACCGTCGGCAGCCCGACCGCGAACATGTGGTGCACCCAGACGCCGAAGCCGATGAACGCGACGAGGATCTCGGCGACGGCGACGAGCGCGAACGCGACCATCTTTCGGCGCGTGAACGCCGGGATGATCGACGTCGCAATCCCGAACGCCGGCAGGATGATGATGTAGACCTCGGGGTGCCCGAAGATCCAGAACAGGTGCTGCCACATCAGCGGCTCGCCGCCGGCGGCGACGTTGTAGAAGTCGAAGCCGAGCCGGCGGTCGAGCTCGAGCAGGATGCACGCGACGGTCAGCGGCGGGAGCGCGAACACGAGCGCGAACGAGACGGCCAGGAACGCGTAGCAGAACAGCGGCATGCGGTCCAGCGACATGCCCGGCGCACGCAGCTTGAAGATCGTGACGATAAGGTTGACCGCCGTTGCGGTCGAGGAGATCGCGTTGAAGATCAGCCCGAGCGCGTAGAAGTCGATCCCGGCGCTCGGGCTGAACTGCTTCGACGCGAGCGGGACGTAGTTGAACCAGCCGGCGTCGGGCGCCTGGCCGATCGCGAGCCCGACGTAGACGAAGATCCCGGACGCGAGGTAGACCCAGTACGACAGCGCGTTCATGCGCGGGAACGCGAGGTCGCGCGCCCCGATCATCAGCGGCAGCAGGTAGTTGCCGAACGCGCCGATCGAGATCGGGACGACGAACAGGAAGATCATCGTCACCCCGTGCAAGGTGAACAGCTCGTTGTAGGCGTCCGGCGACAGCAGGCGCTGATCCGGCCCGATCAGCTGCGTGCGGATCAGCAGCGCCTCGACACCGCCGGCGGCGAAGAACGCCAGCGCGGTGAAGAAGAACATGATCCCGATCCGCTTGTGGTCGGTCGTCGTGAGCCAGCCGAGCAGCCCCTCGCGCCCGCGCCAGATGCGCTCCAGCCGCTCGGCCTGGCGCCGCCCCGGGACGGTCTCGCCGATCGCCGTCACTCCAGGCTCTCCAGGTAGGCCAGCAGCGCGTCGAAGTCGCGGTCGGGCAAGCCGAGCGCGGGCATCCGGTTGCCCGGCTTGACGTGCTGGGGGTCGCGGATCCAGCGCTCGACCTCGGGCGGGCGGTTGGGCAGCGTCAAGGCCGCGATCGTCGAACGGCTCTGCAGATGCGTCAGGTCGGGCCCGATCCGGCCGCGCGCCGCCGTGCCGCGAATCGTGTGGCAGCTCGCGCACGCCTCGTCGAGGAACACGCGCTCGCCGCGCCGCTGCTCCGGCGTGCTCGGCGACCGCCGCGCCGCCGCCTGGCCGCGCAGCCAGGCGCGAAACCGGTCGGGCGGGTCCGCGAACACGTACATCGCCATATGCGCGTGCTGGGCGCCGCAGAACTCGGCGCACTGCCCGCGGAAGCGCCCGGGCGCGTCGGCCTCGAGCAGGACCCGGTTGCTGTGCCCGGGAACCATGTCGATCTTGCGGTTGAGCTGCGGCACCCAGAACGAGTGGATCACGTCGCCCGTCCGCGCCACGACGTTCACGCGCGTGCCGGCCGGGATGTGGATCTCGTTCGCCGTGACCGCCGGCGTGCCGGGGTAGCGCACCTCCCAGAACCACTGGTGTCCGACGACCTCGATCGTCATCGGCGTCGACCGCGGGTCCGGCGCGTCGGTCGCCTTCGCGACGACGAAGTTGGCCACCACGAACACGACGACGTTGACCGCCAGCGGGATGCCGAAGCCGAAGACGATCACTAGCGCGTTCGACACCCGCTCGTTGCTGCCGAGCAGCGGCAGCCCGGGCCGCCGCCGCCGCAGCCACCCGACCCAGAGGAGGAACAGCGCGCCGCCGGCCACGATGCCGGCGGCCGCCAGCATCCACCACCACAGCGTCGCGATCTCGCGCGCCGGCTCCGCGCGCGGATCCAGCGCCGACTGCTCGCCGCAGCTTCCGAACAGCGCTGCGCAGGCCAGCGGCGGGACCACCCGCCAGGAGGGGCGCGGCCGCATCGCCATCGCAGCTCTCTTCCCCCCGCCGGAACGCTTCTAGTCCGGCTCGTCAGGCGGCGAACGACGGCCCATCAGCGCCGCACGGCGGCGATTGCGGCCGCGCCTGCCGCGGCGCCGCCGGCGAGCACGCGCTTGTGCGTGGTCAGCCACAGCTGCGGGCTGCGAACGTGCGCCTGTCCGTCGAACTCGCCGTGCGCACCGGGATCGCCGGGCGGCGGCGACGTGAGGTTGTCGTCGCGCCGGGCGGGATCGATCGGCTGATCGGGGACCTGCTGCGCCTTGATGTTGGTCCGGGCCAGGTAGCGGTCCATCAGGCCCGAGACGAACTTCTCCCCCAGGATCGTGTAGACGGTCGGCAGGCCGACCCAGATCTCGCGCCGCGGGTGCTCCGCCGCCCAGGCGATCGCGCGCGCCGCGACCTCCGGCTGGTAGATCGGCGCCACCGGCTGCGGATGGCGGCGCAGGCGGGTGCGCACCCAGTCGAACTGCGGCGTGTTCAGCCCCGGCAGCTGCACGAGGGTGACCTTGACGCGCGAGCCGCGGTGCAGCAGCTCCGGTCGCAGCGAGTCGAGGAAGCCCTTGACCGCGTGCTTGGCGCCGCAGTACGTCGCCTGCAGCGGGATCCCGCGGCGGGAGAGCGCCGATCCGACCTGGACGATCACGCCGCGGTCGCGCGGCAGCATCCGCCGCAGCGCGGCCTGGGTGCCGTGGACGCTTCCCAGATAGGTGACCTGCATGACGCGCAGGAACTCCTCCGGCTCGGTCTCGCTGACCTCCGCCAGCACGGCCGTCATCGCCACGTTGACCCAGACGTCGATCGGGCCGAGCTCGGACTCGATCCGCTCGGCGGCGCGCTCGACCTGCGCGGCGTCGGCGACGTCGGCGGGCGCGACGCAGGCGCGCCGGCCCTGCCGCGCGACCTCGTCGCGCGCCGCCGCGAGCCGCTCCTCGCCGCGCGCGATCAGCCCGCCGTCAGCCCCGCGGCGCGCGAACTCGCGCGCCGTCG
>Ga0307415_100000661_pt1 | contig 15209 bp, 11 predicted proteins | sample DK1Cmetagenome_FD_204524 | JGI IMG/M metagenome (GOLD analysis project Ga0307415, IMG submission 204524) | Maize rhizosphere microbial communities from greenhouse at UC Davis, California, United States - DK15-C-2 | ecosystem: Host-associated > Plants > Roots > Rhizosphere > Soil | place: USA...
CTTACGGGAGGGGCCCCGGGTTTTCCGGGGGGGCCCCGCGGGCGGCGGCCCGGCGCCCCGCCCCTGTCCGTGCGGGCGGGTCAGTCGTGCCCGTCGAACGCGTCGACCCGGGTGATCCAGTAGTCCGCCGGCTCGGGGCCTGCCGTGCCGAAGCGGGCGTTGGGCAGGTACAGCGAGTCGTCGAGCAGCGCCACGGTCGTCGGGACGTCGAAGTCGTCGTCGGTGAGCTGAGCGACCACGTCGCCGCTCCTGCGCCGCTCGCCGAGCTCGACCACGGCAACCGTGTTCAGCCGGTTGTGCACGACGTAGAGGATGTCGCCGTCGCGCTCGAGGCCGTCGCCGTTGGTGAGCACGAAGCCGTCGAGGTCGATCATCCTGGTCACGCCGGTCCGCCGGTTGATGCGGAACAGCAGTCCGGCGTCGCCCCCCTGGATCGCGATCAGCCGGCGACCCGCCGCCACGATGCCGTTCAGGTTGTTGCCGGGCCGCATGACGAGGTCGCCCGTCAGCGGCAGGGTGGTGGCCGCCTCCTGGCCGGGCAGCCGGTCGTTCGGCCCGACGCGCACGACCATGAGCTCCTTGTTCACGGAGTCGGTCGCGAAGACCGCCCGGCGCTTCACCACGAGGTCGTTGAGGAACCGGGTCTCGACCTGGTCGAAGGAGTACGACGCCAGCAGCCTGCCGCTGTTGGCGTCGTACGCCCGGATCTCCCTCGTGCTGCCGCCGGCCGCCCACAGCAGGTCCCGGTGCCGCTCGTAGTCGACGCCGACGGTCATGCTGCCTGCCTCGCCCTCGGCGATGACCTTGGTGGTGCCGGACCGAGGGTTGGCGCGCAGGATCGCCCCGTCGGCCAGTGACCCGACGAACAGGTTGTGACCGTCGGTGGTGATGCCCTCCGGGCGCCAGCCGTCCGGCAGGTCGATGCGGTCCGGGACGTCGGGATGGGCGGACGCTGCCACGGGGGACAGCGACATGAGGAGCGCCAGGACGAGGATGAGCCACCGAGAGCGGGTCATGGCTCAGTCGTCCGCGTCGAACGCGTCGACCCGGGTGATCCAGTAGTCGGCCGGCTGGGGGTCGGTGGTGCCGAAGCGGGCGTTGACCGCGTACAGCGAGTGCCGGAGCAGGGCGACCGTGGTCGGGACGTCGAAGTCGTCGTCGGTGATCCGGTCCACGACTTTCCCGCGCGTGAGTCGCCGGTTCAGGTCCACGACGACGATCTCGTTGTTCTGGTTGCGCACCACGTAGAGGATGTCGCCGTCGATCTCGAGCCCGTCCCCATTGGTGAGCGCGACCCCGCCGAGGTCGATCATCCTGGTCCGCCCGGTGAACGCGTTGATCCGGAACAGCATGCCGGTGTTGCTCTGCACCGCGATGAGTCGCCGGCCGGACTTGACGATGCCGTTGAGGTTGAAGCCGCTCTGGTAGACGAGGTCACCCGTCAGCGCACGGGTCGTGGCCGCCCTCCGTCCCGGGAGCCTGTCCCCGAGCCTGAGCCGGACGATGAGGAGCTCCTGGTTGAACGAATCGGTGGCGAACACCGCGCGGCGCCGGACCACGAGGTCGTTGATGAACCGGTCGCCGGTCGAGGGGAAGCGGTACCTCGCCAGCAGCGCGCCGCTGTTGGCGTCGTACGCGCGGATCGTCTTGGTGTCTCCGCCGGCCACCCACAGGAGGTCGCGGCTGCGGTCGTGGTCGATGCCGACGGCCACGCGGCCCCGCCTGCCCGCGGCGATGATCTTGGTGTTGCCGTTGTGGGGATTGGCTCGCAGGATCGCGCCGTTGGCCAAGGAGCCGGAGAACAGGAATCTGCCGTCCGTGGTGATGCCTTCGGGCATCCAGCCGTCGGGCAGGTCGATCCGGTCGGGATGGTCTTGGTGGGCGGACGCTGCCACGGGGGACAGCGACATCAACAGCGCGAGCGCGACGATCGCGAAACGAGAACGGGCCATTGCAGTCTCCGAGTGAGTTGCCTGTCTGGGGATTTCATACTGCGTCTCGGTTCCGGGGGTGGCAACCGTCTCGTCACGGCGGTGCTGGGCACGCTCCGCGCTGTACACGATCGGCGGAGGAGCGGATGGTGGAGACGAGCGCCCGAGAGGATCCACGTGACTGTCGCCGTCTCCGCCACGCTGGCGATCAACGAGGAGACCGAGCGGAGGCGCGCGGCCGGACGCCCGGTGCTCCCGTTGGGGTTCGGTGAGGCCGGGCTGCCCGTGCACTCCAGCCTCGTGTCCGCGCTGTCGGAAGCGGCGGGCCACGGGTCGTACGGTCCCGTGGCCGGGATCGACGCCCTGCGCAGCGCCGCTGCGGGGTACTGGAGCCGGCGCGGCCTCGTCACGGATCCGTCCCAGGTCGTCGCGGGGCCGGGGAGCAAGCCGCTTCTCTACGCGCTGCTGCGCGCGGTCGGCGGGTCGGTCGGTGGGTCGGGGGCGGTCGGTGGGGTCGCGCTTCCGCAGCCCAGCTGGGTCAGCTACGCCGCGCAGGCGGCACTGCTCGGGCATGCCGTCGTGTGGGTGCCGACGCTGCCCGGGGAAGGAGGCGTACCCGATCCGGACCGGCTCGAGGCCGCCGTCGTCGGCGCGAGGTCGGCGGGTACACCGGTCGGCGCCGTGGTGCTGACCCTCCCCGACAATCCGACCGGGACTCTGGCCTCGGCGGCGACCGTTCGGGCGGTGTGCGAGATCGCACGCCTGCACGACCTGTGGGTCCTCTCCGACGAGATCTACCGGGATCTCGTCCACGACACCGAGCGGCCGTTCCTCAGCCCGGCCGCAGTGGTTCCCGAGCGGACCGTCGTCACGACCGGTCTCAGCAAGAGCCTCGCGCTCGGCGGCTGGAGGATCGGAGTGGCTCGCTTTCCCAGCACACAGCAGGGGGCGGCTCTCCTTGCCGAGGTGGCGATGGTCGCGAGTGAGATCTGGTCGGCGCCGGCGCACCCGGTCCAGCTGGCCGCGGCCTGGGCGCTGACCGAGCCGCCGTGCCTGCGTGAGCGGGTCCGGCTCAGTCGACTGCTGCACGGACGGGTGGCGCGTGCCGTGGCCGCGGAGTTTCGCAGGGTGGGTGCCGTGCTCCCCGACCCTGAGGGTGGGTTCTATCTGTATCCGGACTTCGGGGCGCACCGTGCGTCCATGCGGCGGGCGCATGGCATCGACAGCGGCTCTCGCCTGGCCGGCGCGCTGCTGGAGGGGCCGGGGATCGCGACCCTGCCTGGCTCTGCGTTCGGAGAACCGCACGAGGCGCTGCGCCTGCGGGTGGCGACGAGCCGGCTGTACGGCGCCACGCGGGAGCAGCAGGAGGCGGCGTTGGCCAGCGCTGACCCGATGTCTCTGCCGTGGCTGGGGGACCAGCTGCGTCAGCTCCGTGCCGGCCTGGAGTGGTTGATCCCGGGAGACGCCAGCGCGTGAGCACGCTGCCGGGGCCCGCGACCCGGTGGCTGCCGCTGCGGGTCACTCGCGTCGGGGTCGGTGTCGGATCCAGGTGGGGGTGGTGCCGGGTTTGGGGGGTGGGAGGAACTCGGGTCGGCCGTCGTGGCCGTTCAGCCGGACCTGCCAGGGCGAGTGGTGGATGAGGCGGTGATGGTGGCCGCAGAGTAGGACCAGGTTGTCCAGGGCGGTGGTGCCGCCGTGCAGCCAGTGCCGGATGTGGTGCGCGTGACCCATCACCGGGGGGCGGGTGCAGCCGGGGAAGGCGCGGTGCCGGTCGCGGCAGACCAGGGCTGGACCCGCCGAGGACGACCGGGATCAGGTCGGCGTCGCAGGCCAGCCGGCGCACCGCCCCGGGGGTGAGCTCCAGGCCGTCGTCGGTGGTCGGGACCGTGCCGTTCAGGGTCAGCCAGTCGACCCGTCCGCCCGGGTCGGCGTCGGTGGAGACGCCGAGCCCGAGGCCGTGGCGCAGGGTGTCGAGGTCGGTGGTGATGGTGATCCGGGGCCGGGCGCCGTGGGTGTCGGGGGCCAGGTCGGTGGCCAGCGCGTGGGTGGCGGTGGTGATCAGGGCGTCCCAGAGCCGGGCGCCGTGGTCGCGGGGCTCGACCTCGTCCCCGGTGCCGGAATCGGTCGCGGGGGCGGGGGTGGTGAGCGGGAGCAGGGCGGCCTTGAGGGTGGCGGCGTCCTCGACGCTGCCCCGGCCGCGGAGGCGGACGCCGCCGGCGCCGTCCTCGGTGATCGCCAGGAACCGGTCGAGGTGGGCGGCCCGGTCGGCGCGGTCGAGGTCGCGTTCGGCGGCGGCGTCGGCCCGGTCGGGATCGGCGACCGCGAGCAGGTGCCGGGCGGCCTTGGCGAGGTCGGTGGCGGGCAACCGGGTGGCCTCGTCCAGGAGCAGGGCCTCGGCGCGGTGCCGCAGGCCGGGCCGGTGCGGGAGCCGGTCCACGGCATCGACGATCACCGCGGCCTGCTCGGGCGAGATCCGGGCCTGGCGCAGCGCGGCGTGGGTGGCGGGCAGCTCGGCGGCCAGCTGCCCGGCCTGGGCCACGGCGCGGTGCCCGGCGCCGCGGTGGGTGCCGGCCAGGTGGGTGAACCACTCCGCGGTCGAGCCCCAGCCCAGCTGGGTCTTGGGGACCTGGCGGGCGTGGAGCTCGGCCAGCAGCGTGGTCTCGACCGCGGCCAGCCGGCAGCGCAGCGCCTCGAGCTCCGCGACGGTGTCGACCAGCTCCTCGGCGCTCCGCGCGGCCCACAACACCTCGCCCAGCCCGGTCAGGGCCGCACCCGCGTCGGCGACCACCCCGGCCGGGGTGCACGGTGCCGACGCGAGCTCCTCCATGACCCGACTCAACCAGAGACCACCGACACTCACGCGCCGCTGACCTGTGGATATCTCACCATACGAGAGATATCCGAAACTGTGTGCGCGTCGTTTTGGGGGAGACAGTTAGCGCCGTAGGCGAGCCCCTGGTTGTACCCGGCCAACACGTTGGTATCGGCCGGAGCTTTGTTTAGTAACTAGAACGGCGTTGCTGCTGACGTGAGGAGTGTGTGGAGACCTGGATCGACCGTCACGCGGCCGAAGGCCAAGCCGGGCTGGTGGACCGTTCCTCTCGGCCGCACTCCATGCCGACCAGGACCGGGTGCTCTAGGCCCGCCGAGTGCGACCCGATGACCGGCGAGGTGATCCGGTCCTCGAAGACCACCGCCGTACGCTACGAGAAGTCCGGCCCGGTGAGCTGTTCACATGGACGTCAGGAAGCTCGGCAAGATCCCCGAGGTGGCGGATGGCGTGGCAGGGGCCAGACCGCGGCCAACCACCAGTCCCGCCCCGACAAGACCCGGGTCGGCTACCACCGGAGGACTCCCACCGATCAGCCGACTGCCACCAACCTGATGGTCGGGTACGCCGCGTCCATGGCGCGTCAGCCGCGCGGGATGAACCTCGAGGAGCCGAGCTCCCCGTCCTGCGTGGCGGGTCCGTAGTCGGTGTCGCCGCCGCTGCGCTCGCTGAGGAACGCGAAGCGCACCGCCCCGTAGTCGCCCCCGTGCAGGCACTTCGAGGGCATGGTCATCCGTGCGAGGTCTCGGGCCGGACGCCACACGACCGTGAAGCGGGGGCAGGCGACGGTCGGAGGCCCGGCCGTCCTGGCGGTGAAGGCGCCCGGCGCGACGTAGTTGGTGGTCGTGCCGTTCGGCCGGTACTCGCTGATCAGGCGGACACCCGAGGCTCCTCGCGGGTCGATGCTGACGATCAGGTCTCCGCGGCGCGCCTGTACGAAGCGTGCCCGCACCACGATCCTGTGGTCCCGGTTGGCCACGGAGACGCGGATGAAGTCGAGCCCCCGGCCCGCGGCATCACCCGCCGGGTCCGTGACCGCGGCTCGCTGGGCCATGGCCGGTCCGGGAGTGAGGGCAAGGGTTGCGGCGAGCAGGGCGACCGCACTGAGCTTCCACCGGGACATGGATCCACCAAAGCACACGGCAGGCCCGACCGACAGGCCCCGCGAGCCACGCAGGCAAGCGTGGCCTGAGGAACGCGGCGCGTCAGCCGCGCGGGATGAACGGCGACCAGTCGGAGGAGAAGTCGACGTCGGCAGCGTTCCGCTCGGTGAGGAACGCGAACCGGATCGCCCCGTAGTCACCGCGCCGCAGGCACGTGGACGGCAGCACCATCCGAGCGAGGTCACGGGCGGGTCGCCAGGCGACCGTGAAGCCCGGACACCTGACCCGCGGCGTGTCGTCGTTGCCTGCGTTCGACAGGACGAAGTTCCTGGTCGTCCCCTGGGGGCGGTAGCGGCTGACCATGGTGACACCGCGATGAGGTCCGCGGGGGTCGAGAAAGACGATGAGCTCACCTCGCCGCGTCTTGACGAACCGCACTGTCGTGACGATCCGATGGTCCTTGTTGGCGACCCGAACGCTGGTGACGTCGAGGCCCCGGCCCGCGGCGTCACCCGCGGGGTCCGTGACCGTGGCTCGCTGGGCCATGGCCGACCCGGGAGTGAGGGCAAGGGTTGCGGCGAGCAGGGCCACCGCGCTGAGCTTCCACCGAGACATGCCTCCACGGAAACACATCCCTGGCGGAACCAACAGGGATGACGACGTCGAGATCCGGCGATGGAGAACCCTTCAGCAGGCGAGCGAGATCGCCGACCCGTGGCGCGACTTCGTGACCCGCAGCTGGGTCGGGATCCGGTCGCGCATCTCGGCGACGTGGCTGACCACGCCGACCACCCGGCCCCCGTCACGCAGTGAGTCCAACGTGTCCATCACGTCGTCGAGGGTGTCGGCGTCCAGTGAGCCGAAGCCCTCGTCGACGAAGAGCGTGTCGAGGTCCGCGCCACCGGCCTCCTGCGTGATCACGTCGGCCAGCCCGAGCGCCAGGGCCAACGACACCACGAACGTCTCGCCTCCCGACAGCGTGGCCGGGTCGCGGGACTCGCCGGACCAGTCGTCGCGGATCAGCAGGCTCAGCCCGCCACGCGTCTCGCCGGCGCCGCGACGGCCGGTGTGCTCGAGGGAGTACCGCTGGTCGCTCATTCCCGCGAGACGCTCGTTGGCGGCCGCGACGACCTGGGAGAGACGGTAGGAGAGCACGTAGGCGGACAGCCGCATCTGCAGGCGGTTGTCGGCAGACTTGCCGTCCACGAACGAGGCCAGCTGCGTGGTCAGCGCGAGCTCCTCGCGCAGCGGCGCCCAGGCGGTGAGCGCGTCGGCCAGGTCGGTGGCCAGCCTGGTCAGCCTGCCGACCCGGGTCTCCCACAGCGTCGCGCGAGAACGCGCGTCGCCGAGCGCAGCCAGCGCTTCGGCGTGCGCCGCCTCGAGCCCGGGCAGGTCGGGCAGGGCAGTGGCGGCCAGCTCGGCCGCGCCGGGCTCGTCGAGGATGGCGCCGACCGCGGCCAGCCGGCGCTCGTGAGCCGCCACCGAGGTCTCGAGCGAGGCGAGCGCGGAGGCGTCCAGCAGGGCGGCGGCCGCTGCGTCCGGCGTGTCGAACCCCGCCTCGGAGATGGCGGACGCGAGCGCTCGGGTGGCCCCGTGGAGAGCGGTGCGGGCGGCCGCGAGGTCGTCGAGGGCCTGGCAGGCACGGCGGCCGATCTCCACCCGGGTGAGCCGGGCCTGGAGCAGCTCCGCGAGGCCGGAGGCACCGCTGCCGGCCAGCAGGGCATCGAGCTCGGCGCGTGCCGCGCCGAGCTCGGCGGTCCTGGCGCGCACGGTGGCGTCGAGGGTCCCGGCCTCGAGCTCCGTCTCGGCGACGGCGGACGCGACCCGGTCGCGGTCGGCTTCGGCGGCGGCGAGCCGCTCTTCGAGCGACCGCACGCGGGCGGCGCTGGCGCGCAGCCGGTCCAGCTCGGTGCGCAGCTCGCTGCGCCGCTCCCGCAGGTCCCCTGCGGCGTCGGGCCCGGCGTTCTCCCGGGCGACCGCGAGCCGGGTGGTCAGGTCGCGCACCAGCTCGTCGTGCAGGAGCTCGGTTGCCTTGGCGTCATCGAGGAGCCTCAACGCGGCCTTCTCGGCGCGGGCATCGGGGGCGCCCGGTGCCGCGGCCGCCTTGTGCGGGTGCTCCGCCGACCCGCAGACGGGACAGCAGGCGCCGACCGCCAGTGCGCCGGCGATCTCGGCGGCCATGCCCTCGAGGCGCGCCTCTCGGAGGTCGAGCCACTCCTCGCGGCGCAGGCTGGTGGCCGCTGCGGCGGCCTCGAGCGCTGCGCGGGCAGCCTCGAGCTCTCCGCCGAACGCCAGCACCTGGGCGTGGGCCTCGAGCCGGGCCTCGAGCTCGGCGAGGCGCGCCTCGCAACCCTCGACGGCCTGCTCGTCGGCACAGGCGTCCGTGAGCTCCTGACGAAGCGCGGCGATGCGCCCGGGAAGGGCGTCGCGGCGTTCGCCGAGCTCGGCGAGCCGTGCGGCGAGGGTGGTACGACGCTCGGACGCGGCCGCCAGGTCGTCGGCGAGGGTGCGGAGCGCGTCCTCGCGCGGGAGCGCGGCGCGGACCTGGGCCGCGCCGTCGACGGCGTCCTCGACGGCCCTGGCCAAGGTGGCCTCGTCGACGAGGAGCAGCCCGAGCTCGTCGGCCGCTCGGGCGGTCGTCTGGGCGGCGGCGACCTCGGCCCGCCGATGGTCCGCCGACGCGGCCCTCGCCATCCGGTGCAGCGGGGCGACGGCGGCCGCGCGCCGGGCGTCGTCGAGCCGGCGCCGGGCGGTGGCGTGCGCGTCGGCCGACGCGAGGAGTCCGGCCTGCTCGCTGAGCGCGGCCTGCACGCGGGCGCGCCGCTCGACCAGCCCGCGCGCCGTCTCCAGGGCGGCACGGGCCCCGCACTCCGTCCGGGCGACGGCGGCAGCGTCCTCGACGGCACCCCGATGGGCCTCGGTGGCTGCGTCGCGCAGGTCGGCGGTCCAGCCCAGCAGCGCACCCGACGCGGCTGGGGCGGAGAGCTCGTGGATGTCCCACTCGTCCGGCAGCGGGGCGTCGGTCGCCTCGCTGACCCGGCTGACCAGATCGGCGACCCGCTGGTGGGCCGACTCGGAGCGACGGCGCAATGCGATCCGACGCTCCCGAAGCCAGCGCTCGACGTCCTCGAACCGGCCGGTGCGGAACAGTTGCTGGAGCAGCCGGTGCCGCTCGTCGGACCGGGCACGCAGGAACGCCTGGAACCGGCCCTGCGGCAGCATCGCGACCTGGGTGAACTGGGTGACGTTCATGCCGACCAGCCGGCTGACCAGGTGACCGGTCTCGTCGAGGCGGCTCGACAGCGGCTGCCAGGCGCCGCCGACCCGCTCGGAGATCGTGACCGAGGCCTGTTGCGTGGTGGTGCCGGTGCCGCGCTTCTTGGGTCGCTCCCAGGCGGGCGAGCGGACGATCCGGAAGCGGCGCCCGGACAGCGTCGCCTCGAGCGCCACGCACGGGGCCAGGCCGGGGGCGGCCTGGTCGGACCGCAGCCGCTTGGCGGCGTTGCGGTCGCCGGGCACGTCGCCGTACAGCGCGAAGCAGACGGCGTCGAGCACGCTGGTCTTGCCGGCGCCGGTGGCGCCCGACAGCAGGAAGAGCCCGGCGTCGGACAGGTGGTCGAAGTCGACGGTGACGGTGTCGGCGAACGGACCGAACGCGGTGATCTCGAGGTGGTGCAGCCTCACGGGCCACCGTCCGCGGCGGCCACGAGGACGTCGAAGTCCGGGTCCTCGCAGCAGGCGTCGACGGCGTCCCGCAGCAGCCCGGCCTCGGCCGGCGAGGCGGGCGTGCCGCGCATGTCCGCGAGGAAGTCGAGCGCGATGTCGTGGTCGGAACGGCCCTTGACCCGGGCACCCGGGACCGTGGTCCGGTCGCCGGCGGCCGGCTCGAAGCCGAGCACCAGCGTGTGCGGGAAGCGACCGCGCAGCCGGTCCATCGCCTGCACCGGCCGCGTGTCGTCGGTGAGCGTGGCCTGCACCCACGACTGCTCGTGCACCGCCAGCCGGGGATCGGCCAGCAGCTCGTCCAGGGAGCCGCGGATCCGGGCCAGCGGCCGCGGGACCGGCGCGTCGACGAACTCGCAGGACGTCACGCCGTCCGGGCCGAGCTCCACGAGCCACGAGCCCTTGCGGTGGGTGGCCTCGGAGAACGAGTAGGCGAGCGGCGACCCGCTGTAGCGGATGGACTCCGTCAGGGTCTGCCGCCCGTGGAGGTGCCCGAGCGCGGCGTAGTCGACGCCGTCGAAGACCGACGTCGGCACGATCGAGACCCCGCCGACACTGATGTCGCGCTCGGAGTCGCTGGGCTCGGCACCGGCGACGAAGGCGTGCGCCAGCACGATCGAACGGGTCGCCCGGGAGCGGTGGGCGAGATCCGCGCGGACCCGCCGCATGGCCTCGGTCAGGGCGGCCTCGTGCGAGCGGCCGGCGAGCCCCCACGGCTCGCGGCAGGCGTCGGGGTCGAGGTAGGGGATGCCGTGCACCGCGACCGGGCCGTGCTCGTCCTCGAGCAGGACCGGAGTGCCGACCGACGAGGCGTCGGTCCGGATGAAGACGCCCGCCGCGTCGATCAGCCGGGAGCTGAAGCCGAGCCGCTGGGCAGAGTCGTGGTTGCCGCTGGTCAGCACCACCCGGGCGCGCGAGGAGGCGAGGCGGGCCAGCGTCTCGTCGGCGAGCCGGACGGCGTCCACGTGGGGCAGCGCGCGGTCGTAGACGTCCCCCGCGACCACCACGAGGTCCACCCGCTCCGCGACCACCACGTCGAGCAGGTGGTCCACGTAGGCGGCCTGGTGCGCGAGCATGCCCTCCCGGTGGAAGGACCGCCCGAGGTGCCAGTCGGAGGTGTGGAGGATGCGCACACGACGAACCTAGAAGGGGCCGCCGACAGTCCGGCGCACCCACGCCGGGGACCCGCTCAGGTGTAGCGGACGCAACGCCGGGCGGACGTGAAGCCGTACAGCGCGAGGCCGCCCTTCCGGGCCAGCTCGACCGACAGGCTCGTGGGCGCGCCGACGGACACGAGGGCGCCGACCCCGACGGACGTGGCCTTCTGGACCAGCTCGAACCCCGCCCGCCCGCTGACGACCAGGCAGGCGGCGGCGGGCTGCTCACCGGTGAGCACCCGCGCCCCGGTGACCTTGTCGACGGCGTTGTGGCGGCCGACGTCCTCGCGGACCACCAGCAGCGTGCCGTCCGCCTCGAACAGCCCCGCCGCGTGCACGCCGCCGGTCTTCGAGAAGACCCCCTGCCGCTCGCGCAGCAGGTCGGGCAGTCGGCGTACGACGTCCGGCTCGGGCAGCGCGCCCGTCCAGCGCCCGGCCGGGCTCACCGTGAGCGCCGCGTCGATGCTGTCCTTGCCGCAGACCCCGCAGGCGGACGAGCCGGTGGCCTGGGTGGTGTGCCGGTGGCCCGGGTCGGACGAGGGGGGAACCGCCAGCGTCACCGTGACGACGTTGAACTCCTGCTCGGGAGCGAGGTCGACGTCCGTGCAGTAGGCCACGGTGCCGACGTCGCCGGGCCGGGCCAGGCCCTCGTGCACCAGCCAGCCCGCGGCCAGCTCGAAGTCGTGGCCGGGGGTGCGCATGGTCACCCAGACCCGCCGCGCCGGCGCGCCGGGCCAGGCGAGGCGGATCTCGAGGGGTTCCTCGGTGGCGAGCCGGTCCTCGTGCCGGCGCTCGCCGCTCGCGGTCAGCTCGGTGACGCGGGTCCGGACGGTCGGTCCCGGTCGGCGGGCTCGGTCGGTCATGGCGGTCACCGGCCGGTCACGACGCGGGGTGGGCCCGGCGGATCGCGAGCCGGTGGGCCAGCTCGTCGGCGTCGTCGACCAGGCGCCGGCGCAGCGAGAGGTCCAGCGTCTCGTCGTCGATGAGGGCCTGCGCCTTCGCGAGGGTCTCGTCCGCCAGCGCCGTCATCGGGAAGAAGGCCTGGGCGGCGTCGGCGAGCAGCCAGCCGCTGCGCTTCTCGACGGTGCCCGGCAGGTCGGCGAAGAAGCGGTGGACGTACTCCGCCGTCAACTCCTCCTGACCGTGCCGCCACATGCCCAGGCCGGCGGCTTCGAGCTCGTAGTTGGGCACGTCGACCTCGCCGGTGAACCGCTGCCACGCCCACGCCTTGGCCTCCGCGTCGGGCAGCGAGGCCATCGCCCGCGAGTGCTCGACGCGCGACACCGCGGTCGGCTCCGCGTCGAGCGCCGCCTGCAGTTCGGCACGGTCGACCTCCCCGAGCACCGCCAGCCGGACGAGGACCCGCCAGCGCAGGTCCAGGTCGAGCGCGATGCCGTCGGGCAGGCCGTCCCCGGCCAGCCAGGCACGCAGGAGGCCGGCGTCCGACGCCGAGCTCACCGCCGCCTGGAAGGCGGACAGCTGCAGGGTCGAGCCAGCGGCGGCGGAGCCGACCTTGGCCACGGCGGTGGCGTGGATGCGCCGGAGCGCCGCGGCGGGGTCGCCGGAGAGCGGCGCCACCTTGGTCATCGCCCACGGCATGATCGCGAAGATCGCGTCGTCGCTGTCCTCGACCGGGACGCCGGCCTCGAGCAGGTCGAGCGCGTCGGCCGGGGCCAGCGCCGCGTTGTGGAAGGCGCTGCGCACGTTGTTCCAGATCCCGGCGCGCAGCCGGGTGTCGTCGGTCTCCGGCAGCAGCGCCTTCAGGGCCGCGACGGTGGCCGGATCCGGCTGCACCAGCGCCCAGGTGTCCTCGTAGGGGTCCAGGACGACCGCCGCGCCGGGGGAGGCCGGGTGCGGTGTCTCGGCGCCCTGTACCCGCAGCGTCGAGACCTCCCACTTGCCCTCGGGGGAGGCGGTGGCGACCCGGAGCGTGTGCGCCCGGTCGGCCGGGTGGTCGGCCGGGGGAGTGCGGCGCACGACGCCCGCGGCCCGGTCCAGCACGATCGTGTCCGGGCCGGCGGTGCGCAGCCAGTTGCCGGTGAACGACGACAGGTCGCCCGCCCCCGCCTTCTCCCAGCTCGCGAACAGGTCGTGCATGGTGGCGTTGCCGAACCGGTGGGTGGTGAAGTGGTCGATCGCCCCGGCGAAGAAGACCTCGTCGCCGAGCATCGTGTTGAGCTGCTTGAGGATGCTCGAGCCCTTGGCGTACGAGATTCCGTCGAAGTCCTGCAGGGCCGCGGAGGCGTCGAACGCCCCGTTGCCGGCGACCGGGTGGGTGCTCGGTCGCTGGTCGGCGATCAGGCCCCACTGCCGCCGTGCGTAGGCGTTGTGCGTCCAGGCGTCGTCGTACTCGGTGACGTCGGCGGTCACCCGGTTGCCCATGTACTCGGCGAACGACTCGTTGAGCCACAGGTCGTCCCACCACTTCGGCGTGACGATGTTGCCGAACCACTGGTGGGCCATCTCGTGGGCCACGGTCGTGGCGCGCTGGATGCGCACGCCGCGGGTCACCCGCGAGGAGAAGATCAGTGGGTCGCGGAACGTGACGCAGCCGGGATTCTCCATCGCACCGGCGTTGAACTCCGGGACGAACGCCTGGTGGTACTCCCCGAAGGGGTAGCGGATCCCGAACAGCCGGTGGAACTCGTCGAAGCACGCCTTCGTCATCGTGAACAGCTCGTCGGCGTCGGCCTCGAGGTCCTTGGCGATGCTCGCGCGGGCGGACAGGCCCAGCGGGATGCCGTCGTGCTCGTCGCGGAGCAGGTGGTACGGCCCGGCGACCAGGGTGACGAAGTACGTCGACAGCGGCCGGGTGGTCTCGAACTCCCACACGCCCGGCTCGGGGTTGGCCGCGGGCGAGTTGCCGATGACGACCCAGTCGGCCGGCGCCTGCACGTGGAAGGTGTACGGCGCCTTCAGGTCCGGCTGGTCGAAGCACGCGAAGATGCTGGGCGCCGCGTCCATGAACGACATGCCGTAGACGTAGTGCCGGCCGTCGGCGGGGTCCACGCTGCGGTGCAGCCCCTCGCCGTCGTTGCGGAACCGCATGGTGGCGTCCACGACCAGCTCGTTGGCGCCCGGCTCGGTCTCCAGCGGCAGCCGTCCCCGGTCCAGGAGGTCCGGGTCGACGGGCCGGCCGTTGAACCGGATCTCGTGCACCTGCGCGGGCTTCAGGTCCACGAACGTCGGCCCGCCGTGGGACGAGAACCGGATCGTCGTGACCGACCCGAAGGTCTCGTCACTGGAGGCGAGGTCCAGGCGTACGTCGTACTCCTCGACGTCGAGCAGGTCGAAACGCGCCTGTGCCTCGGTGTGCTGGAGGCTCTGGTGGGTGGTCACGCGGGCCACCCTATGCCGGTCACCCGACGACACGACGCAACGAAGGTGGCGGAAACGCCACGTCCGGTCGGGGTCCCCACCTAGGCTGCGCGCGGACGGTAACGCCGAGCAACCCCCGTGCCCGATCAGGACGTCCAGAACTGCGGGCGTCAGTCACGTCCACGACTTTTGTTCGGGAGAGGGAGTGGCTCGATGAAGCCCACCACTGCAAACCGCCGGGGCCGTGCCCTGGCTTCGCTCACCACCGTGCTCGGGCTCGGCCTGGCGTCCGCCGCCGTGGCCTCGAGCCCGGCGCAGTCCGCGGAACCGGCCGGTGACTGCGCCGTGCCGTTCCCGGTGTCCGCGCTGACACGGGACCAGCCGGTCCACGGCCTCACGGTCACCTCCGGCACCACCCCCGAGGCGTTCACCGGCTCGGTCATCGGTGTGCTCGAGGACGGCATCGGGCCGGACATCGACATGATCATGGTGCGGCTGAGCTCTCCCGAGCTCGAACGCGTCGGCGGCATCTGGCAGGGGATGTCCGGCTCGCCCGTCTACGCCGCCGACGGCAGCATCATCGGCGCCGTCGCCTACGGCCTGTCGTGGGGACCGTCCCCGGTCGCCGGCGTGACGCCGTTCGCGAGCATGGACGACTACCTCGCCGCTCCGGCCGGCGCGGTCAGCGAGATCCCGGTGACCACTCGCGCGGCGCGGGTCATCGCGCAGGAGAGCAACGTCACCGCGGCCCAGGCCGCCCAGGGCTTCAGCGAGTTTGAGATGCCCCTCGGCGTCTCCGGCGTCAGCGTCCAGCGCCTCGCGCGCGCCGACAAGGCGGGCCTGCGCCGGCAGCATGAGTGGCTGCAGGGCGGCACCTACAAGATGGGCGCGGCCGCCGCGGCGGGCCAGGGCCCGGGCGCCGAGACCATCGTGGCCGGCGGCAATATCGCCGCCTCGCTGTCGTACGGCGACGTGACGGCTGCCGGCGTCGGCACGGCGACCTCGGTGTGCGCGGGCCGGGTGGTCGGCTTCGGTCACCCGATGACCTACTCGGGCGGGGACAGCACCCTGTCGCTGCACCCCGCGGACGCGCTGTACATCCAGGAGGAGTCGCTCGGCGCCCCCTTCAAGCTGGCCAACCTCGGCG
>Ga0307415_100000663_pt1 | contig 15196 bp, 14 predicted proteins | sample DK1Cmetagenome_FD_204524 | JGI IMG/M metagenome (GOLD analysis project Ga0307415, IMG submission 204524) | Maize rhizosphere microbial communities from greenhouse at UC Davis, California, United States - DK15-C-2 | ecosystem: Host-associated > Plants > Roots > Rhizosphere > Soil | place: USA...
ACGGCGACGAGGTGGAGCTGGCGTCGCGCAACACCAAGCCGCTGACCCGGTACTTCCCCGAGGTGGTCGCCGCGATCCGCGAGCAGCTGCCCGAGCGCTGCGTGCTCGACGGCGAGCTGTTCGTCGCGCTGCGCGGCGAGGGCGGGGAGGACCGGCTCGAGTTCGAGACGCTGCAGGAGCGGATCCACCCGGCCGCCTCCCGGATCAACCTGCTGGCCGAGAAGACGCCCGCGGGGTTCGTCGCCTTCGACCTGCTGGCGCTGGGCGACGAGTCCTACCTCGAGCGCCCGTTCGCGGAGCGGCGGGCGGCGCTCGAGGAGGCGCTGGGCGGGCTGAGCGGCCCGTGCTACCTGACCCGCACCACGACGGACCCGGCGGAGGCCGAGGAGTGGTTCACGGAGTTCGAGGGAGCCGGGCTGGACGGGGTGGTCGCCAAGCCCCTCGCTGCGGCGTACCAGCCGAACGTGCGGAGCATGCTCAAGATCAAGCACGAGCGGACCGCGGACGTGGTCGTCGCGGGCTACCGGGAGCACAAGACCTCCACCCCCGAGCGGCCGCTGCTCGGCAGCCTGCTGCTGGGGTTGTACGACGACGGGAAGCTGCAGCACGTGGGCGTCTCGGCGAGCTTCACCGCGGCGCGGCGCGCGGAGCTGATCGAGCAGCTGCAGCCGCTGGTCTGCGACATCGCGGAGCACCCGTGGGGCGAGTGGGCAGCGTGGGCCAACGGAGGCGACGGAGACGAGCGAGGCACGAGCGAGCGACCGAGCCGACCGACAGCAATCGCGAACCCGGACCGGGTGCCGGGGACGCAGAGCCGGTGGAGCGCGGGCAAGGACCTGTCGTTCACGCCGCTGCGTCCGGACCTGGTGATCGAGGTGGCCTACGACCACATGGAGGGCCGTCGGTTCCGGCACACCGCGCAGTTCCGGCGCTGGCGCACCGATCGGGACCCGGAGTCGTGCGGCTACGAGCAACTCGAGGAGCCGGTGAGCTACGACCTCGGTAGCATCTTGGGAGTGGGTTCGACAGGGTCGAACCCCCAGAGCAAGGACGACCGCCATGACTGACAGCTACAACGTTGTGCTCCTGGTCGAGCAGGCCCTGACTCCCGCGGACGCGGCCCAGGTGCGGTCCCTGCACGACGAGATGGACGAGCCGGTCACGTACCACGTGATCATGCCGCTGGAGGACGCCGCGTCCCGGATCGAGTCCGCGATGGGCTCCCTCTCCGCGGGCGAGGTGCTGGCCTCTCCCGCGATGGTGATGAGCGACGTCGACCTCGAGGCGGTGCGGCGCGACTGCAGAGAGCGCTCCGACGCCGACCTCGTGGCCACGCTCGCCGCACTCCGCTCCACCGGCGCGACCGTCACGGGCTGCGTGGTCGGCGAGCCGCCCATCGACGCCCTGGCCAAGAAGGTGGCCGAGGTCGACGGCCGCGAGGCGATCATCCTGACCCGGCCGCACGTGGTCGCGGAGTTCTTCCACGTCGACTGGACCTCACGGGCCCGCCGCAAGATCGGGGTCCCCGTCCTCCACCTGCTCGAGCACGAGAACTTCGACGAGCAGGCCGAGGGCTACGGCGAGGGCATCACCGGGTTCTGAGCTCGGGGCGCGGACGCGGCCGCCTTTCGACGTTGAGGCGGATCGACTCTGGTCTGGACGTGCCGAGGCCCCCGCCGGTGGTGACCGGCGGGGTGTGGGGCGGTGGAGTCAGAGATCCGGCGGCTGGGGCGGGTGGGTGAACCTGTCGCGGGAGACGTCGAGGGTGCCGTGGTGGTCGCGGAGGAACTGGTAGCCGTGCGGGCTCCTCCACAGGTACGACCCGCGTTCGAGGGCGGTGTAGGTCCAGCCGGCGTGGGTCTTCGCGCGGTGGTGCCGCCGGCACAACGGTGCCAGGTTGCAGGAACAGCTGTGTTGGACCACCGCGTAGGGGACCCGGTGGTCGCAGTCGGCGTCGTGCTCGCCGGGCTCCAGCCCCCGCGAGGGCCGGGTGCACCAGGGGAACACGCACGTCGGGTGGGTCAACAGCGTCTGTTCCCGCAGGCGGCCGCGGACCTCGTAGGCCTCCACGTCGAGGTGCTCGTTGAGGTCGAGCACCGGCTTGACGGTGACCTGGGCGTCGGGGTGGGCGCACCATTGGCGGATCTGCTCGGCGTGCACCGGGCCCCTCGTGTTCTCGACCCGGCCGAACTCCCCGACCAGGTCCGCGCCCGGGGTGACCGCGGCCTCGGAGAGGTGCACGTACAGCACGACCTGCCGGGGCTTGCGGGTCCTGCGCCTGGGGCCCTCCGGGTCCACGTCCCCTAGTCCGTCCGCAGACGCTTCGTCGGTGGTGAGGTCGAGGGTGAGCTGGCGCCGAGCGAGGTCCCCGATCGCGACGGCGCGGCGCACGTCCAACGACTCGGTGGAGCCGAGGTCGGCCAGTGCCTGTGCGCCGGCGGTGACGGCGGCGTCCAGGTCGAGGGCGTCGGCCAGGTCCAGCTCCCCGTACACGGTGCTCGTCCCGCGCAGCGAGGGTTGGCGGGTGTCGACGGTGAAGCACCGGCCGTCGGCGGCCTGTTGCCGGCGCCGGTCGGCCTCCGCGGGCATGAACCGGCCGATCGCCTCCTCCACCAGCCGGTCGAGCTGGGCGGGGCGGACCTTGTGCGCCACGTGGGCGACGTGGGCGTCCACGAACGCCGCCGCCTCTGCGGACAGGGCGATGGTGGCCCTCGCGATCCGGCGGGCCCGCCAGGCGGGCAGGTCCCCGGCGACCACCCGGGCCCACACCCGGGGGAGCCGGTGGCGGGCCTCGACGGCCTCGCCGAGGTAGTCCTTCCCGGCCTCGGTGGGGAGACCGACCGCGGCGGCGAACTCGGGCACGCAGAACTCACCCACCAGCGGGGCACCCGGTCCGGCGACCGGGACCCCGGTCTCGCCGTGCTCCCACACGGTGGCCGCGGCCTCCAACGAGTCGACCGAGTGCATGGACGCCCAGGCCACCGCCGCCTGCAACTTGTTGGACTCCGCGACATTCGCGGCGGCGGTCTGTGCCCGGGCGAACGCGAGCACCGCGGCGGCGGTGTCGAGGTCGGCGGTGCTGGTGGCCATGACCTAATTCCAGCACCGACCACCGACAGTTCAGGCCCGAAAAGCGGGTTGTGCACAGGGGTTCGGAGAACTTTTTTCGCGAGGTGTTCGAGCGGCTTGCGGTCGCCGGTCGTGGTCTCGACAGGCTCGACCACCGAATGACGGCGCTCGACCACCGAACCGTCCCGTGGTCTCGACAAGCTCGACCACCGAAAGAGGCGCTCGACCACCGAGGGGGCGGTGTGGTCTCGACAGGCTCGACCACCGAGGGCCGACGCGGCGTACCTCGACCGGCGAAGTCAGCGGCCGCTCACTCGCCCGTGTGACCACCCGCGAGCTCGACCGAGATGTCGAGGTGGCCGGCGTGGCGGGCGTACTCCTGCAGCACGTGGAAGCAGATCCAGCGCAGGTCGGGCGGCTCGGAGCCGGCGAAGCGTCCGCCGGTGGAGGCGAGCTCGTCGGGCGCGTGAGTCGCGAGGATCGCGCGGGTGCGGGCGGCGCACTCCTCCAAGAGCGCCACCACGTCGTCGAGCCCGACCCCGGCGTCGACCCGCCAGCGGCCGTCCGCGTGCCCGCCCGAGTCGGCCCACGGGTCGTCCACCGGCTCGCCGAGGAAGCCCCACCCGAACCAGCGACGCTCCATCATCGCCAGGTGCTGCAGCAGCTCGAGCGGCGTCCATCCCGACGGGACGCGCAGGTCGGCGTCGGGCAGCGAGCGGCACTTCTCCACGCAGGTGTCGCGGTAGAAGTCGAGGTACGCCGACACGTGCGCGAGCTCGCCGCCCAGCCCCGGGCGGGGCTCGCCGCGGGTCACGGCTCGATCCGCCGGCCCTCTGCGTCCCAGTGCGCCTCGACCTTCTTGGACGGCTGCACGCGGGGCGGTTCGCCGGGCATCTTCGGGTAGTCCGGCGGGAACGGCATCTCACCGCCTGGAAGCTCCTCCCACAGCTTCAGCAGCGGCTCGAGGGAGTACGCCGTGTCGTCGATCGCCGCCCACGGGTCGCCGTCCTGCACCCGGTCCGGGACGGTGAACAGGTTGAACTCGGCCGGGTCGGTGACGCCGGTGAGCTCGTCCCACGTCATCGGCGTCGACACCGGGGCTCCGGGCAGCGGCCGCAGGGAGTACGCCGACGCGATCGTGCGGTCGCGGTTGTTCTGGTTGTAGTCCACGAAGATCCGCTCGCCGCGCTCCTCCTTCCACCAGTTCATCGTGACGCCGTCGTCGCGGCGGGCGAGCTCGCGGCCGAAGCCGATCGCGGCGTGCCGGAGGTCGGTGAACTCCCACTCGGGCCGGATCCGCACGTAGATGTGCACGCCGCGGTTGCCCGACGTCTTCGGGAAGCCGACGATGCCGAGCTCCTCGAGCAGCTCGCGCGCCACGCCGGCCACACGCACGGCGTCGCGGAACGACGTACCCGGCTGGGGGTCGAGGTCGATCCGCAGCTCGTCGGGGTGGTCGACGTCGTCGCGGCGCACCGGCCACGGGTGGAAGACCAGCGTCCCCATGTGGGCGCACCAGACGGGGACGGCGATCTCGGTGGGGCAGATCTCGTCGGCGGTCCGGCCCGACGGGAACGTGACCTGGACCGTCTCGAGGTAGTCGGGAGCCCCCTTCGGCACCCGCTTCTGGTAGAACGCCTCGGCGTCCTTGTCCTGGGGGCCGGTGGCCAGCCGCATCCCCTCGCGGACCCCGGAGGGCCAGCGCTCCAGCGCCGTCGGCCGGTTGCGCAACGCGCGCATGAGGCCGTCCTCGACGCTCGCGAAGTACTCCGCGACCATCAGCTTCGTGACCTCGGGTGTGCGGTCGGTGGCCTCGTAGATCACGCGCTCGGGGCTGGACACGCGGACGGCGCGTCCTCCGGCGTCGACCTCGGCTGCGGGCGGCTTCGGCATGGGCAACACGCTAGCGGCAGGCCAGACTGGGCGCGTGGATCCACGACTTCGCGCAGCGATCGGGGCGAGCCTGGGCTGGTACGACGACGTGTTCGCCCTGCACGGGATCCCGACGCGGCTCGAGCACGGCCTGTGGTCGGCTCTCGGAGAGCCGCCTCCCTGGCACTCCGCGGCCAAGACGCTGGAGCCCGGGGTCGAGGCCGCACAGGTCCTCCTCGCGACGGACGCCTTCGAGCGGTGCTCCGTGGCCGACTCCTTCGGCGACCTGACGCTCGACCGGCACGGGTTCGAGCTCCTCTTCGAGGCCGCCTGGTTCCACGGCCCGGCGGTGGACGGGCCGCCGGGCCCGCTCCCGGCGGGATGGTCGGTGGTCAGCACGGCGCCGGACCTCGCGGCGTGGAGCGAACCGCACGACTACTCCGGCGTGCTGCTACCGGGCGTGCTCGACAACCCACGGTTCCGGATCCTGGCCCGCCACCGGGACGGTGCGCTCGTGGGCGGCGCCGTCACGCACCGGGGCACCGACGTCGTCGACCTGTCCAACGTCTGGGGCGACGAGGACCCCACCCTGTTCGACGAGGTGCTCGCGGCCGTCCAGGCCCTGCACCCCGGCCGAGCCGTCACGGGCTACGCGGACGGCGCGGAGCTGGAGGAGATGCTGACGCTCGGCTTCACCGCGCTCGGGCCCCAGCGGGTCTGGGTGCGCTGACCGCCGAGTCGGCGCAGATTGCCCCGCAGCGGGCACCGAGTCGGCGCTCTTTGCCCGATCTCAACCCCCGAGTCGGCGTTCTTTGCCGGCAAACAGCGCCGACTCGGCGTCCCTGCGAGGGCAAACAGCGCCCACTCGGCGTCCCTGCGAGGGCAAACTGCGCCCACTCGCGGTCAGACCAGGATCGAGTTGGGCTGGAAGGTCGGCCGTCGGTCGAGGTCCTGCGAGGAGGGACGGACGAACTCGAAGCCGGCGGTGGTCACGATCTCCCACGCGGGCGGCGGCTCGTCCTGGCCGAGCACCCCGACGGGCAGGTCGCGGACCTCCTCGAGCAGCGCCTGCACGCACGCCAGGTGCGCCGGCGGGAAGTGGAAGGCGTTGCGGCCGACCTCCCGCGGGCTCCCGAGGAACGCGATCGGCCGGCCGAGGCCGGAGCCGCAGACGCCGCAGATCCGGCTGAGCGCGCACTGGGTCACCCGGCGCTTGTCCAGGGTGCGCACCGAGGGGGTGGCGCCGTGCGGGTCGGCGTACTCCACCGTGCCGCAGGCGAACGGGACCCGGACGCCGAGCTCGGGGTCGCTGGGAAGCTCCGCGTAGGAGCGGGGTGCGGCGTCCATCAGTCGTGGCTCCGCTCGCGGGGGCTGCGCGACCAGCCGCCGAGCTCGCGGCGGCGGGGCTGGCGCTCCGCGTCGGACCTGCGGCGCCGGTCCGGGGACGGCTCGTCGGCCGTGTCCGCGCGCTGTGGCGGCGCGGGGTCGTCGCTGGAGGTCAGGTGGTTGGGCAGCGACAGCTTCAGGATCGTGCGCAGCGTCTGGCCGTACTGCCGGTGCAGCGGGCCGGTCGTGTAGGGGATGTCGTACTTGTCGCACAGCGCCCGCACCTTGACCGCGATCTCCGGGTACCGGTTCGACGGCAGGTCCGGGAACAGGTGGTGCTCGATCTGGAAGCCGAGGCTGCCGCTGAGGATGTGCAGCAGGCGGCCGCCCTCGAAGTTCGCCGAGCCCAGCATCTGCCGGAGGTACCACTCCGCGCGGGTCTCGTCCTCGAGCTCCTCCTCGGTGAAGTGCAGCGCACCGTCGGGGAAGTGGCCGCAGAAGATGATCATGTACGACCACAGGTTGCGGGCCAGGTTGGCGCCGACGTTGGCCTGCAGCGTCGACCTCCACGCCCGGCCGGACAGCGCCGGGTAGACCACGTAGTCCTTCAGCACCTGGTTGCGGCCCTTGCGCACGATCTGGCGTAGCTGCCGCTTCATCTCCCGCGGGTCCTTCTCGCCCTTGCGGATCCGTTCCAGGTCGAGGTCGTGCAGCGCGACGCCCCACTGGAACAGCGTCGCGAGCAGCGCGTTGTAGATCGGCTGGCCGAGGTTGTGCGGGTGCCACTTCTGCTCGCGGGCCATGCGCAGCACGCCGTACCCGATGTCGTTGTCGTGGCCGAGCACGTTCGTGAACTGGTGGTGGACGTAGTTGTGCGAGTGCTTCCACTGCTCGGCCGGCTGGGCGGTGTCCCACTCCCAGTTGCTGGAATGGATCTCGGGGTCGTTCATCCAGTCCCACTGGCCGTGCATGACGTTGTGGCCGATCTCCATGTTCTCGAGGATCTTGGCCAGCCCGAGCAGGGCGGCCCCGGTCACCAGCGCCGGCTTCCCGCCCTTCCTCGTGTGGGCGTTGGCCAGCAGAACCACGCGTCCCGCGGCGGCCAGGCCGCGCTGCAGCTTGATCAGCCGGTTGATGTACGCCGCGTCGTCGGCGTTGCGGGACTCCTCGATGTCCGCGCGGATGGCGTCGAGCTCGCGGCCGAGCTGCTCGACCTCCTCGACGCTGAGGTGGGTGTACTCCTTGACGTCCGAGATGGCCATGCGGTCGTCCTTTCGTCGGTCGACCCCGGTTGCGCAGCAGCCGGGTCGAGATCAGTCGGTGGTCAGATGTCGAGCGTGCAGTCGCCGACGGCGGCGGTGACGCAGGTCTGCACGGGCTCGTTCGGCTGGCCGAACTCGTCGCCGCTGCGCAGGTCGCGGATGGTGCCGGACACGAGCGTGACCGTGCAGGTGTGGCAGATGCCCATCCGGCAGCCGTACGGCATGCCCACCCCCGCCTCCTCGCCCGCCTCGAGGATCGTGGTCGCCCCGTCCGCCTCGATCACCTTGTTGGAGTTGCGGAACGTGATCGTCCCGCCCTCCCCGCCGTCGCCGCCGAGCTCGAGCGAGAACCGCTCCACGTGCAGGCGGTCCTCGAGGTCGTGGCGGTCCCAGTGCTCATGGACCGCATCGAGCATCGGCCCGGGGCCGCAGGCCCAGGTCTCTCGCTCGCGCCAGTCCGGGCAGATCCGGTCCAGGTCGGCGAGCTCGAGCATCCCGTCGGTGTCGGTGTGGAGCTGGTGGAGGGTGAGCCCCTCGTGCTTCTCCGCGAGCGCCAGCAGCTCGTCGCGGAAGATCATCCGCTCGGCCGTCGGCGACGAGTAGTGCAGGACGACGTCGGGCATGGTGCCGCGGCGGTCGAGGGTGCGCAGCATGGCCATCACGGGCGTGACGCCGCTGCCGCCGACCAGGAACAGCATCCTCGCCGGCGGCGGGTCGGGCAGCACGAAGTCGCCCTCCGGCAGCGCGAGCCGCACGATGGTGCCGGGCGCGAGGCCGTTGACGAGGTGCGCCGACAGCTTGCCCTCCGGCATCGCGCGGACCGTGATCGAGATCGTCCGCCCGCGGCGGCGCGGCGGCGAGCTCACGGAGTACGACCGCCACTGGAACCTGCCGTCCACCTGGACGCCGATCCCGACGTACTGCCCGGGGCGGTGGTCGTAGTGCCAGCCCCACCCCGGCCGGATCACGAGCGTGGCGGCGTCGTCGGTCTCGGGGACGACCTCCTCGACCCGGCCGCGGAGCTCGCGCGAGCTCCACAGGGGGTTGATCAGCGAGAGGTAGTCGTCCGGGTGCAGCGGGGTGGTCAGCTTCGAGCCCGCCCTGCGCACGCGGTCCCACGGGATGGTGCCGGCCGCCATGTCTCCTCCGTTACTCGTCCGCGTTCCTTCCGCCCGAGTCAGTGAACACATGTTTACTGAAAACGTCAACGCCTGACCTCGTCGTCCCCCGCCCCCGGGCGGCGGAAACTTGTGCCCGCCCCTACCGTGGGGGCCATGGGTTACCAGGTGGAGAAGACCGACGAGGAGTGGCGCGCGGAGCTGACGCCAGAGGAGTACGCCGTGCTGCGCAAGGCGGGCACGGAGCCCGCGTTCCGCGGGGAGTACACCGACACGGAGACGACCGGGATCTACCGCTGCAAGGCCTGCCAGGCGAAGCTGTTCGAGTCGGACACGAAGTTCCACTCCGGCTGCGGCTGGCCGTCGTTCTACCAGCCGCTGCGCACATCCGACGGGGCAGACACGATCGAGTACCTCGAGGACACGTCGTACGGCATGAAGCGGGTCGAGGTCCGCTGCGCGAACTGCGGGTCACACCTCGGGCACGTGTTCCCCGACGGCTACGGCACCCCGACGGGTGACCGCTACTGCATCAACTCGATCAGCCTGACCCTGGAGCCGAAGGACGCGCCGGCCGCGCAGGACTCCTAGGGGGTCAGCGGCTCCAGCGCCGAGCGGATGACGACGACCCCGGGGCCGTACGCCTCGTCCGCCCAGCCCTGGAGCGACCCGTCGTCGTGGACCACGTCGACGTGCACGGCGTACCGGCTCGGGACGATGGTGAGCAGCCCGGGCACGGCGGTCAGCTCCTCCGCGACCTCCGCGATCCGCTCCTGGGTCGGTTCGTGGCAGTCGGCCGCAGCCCGGTCCACGCACGGACGGGGCTCCGCCGGCAGTGGGCCAGGGTCGTGGAGCGCGGCCGGGACCGCGCTGCGCACGTTGAACGTCGTACCGTCGAACGTGCCGGTGACGGCGAACAGTCCCCACCGGACGCTGCCCACCCGCTCGAAGTGGCCGGCCTGGTCGCGCCACGACCAGCCCGCCAGCAGGATCCCGCGGCACTGCGGCGGGTAGGACTCCGCGACGGCGCCCAGGCAGAGCTCGGGCGAGCCGGTGTCCATCACGGTCGCGGGCTGTCGGGTCGTGACCGGGCCGCGCGCGGCGGGGATCGCGGCCGGCATCGCGGCGGGCACCCCCGACGCCGACGGGTTCCCGGCCGGGTCGGCCGCGCGGCCAGGTCCCTCGGTGCCGCAGGCGGCGAGGGCGAGCAGCGCCACGACGGCCCAGACGGTCCTCATGGCAGTACGACGCGGGCGCGCGGTCGTCGGTTCCGCGGCCCGCCGGGCAAACTGCGCCGACTCGGGGGCTCCGCGCGGGCAAACTGCGCCGACTCGGGGGCTCCGCGGGGGCAAACAGCGCCGACTCGGGCCTCAGGGGAGGCGGTCGACGAGGTCCGCGACCGTGACCCGGGCGCCGGTGTAGAACGGCACCTCCTCGCGCACGTGCCGCCGGGTCTCGGACCCGCGCAGGTGCCGCATCAGGTCGACGATGCGGTGGAGGTCGTCGGCCTCGAAGGCGAGCATCCACTCGTAGTCGCCGAGCGCGAACGACGCCACCGTGTTGGCCCGGACGTCGGGGTAGTCGCGTGCCATCATCCCGTGCTCGGCGAGCAGGCGTCGGCGCTCGGCGTCCTCGAGGAGGTACCACTCGTAAGAACGCACGAACGGGTAGACGCAGACGTACCTCCGGGGCACCTCGTCGGCGAGGAACGCGGGCAGGTGGCTCCGGTTGAACTCCGCCGGGCGGTGCAGCGCGGTCTGGCTCCAGACCGGGGCGAGCCGGCGGCCGAACGCGGTGCGACGCAGCCGGTTGTAGGCCAGCTGCAGCTGCTGGACGTCCTCGGCGTGCCACCAGACCATGACGTCGGCGTCGGCGCGCAGGCCCGACACGTCGTACACGCCGCGGACCTTGACGTCCTCGCCGGCGAGCTCGGCCAGGAGCTTCTCGACCTCGTCGGCCTCGACCGTCCGGTCGGCGTCCCCGAGCGGCGTCTCCAGGCGGAACACCGACCACATCGTGTAGCGGATGGTGTCGTTGAGCTCGCGGGTCCGCGCTGCGTTCGTGGTCATGCCCTCATTGTGCCGCGACCCTCAGGAGCGCCCGAAGCCCGCCTCCCGGGCCTTGATGATCGCCTCGGCCCGGCCGGCGAGGCGGCCGCCGAGTCGGCGCAGATTTCCCGCCCGCGCGTCGAGTGCGCGGCTCAGCCCAGGGCCGCGGCGGCGCGGTGCGCCGAGGCGATCACCGCGGGGATGCCGACCCCGTCGTACGCCGCACCACACACGGCCAGGCCGGGGACCCGGGCGACGTCGGCGCGGGTCCTCGCGACCCGGTCGAGGTGCCCGACGGCGTACTGCGGCAGCCCGCCGCCCCAGCGCTGCACGTGACTGTCGACCGGCCGCGCGGTGCACCCGGTGGCGCTCGCGAGGTCGGCGAGCGAGGCCGCGACCAGCTCCTCGTCGGTGTCCTGGAGGGCGCCCTCCTCGCGGTGCCGGCCCAGCGACGTACGCAGCAGCAGGAGGTCGTCGCCGTCGAGCGCCCCGCGCCCGGCCTCGCGGACCCAGCCCCACTTGGCGAACGAGAACGTGGCGGCCTTGATCCGTCGCCCGTCGACCGGCGGCACGAGGAACCCCGACGAGCCCCCGTCGAACGAGCCGGACGTGGCCAGCTCCGCCGCCCGGAAGGCCAGCGTGACGACCGCCATCGACGCGTACTCGATCGCCCCGAGCTCGGCCGCCGCGACCGGCGCGAGACCGGCCAGCAGCCGCGCGGTGGGAGCGGCCGGCGTGGCGAGCACGACGGCGTCGGCCTCGACCAGCTCCGGGTGGGCGGCCGACCCGATCGTGAGCGCGAACCGGCTGCCGCCGGCGGCGTCCGCGACGCGGCGCAGCTCGCGGACCGTCGCCCCCGTGCGGACCCCGAACCCGCCGGCCCCGGCCAGCGCGTCGGCCAGCGCGGCCATGCCACCGCGCAGGCCGGCGAAAACCGGGACGTCCGACGCCGGCACCGAGGCGTCGAGCAACGGACCGCGCTCGAGCAGCGCCACGAGCTGGGGCACAGTGGCGCGCGCGGAGAGCTCGCGGGCGCGGCCGGCGTACACCCCACCGAGCAGCGGCTCCACGAGCCGGTCGACGACCTCGGCGCCGAGCCGGGCGGCAACCAGGTCGCCCACGGAGACGTCGCCGTCGACGGGGGCGGGCGGCAGGTCGCGCTCGGCCCGTACCCGGGCCAGCCCCTCCTCAGACAGCACTCCGGAGTGCGCGAGCTGGTCGAGGTCGAGGGGGACGCCCATCAGCGACCGGGGCAGCGGCCGGAGCGCGCCGCGGGTCCAGATCCGCGAGGCCGCGGTCGTGGGGTGCTCGACCGGCAGGTCCAGCGCGCGGGCCAGCGCGACGCCCTCGGGACGCCGGTTGAGCATCGCCTCGGCGCCGACGTCGACGGTCACGCCGGCGACGGGCGTACGCCGCAGCTTCCCGCCGGTCCGCGGCGCGCCCTCGAGGACGAGGACGTCGGCACCGGTGGCGGCCAGGTCCCGGGCCGCGGTCAGCCCGCCGATGCCGCCCCCGACGACGACCACGCGGCGCGGTGCTGGCTGTTTCACCCGGCCAGAATCCCAGACGCCCGGGTGGCGGCCCCGCCGACCCGTCGTTCGTTCACGCGACACAGCGCCGACCCGTCCCTTCTTCACGTCGTACGACCTCGACCCGTCGTTTCTTCACCCACCCCGCGTCAACAACGACGGATGGAACCGCCGCGGCCTGCCGCCCGTCCCAGCACCATGACCCCTCGCACCCGGCGCCGCACCGGACTTCGCTCCCTCCTCGCCGCCCTGCTCGGCGGGCTCGCGCTCGCCCTGACGCTCGCCGGATGCGTCGGCGGGTCGAGCGAGTCCAGCGACGCGTCCGGGTCCGGCGGCTCCGCCGCCGAGGGTCGCGCGGTCGCGGCCCCGGGAGACCCCGACGTGGGCGCACAGGACGCCGTGAAGACGCGGCGACCACCGGCAGCACAGCGGTCCGTCATCTCCGAGGGCACCGTGGTGCTGCGGTCCCGCGACGTCGCCGGGGCCCGCTTCGACGTGCGCCAGGTCGTGGACCGGTACGCCGGCGAGGTCTCCGACGAGCAGACCGACACCGACGACGACGGCGAGGTGGTCAGCGCCCACCTCGTGCTGCGGGTCCCCTCGGCGGACTTCGGCGAGGCGATGGCCGACCTCGAGGACGTGGCCGACCTGAGGTTCTCCGGCCGCTCTGCCGAGGACGTCACCACGCAGGTGATCGACACGCAGGCCCGGCTGCGGGCCCAGCGGCGCAGCATCGCCCGGATCGAGACGCTGCTGGACCGGGCCCGGAACCTGCGCGACATCGTGCTGATCGAGAGCCAGCTGACCCGGCGCCAGGCCGACCTCGACTCGCTCGAGCAGCAGTCGGCGTACCTCCGGGACCAGACGTCCCTCGCGACGATCACCGTCGACATCGACCATGCCCGGACCGCCGCCACGGACGGGGACCGCACCGGTTTCCTGGCCGGGCTCGCCGCCGGCTGGCACGGGCTGGTGGTCGTGGGCGTGGGGCTCGCGACGGCCGCCGGTGCGCTGCTGCCCTGGATCGTGGCCCTGCTGGTGCTGGGGGTGCCGGGATGGCCCTTGGCCCGGCGGCTTCGCCGCCACCGCGCGGCTCCGGCCGAGGCACCCGCGGAGGCCTAGGCTGGATCAGTGCCCGACAGCAGCCGCCTCGCCGTCCTGATCGATGCCGACAACACGTCGTCCAGCCACGCGGGCGCGATCCTCGAAGAGGTGGCGAGGTACGGCGTGCCGACGGTGAAGCGGGCGTACGGCGACTGGACGACGCAGAACCTGGTCCGCTGGAAGGACGAGCTGCACCGGCACGCGATCCAGCCGATCCAGCAGTTCGCCTACACGACCGGCAAGAACTCCACCGACTCGGCGCTGATCATCGACGCGATGGACCTGCTCTACTCCGACAACGTCGACGGCTTCGCGATCGTGTCGAGCGACAGCGACTTCACCCGGCTCGCCACCCGGCTACGGGAGTCCGGCAAGACGGTCTACGGCCTCGGCCGGCGGCGTACCCCCGCCTCGCTCGTCGCCGCCTGCGACCGGTTCATCTACCTCGAGGTGCTCGGCCGGAGGCAGGCCGCGGGCTCCCCCTCGGAGGAGCCGGACGAGCGGGAGGCCGACGAGCCCGACGACCACCAGGCGCCGGCGCCGCTGCCCGACCTGGGCTCGATGCTGCTGGCCGCGATCGACTCGACCTCCCACGACGACGGGTGGGCGTCGCTCTCCGCGGTCGGCAGCCACATCAGCCGGAACAACCCGTCGTTCGACCCGCGCAACTACGGCTATCCGAAGCTGGTCGAGCTCGCCCGCGCCCAGGACTACGTCGACGTCGAGCAGAACGGCGACAGCCCGGTGCGGGTCCGCCTGCGGACCTCCCGGCCGGCGAAGAAGTCCTCGCCGCGGCGCTCGACGGCGAAGAAGGCCACGCCCGCCAAGGGCGGCTGAGCGCGCCGCCTCAGCGGCCGTAGCCCTGCACGAACTCCGTCAGCCGCTTGAGCTGGTCGGGGTCGGTGGAGGGGATCACGCCGTGGCCGAGGTTGAAGATGTGGCCGCGGGCCGCGCGCCCGGCCTCGATGACCTCGGCCGCACGCGCGGTCATCACGTCGGTCGGCGCGAACACCAGCGTGGGGTCGAGGTTGCCCTGCACCGCGCGGTCGCCGACGAGCGGGATGGCGTTGCCGAGCGGCGTGCGCCAGTCGACGCCGACGACGTCGGCACCGGCCTCCCCCATCAGCGTCAGCAGGTTCGCCGTGCCGACCCCGAAGTGGATCCGGGGCACGCCGAGCGCGCCGGCCCGCTCGAGCACCCGCGCCGAGTGCGGCATCACGTACGCCGCGTAGTCGGCGGGCGTCAGCGCGCCGGCCCACGAGTCGAAGAGCTGGACGGCGCTCGCGCCGGCGGCGACCTGCACCTCGAGGTACGCCGCGGCGATCGAACCGATCTTGCGCATCAGCGCGTCCCAGACGTCCGGAGCGCCGAACATCATCGCCTTGGTCTTCGCGTGCTCCTTCGACGGCCCGCCCTCGACGAGGTACGACGCCACCGTGAACGGCGCGCCCGCGAACCCGATCAGCGGGGTGGACCCGAGCTGGTCCACCAGGCCACGGACCGCCTCGGTGATGAACGGCACGTGCTCGGGGCTCAGGGCCGGGATCGCCTCGACGTCGGCCAGCGTGCGGACCGGGTGGGCCACGACCGGGCCGACGCCGGGCTTGATGTCGAGGTCGACCCCGACCGCCTTGAGCGGCAGCACGATGTCGGAGAAGAAGATCGCCGCGTCGACGCCGTACCGCCGCACCGGCTGCATCGTGATCTCCACGACGAGCTCGGGGTTCATGCACGACTCGAGCATCCCCACGCCCTCGCGGACCCGGAGGTACTCGGGCAGCGACCGCCCCGCCTGGCGCATGAACCAGACCGGCGTGTGCGGCACCTGCTCGCCGCGGGCAGCCATGAGGAAGGCACTGTCACGAAGG
>Ga0307415_100000665_pt1 | contig 15191 bp, 16 predicted proteins | sample DK1Cmetagenome_FD_204524 | JGI IMG/M metagenome (GOLD analysis project Ga0307415, IMG submission 204524) | Maize rhizosphere microbial communities from greenhouse at UC Davis, California, United States - DK15-C-2 | ecosystem: Host-associated > Plants > Roots > Rhizosphere > Soil | place: USA...
CACAAATCCACATCAACGATCTAGGGTGGGGCCGCGCCGGTCACCATCACCTCGGGCAAACGCCGGGTGGTCAAGTTCCGCTGGGCCTGCGACAAGAAGCTACGGGCGGCGCTGCTCGACTTCGCCGATGACTCCGGCCACGCCTCCCCTGGGCGGCCAAGATCTACGCCGAGGCGATCCAGCGCACCCGCCACCACCCCCACGCCGTGCGCATCCTGGCCCGCGCCTGGATCCGGGTGATCTGGCGCATCTGGCAAGACGGCGTCGCCTACGACCCGACCAAACACCGAGGGGCGGTGAGGCTCCTAGCCGCCTGAGGTTGACCTAGGGAATCTCGTGCCCGTTGCACTCCCCTACCTGCCGGCTCCGCGTGTACCCACCGTGTACCGGCAGGCTCCGGTCCGCCCGGTCGCGGACGCCTCCGGCGCTCCGGTCCTCCGCGACCAGGGACCGATCGGCCGGCCGGGCACGGCCGATACAGGCGTAAGTGGAACAGCAGGCTACTTGTCGGTCTGGTCATCGATCTCAGCGTTGGGCGCGTTGCGCTTGACCGACTCGATGCCCTTGATCGCCCTGGTCTTGCCCTCATAGGCCTCGCTGGTGGCGATCACCTGGCCGTTGGTGGCGCCAGGTTGAAGCGACCCCGCGAGGTACCACCGATCTGTAGGGCGACAGTCGGCGGCGGAGTAGCCAGCCGGGGGAGGTCAACCAGCCTCCCCCGGTCTGACCCCTGGCCCTCCATGGCCGGTCCGCGGTCGTGGTCTTGGGTTGACCCAGCCGGGCAGACCGCGCTGGTCCACATGTAGCGCCTTGAGCGGGCGGGCTCGTCGGGGGCCTAACGGGAGCCGCCCGCGCTTGTTACGTGGTCCGAGCCGCCGGCAGCTTAGGAGGGATCGGGAGGTCTCAGCGGTTCTAGAGGCTCGGTAGATTTGACGATGTCGTGTCAGTTCGGCGGGGATTATGACAGACCGGCTCGGCGCGAACCGATCAGGCATCAAGGGGGGATTCATGGTTCGTCGCCTGCTGGTTGGTCTGGTGGCCGCCGGCCTGCTGCTGGTCGGAGCGCCTGCCTTCGCCCAGCCGCCCGTCACCGAGACCACCGTCCAGAAGAATCTGGTCGAGACCTTCGTGGACGTCGTCCCTAGCTGCGAGGAGGGCGGGCCGCTCTACACCATCACGACCACCAGCAACCTGGTCGAGCACACCACTACCTTCGACGACGGTCGCATCCACGCGACCTTCACCCAGACCGGCACGTTCGTGGCCGTGCCGCTGGAGGACCCGAGCCTGCCCAGCTACACCGGCAAGTTCACCATCTGGGGCGGCTTCAACCAGAACGGCAAGACGGTGAATGGCACCTTCACCTTCACCGCGCACGGCACCGGCTCGGATGGGTCGACGTTTAAGAACCATGTCACCGAGCACTTCAACGCCCGGCCGGACGGCACGGTCAACGAGTTCTTCCACTGCCACTAGCCCTCACCGATGGCGGCTCCGCCAGCCCTGCGCCGGGCCTGGCGGAGCCGCCCGGCGGCATAACTGCCCAGTCAGGTCCTCCCGCAGATCTCCCATTGTGAGCGAGCGGGACGTCAACGACCAACTACAGTAAGGAGCAACCATGCGCAAACTTGCCCTTATTCTCGCGGGCGCACTGCTCTTACGCTCGCCGTTTCAAGCGGCGCGTGCGCCGCCGCACCGATCCTCAACGAGCACACTCAATCCACGGAGACGCTCCCAGAAGAACTCTGCGGCATCCCGGGCACAACCACCATCAACGCCGTCGACAACTTCAAGCTCTATGCCGATGGCACCTACCGTGACACCTTCCGGTTCCGGGCGGTGTCCACAGCGGCCGAGAGCGGGAGGTCGGTAGTCATCTTCGCGGCAGGGCGGACGACCGGGGGTTTACGAGCCAATCCAGAATCGCGACGGAACGCTCACCTTCATCGACACCCGCAAGGGGTTGCCCGAGAAGCTCTCGATCGCCGGTGGGCCGACGCTGTTGCGGGACGCCGGCGTGGTCACGATCGTTACTACGGTTCGCCAAGTCGGTGAGGACGAATTCGAACTGGTCTCGCAGACGTTCTTTGGCGAGCACGGCCCGCACCCCGGAGCTGGAAAGCGATTTCGAGCTGTTCTGCGAGGTGCTGGTTCCAGCGCTGACGTAGCGTCAGTCGAGGGACCAAGACGGAGAGCGCGGCTGTTGGTCGCGGCTGTGCTTCCCCTGGACGTCGGGTCGACCGTTGGCGACCGTCCTGTCGGGACCCATGACGGTTCAGGCGCCTCGGCGGGTGCTCGGTCCATGCCGGAGAGGAGCGTCAGGTCGGATCGCGGGAGTGAGGCGATCGGGATGATCATCTGGAACTTGGAGGCGTTGGCGCGACGTGTAACGCTGGTGCCGGTTTGGCGTTCTTTCGGGAGTCACGCATTGTCGGGTGGCTTGCGGCCACTGCCTGCCTCGTGTGAGGGCTTGGTGTTCCGCATGAAGGCGGGGTAGTCGGATCTGCCGACGTACTCCTGCAGCCGCAGTGGCATCTGGTAGCACCTGATGGTCCGGGGAGGTAAGCATTCTGTTATCCACAGCACAGTGGCTCTTACCTCACAAGTCGAATGCCAGCCGAGCCTTGCCACTGGCTACCATTCACGAATTTGTTCAAACCATTGAACCTTGCGTGGAGTGTCGGCAACCCGGGCTATAACTCCTCGGTAGTGGTTGGGATGGCGGCTCATTGGAGGCCACTAAGTCCATGGAAGATCGGCAGGGGATCGATAGGACAGCAGGGGTGCGTGAGGAGATGTCCACCACCAGCAGGAACCCCCTAGAGCCGCTACGTGGCCGCCACCTCGCGCCGGGGCGTCGTTACCCAAACCGGTGGCTTGCCATCCTGGGAATCGTGCCCGTGGTGCTGGTGGCTGTGCTGCTGGTCCGGATGATCGGCGCCGGACAAGAATCCAAGGGACAGTCAGCCACCGCCACGACCCTCGACGTTCTCGGTCCGCTACCAACGCCGCCGGCCGGGCCGGCGGCGTTCGGGAACCTAGTCAGCAACTGGAGCTTTGAGCAGGACCTACGCGGCTGGAGGGTGGTCGGGCCAGCCACGGCGAGCCAGCAGCCGCAGGGTCGAACCTCCGGATCGTCGGCTGCGGTGCGGGCCAGCGGCAGCCAGCCGCAGCGGGTCGGGCTGGTGCTGCTCAAGGTGGTGCCGTCGGCGCGGCGTGGCAGCCGCTATGTGGCCTCGGCCTGGGTGCGCTCGGCCCCACCGGGCCTCAAGGTGACCTTGCGGCTGGTAGCGACGGGCGGAGGCGGCGCGTGGACTTCGGAGGCCGTCGCCACCACCCTGCCCGGTGACCGGTGGGGCCGGGTCACCGTCGCCCACAGGATCGCCGCCGCCCAGGCCAGTCTCGATCTTCAGATCATGGCCGCCGAGGTGGGTCCGGGTGAGGTATTGCTCATTGACGAGGTCGAGCTGCGAAGCGGATGACCCGGGTGCGCCGCCGGCCTTGAGGCGCTGAAAGGAGTGAAGTGAACGGCACAGGTGACGGACGAGAGCTGAACCTGCTGGTGGAGGACCCTCAACAGCGGGTCGGTCGCCGAGGGTTCCTGCGGGTTGCGGCGCTGCTGGGCGTGGCCGGTGCAGCCGGCGGCGCAGCTGGCTGGCTGGCCGGTGGCCTCGCTGGGCGGGCGAGCAGGGAGGATGACCAGCAGGACAGCGCGGCGGCCGGCGCGGCCGGTCCTCGCCGCCGGGAGCAAACCCTCAATTTCTACAACTGGTCCGACTACATCGACGAAATTACCATCCCACGGTTTCAGGCCCTGGCCAACATTCGGGTCAATTACGACGTGTACTCCTCCAACGAGGACCTGTTGGCCAAGATGCGTGCCGGCGCAACCCAGTACGACATCATCGTGCCGACCAACCAGTTCATTCCCACCTACCGGCGGCTGGGCCTACTGCAGCCGCTGCGCCAGGACCTCATCCCCAACCTGGTCAACCTGGACAAGGCGTTCGTGGAGACCGACTACGACCCGGGCAATAAGTACACGATTCCCTGGCAGTGGGGCACGACCGGCCTCGGGTACAACACCAAACGAGTCCCCGGTGGCAAGGTCGACTCCTGGACGGCCCTCTATGAGCCCAACCCAAGCCTGAGCGGCCGGATCTCCATCCTGCGTGAGGTCACCGACCTGGTCGGCTGCACGCTGATCTACCTCGGCAAGGACCCCAACTCGACCAGGGACGCCGACCTGCAGCAGGTCGTCGGCACCTTCAGGGACCTGCGGCGTAAGGTCAAGAACCTCAAGTTCTCCAGCGACACCTATATCGACGAGCTGGCCGCCGGGGAGACCTGGCTCGCGCACGGCTGGAGCGGTGACGTCTTCCAGGCCCAAGGCGACAACGCCGACATCAGCTATGTGATCCCCAAAGAGGGCTCGCTGCAGTGGGCCGACGTCATGTGTGTGCCCAAAGACGCCCCTCACCCTCAGAACGCCGCTCGTTTCATGAACTATGTACTCCATCCCAAGACCGCCGCCCGCATCTCTAAGTACGTGTCCTACGGGACCCCGGTGTCGCTGGCCAAGACCCTGCTGCCGCCCGAGCAGCTTCGCGATCCGGGCATCTATCCGCCTTCGTCGATCAAGCTCTCGTTTCTCACTCTTACGGACGAGCGGATCAAACGGCTGCAGGACGTCTACAACACCATCGTCAGCGGCTGAGGGCGGCACCTTAAGCCAGGGGAATTGAGGCATACGGGGCAGATGCCAACGCCGTACCGACTTGGGAAGGAATTCGTCAGCAATTCTACCTTTCAGCAGATATGTCACAAGATGCTTGACTTAGCAGAGTTGTCCTGAAACAGTAGTTCCCTCACCGTCGATTCGGGCAGATCGGCCCTGGTCGACGACCACGAGCCGACCGAGGTCGGCCAGGCCCGCAGTTTGAGGTTAGCTCCTGGGCGTTGGACGCCACCCCGAAGACCAACAACATCCGGCTGGAGTCAAGGCAGCACCATGGGGGATTGACGTTTATGGCGCGAACCCAGTTGTTCGGTTGGTTGCAGCAGGCCGCCTCGGTGGCGGCCGAGGCCGCTACCCGCAATGTACCCGCCGACCAGGTAATCGCTGAGCGTGCCGAGCGGCGGGTGAGCCGCCGTGACATGCTGAAGCTGGCCGGAGCGACCGGGCTGGCTGCGGGTGTGTCCGCGCTGGGTGGGCGGCCGGCTGGTGCGGCCGATGGCCCTCGGATCGTGGTGGTGGGCGCCGGTCTTGCCGGGCTCACCTCCGCCTACCGGCTCAAGCAAGCCGGCTATGCGGCGACGGTCTATGAGGCCTCCGACCGGGTCGGTGGGCGATGCTGGACACTCCGCGGCGAGTTCGCCGACGGGCAGATCGCCGAGCACGGCGGGGAGCTGATCGACCAGGGCCACACCGCGATCCGCCAGCTCGCCCAAGAGCTGGGCCTCATGCTCGACAACCTGCTCGCCGCCGAGGTCAACGGCACCGAGCCGTGCTACTACTTCGACCGCGAACCCTACCCGTTCGCCGAGGCGACCGACGACCTCAAGCAGATCTACCAGACGCTGCACCGCGACGTGTCGGCGGCGAGCTATCCCACCCTGTACAACACCTACACCCAACGGGGCTACGAGCTGGACCGCCTGTCGGTCCGCGACTGGATCAACCAGAACGTGCCTGGGGGGATCGGCTCGCGCCTCGGGCAGCTGCTGGACGTGGCCTACAACATCGAATACGGCGCCGAGACCAGCGTCCAGAGCTCACTCAACATGCTGTATTTGCTCGGCTACTCCGGGCAGGGCCAGCTGCGGATCTTCGGCCCATCCAACGAGAAGTACCACGTGCGCGGCGGCAACGACCAGATCGTGCAGCGACTGGCCAGCAACCTGGCCGGCCAGATCCAGCTGGGCAACGCCCTGGTCGCCATCAAGCAGAACACCAACAACACCTACACGCTCACATTCCAGGCTGGCTTGACGACCAAGACGGTCACCGCCGACCGGGTAGTGCTGGCGCTGCCCTTCTCGATCCTGCGGTCGTCGGTGGACTACAAGAGCGCCGGATTCAAGGCGTTGAAGCAGACCGCGATTAGAGAGCTGGGGATGGGCACCAACTCCAAGCTCCACGTCCAGTTCACCGACCGGCACTGGAACGACCTTGGCTGCAACGGTGAGACCTTCGCGGACACCGGCTATCAGAACACCTGGGAGGTGAGCCGCGCGCAGCCGGGCGCCTCGGGGATCCTGGTCGACTACACCGGCGGCAAGGTCGGGGCGTCGTTTGCCACCGGCACCCCCCAGGAGCGGGCCCAACAGTTCCTCGGCCAGCTGGAGCCGGTGCTGCCTGGCATCTCGGCCAAATGGAACCAACGGGCCACGGTCGATTTCTGGCCCGCCTACCCCTGGACGAAAGGCTCCTACTCGTACTGGAAGGTCGGGCAGTACACGAAGTTTGCCGGAGTGGAGCGCGAACGGGAGGGCCGTGCGCTGAACTGCCATTTCGCCGGCGAGCACACCTCGGTCGACTTCCAAGGCTACCTGAATGGTGGGGTGGAGACCGGCCAGCGCGCCGCCACCGAGGTCATCACTGCCCTTCGCTGACCGCTGGTGTAAAGACCAAGGCCTCGCCGTGGGCCGTACGACGGCACCAGTATCTCCCGGGCTGCCCATGGTGAATAACTGTATACAAGCTGCGGAATCGGGTTATCCGATTATCTCGTAACTGAGTGATATGTTCAGAGGCGGAGTCCGGGATGACCGCTGAGGAGCTGGCCAAGACTCGTACGCTGCTCACTCTGGCGCCACCGATGCGAACTGGTCGTAGGCAGCGAGCGCTGGACGAGTTGCTCCCGGCTCCCGGCTCCCGGGCTGAGGCCAACCTTCGGAATGCAGCGCTGTCCGCTAGTGCTTAGCTGGGGCGGAGACCGCGGCGGGGCGGGCGGGTCGGGCAGGAGGACCCGAAACGAGGAGCCGCCGCCGGGGCGGTCCTCCACCTAGGCCCGACCACCATGCAGCTGGTCGGGGAGATGCTGGCCCACATCGACCAGCTGGATGAGTCGATCGAGCGGCTCAGTGTCGAGGTGGCCCGGGTCCTGGTCCCGTTCTCCCCCCTGGTGGCGTTGCTGTTGACCATCCCGGGCGTGGATCGCCGCACCGCGGAGGTGGTCCTGGCCGAGATCGGTCCGGACATGGGCCCCTTTCCCTCCTCGGCCCACCTGGCTAGTTGGGCGGGGGTGTGTCCTGGTTGTCGGCTTGATCCGGCATCGCTGCGGCCCAAGGGCGACCCCGGCCCTGGTTTCTGTCCCCTCGGTCCCAGACGCCTTCGGCGCTCCGGCCGGCCCATGATCCCAGCCCAGGTGGCCTCCCCACGCAGGAGATGGCTGGCTGCCGTGTGGGCGGTAGGCTCCTGGTTCTTCGGTTAGCGCGGCGCTGGCGGGCAAGTCGGTGTTCATTGATGCACTGAGGGGGCGCAGCGAGGGGGAGTGCCGTGGCGGAGGTGCCCAAGCCGCCGTGGTACCGCCGGTTCGGGGTCGTCGTTCTGGCCGCCAACCTGGTGGTGGCGGCGGTGCTGGTGGCGGCGGTGGTCGCCCTGTGGCCGCGAGCCGTCCCGCGGCAAGGCGCTCCGGCAACCACCGCGGGGGTGGGGCCGCAAGCCGGGCAGCTCCTGCCAGAAGGCCCCGAGCCAGCGACGATCCTGCCGACCTCGACCAGGGCCCGCCTGGCGCCGGGTATCCTGTGGCAACAGCGGGGGAGCGCCGGGTCGGTGGGCGGGCGGTTCGCTGCCCCCGGCCGCTGGCGGGTGGTCTGGTCGTTCAGCTGCCAGAGCTTTGCCAAGCACGGCGGGGGCAACTTCAAGCTGTCTGGGGCCGGTGACTTCGCGGAGGTCTCGGTGCAGCGCTTTGGGGTCAGGGGACGGGGCGTCTTGCCGGTCACCGGTGGCGGCCGAGGCCGTCTCACCATCGAGTCGGTGTGTGACCGATGGACGGTCAAAGCAGTCGCACCCTAGGACCTGCTGTATGCAGCTTGGCATCGCTGCGCTCGTCCTGGACAGGCGCGGGTGCCGCCGGCGCGGACCTGCATTCCCCACCTCAACTAGCTGTGCTGCTCCATCCCCCCGCACACGCTGCGGAGCGGATCGAGCCGAAGCTTGGCTGTTGACCGCTCGGGCTGTTGTCGCGGAGGATCCGGGCGGCGCTGCGGCCGGTCCATGCGAGCGACGCCGCTTGCCCGGATGCGTGCAAAGGGGTGCTCATGCGGGCAAGAGTTGGCGTCGCAACAGCATTCCTCGACACCGTCGGTGGCAGGCTCCTGCGGCTGCTATAGCGCCCGGAGTGGCCAGAATCACGGGCGACCGTCGGACCTCGGCGGAGCCTCCAGACGCGCTCCGGCTGAGTCAGCGACAGACTAGGGTGTTCGGCGTCCAGCGGACAGTCGCGTAGGATCATCTGCTATGCGTATCCGGCTCGTCCTGCTCGCCCTCCTTACCCTGTTCCTGGGCGCCTGCGCCTCCCCGTCCGACCCCGCCGTACAACCGGCGGCCACGACCCCGTCCACTACCCGTCTCCCAGGCCGCCACCGCTCGCAGGAGCCAAGCCAAGGGCCCCCCGCCACCTGGCATCATCGCCGCGGCCCGCCGCCAGCCGGCCCCCGCTCTGCTGGTGACCGCCTTCGACGGCAGCACCGTCAGCCTGGACGGCTTCCGGGGGCGGCCCGCGGTAGTTAGCTTCTTTGAGTCCTGGTGCTCGATCTGCCAGGTCGAGCAGCCCGACCTTTCGAAGGTGGCCAAGGAGTTCGCCGGCCGGGCCGGCTTCGTCGGCGTCTCCAACCATGACACGGTGGCCGCCGGTCGGGCCTACGCCCGCCGCTTCGACGTCCCCTACCCGCTGGCCAACGACGCATCCGGAAAGACATGGGCTCGCTGGCGGGTGCCCTACCAGCCGGTCATCGTGCTGGTCGACAAGCAGGGCCGGATCGCCGAGCGCTATGACGGCGGCACCACCGGCGGAGCCCTCCGCGCCGCCCTCACTTATCTGGCCCGCGAATGACCAGAACCCGAGGGAGAGTCCCATGACCAACGATCACGCTCGGCGAGGTGACGAACCCCACCGCCGCTGAGGCGCTTGCTATCGGCGCGAGCACGCCACCAGCCCAAGCCGCCGGCGGCGGCACTGGCCGACCAGGCCCCAGGGGTGACGACTGGTTCATCCCGGCCGCAACCGGGTTCGCTGTTCGAGGCGGACCAGCCCGACCCGCCCCCACCCAGGACAGCACCGGCGGTGGCGGGCCGCCGCAGCTGGCCCGACCACCCTGGTCGCCACGACGGACGGTGTCGGCCTGGCTGCTGCTGGCCCCGGCGCTGACCCTTGTGGTCGGCGTCGTGCTGGGGTTCGCCCTCGGGTCCACACAAGCCAACCGCCAGCCGGCCACCGTTGCCCCCACCTCCTGGCCCTCGCCGACCACCCAGCTGGGTGCGCCCCCGTCCACCAAGATCGTGGTTCGCCACTACGCTTCCCCAGCCTGCCTGGAGACCGCCAGGCGGGGCGACCACATGATCCACCTGCTCATCCGCAACCAACGCAGTCAGGCCGCGGACCTGCTGGTCGCCTACACCGTGGCCGCCCAGCAATGCCGCAAGGACACATCCCCAACCTCATAAGAGGCTGCGGCAATAGGGGTCGTGGTGTCAGTGGATCTGATTCTTGCTGACTGGAGACACAGGCCGGTAGCTGCTCGGGGTGAGCTTTCGCTTCTGCAGCGGTGGTTCAGGCGCTGCCTGGTTGCACCAGGCCGGACTCATAGGCGAGGACGACGGCCTGCACGCGGTCACGAAGGTCGAGCTTGGTCAGCAGATTCCCGACGTGGGTCTTCACCGTCGCCTCACCCGGGACCAGCTCGGCGGCGATCTCGGCGTTGGACAGGCCGCGCGCGAGCAGCCTGAAGACCTCGAGCTCCCGGGTGGCCAGCCCGCCCAGCCGGCTGGGTGGGCCGATGCGGGACGGGGGTCGGCGCACGAACTCCTCGATCAGCCGGCGGGTGATCGAGGGCGCCAGGAGCGCGTCGCCGCCCGCGACCACCTGGATCGCGGCGATCAACTGCTCGGGTGGGGCGTCCTTGAGCAGAAGCCGCTGGCACCCGCGGTGAGGGCGTCAAATACGTACTCGTCGAGGTCGAAGGTGGTCAACATCACCACCCGGGTCCTGGTCGGCCCGTGCAGGAGGCGGCGGGTCGCCTCCAGCCCATCCAGCCGGGGCATGCGGATGTCCATCAAGACGACGTCAGGCTGCAGACGCCATGCCAGCTCAACGGCCTCAAGGCCGTCGGCGCCCTCGGCCACCACGCGAAGGCCCTCTTCGGATTCAAGGAGTTTACGGAAGCCGGCGCGGACCAGCCCCTGGTCGTCGGCGATCAGCACGCTAATGGTCATGCCGGCACCGGCTCAATGCGCAGACGGGCATGCAGCCGGTAGCCGCCACCGTCGCCCCGGCCCGCCTCCAGCACTCCACTCCTCCATAGAGCGCGACCCGCTCGCGCATACCGTGTGGGTGCCAGATATTCGGTCACTTCAGGCGACCTGCGCGTACTCATGGATCAGCCCACCGAGGCGATCTCGTCGCACGATCCTCGCAGGCGGCGCCACGACAACTGGCTCGCCGGGCTCAAGGGGCGGCGCCTGCGCCAAGGCGCGGTGCGGGCGGTGCAGGTTGTAATGGTCGACGTACTCGGCCAGTACAGCCTGCAGCTGCCGGCCTCCCACGATCAGCATCCGGTCCAGCACCTCCCGCCGAACGCTACCGACCCACCGCTTCGCATAGGCATTCGCCCGCGGCGCCCGCACCGGCGTGGTGAGCACCTTGATCGCCTCGGCGGCGAAGACGGCGTCGAACGCGGCGGTGAACTTGGTGTCCCGATCGCGGACCAGGAACCGAACCGGCCGACGCGGTCGTCGAGGGTCATGCGCAGATTGCGGGCCTGCTGGGTCACCCACTCCCCCATTGGCTGCGCCGTCACCCCGAGCACATGGACCTGGCGGGAGGCAACCTCGATAACAAACAGCACGTACAGACGTTTGCGCAACACCGTGTCCACGGTGAAAAAGTCCACCGCCAGGACGCTATTGGCCTGGGCGCGAAGGAACTGTCGCCAGGTCAGGGCCGACCGCTTGGGTGCCGGGTCGGTACCGGCGCGTTGCAGGATGGCCCAGACGGTGCTGGCCCCGATCCTGGAGCCGAGCCGGCCCAGCTCACCGTGGATGCGACGGTAGCCCCAGATCGGTTCTCCCTCGCCAGCCGCAGCACCAGCGCATGGATCTCTGGGGAGGTACTCGGACGGCCGCGCCGGTGCGGGTAGCTCCAGCGGCGTCGGATCAGGTCTCGATGCCAGCGCAGCAGCGTTTCTGGCCGGACAAACAGCCCGGGCCAGCCTGGGCGGGGCAGCAGCCGAGCGAGCCCAGCCAACACCGCTCGGTCGGCCCAGTCGAGCCGCCGCCGGGTCATCCGCCGCCGCAGCACCCCGACCTCGTGACGCAGCACCAGCAGCTCAGCGTCCTTGGCGACCGAGCTTCGTGCCAGCAGCGCAAGCCACCGCAGTACCTAGCAGAACAGTAGATACAGCAGTCGGAAGATCATTGGCCGATCATCGTGGCCGGATTGCTTCTCCGACGAATCCGCAGCTCAGCACCCACGACCGACTTTCTGGCACCCACACCAACGTCGCCGATGGGGACCAAGCGGCCGGGGTTGTCGACGACGACGCTGACCCGTCAGGGTGGCCAGGCAAGCTTGTAGGTGGCCTGCCGGCCAGCTCCACAACCCCAGGGAGCGGGCGATCTGGCGCGAGGCCAGCAGCGTCCAGCGGGCCCGCCACTGTGGCACCAGGCCGGCGTCGACCGCGTGGCCGACCGCCCTGGCGGCCACCGCGGTGCCAAACCCGCGGCCCCGGTGGGCCGGATGGACCAGCACCGAGAGGTGGGCCAGCTGACCATGCCAGACCTGGTAGCCGCTGGCGGCGACAACCTGCCCGGCGGCCCACCAGACCGCCACCGGGGAGTCCACGGCCACAAGCCCGCTCTCCTGGGTGTCTTGGGGGCCGCAGGCCGCGGCCAGCTGCCGCACCGACTGGTGTCCCGCGGGTACGGACGCCACCTGTGGGTCATCACGGGCGTGCATGGCGGCCGGGTCCAGGAACGCCAGGGTCGCCGGCCCAAGGAACCCCTCCACCGGACCGATCACCGTCGCCACCACGGCAGGCTCGGTCAGATCCGCGTCCAGGTCGCACCGGCGGAGGTCGTGCAGCCAGCCAGGCGCGCTCGGCGGCAGGGAGACACAGGTCGAGTCCCAGAGGGTGACTACCCCGACCCAGCCGGCACGTGCCGGGTCTTGCTCAGATCGCACGTGGACGTGGCGTCCTGGGCGACGGAACGCCGCCGGCGCCCCCAGCTCCGCGCGCCATCCTTGCCGGACGCGCTCGGCGATCTTGAGGTCCATCACACCGCTACCCCGCTGCCCGTCCAACGCCTTGCCACAGAACGGCCGTCGGGCAGTTCGCATCATCCTCTGGCTCCAGCGCAGCGACCAGGCGTCTGTGTTCTGGATAACGGTGCCAGTGGCCTGATCGAGCCGAACTGGTAACCGACTAGCGTTCCCGCCGAAACGGTCCTGCGCGGGTTCTGTGACCAGTGCCTTCCAGACTCCTGGGTGAGCTTCCAACCAGGAAGCGTGCAGCACCCGAGGGGGCCCACCATGCGCCTAGTCCGCCCGCTGCTCACCACCGCAGCGCTCACCGCCGTCCTGCTGGCCGGCTGCAGCTCCAGACCCGACCACCCCACCGCCGCCGACTCGCCCGCCGGGCAGCCCGCCAGCCCTGCAGCTGGTTCCGGCGACCCGGCGACCTCACCCACTCCGACCACCCCGCCCACTCCGCCCGCCCCGGCTCCGCCGAGGAAGCCCGACGGCTCCCCTGAGGCCGCCAAAGCGGTGGCCACCGCCCAAGCGTTCCTGGCCCGCCAGCTCGGCATGACCAACCTGGTCGCCGGGCCGTTCCGGTCCACCGGCGCCCGCACCGGCGAGGTCGGCTTCCGGCACAAGTTCGGCGAGGGCCGCCGGCTGCTGCCCCAGACCGGCCCGTACGCGGTCGTGGTCCGGCTCCAGCGCCTCCCCGCCGGCTGGTGGGTGCTGGGCGTGGACGGCCGCAGCATCCGGATCACCAGCCCCGCCCGGCTCCAGCGGATCAGCTCGCCCTTGACCGTCCGCGGCAGCGCCGAGGTCTATGAAGGCAGCCTGTACTTCAAGGTCACCCAGGACCGGCCCGGCCGCGACCTGCTGCTCGGCCAGGGCCTGGTCGATGGCCGGGCCAACACCCGGCCCGGCGATCTCGGCCAGCTCCGCTTCCGCCAGCCGGCCGGCACCGCCCCCGGCTGGGTGATCTTCTACGACGCGGCCGCCGACGGCAGCAACGGCATCCTCCAGGCAACCATGGTGCGGGTCCAGCTCGCCGCCACCCCGGCCCCCCGCATCCTGGAGGTGACGACCAGCCCGAGGCTGCGCACCCTGGAGGGCGGCTTCTGGCTGGAGCTTCCCCCGGGGGCGGGCACGGTGGTGATCTCGGTCAAGGCCACCAACGCCCAGCGGGTGCGCTTCACGCTCACCCCGACCGGGACCGAGACCGGCCCCTACGCCAAGCCGCTGGGCGAGGACCGCGACCCCCGGGATGGGTTCAGTCTTGCCTGGCACTATCCCAGCGACGGGCTCTCCGCGCACCTGGGCATCCAGGCCATCGGACCCGGCGGCACCGCCGACAGGCAGTTTGGCATCGCCCACTAGCTTCCGGATCGGCGACCGGCGCAGGCTCCTGGCGCCGGTCGCTTGCTGGAGACTACTCCAGGATTCATCACACCACAGCCCGTTGGATGCCTCCCCGGCCTGCTGGCCACCGGGATCACCGCCGATGATCGTGGGTGCAGCCGGCGCGGCCATGCCCAGCCGTCAAGCGCGAATGTCCGGCGCGCCGCTGCCGCGCAGGTCCCCACCGTGCAGCCATTCGTGCTTGACGGTCCCTCGGCTCAGGTCTGCGTCCGGACGGACGGGCCGTCCACGGCCGCGGTGTCCGTTGCGGCCAGCGGACCTGGCCGTGACCGAAGCGCCGACCGGCAAGTGCCCAAGCGGACGCGCTCCCGCCAACCGTGGGCACCCGGGTGGGAAGGGTGTCCGGCGCTACCGGAAGCGGTCCTCCGGTCAGCGTGCGCTGGCCGAGGAACGCCGGCGTCGATGCGCCCGGGCGATCCGGCGATCTAGGCGGTCGCCAAGCTGATCACGTAGGGTAGGTCATGGCCGGCCGCTCGAGCGCCAACGCCTCCTCGGCGGTCAGCCCGTCCAGCCAAAGCCCCCTGAAATGTCCGCCGTGCCAGGCGGCGACGACCGCGCCGGCGGCCGCCTGCGGGTCGACGCCCACCTTGGCCCAGGTGTCGGTGGGCCAGGCCCGCAGCTCCAGGGTGAGGTCGGCCAGGAAGACCAGCTGGCCGGGCGTCCGGTCGGGGTGGCCGGTCACCAGCTCGTACAGCAGGGTGCCGTCCGGCTGCGGCACGACCGGATGCAGTAGCGCGGCTGGGGCGACCACCAGCACCCCGGCAGCCTGGGCGTCCTCGGCCGGGTCGAGGAGCAGGCCGAGGTAGCAGTCGGGCACCCGGCCGGCCTCCAGGACCTCGCCGTGGGCGTTGGCGCCGAGCTGCCCCACTGGCCTGCTCCTGGTGCTGGTGGATGGGTGAGGGACCAGGCTACCCGGCCCACGCGCCGCCGTGCTCGGGAGCGCCCCTGCAGGCTCAGGCTGCCGGCCGCAGCCCATCCGCGCACGGTGGAGGGGGATTGCTCCACGTCGGCCTCCCACAGCACCCGCTCATAGCTGCCTGCGGAGCGGACTCGGGCGCGGGCACGATCGCCACCCGCTGGGCTGGCTGCCCAGCCGGATGCGAAGGATCGCGGGCACAGCGCAGCCTCGTCCTCCTGGTGGGCATGCTCGGACACCCCGGGTGGTCGTGGACGGTGGTGGCAGACGATGGCCGTACCCATCACCGTGCGCCCGAAAGAGGTTCACGTTTGTCCCGCAACCTGCAGGTCGAGCTTGTCCCTGCCGTCGGCGTTAGAGTCGCGTCGGCGTGGGTCGATCCTCCGAGACGATGGAGAGAG
>Ga0307415_100000666_pt1 | contig 15183 bp, 16 predicted proteins | sample DK1Cmetagenome_FD_204524 | JGI IMG/M metagenome (GOLD analysis project Ga0307415, IMG submission 204524) | Maize rhizosphere microbial communities from greenhouse at UC Davis, California, United States - DK15-C-2 | ecosystem: Host-associated > Plants > Roots > Rhizosphere > Soil | place: USA...
GATCGGTTTCGGCGCCGTCATCGGTTACGAACACTTCGCCGTGCTGAAAGGGCGACATCGTACCGGGATCGACGTTGATGTAGGGATCGAACTTCTGCATCGTCACGCTGAGGCCACGCTCGACGAGGAGCCTGCCAAGAGAAGCGGCGGCGATGCCCTTTCCGAGAGAGGACACTACGCCGCCGGTTACGAAGATGTACTTGGTTGCGTTGGGAGTCGTGGTCATTAGACCTGCCCTTGGAAAGTGTGCCAGTGGGCTTCCGCCCGCCGAAGGTCGTCGGCCGTATCCACTCCCGGCAGCGCCGGTTCGCGGAGCCGTGCTACGCCGATAGTCATGCCGTGGTGCAATGCCCGAAGCTGCTCCAACCGTTCCGCCTGCTCGGCGGCACTCGGCGCCAGGCTCATCCACCGAATGATGGCTGGCCGGGTGAACGCATAGATGCCGACGTGCTGCCAGTAGAGCTCCATCATGGGCCCACCGGAGTCGCGTTGGTGCGGGATGACGGACCGGGAGAAGTACAGTGCCCGGCCCCGAGCGTCAGTCACCACTTTGACGCGGGTGGGATCGCCGGCAAGGTGTGGCTCCAAAGGAGCCGCCGCCGTACCCACATCATCTCCCTGCCCCACCCTCTCCAAAGCTCCCGCAAGCGCCTCACGCGATAAGAACGGCTCGTCACCCTGGATGTTCACAACGGTGTCGAAGGTCGAGAACTCCGGGCGGGCCGCCACCTCTGCGACGCGATCGGTTCCGGTCTCGTGTCCGCCATCGGTAAGCACCGCCATCACACCGGCCTGCTCCGCCACCCGGGCAATCCTGGAAGAATCCGTGGCCACGACCAGCTCGTCTGTGAGTCCGTGCTCGAGCACACGCTGAACAACCCGGGTGATGAGCGGCTCACCTGCCAGATGCTGCAGCGGTTTGTTGGGGAGACGGGTTGAACCAAGACGAGCCGGAATCACGCCCAGGACGCGCATCACGGAAGCTAATAAAGACGGGGTCCCGAGTCAAAAGTTGTGCCGTGATGCTGAAGATCCGTTACGCGGGAGCTAGAAGATTGTACGTCAAAGACTTAGACAGTTGCTGGTTGTCCGCTCCATGCCCTCCTTCTTGTCAGTTCGAGAAAGTTGGCAAGCAGTCGTTTTCCCTCCGTGGTGGCGACTGATTCCGGGTGGAATTGGACGCCGTACACGGGATAGCTCCGGTGAGCTAACCCCATGATCTCACGGCCTGGTTCACGGTCGCTGGACCATGCGATGGTCTCGAGCTCGGGCGGAAGGCTGTCAGCGGCAACAATGAGCGAATGATATCGCATGACCTCCACTGGAGAAGGAATTCCCTCGAACAGCGGGTGCCCGTTGTGTGCTACCATGGTGGTCTTGCCGTGCATCAGCCGTTCGGCGCGAACGACATTACCACCGAACGCCTCTCCAATGGCCTGGTGGCCGAGACAAACGCCGAGTACCGGAACACGGCCAGCCGCTGCCTGGATGAGGGAGATCGATATGCCGGCTTCGCGAGGGGTGCACGGGCCAGGCGAGATCACGATGGCCTCCGGCTGTAACGCCAATGCCTCCTCGGTGGTCAAGGCATCGTTGCGATACACCGCCGGCTCGGCCCCGAGTTCGCCGGCGTATTGGACCAGGTTGTATGTGAAGCTGTCGTAGTTGTCGAGAACAAGGAGCATGGGCGAATGCTATTTCCGCGCGGTGGAATCCGCCATTCTGCTCAGTTCCCTGCGCGCCGAGTCGGCGCGACGCATGCCCTCGGCTCGGAGCGAATCCAACATTCGTACCCGGACGACCGGACCTACCCGGGCCCGGGCCTGCTCGGCCGCAACAGTGGAGTCCACCACGGCTTGGACCGTCGAATCTACCGCTGCCTCCACCGCTGCCTCCGCCGCTGCCTCCGCCGCCGCCTCCGCCTCGGCGGTGGCCTCAGTTGAATCCTCGTCGAAGTCGATGTTCTGAAGGTCGGCAACCAGTTCCTGAGGCAAGTACAGGGGTACCGTAACGTCGCCCGGCCGGAAAATGGCTTGCCCATACTCCACGAGCGCGGTGTCAGTGGCAGCATCGTTGGCGCACCAGAACGTCCCCCCGGCGAATCGGCCTCGTTCGATATTGATGTTGTGCTCGCCGCTGGAATCCTTGTCCAGATTGGCGGCAAGACGACAGCCCTCGAGCCCCCGTGCGAGCGTGGAGTCTGCCAGTTTGACCTCGAGACGGACGCTGCTCACGGTCCGGGGAGCGGTTCTCTCCAGGGTGACTCGCTCGAAGGTGCCGAGCTTATTGCCGCTCAGCTCGAACGGGATGAAGGCGAGGGGGATGCTCAGCGGGCCGCTACCTTCGACGACCCCTTTGACACTCCCGATCCCGTGGTTTATCAACGCCCGCCCCGTCATGCCAACCATGAAGATGGCCAGAGCACCGAGGGCGATACGCAGCCAATAGTTTCTCATAGACTCCGCGCTCCGCGCAGCGGGTGATATGTTTCGCCCAACGTAACGACCCCACAATCGGGAAAGTTTCAGCGGCCACTCCGGGGAGGCCAGTGATCGAAGTCGAGGGGCTGCAGAAGCTGTATGGTGACTTCCCCGCCGTCCAGGGGCTGTCGTTCCGGATCGGACCCGGGGAGGTGCTCGGGCTGGTCGGGCCGAACGGCGCGGGCAAGACCACCACTATTCGGAGTGTGGCGGGGATCATCATCCCCAGTGGGGGGCGGATCCGGATCGCCGGACGAGACCTGAGAGAGGATCCCGTCGGGGCAAAGGCCCAGCTTGCGTTCATTCCCGATGAGCCCCACCTCTTCGAATACCTGACAGTCGAAGAACATCTGCGATTCATTGGCCGCCTCTACGGCGTCATGGATGTCGGCGCCCGGATACCCGGATTACTGAACGAGCTGGACCTGAGCGACAAGCGTGGTTCCCTGCCTGGTGAGCTCTCCAGAGGAATGAAGCAGAAGCTGGCGATCGCGTGTGGCCTTCTGCACGAGCCTAAAGCGCTTTTGCTCGACGAGCCGCTGACGGGGCTGGATCCGGTTGGTATCCGCCGCATGAAGGCCACCATCATGCGGAGAGCAGCGGCAGGTTCGGCGGTGATTCTGAGCTCCCACCTTCTTCATCTTGTCGAGGAGATCTGTACCCGGCTCCTGGTGCTGCAACATGGGCGCGTCGTGGCATTCGGCACCATGGCCGAGATCATCGCCAGCCGGCCCGGCCTTCAGACGAGGACTCTCGAAGATGTGTTCCTGACGCTGATCGGTCAGGACGAGGCTCGGCAAGCGTGATCCGCGTGTTCGGCTACCTCGCCTGGAGATCAGCGTATAACCGTCTCGCTCGACAAATCCGCCATCTCCGAAGTCCCCGCTATGTGGCGGCGCTTGTGTTCGGGGTGGTGTATCTCTGGTTTATGGTGATCGCCCAGCGACCAGTCGGCAGTGGCGACACGATTGCCGACAGTCGGTGGGTAGAGCTGGTCGGAGCCATAGCATTGCTGGGTACTGTGGCATGGGGCTGGATCTTCGGGGTGGAGCGGCGGGTGCTTCGGTTCACGCCGGCGGAGGTAACGTTCCTGTTCTCCGCCCCAGTCTCCCGACGAGGGCTCATCCAGTTCAAGCTGCTTCACAGCCAGCTGTTCATCCTCTTCAATGCACTGCTCTGGACCCTGATCCTCTCACGGGAGCGTTTCGGCGTGTCTCCCTGGCTCCGCGTCATCTCTATCTGGGTGCTGCTCACTACACTCTCGTTTCATCGTCTCGGTGCTTCGTTCGTCCGGACAAGCCTTGCTCAGCACGGCCGGCTCGGTCTTCGGCACCGGGTGGTGTCGCTGGTGGTGCTGGGCGCCGTCCTGATAGCGCTGGTATGGAGCATTGGAGACGCACTGCCCCGGCTCGCCGAACGTTCGAGTGACGGTCCGTTCGCCTTCCTCCCGGCACTGGGAGAGGCTGCAGCTCAGCCGATCCCTGCGGCTCTCACGTTCCCATTCCGGTTGATGGTTCGCCCGCTCGTAGCAAACGATTTCGCCGAATGGATCCGAACGCTCTGGCCCGCATTGGTGCTGATGCTCCTGCACTACGTATGGGTGGTCCGCTCCGATACCGCATTCGAGGAAGCGGCTGCCGCTGTATCTCTGCAAAGAGCTCAAGCACTGGCTGAACGCAGGGCCGGTCGAGGTGCTCCGGCCCACGCGCCGGTCCGTGTCACGCCTCCGCTGATCCGTTTGGCGCCGACCGGATGGCCAGCCGGGGCGATTCTCTGGAAGAATGTCATGGCAGTCGCCCGAACTCGACAGCTGCGCAAGGTCGGCCTCGGCTTGGTGCTGGTGGGCGCCATCGTCACCGCTCTGTCATACCAACCCGACGCAATGATGGCGGCGATCGCAGGGTGGTTCGCGATCACCTGGGCCGCAGCCATGTCCGTGATCGGGCCGCAATGGGTTCGGAATGATTTGCGAGGCGATCTGCTGAAGCTGGATCTTCTGAGAAGCTATCCCCTGCGAGGATGGTCCGTGGTCGCGGCCGAAGTCGCGGGCTCTGCCCTGGTGCTGACGGTAATCCAGGTATGTCTGATCGTGATCGCCTATCTCGCTTTTCTGGGTGATGAGTTCATGGAGCCCGGACTCGGCGGGCGCACTCTCCTGCTCGTGGCAGCGGTGGTGTTTCTCCCCGGGATGAACCTGCTCGGCATGTTGATTCAGAACGGTGCGGCGCTGCTCTTCCCGGCGTGGATACCTCTCGGGTCCGGGAGACCCGGCGGCGTAGAAGCACTTGGTCAGAATCTGCTGATGATGGTCGTGTTCGTCGCCCTGCTCTCCGTTCTGCTGCTGCTGCCTATTGCCATTGGAGGCGGGGCTTTCCTGCTCCTGCGGGGGGCAATAGACGAATGGGCGGCTCTCCCGGCGACAGTGCTCCTGCTTGGCACCATGGCGTTCGAGGCCGCCCTGCTCGTTGACTGGCTCGGCCGGGTCTTCGAGCGAATAGACCCCGCCACGGCTGATATCGGATGAGGGCTTAACTCGGGCCCGTACCGCCCATCGGCCGCGCGTCTGGACGCTCGCGGCGAACTGCCTCCTGGAGTGCAACCAGCGAACGATTCGTCGCCGCCTCGAGGTCTTCCCAGGTGTTCTCGGTGGCAGATCCCAGCCGGTTCAGATGCCGGGCGACTTCCTTCCTGGCGGCACGGATGTTGACGATGGCGCTGTCGCGGGTCTTGTCGAGGCCGCGCTTCGTGTCGCGCTCGAGCGCCGCAATCTCCGCATCGATTCCTTTCAGACGCGAATCGATATCTCTCCGGAATTCGCTGCGCTGGGCGTAGGTGTAGTCGCCGAACTCCCGAGCTTCCTCGCCGACCTCGTCGACTCCCTCGCGAACCTCTGCCGCACCTTCCCGAGCAGCATCCCCGACTTCATCGGCTGCAGACTCCGCGCGGTTCGCCGTGTCCTGACGATCCTGAGGACTGCAAGCGAGTGCACCTACGAGCATCGCCGCCATAGCGGCGTAAGTCATCTGCCTCATGTCAGTTCCTCCTCAGCTCATTTAGGACATCATGGGAGAACGACTGAGGATAGTACCTGAGGGGATTTCACGAGGTGAGACGCGTCACGCGCGCGAAACGGCCCAAGCCGAGGGGAAATCGTTATCTGAGCTGTGTAGCAAGCGTAAGCTATGGCAATGCTTCAACACGAAGACACCAAGGACACGAAGGCATGCTTATTGGCAGTATCGCATGAGATAATCGGTGCAGCTATTGAGGTACATCGGTGGCTTGGACCTGGCTTGCTGGAGTCTGTGTATGAGGCAGCGCTATGCAAGGAACTCCGGTTAAGGGGGATGATTGTCGACCGTCAAGTCAGCCTTCCTGTCACATACAAAGGGGAGGTGTTGGACTGCTGCCTGAAGGTGGATGTTCTCGTGAACAACAACATCATTGTTGAAGTGAAGTCCGTCGACAAATTGCTGCCGGTACACAAGTCCCAGCTTCTAACCTACTTGCGACTTCAGAGCTTGTGGCTTGGCCTGCTGATCAACTTCCACTGTCAATTACTACGAGACGGGGTGCGGCGGGTGCTTAACGGCTGAGCCGTAGCACCGGTCAAGCTATGCCAATACTTCAACACGAAGGCACGAAGCTCACGAAGGTCACGACGGAACATACGACCATTACTCAGCATATTTTCGGGTCAACAGCACACCAGAGTGGTCCGCTACCGAACTTGAACTGGTGTGCAGTTGAACAAAAGCCCTTCTGAGGTGGCTCAAACTTTCTTCGTGTCCTTCGTGTTCTTCGTGTTCTTCGTGCCTTCGTGCCTTCGTGCCTTCGTGCCTTCGTGCCTTCGTGCCTTCGTGCCTTCGTGTTGAAGTAGTTCAAATGTGCGCCGCTTCCCGATCTCAGCAAACCCTCACCCTCTGGGGTGAAACTGCTTGTGAACCGATCTCAGATACTCCCGATCCACGTGCGTGTATATCTGCGTGGTAGAGAGATCCGCATGGCCCAGCATCTCCTGCACCGCCCGGAGATCAGCGCCCCCCTCGAGCAAGTGAGTGGCGAAGCTGTGTCTCAGTGTGTGGGGCGTGACGCGCTTCTTGATGCCGGCTCGCTCGGTAGCGCGCCGCACCACGCCCCACGCGCCCACACGCGAGAGCGGCTCACCCCGGGCGTTCAGCAGTACCCTGCCCTTGCTACGCCCCCGGTCGAGCTCCGGACGCATCTGGTGGAGGTAAACTGAGGCCGCGCCGATGACACTGCGCCCGATGGGCACCAGGCGCTCCTTCCCGCCTTTTCCAAAGATTCGAACCAGATTCTCCGCCAGCAACAGATCGGTCAGGGCCAGGCCGCACAGTTCGGAAACGCGAAGACCGGCGCCATAGGCGATCTCGAGCAGCGCTCGGTCGCGCCAGGCGAGCGGATGCTCGAGGTTCGGCGACGCAAGTAGCGCCTCCACCTCGGGGACGCTCAGTGTCTCAGGAAGCGTGCGGCCTCTTCGTGGGCTCTCCAAGCGGTCGCTGGGATCATCCTTCACTCGGCCTTCACTCGCCAGAAAGCCGTAATACGTCCTTACAGCCGAGACGGAGCGGCGGATGGAGGCGGCACTTAGCCCCAGGTCCTTGAGCAGGTAGATGAAGTCGCGAAGGAGCGCTCGAGTGATTCGATCCGGGTCTCTGATCCCGCGCGAAGTGGCGAATTCTCCCATCCTGCGCAGATCTCGGAGGTACGCTTCAACCGTATTGGCGCTGTGTCCGGCCTCGAGCGCCAAGAAGTCGCGAAAGCCCTCCAGCCAGAAGTCGCGATCGATCTGCGGACGCCGTTCGCGCGCAGTCATGAGCCGCCAGGCGTCTGGAGCTTGGCACGAATCTCGAGCAGCTCCTTCTGAGGGATCCCGAGCAGCTCTCCAGCGAGGTGCATGAGGCGCTCCTCGTGAACGCCGATAGCGCCGTCACTAAAGGCAACGGTCCACATGCGCTCAACCAGCGCCAAACGCTCGTTCTGTCCGAACCGCTTTCGAAGGCGTTGTGCGTATTCGGTGAACCGCGTCCTCCGGTCATGTTCCGCTTCGGGTGCGGGCGGCGTTTCGGAATCGAGCCCCCAGCGATTACGCAGGTGAGATATGACCAGCTCGCGGTCGGCGGGCGTCAGCGCCTGGTCGGCATAGGCCAGCTCCAGCACGAGCAGCGCGGCAGCCTGGCGAGCCGACCCTTCCAGGATCTCGGATCCTGCGAGGAATGAAGGGCCTGCCGGATCGAGAGCGTCCTCGGTGGCGTGGTACACTCGCTCTCTCCGCCGGCGACGGCGACGGATCAGGTAGGCTACGGTGGCGACGGCGATGAGGACCAGCGCCGCGATTCCAAGCGTACGGTTGATGCCCAGGATGATTTGGTTGATCCGCTCCCAGTTCGAGCCGATCAATGTCGCCAGAACGATCAGGCCTCCATACCAGATGGCGGATGCCAGCGCCATCGGGATGAAGGTGCGCGCGGGACTGAGTCCCACCAAGCCGGCAAACGGAGGAACCACAGCTCGCAGGCCGGGAAGAAACCGGCTCACAAAAATTCCGGCCACGCCGAAGCGCAGGTACTCCCGCTCGATGATGGCCAGCGAACGCGGCGCCAGGAGCCGCCGGCCCGTACGGGTAGCGAACAGCCGGCGTCCATAGCGTTTCGAGGCGTAATAGACTCCCGCCGCACCCGCGAGGTTCGCGGTCCACGTCACGAGAAACACCCCAACCGGGGTGGTGAGGCCACGGTTCGTCAGGAACGCACCCAGGGCGACCGCGGCGTCTGACGGGACCGGCGGCAGGACGTTCTCGACGGCAGCGAGTAACGCGAGGACAACGTAGACAGCGGCGGGCGGAAGTTGGGACAGCCACGCCAACAGAGATTCGATCAGCGCGCCTCCAGGGTGGCCACCGCGATCACCGCGATACCCTCACCCCGACCGATGAATCCCATGCCTTCATTGGTCTTCGCCTTGAGACTCACCGATCCAGGACGGGCCCCCACCCGCTCTGCCAGAGCGACGGCCATGCTGCCCAGGTGAGGGCCAAGCTTGGGCTGTTCCGTGATGATCGTGAGGTCAGCCTGCACCAACGCGAAGCCCCGTTCCCGGACCAGATCGTGGGCGCTTCGCAGCAGCTCCATGGAGTCGGCATCCTTCCATCGAGGATCGGTGTCCGGAAACAGCTGCCCAATGTCGCCGGCGGCTGCGGCACCAAGGATGGCATCGGTGAGGGCATGAGCCACGGCATCGGCGTCTGAATGGCCGGCCAGACCACGGGGATGGGGAATCGTGACTCCGCCCAGGATCAGCGGGCGGCCTGCAACAAAGCGGTGCGAGTCGTAGCCGATGCCGACTCGCGTCATGCAGCCACTGAAGCCGGCTGCTCGATGATCGAGTAGTCCTGCCGGCGGCGACGGACCTCGTATCCCGCGTCCCGGATCGAGCGCTCCATCTCGCTGATTGTCGCGCGATGCGTGGTGCCGGCCGACGACACGACGTTCTCTTCCATCATCAGACTGCCGAAGTCATTCGCGCCGAAGCGAAGCGCCACCTGCCCCACCTTCAATCCCATCGTGACCCAGGATGATTGCAGATTGGGCACATTGTCGCAGATGATCCTTCCCATCGCGAGTGTCCGGAGGTAAGTCACCGCGTCCGTCTTCACCTGGTCGGCCATATCGGTGCCTTCGGGTTGCAGGGGCCAGCAGATGAACGCGGTAAATCCGCCGGTGCGGGCCTGCAGCTCACGGATGCGGAGCAGATGTTCGATCCGGTCTCTGTTCGACTCCCCCAGTCCATACATCATGGTCACGGAGGTCTTCATCCCCTGCCGATGAGCTTCCTCCTGGACGCCCAGCCACTCTTCAGTTTGAGCCTTCTTCCGGGCGACGCGCTCCCGCACTGAATCCACCAGTATCTCTCCGCCGCCACCTGGGATGCTGTCGAGGCCGGCACCCCGTAGTTCACGCACAACGTCAGCGACGGGAAGGCTGAAGCGCTGACTGAAAAAGACTACCTCGGACGGCGAGAAGCCGTGGATGTGAATGGGGTGATGCTGCTTGATATAGCGCATCAGCTCGAGGTACCACTCGAAGGGGATGTAGGGATTGTGACCACCCTGGAGCAGTATCTGGACACCTCCGATGGCCTTGCACTCGTCGATCTTGGCTCCGATCTGCTCGAAACTGAGTACGTAGCCCTCGTGGTGCTTGGGCCCCCGGTAGAAGGCGCAGAACTTACAATCCGCCACGCACACGTTGGTGTAGTTGATGTTCCGGTCGACGATGTAGGTGACCACGTTTTCCGGGTGGTGCCGCCACCGCTCGGCATCGGCAAGGTGGCCCAGTTCCAGGAGCGACGCCCGCTCGTAGAGCTCGAGATAGCCTCGGAATTCACTTGAGGTGCGATCTACAACACTCATAACTTCATCCTCTTAGGGCGCAACGCTCGTAGCTTCGTCATGCCGCGGAGATAAACGACAGGGATCCATCTGGTATCCTGCCGTCGCGTGCCAGCCTTCCGAAGAAATCGGTCAGCCCCGCCAGGTGCCGGTAAGAGAGGGCGTAATCGAGATCTCCCAGATATGCGCGACACACCGTCTCCGACACACCGGTGTCGCGTGCCGCACTCACGGCCAGCAGATCCAGATTGGCTAAGCCCCAATCGCGGGATTGCAGAAGCCGTTCATGGATGACGCGTACCGCGTGGGGAGCGACTTCCCGGCGGGCAGCCCAGACCGCGAACACGAACGGAAGGCCCGTCCATTCCTTCCACTCGGATCCGAGGTCCACCTGAATGGGGTAAACCGATCTCGTGGAGAGGTGCAGGGCCGCATCTCCGATCACGAGCACCGCGTCGTGCGGCAGCCCGGCAAGACTCTCGAGGTCCGCCGCCTCGGCCCGAGCGCTGGCGAACTCCGGGCGAATTTTCCACCGGTGGCGACACAGCAGCTCGAGCAGCAGCACGGATGTGCGGGAGGACGCGCTCAAGAGAACCGTGCACCCGGTGAGCTCTTCGACGGGACGCTTGGAAAACAACGCCACACTGTGGACCGGACCGTCGCAGCTGATGGCGAGGTCCGGAAGCAGATGGTACGCCGCGGCATTCCGGGCGTATTCGACCGCGGAGACCACGCTGACCTGAAGCGCACCGGCGGCAAGGAGGTCGGTGAGCTCGGAGGCGGTGCCAGTCACCAGCTCTGCCGGCAGGCTCACCAAACCTCTATCCACCGCCCCATAGATCGGGTAGCAGTTGATCCAGGGAATCCGTCCCAGCTTCATGCCGCGTGTACATGTGCGGGCCGACCACGGTGGAACCCTACGGGCGGATCCGGGTCCACGAGCGGCAGGTCCTCGAAATGCTCGCGCACTGTCTGGTACAGGCTGTCGCGTTCCACTGGCCGCTTCCCTGCTCCCCGAATCAGCTGAACCAGATCCATGTACGGCATGTGCATATCGGTATGCGCCCCGGCCTCATGATAGATCCGCTCGTACACCACCGTTCCTTCCACGTCATCGCACCCGAAGCTCAGCGCAATCTGGGACAGGAACGGCGTTACCATCGGCCAGTGAGTCTTCACATGGGGGATGTTGTCCAGAAACAGCCGCCCAACAGCTATGTTCTTGAGATCTTCGTAGCCAGTCGTGGCGCTACCAACCCGTCCCATCTCCTCACCCAGCTCATTGTGATCGGGGTGGTAGGCCAGCGGGATGTAGGTGAGAAAGCCGCCGGTGTCGTCCTGCAGGCTTCGCAGCATGCTGAGATGTTCGATCCGATCCTCAGCGGTTTCGACATGACCGTAGAGCATGGTGCAGTTCGTCGGAATCCCAAGCTCATGGGCCACCCGGTGAACCCGAAGCCACTCCTCGCCAGTCAGCTTCCGCTCCGCAATCGTTGCCCGCACTGCCGTGCTGAACACTTCGGCGCCACCACCCGGCAGGCTGGTGAGTCCGGCTTCCTTCATGGCGACGAGTACGTCTCGCTCGGAGATCTTTTCAATTCGCGCGAGGTGAGCGATCTCCACGGCAGTGAGTGCCTTGATGTGGACACCCGGATGACGCTCCTTCAAACCGCGGATCATGTCGGTGTAGTAGCTGAGGCGGAGCTTCGGGTGCAACCCGCCAACGATGTGGAATTCCCGGGTGGGCATCCCGCTCGCTTGTGCTGCCTCGTGGAATACCTCTTCCAGCGAGCGTGTGTAGGCGCCCTCTTCCTTCGGCATGCGCGCGAATGAGCAGAAGGTGCACGTGTTGCGCAGGATGCAGACGTTGGTAGGATTGAGGTGTTGATTCGCGGAAAAGAATACGCGATCGCCGTTCCGAGCACGGTTTGCGTGATCCGCCATCATGCCGAGGCCGAGGAGATCCGACGTGGCATAGAGAGCCAGGGCGTCTTCGGCACCGAGGCGCTCACCTTGGCTCACCTTGTCTGCAACAGGGTAAAGCCGGGGATCTCGGAGGCGTGCCAGATCGATCCCGCCGGACATCGTATCTCCTTGAAGTGCAGAGGGTAACGGCATCAAGGAATGTAATACAGAGCAATAGTTTTCCGCAGCCTTTAAGGGGGCAATGGACACTGATGTCCTGATCGTCGGAGCCGGCCCAACGGGGCTGATGCTCGCGAATCAACTGGCTCGCCGCGGAGTGCGGTTTCGGATCATCGATCGCCACGCGGGTCCGGCGCTGCAGACGAGAGCGCTGGGTGTCCAGGCTCGGACCCTCGAGATCTACTCCCATCTCGGCATCGCGCAGCGGGCGCTCGAGCTCGGGAAGCGCGCCGTGGGCGCGAACATCTGGGCGCGGGGGCGCCGCGCTGCACGGGTCCCGGTGGGAGACATTGGCCAGGGCCTGAGTCCCTATCCTTATCTCCTGATCCTGGGACAGGATGACAACGAGCGTCTGCTGGGGGATGCCCTCCGGCAGCACGGCAGGGATGTGGAGTGGAACACGGAGCTCGTCGGCCTCGACCAACGAGCGGACCGCGTCATCGCGCGGCTCAAGCACCCTGATGGGATCGTGCGGGAGACCACGACGGGCTGGGTCGGCGGATGCGACGGCGCGCGCAGCGCGGTGCGGGAGCTCAACCGCATCGCATTCCAGGGCGCCCCGTATGAGGACGTGTTCTTCGTCGCGGACACGGTGATGACCGGACCGATGGCACCGGATGAGCTCAACGTCTATCTCTGGCGCAAGGGATTCCATCTCTTTTTCCCGATGCGCGGCACCGATCACTGGCGGCTGGTGGGAATCGTTCCGGAGGAATTGCGCGGGCGAGATGACCTGACACTGGACGAAGTGATGCCGTCGATTGTCCGGGAGGCCGGGACCGGCCTGACCCTGCGGAGCTGCGGCTGGTTTTCGACCTATCGCATCCACCATCGCCGGGCTCAGCGGTTCCGGGAGGGGCGCTGCTTTCTCTTGGGCGACGCGGCCCACATACACAGTCCGGTAGGCGCGCAGGGAATGAATACCGGGCTGCAGGATGCCTACAATCTGGGATGGAAGCTGGCTCTCGTGGTGTCACGGCAGGCAGACCCTCGACTGCTCGACTCGTATGAGGATGAGCGCATTCCGGTGGCCGAGGCGCTGCTCAGCACCACTGACCGGCTGTTCTCGCTGGTCATCTCCGATAATTGGGTGACAGGACTGTTGCGCACTCGCCTGGTGCCGAAGCTCATGGGTCTCGCCCTCAAATTGGAGCGGATTCAGAAGCTTGCGTTCCTGACGATCTCGCAGACGGGGATTACTTACCGCAAGAGCCCGATCTCAGAAACACTCTCGGGTGTACCGGAGAGCGCAACGCGGGCCGGCGATCGCTTTCCCTGGGTCCATCTCCAGTTTACGGACGGTGAACCCAGGGAGGATCTCTACCAGAAACTCGATGATACTCGCTTTACGCTCATCCTCATCGGTCAACCGGCTCCCTCGAGCGGGAGCAGGGGACTCAACGGCACCATGCACGCGCTCACGATTCCGGTGAATTCCGAGAACCGTGCCGAGTTGGGTCGGGTGAAAGTCCCCGAGATGGCTTTCTATCTGCTGCGTCCCGATGGGTATGTGGGACTTGCAGGGGTTCGCGTTGATATGGCGGAGGTGAATCAGTACGTCTCGGAGCGGCTGCACCTGACGAGAGGAGGTACGCTAACTCTCCCACCGCCGCACAGCCAGGGTGACGTTGTGACCGCCGAACCCGAAGGAGTTCGATAGCGCGACGTCGACCTTGCGCTCGACCTTACGGTTGGGAGCCGAGTCCAGATCGCACTGGGGGTCCGGGGTGAACTGATTGATCGTCGGGGGGATGACTCCGCAGGTAGCCGACAGCAGCGACACCGCAAATTCCAGTGCCCCTGCTCCGCCAAGCAGATGTCCCGTCATCGATTTTGTAGAACCGAAAATGAGTTTTCTGGCCTGGTCTCCGAACACCGCCTTAACCGCCTCGGTCTCGGCCATGTCCCCCTGGGGAGTCGATGTGCCGTGCGCGTTGATGTAGCCGACGTCCTTGGGATCGATGTCACCATCCTCCAGGCAGCTGCGCATTGCCTGCTGTGCGCCGGCACCATTATCCGGTGGCGACGTGATGTGATAGGCATCGCCGGACGCGCCGTAGCCGAGCACCTCGCCGAGGATGTGAGCCCCGCGCTGCTCCGCATGCTCGAGACTCTCCAGCACCACCACGGCGCCACCATCGCCCAGGACGAAGCCGTCACGATCTTTGTCGAAGGGCCGGCTCGCCGTCTCCGGCGAGTCATTGCGACTCGACAACGCCTTCATGTTCGCGAACGCGGCGACTGTCAGACCGGTGATCGCTCCCTCCGCACCGCCGGTGACCATGGCGTCGGCCTTGCCGCTCCGGATCATGCTGAACGATTCGCCGATTGCATGAGCCGACGACGCGCAGGCGGACACGGTCGCGAAGTTGGGTCCCTTCAGTCCATAGCGGATCGAGACGAGGCCGGCGGCGATGTCCGGGATGAACATCGGGACGAAGAACGGTGAGACGCGATCGGGGCCCTTGGTCAGATAGATCGAGCAGTTCTCTTCGTACGTCTGCATCCCTCCGATGCCGCTGCCAATGACGACCCCGGTGCGTTCCGCATTCGGAAACTTGCCCTCGAGTCCCGCCTGGGTGACAGCCTGATGTGCCGCGGCGAGAGCCAGCTGGGCAAATAGATCGTACCGCCGAGCCTCTTTCCGGTCGATGTACTGAAGCGGGTCGAAGCCCTTCACCTCGCAGGCGAAGCGGACCCGCTGATTGGATGCATCGAACTTGGTGATCGGGGCAGCTCCTGACTTCCCGGCGAGCAGCCCCTGCCACGTGGATTCCACATCGTTTCCAACTGGTGTCACCAAGCCGAGGCCGGTGACAACGACTCGCTGAGACAAGCTACTTTCCGATCTTTTCGTGTAGGTAGGACATGGCATCGCCGACGGTGCGGAGCTTCTCGGCCTCCTCGTCGGGGATATCGATGTCGAACTCCTTCTCGAACGCCATGACGAGCTCCACGGTGTCGAGGCTGTCCGCCCCGAGATCCTCCATGAAGCTGGCATCGGTGGTCAGCTTTTCGCGCTCGACCCCGAGCTCTTCGACAATGATATCCTTGACCTTCTCTTCCACGTTGCTCATGTCATCCTCGATTGAAGATTGCCGGTCCGTCTCAGATCACCATCCCACCGTCTACGACCAGCACCTGGCC
>Ga0307415_100000667_pt1 | contig 15183 bp, 16 predicted proteins | sample DK1Cmetagenome_FD_204524 | JGI IMG/M metagenome (GOLD analysis project Ga0307415, IMG submission 204524) | Maize rhizosphere microbial communities from greenhouse at UC Davis, California, United States - DK15-C-2 | ecosystem: Host-associated > Plants > Roots > Rhizosphere > Soil | place: USA...
TGACCCATCGGCCCTTCCAGCCGGTGCGGTAGCGGACGTTCGCCTGTCCGCTCTGGCTGCGCTTGGCCTCCTGGAGGTCGGGGCGCCAGATCAGCTCCTCACCTCGGGGGTGCCAGCCGAGGTTCACCTCGTGCAGCGCCGGGTTGTGGGTCAGCATGATCACCTCGCAGGCGAGCTGGCGCTTCGCCGCCTCGCCGATGCCGGCATCGATCTGGTCGAAGAGGCGCGCCCACCCGTCGAGCCAGCCCTCCTGCACGATCACCGGGCTGAAGTTGAGGTGCACCTCGTAGCCCGCCTCGACGAAGTCGTCGATGGCCGCGATGCGCTCGCTGATCCGGGAGGTACGCAGGTCGGTCACCCGCGCCACCTCCGCCGGCATCAGCGAGAACCGGACCCGCGTCCCGCCCCTGGGGTCGTAGTCGAGAAGGTCCCTGTTGACGAACTTGGTGGCGAAGCTCGCCTTGGCCCCGGGGGTCCGAGCGAAGAGGTCGACCAGGTCGCGCACGTTGTCGGACAGGGCGGCGTCCACCGAGCAGTCGCCGTTCTCGCCGATGTCGTAGACCCAGTCGACGGGGTCGCACTGGTTGGCGGACGGTTTGGGCCCCTGCCGCGCCACGTGGCGCTCGAGGTAGCCCAGGATGCGCTCGATGTTCACGAAGATCGTGACCGGGTTCGCGTAGCCCTTGCGGCGGGGTACGTAGCAGTAGTTGCAGGCCATGGCGCACCCGTTGGACGTCGACGGGGCGATGAAGTCGCTCGAGCGGCCGTTGGGTCGGGCCGTCAGGCTCTTCTTCGTGCCCAGCACGAGCACGCCGCGCTTGGTCTTGACCCAGTCGCGGACGTTGCCGGCGTTGCCGTACAGCCCCGGGATGTCCTGGTGCGAGGACACCTCGACGCGGTCGGCGTCCGGGAACCGGGCCAGGACCTGCGCCCCCCGCGCGTAGGAGCCGACGTCCGGCTCGTGGTAGATCGTCGCGATGTCGAGCATCCGCTCGAGAGGTGTCGTGGACATCGATGTCACAACGGTTCGCCGGGGATTCCTCATTCCCGGGCCCGCGGCCCTTGCGAGGCGTCGCGGAGCGCGGGCTGAGGTCCGGTCCGGCCCGCGCCCGTTGTCGTTCCCCTCCGCGGATGGGAACGTGGGACAGGTGCCGAAGCAGGGCCGGCCACGGTGCTCGAGGAGGCTCAGATGGCCGTACGGACCGAACCCATCGACAAGTGGGTGCGCGCATACCTCGACGACGTGACCGTCGTCGACAGCCGACGTCCGCTCCTGTTCTGGGAGGAACGCTTTCCCGTCCCCGCGTACGCCTTCCCCCGGAGCGACGTACGCCTCGACCTGCTGACGGAGGCGCCCGTCGACCCGCCCCGCGAGCCGTCCTTCTTCCTGCCCCACGGGCCGGTCTCACAGTGGTACGACGTGACGGTCGGGCAACGCACCGCCCCGCACGCCGCCTGGGTCAGGGACACGCCGGAGCTCGAGGGGCTGCTCGTCCTCAGCTGGCAGCCGGGCGTCCTGGACGGCTGGCTGGAGGAGGACGAGCCGGTCGCCGGGCACCCCCGGGACCCGCACAAGCGCGTGGAGGCCATCGCCAGCAGCCGGCACGTCGTCGTCGAGCGCAACGGCGTGCGGCTGGCCGACACCAGGAGGCCGGTACTGCTGTTCGAGACGGGCCTCCCGACGCGCTACTACGTGCCCCGCGAGGATGTGAACGACGCTGCCCTGGAACCGACGTCGAACCGCAGTCTGTGCCCCTACAAGGGCGTCGCCGACCAGTACTGGAGCGTGCTCGGGCAACCGGACGCCAAGGATCTGTGCTGGTCGTACTCCGCGCCGCTGCCGGCGGTGGGGAAGGTCGCGGGACGCCTGGCCTTCTACAACGAGCTGGTCGACATCACCGTCGACGGCGTGCCCCAGTCACGGCCCGAGTCGCCGTTCAGTGTCCGGGCGAACCGGCCCACGACCTGATCGCGACGTGATGGCCCCGGAACTGGATCTTGCAGCCCCGCCGCTGGTGCTCCACGCATGCCAGACTCCGGACATGGCTGACTTCGAGGTGGCTTACGCAAACGATGTCCTCACGCCGTACTCAGGTGATGCCGCCAGGTACGAGATCAATCCGCAGAGCGGGGTCCTGACCGTGTTCGACGGCGAAGGACGGCGGTTCCACTTCTCCCCCACGGGATGGCTGAGCGTCCGGGACGAGGCCCCCATCAGCGTCTACGAGACGCACGCGAGGAGATCCGGATAGCGGGTGCAGGTCGTGGAGGGTCGAGCTTGTCGGGGGTAGAACCTCGACCCCCCATCCGGTCTGGAGCCGCCGTACCGTGGACGCCGTGACCCCCGAACCCGACACCCGCACCGAGATCCGGGACTTCCTGGCCACTCGCCGGGCCCGGCTCAGTCCCGACCAGGTCGGCCTGCCGGCCGGTGGTGGCCGCCGCCGGGTGCCGGGACTGCGGCGCGAGGAGGTCGCGGTGCTCGCCGGCGTGAGCACCGATTGGTACACCCGGCTGGAGAAGGGTCACATCAGCGGCGTCTCGGAGGACGTCCTCGAGGCGGTCGCGCGCGCCCTCCAGCTCGACGAGGCCGAACGCGCCTACCTGTTCGACCTCGCCCGCGCCGCCCGCCCCGCGAACCGCACCCCACGGCCGCGCAGGCAAGCCCAGGTGCAGCCGCGGGTGCAGTGGATGCTGGACTCGATGACCGACTCGGCGGCGTTCGTGCGCAACGGCCGGATGGACATCCTGGCCATCAACGCGCTCGGACGGGCGCTCTGCGCACCGATGTTCGCCGGCTCGGGTGAGGACGTCCGGCGACCGGCCAACATCGCCCGCTACCAGTTCCTCGATCCCTCCGCCCAGGACTACTTCCCCGACTGGGACGGCGCCGCGAACGTCACCGTCGCGCTGCTGCGCGCCGAAGCCGGCCGAGACCCCCACAACAAGGACCTGCGCCGGCTCGTCGGTGAGCTGTCCACCGTGAGCGAGGAGTTCCGGACCCGGTGGGCCGCGCACAACGTCCGCCTCCACCACGCCGGGAAGAAGCAGTTCAACCACCCCGAGGTAGGCCTCCTCGACCTCGTCTACCACTCCCTCGACCTGGCCGCCGACGACGACTGGGTCCTCGACCTGACCATCTACACCGCAGAGCCCGGCACGGGCTCCGCGGACCGGCTCAGGCTGCTCGCCAGCTGGGCCGCCACCCACATCCCGGCCTAGCGGCCGTCTCCCCGCACCCACCCACCGAGCACGAAGGAATCCCCCATGCGCGTCAACGCCTACGCCGCACCCGCCGCCGGCCAGCCGCTGGCCCCCACCGTCATCGAGCGTCGTGACGTCGGACCCCACGACGTCCTCATCGAGATCCAGTACGCCGGCATCTGCCACTCCGACATCCACACCGTCAACGGCGACTGGGGTCCCCAGCCGTTCCCCGTCGTACCCGGCCACGAGATCGTCGGCGTCGTCTCCGAGGTCGGCGCCGACGTCACCCGGCACCAGGTCGGCGACCGGGTCGGCGTCGGCTGCATGGTGAACTCGTGCGGCGAGTGCACCAACTGCCGCAACGGCGACGAGCAGTACTGTCTCGACGGCATGGTCCCCACCTACGCCGGCACCGACCGCGACGGCACCACGACCCAGGGCGGCTACTCCACCCACGTCGTCGTCGACGCGGACTTCGTCCTCTCCGTCCCCGACGGCCTGGACCCGGCCGCGGCCGCGCCGCTGCTGTGCGCCGGGATCACCACCTACGCGCCGCTGCGCCGCTGGGGCGCCGGACCCGGCAGGAAGGTGGCGGTCGTCGGCCTCGGCGGCCTCGGTCACATGGCCGTGAAGATCGCGCACGCCCTGGGCGCCGAGGTCACCGTGCTGTCGCAGTCGCTGAAGAAGCAGGAGGACGGCCTGCGACTCGGCGCGGACCACTACTTCGCCACGTCCGACCCCGACACGTTCGAGCAGCTCGCCGGTCGGTTCGACCTGATCGTCAACACCGTCAGCGCCAGCATCGACCTCAACGCCTACCTGAGCCTGCTGGCGGTCGACGGCACCCTGGTCAACGTGGGTGCCCCGGCCGAGCCGCTCAGCGTGCACGTCATGTCGCTCATCGGCGCCCGCCGGTCATTCGCCGGGTCGATGATCGGCGGCATCGCCCTGACCCAGGAGATGCTCGACTTCTGCGCCGAGCACCAGCTCGGAGCCGAGGTCGAGGTCATCGCCGCGGACCAGGTCAACGACGCCTACGAGCGGGTCCTCGCCTCCGACGTCCGCTACCGGTTCGTCATCGACACCGCCAGCCTCGCCTGAGGCGAGCCCGGGGCGGCCCTCACGACGCGAGAGGCCCGCGCCCACCGATGTCGCTTCCCGGGCCGTCCACCGGCATGAAGCGCCACCAGAAGGCGCCGTTCTCCCAGAGGGTGAGGCGCAACCAGCCGTGGGTGTCGCTGAACCTCGCGGCGAGGTACGGCGGCGTCGAGGTGAAGTCACGCAGGCCGGCGCCGCCGGTGGACACCTGGAACGCGGTGGTGCCCGGGCCTGTGCCGGAGGTGCACGTGCCGTCGGCCAGGACCGGGCAGGTCCGCTCGTAGTTGTGCTGCGAGCCCGACAGGGTCAGCCGGACGTCGTACTCGTCGATCACGTCCACCCACGGCTTGACCTCCTCCGCGGGAGCGTGCTGGGCCGTGCCGGAGGTGAAGTACGGGTCGTGGTAGGCCACCACGAGGTACTTGCCCGCGTCCTTCGCCGCGGCAAGGTCCTGGTCCAGCCACTGGGTGACCTCGGCTGCCCGGGTCGGGTAGTAGCGCCACAGCGCCGTGCTGAGCATCGCGAAGTGCCAGTTGCCGAGATCGAAGGAGTACGGCTCCCCGTTGTTGATCCAGCCCTCTTCCTCGTTCGCGGCCGACCGGGTGCGATCGCCGGGACACTGGCCGGCCATGAAGTCGTCGAGGTCGGTGTTCCGGCCCGGCTGCCAATCATGGTTGGGCGCGCTGATCCAGTAGAGCCTGGACTTGGTGCCGCCCCACAGGCGCTTCCAGTAGCTGACGTAGTCCGCGCAGAGCGCGGCGTCGTACTGGAAGTCCCCGAGGCCGAGGAACGCGTCAACCGTCCCCGCCTTCAGTGCCGCGGCGATCGAGGCCCCGTTCCGGCCGGACGTAGAGGCCGGGTCCGTGGTTCGTACGCCGTTCATGTCGCCCACCACTGCGAGGTGGACGGCTGTCGGGGGCACAGCCGGTTCGGGCGGGGCGGCGCCGGTCGACGGTCCGGATCCCGCCCACGCGGGGCAGATCAGCAGCGCGGCCAGGGCGCCGAGGAGCTTCATGCCACCGCCTCCATCCGGTTCCCGTGCGGGACCTGCGGGCTCGGGTCTCCCAGCATGGCTTCAGGGTCTCCTGCGGGAACTTCGCTTTCGTCCCCATCAGGGGCGATCAGCGCTACGCACGGTGATGGGTGACTGGTCGAAACACAGTTGACGCGCGAGCGCGGCGCCCACCCAATGGGGAACGTGGAAACCGTGCGCGCCGTCGTCCTGGTCGAGGGCAACAGCGACCGGGTGGCCCTGCACGCCCTGGCGGAACGCCGCGGTCGCGACCTCGCAGCCGAGGGTATCGACGTGGTCGGGATGGGCGGGCTCACGAACGTCCGGGCCTTCGCATCGCACTACGGGCCCCGCGGGCTCGGTCTCCCCCTCACCGGTCTCTACGACGCGCCCGAGGAGGCCAAGCTCCAGCGCGGACTCGCCGCGGCGGGACTGGACGTAGCTCGCGAACCCGACGGGCTGGCCCGACTGGGCTTCCACAAGTGCTCGGCGGACCTCGAGGACGAGCTGATCCGGGCACTGGGCGTCGAGGCCGTCGAAGCCGTCATCGAACGGGCGGGCGAGGCACGGTCGCTGCGGCTCCTGGTGGGCATGCCCGCCCAGCGCGGCCGGCCGCGCGAGGCAGTGGTCCGGCGGTTCCTCGGGACGCGGTCAGGACGCAAGGCGCGTTACGCGCGGCTGCTGGTCGACGCGTTGGAGCCCGGTCGCGTGCCCGAGCCGTTGGCTGCCGTGCTCGCCCGCACCTGAGCCCACCGGCGGGCCACGGCGGACACGCCGACGCCCTCACACCCATGACCACCGGGCGATCCCGTCGTTGAACCCTTTGGCGGCCCCCGTCCTGCAGTCCGCACGACCAGCACGCTCGACGCGAGAGGTCGCCAGGACGGGAGGGCGTCATGAGCGGCCAGGTGGACCGACAGTCCGTTCACGCCGAGATGGAACTGGCGCGGGGAACGTTCGAGCGGCTGGTGGCCAGGGCGTCAGCCAGCGAGCTGCGGCGTCCCACGATCGACACCAGGTGGACCAACCAGCAGCTGCTGTTCCACATGCTGTTCGGCTACCTGCTCGTGCTCCGGCTGCTGCGGTTGGTGCGGTTCTTCGGACGCCTGCCGGACCGGTACAGCCTGAGGTTCGCCCGGGTCCTCAACGCGGGCGCCCGGCCGTTCCACGTCGTGAACTACCTCGGCGCCTGCGGCGGGGCGATGGTGTTCCGCGGCCCCCGACTGGCAGCGAGGTTCGACCGGACCATCGCCGCGCTGCACCGGCACCTCGACGACGAGACCGAGGAGACCCTCGCGCTCCGGATGCACTTCCCGGTCGACTGGGACCCGTACTTCCGCGACACCATGACGCTGCTGGACGTGTACCACTACGGCACCCAGCACTACGCCTTCCACACCCGCCAGCTGACGTTGCGACCGGCCAGGGGCCGAGGCTCCGCCGAGACGTGAACGCCGGCTCGGGTCACCCGCCGTGACGCGAGCCTTCCGGGTCGTACAGGGCCGTCATCTGGCCCTCCGGGTCCAGCCGGGTCAGCAGCGCGTCGCCGATGTCGCGCAGCTGCTCGAGCTGCTCCACCGTGAGCGGATCGAGAACGTGCCGGCGGACCGTGTCCACGTGCCCCGGGGCCGCAGCGACGACCGCGTCCCACCCGGCGTCGGTGAGCCGGGCGTTCGTGGCGCGGCCGTCCTCCGGGCAGGGGAAGCGCTCCACCAGCCCGCGACCCTCCAGGCGGCGCACGACGTGGGAGAGCCGCGGCAGCGTGGCGTTGGTGCGCTGGGCAAGCGCGGTCATCCGCAGCGTGCGCTCCGGGGTCTCGGAGAGCATCGCGAGGACGAAGTACTCGAAGTGCGTCAACCCGGCCTCCGCGCGCAGCTGTGAGTCCAGCACTCCTGGCAGGAGCTCCACCACCGCCACGAGCCGGAGCCACGCGGCGCGTTCGCCCTCGTCGAGCCACTGGGTGTCCATGCGACCACTCTAGCGGTTTGGTTGACGAAACAACCAAGTTGTGCCACCATTAGTTGAAGTAACAATCAATTCGCCGACCGCCCGCTCACCACTCAGGAGTTCCCATGGCACACCTCTCCATCCTCGGTACCGGCAACATGGGCCAGGCCATCGCAGCCGTCGCCGGCAAGGGCGGCCACACCGTCCAGCTGCTCGGCTCCGGCGACGTCGACAGCCCCGTCACCGGCGAGATCGTCGTTCTCGCCGTCCCCTATCCCGCGGTCAGCGACGTGATCGCGCAGCGCGGCGAGCAGCTGGCCGGCAAGATCGTCGTCGACATCACCAACCCGCTGAACTTCGAGACCTTCGACTCCCTCGTCGTCCCCGCGGACAGCTCCGCGACCGCCGAGATCGCCGGTGCCCTGCCGCAGTCGCGAGTGCTCAAGGCCTTCAACACCACGTTCGCCGCCACGCTCGCCGCCGGCACGGTGGGCCCGGTGCCGACCACCGTGCTGATCGCCGGCGACGACGCGGAGGCCAAGTCCGCCCTCGCCGGCATCGTCACCTCCGGCGGCCTGAACGCCATCGACGCGGGCGCCCTGACCCGCGCCCGCGAGCTCGAGGCGCTCGGCTTCCTCCAGCTCACGCTCGCCGTGGCCGAGAAGGTCTCCTGGACCGGCGGCTTCGGCGTCGTCTCCTGACCGCACCCCGGCACCGCCCATCACCCGCACCCGACCCGCACCCAGAAGGAAGCTCGTACGTCATGACCGTCAACGCCGTCCGCCTCAACCACGCCGTGCTGTTCGTGGCCGACCTGGAGCGCAGCATCGCGTTCTACCAGCAGGCCTTCGACATGACGGTCATGGCGCGTGAGCCTCGCGCCAACGCCGCGTTCCTGCGGCTGCCCCGGTCTGGCAACCACCACGACCTCGGCCTGTTCGGAGTCGGGGCCCAGCCGCCACGCCCCCGTGGGTCGCTGGGGCTGTACCACCTGGCGTGGCAGGTCGACACCATCGAGCAGCTCGAGGAGGCCAGGCTCACCCTGGCGGACCTCGAGGCGCTCACCGGCGAGTCGAGCCACGGCGCCACCAAGAGCATCTACGGGCGCGACCCCGACGGCAACGAGTTCGAGGTGATGTGGATGCTGCCGAAGGCCCACTGGGGCGAGTACGAGAATTCCGCCCCCGTCGAGCGCCTGGACCTTCCCGGTGAGGTGGCCCGCTGGGGCGGTGTCCGCACCGCCGCCGAGCTCGTCCCGGTGGAGAAGCCGTGACGGGCGCAGCAGACACCCGCCGGACCACCCCGTTCTCGCCGCCGGTGGTGACGACGTACGGCGCCACCGACCGCTCCGCGCCGCTGGTCGTGCTGCTGCACGGCCGGGGATCGAACGAGCGCGAGATCCTCTCCCTCGCCCCGCACCTGCCCGCCACGGCGTCGTACGCCGCGGTGCGGGCCCCGATCGCGGAAGGCGGCGGATTCGCCTGGTTCGCCAACCGGGGCATCGGGCGCCCGGTGCCCGCGTCCCTGGCCGAGGCCATGGACTGGTTCCGCGGCTGGCTCGACGACGTTGCGCCGGCCGGCCGTCCCGTGGTGCTGGTGGGCTTCAGCGGAGGCGCCGCCTTCGCGGGCGGCCTGCTGCTGGCCGACCCGGCCCGGTTCGCCGGGGCGGCGATCCTGTACGGCACCCTGCCCTTCGACGCCGGTGTGCCCGTCACTCCAGGGCGGCTGGCCGGAGTGCCGGTGTTCGTCGCCCAGGGCGAGACGGACACCGTGATCCCGCGCGAGCTGCTGGACCGGACCTGGACCTACCTGCTCACCGACTCCGCTGCCCCGGCCTACGCGCGCCGCGACCCCGGTGGGCACGGCATCACGGCCGAGACGCTGGCCGAGCTGGGCGGGTGGATCGGCGAGCGGCTGGACTTCCTCACCCGACGCAGCCTGCTGCCGGCCGAGCCCACCAGGTGGCCGACGCTGCCCGACGGGACCCTCCCGGCCCGGTCGGGGACCCGTCCGGACGTCTCCTGGACCATCCCGCAGGAACAGCGCAGCGACAACGCCCCGGTCGAGCTGCAGGAGCAGCTGTTCGCCCACATCAGCGCGCTGGCCGGCGTCACCACCCGACAGTCGGCCATCTCGGTCCCCGGAGCCCGCGGCCTCATGCTCGAGGGCAGCGGCGACGCCCCGCTGGACGCGTTCCTGGTGCCTCGCGCCGGCGAGTTCGCCCACCTGCACCCCGCCCACGACGGCTCCCTCCACCTCGCCCTGCCGCCGGCGCTGGCGGCCGACGCGGTGGCCCAGCAGTGGGGGGTCGCGCACCCGCTCGCCGGCATCCGGCTGGCCCGCGGCATGGTGATGATCTACGGCCCGCGCGACGCCGCCGAGCTCGCCACGGTCGCCGGCATCGTCGAGACCAGCCACGCCTACGCCACCGGCACGCTGCACTGAACCAGCCCGGGGCCAGTGGCGGGGTCGTGCTCGGACCCGGCGCAGGACGGCGCGTCAGTCCCGAGAGCGGCCGGGCGTCGGCATCTGGGGGACGGGCGCCCGACCGCTCTCTCGAGGAGGGCGAGGCGCCAGCATGTTGGGGGGACGAGCGCCTTGCCGCTTTCTGAGAACGACCCTAGGAAAGCGACCTTGTGAAAACCCTGTGAGTCCCCTGTGCGACCTCACCCGTCCGTCCGAACGGCGCGGGTCGGACCGGGGCTATGGCGGCGCCGGCCACGACAGAATGGTGGGCATGGTCGAGACCGTCACCGGGAGTTCGAGCAGCACGGGGCTCGCCGACGCGGCGCGGCTGCTCCACGACTTCAACGTGGAGTACGACGAGCCGGCGCCTCCGCCGCACGAGCTGGCGGACCGGTTGGCGGAACTGGTCGTCGGCGACCACGTCACGGTCCTGCTCGCCCGCGCGCCGGAGACCGGCGCGGCGGTCGGGGTCGCGGTGATGCGGGTCCAGCCGTCCGTGTGGAGCCGGGCGATGGAGGCCTACCTCGCCGAGCTGTACGTCGTACCGAGCCGGCGCGGCCAGGGATTCGGCCGGGAGCTGATCACCGAGGCCGTGCGAGTCGCCCGCGACCGGGGTGCCGACTACGCCTTCCTGGTCACGAGCGAGGACGACCGGCTCGCGCAACGCCTCTACGAGGCGGCGGGGTTCCGCCGGACCGAGGGCGAAGGCGGTCCGCTCATGCTGGCGTACGAGCGGGAGCTGTAGTTCGACCAGAACCTTGTCGGTTCGTCGGGTCACCGAACGGCCGACTGACTGCGCCCGGGGGAACAGCAGTCGCCGTTAAGTGGCGGGTTGGTGCAGGAAATCGCGTCTCGTACCCGCACCAACTCGCCACTTGTTTCCGGGCGATCACCCGATTGATGGCGCCGCCCTGGTCACCTGCCCGCCCCCTCCGCACTGCCCCGGATCACGCAAGCGACAGCCCGGGTGCTGGGACCTCGGGCACGGGTCGGTGCGATGCTGTCCGCGTGGCGTGGATCGGGACCTCGGGGTGGAGCTACGACCACTGGGACGGCGTGCTCTACCCGCCCGGCACTCCCCCGGCCAGGCGCCTCGACCTCTACACGCGCGAGTTCGACACCGTCGAGCTGAACGCGAGCCACTACCGGTGGCCCCGCACCGCCTCGTTCGCGAGCTGGCGCCGGCGCCTTCCTCCCGGGTTCCAGATGTCGGTGAAGGCGCCGCGGGGGCTGACGCATGCGAAGAAGCTGTACGCGCCCGAGGTCTGGGTGGACCGGATCGCGGCGTCGTGGCACGAGCTCCACGACCGGCGTGCCGTGCTGCTCGTGCAGCTGCCACCGACCCTGGAACGCGACGACGCGCGCCTGGACTGGTTCCTCGGACGGCTGCCGTGGTGGGTCCGGGTGGCCGTCGAGATGCGCCACCCGAGCTGGCACGCCGAGGAGCTCTTCGCGCTGCTCGAGCGGCACGGTGCGGCGTACTGCGTGATGAGCGGGGCCGGACTGCCCTGCGTCCTGCGGTCGACCGCGCCGTTCGTGTACGTGCGGCTGCACGGGCCGTCCCAGGACTGGCTGTACGGCGGCTCGTACTCCGACGACGAGCTGTCCTGGTGGGCCGACCGGATCCGCGAGTGGGAGGGGTCGGGTCGGGAGGTCTACGCCTACTTCAACAACGACGGGGACGGGAACGCGTTGCGCAACGCCCGGCGGCTGCGCGAGCTGCTGAGCGGGTGAGGGTGACTCCCCCGCGGCACACCCCCTGGGTCCCGGACGCCTAGCCCTCGCGGCCGGCGTCCTTGCCCGGGCACTCGGGGTTGGGGCAGTACGCCACCGCACCGGCGACGTCCCCGCCACCCTCGTCGGGTGACTCCTGGCCCGTCTCCCCGTAGTGCAGCTCGCCGCCGCAGTACTCGCAGGCGGTCGCGTCGTCAGGAGGCGCCTCGTGGGTCATCTCCGGCACGCTACCCGGCATGGGGAAACCTGACCATGCCGATCAGGCGAGCGCCTCGGGGTCCACCCGCCGCATCACCGGCGAGGCCAGCGCCCCGTGCACGAGCACCGAGGCGACGATCGTGAACCCGACCGTCGACCACAGCCAGTTCGCGCCGAGCTCCTCGGCCTCGCCCGCGGCGTACGCCAGGTAGTAGATCGACCCGACCCCCCGGACGCCGAAGAACGCGGCCGCCCAGCGCTGCGGACCCGTCAGCGGCGAGGTCCGGGACCCGAGCGGCGACAGGCCGACCAGGCCGGCGACCGGCCGGACCACGAAGATGAGTGCGAGGCCGATCGCGACCCCACGCCAGTCCAGGCTGGCCAAAAGACCACGGGTCAGCGCGATGCCGAGCACCAGCAGGACGAAGAGGGTCAGCAGCCGCTCGAGCCGCTCGGCGACCTCGTGCATCGCGGCGTGGTAGTCGTGGGAGCGCTCGGCGGACCGGAAGGTCATCGCGCAGACGAAGACCGCCAGGAAGCCGTAGCCGCCGACGACCTCTCCGACGCCGTACGCCGAGACCAGGGCGGCGAGCGCCATCAGCGACTCGCCGCGCTCGGCGACCCGCAGGGACGGGCTGGCGGAGCGGAAGGCGACGTAGGCCAGCACTCGCCCGACCACGAGACCCGCGAGCACGCCGAGGACGACCTTGCCGATCAGGTAGAAACCGACCCACTCCAACGCCCAGTGCTGGACCGCGCCCTCGGTGGCCAGCAGAATCGCCGCGTAGACGAACGGGAACGCCAGGCCGTCGTTGAGACCCGCCTCCGAGGTGAGGGTGAACCGGAGCTCGTCGGACTCGTCGACCTCGTGGTCGCCGGTCTGCGGCCCGGCGACCTGGACGTCGGAGGCCAGGACGGGGTCGGTCGGCGCGAGGACCGCGCCGAGCAGCAGCGCGGCGGCCGGGGCCAGTCCGGCGCCCCAGGCGAGCAGCGCGACCCCCGCGATGCACAGCGGCATCGTGATGCCGAGGAGCCGCCAGGTCGTGCTCCACTGTCGCCACGACGCCCGGTTGCGCCAGTCGAAGGGACGGTCGATCGCCAGACCGACACCCATGAGCGCGACGAGGACGGCCAGCTCGGTGACGTGCTCGATGGCGGCCCGGTTGTCCTGCGGGTCCAGCGGCAGTCCGTCCGGCAACGGGGTCAGGCCCAGACCGATCCCCACGGCGACCAGCACCATGGGCGCGGAGATCGCCCACCGGTCCAGCAACGCCGGCAGCACGATCGCGAGCAGCAAGCTGACGCCTGCCACGACATAGACGAGGTCGGCCGTCACCCTCGTCCTCTCGTCGTCGTGCTGGGTACGCGTTCGATCAGGGATTCGTACCCAACGACCCGGCACGCGAAACCGGGGACGCGGTGGGTCAGACCCCTCCGGCGGCGGCCGAGAGCAGGAACGAGCAGATGAAGCCCAGGACGCAGGCCAGGCCGACCGCGGGCCCGGCGTGGTCCACCGCCTCCGGCACCATCGTGTCGGCGAGCATGGTCAGCACCGCACCGGCCGCGAACGTCTCCGTGAACGCGAGCGTCGTCTCCCCGGCGCCGCCCAGGAGGCCGTAGCCGAGCGCGGCGGAGACCGTCGAGGCGAGCACCACCAGCGACCACAGGCGCAGGATGTAGCCGACCGAGCGGCCGTCCCTCCTCATGCCGGTGCTGGCCGACAGGGACTCGGGGATGTTCGACAGGAACACCGCGATGACGACCGTCATGCCCACCGAGCCGCCCCCGACCAGGCTGACCCCGATCGCCGCCGACTCCGGGATCCCGTCCAGCAGCGCACCCAGTACGAGCGCGGTGGCGGCCGACGAGCCGGTCCCGGCCGACGTACCGGTCGGGTCCTTGCGGCTCTCGGCACCCCGACGGTCGATCAGCCAGTCGCCGGCGTAGAACGTCAACGCGCCGGCGGACAGCCCCAGGACGACCGGCAGCGTCCCGGCACGGTCGTAGGCCGCACCGGTCAGCTCGAAGGCCACGGCGCTGATCAGCACCCCGACGCCGAAGCCCATCACCAGTCCGACCACCCGGATGGGCACCCGGACGAAGAGCCCCACGAGGGCGCCGACCAGCAGCGAGACCCCACCGACGAATCCCCAGAGGGCTGTCTCCACCACGCTGGGACCGTTCCCCGTCCGGGTCGGCGGTAACCACCCCGGTCACTCCCCGCCGTCGGCCGCGGGTCAAGGGCCGACCGGCACCTCAGGCGCGTGCGGATCAACGCCGTCGCCCGGCTGGTCGACGATCCGGTGCCCGTCGGCGTCATCGCCGTCATCCGGGCCGGCGAAGGACTGGGACAGCCGGCGGTAGGAGCGGCTGCGCAGCGCCAGCAGGGTCGTCAGCAGCCCGAGAACGCCGGTGACCGTGAAGACCAGCGCCAGCCCCCGCTCGGCGCCGGTGCCGAACCACGGGCCGAGCGTGTCGGCGCCCCAGCCGTCGGTCATGAACGGGATGACCAGGAACTGGGCGATGGGGCCCATCAGGAACGCGGTCAGCGGCGAGGCGGCCTGCTCGACGCTCTGGGCGAAACCGAACACCCGGCCCTGCCGCTCGAAAGGGACGACCTTCTGCAGCACGGTCTGCTCGGCCGCCTCCGCGAACGGCATCATCAGCATGAACACGGCCATCCCGCCGGCGAGCAGCACGATCGAGCTGCGGATCGGGAACAGCGCCGTGACGGTCCACAGCACCAGGTTGACCAGCAGCAGGGTCCGGACCGGGTTCCTGCCCAGGCCGACGCGGGCGACCACCAGGCCGCCGAGGATCACGAAGGCGCTGAGCACGCCCCACAACAGTCCCCACACCTGCACCGACACCAGCGACAGGCCGTAGGCGTCCATGAGCGCCATGAACGAGCCACCCAGGAAGTTGTTGAAGCAGGAGAACGCGATCAGCGCGACCAGTCCGGGCACGACCCGGACCAGCCGGACGGTGCCACGCAGGTCGACGCCGGCCCCGTCCTCGCCACGGGCGAGCCGCACCGGTCGGGTCTCCGGGACGCGCACCGTGGCCAGGTGCAGCAACGCCAGTGCCAACACCCCGATGGCCAGCAGCAGCACGTAGTACATGCCTCCGGCGGCGACCAGCAGACCGCTGATCACCGAGGTGACCAGGAACGAGAGCCCGGTCGCGGTCCCCACCAGCCCGTTCGCCCGGTCCCGACGGTCCGCGGGAATGAGCAGGGTCACCAGCGTGGGCATCGCGATCGTGCGGAGGTTACCCGCCACCACCCCGAGCATCAGGACGACGACGAAGACCCACAGCCGCAGGCTGCCCGGGTCGCGGAACGTCGCCTCGGGCGTCGTCAGGTGGAGCGCCAGGCAGGCGACGTACAGCAGCAGCGAGACGGCCGCCGACCACTGCATCACGGTCTTCTTGTGGTGGTGGTCGACCAGGCTGCCGAACCAGATCCCGGTGCTGGCGATCGACACCAGGAAGATTCCGGCGATCAGCCCCGTGGCGAACAC